>ENA-ORCP01000297-ORCP01000297.1-human-gut-metagenome-genome-assembly--contig:-NODE-297-length-44186-cov-8.331021_pt1 | contig 44186 bp, 42 predicted proteins | sample MGYA00242990_ERZ507991 | MGnify/ENA primary metagenome ERZ507991 (study PRJEB26167, sample SAMN06115496) | human gut metagenome | host: Homo sapiens | place: China:Henan | collected 2015-05-07 | study... | reverse complement strand
TCTTTGTACTTGTTCTTGTTCTCAATCTCAAAATTTGTTACCCACTTGTGTTCTGTTTCTGCTTCTGGCACTGTCAGCGTAAATGTAATCGTGCGCTCGTAGGTCGTACCGTTGCCGTCTGTGTTGCCCACTTTCAGTGGCACAGTCGCCACACGGCTTCCGGCCTTTACATACTTACTAAGATCAATAACAAACCAAGACTGTGTACTTGTTCCGGTATCCTTCTCGTTGTTAGGCAGCTCTACTGTCGTATCGGCTGTATGCTTCACTCCAAGTTTTACCGTCAGAGTTGGCACTTCTGCACTATACGACACATCCTGCATATGGAATGCGGGTGTAAGCGCATACTGACTTTCCGCATCCTCACTCATAAGCTGCAAATTCTGAACTGAAGGCACCAGACGCATATTCACATTGTAGACATTGCACTGATCCGCCGACAATTCTTCTTCACCATCTTCGAGCTTGCCCACCAGCAATGTCAACTTTTTTGCGGTCCAACTGATGTTGTTAACCGTAAACGCTATTCTGGTTCTTTCTGTCGAAGTCACCTTCTGGGGCTTATAACTATCCCCCTCCTGTGCCTTCCCATCCAGCAACACCTGGTAGTATACCCCTGCGTCCACCGCATCCTGATTCACCGTCAGGTACGCCATTGGATAGGCACCAGCCGCAAAGTCTACATCATAGTCCTTTGTATCCTGATTAAACGCTATCAGAGACCGTATTACTGTTTCTTTGTACTTGTTCTTGTTCTCAATCTCAAAATTTGTTACCCACTTGTGTTCTGTTTCTGCTTCTGGCACTGTCAGAATACTGTTATTTTCTTGCTCGTCAGCAGAATACTCTGTGGTAGTATCACTAGTCTCTAATGAAAAGCTGATAGAATAATAGTATTCTTCACTTTTTTGACTATTAATATTTCCATCTTGATCCAACGGTCCAACAGTTAAGATGAAACAAGTTTCTGCTCCGGAATGGAACAAATCTCTCGGAATGTTAAAATATATTTCATTTACATCGCTACAAGAAAGATACTCCGGAGCTTCCTGTAGTGGTGCATCATCGACATATAGATTATAAAAAAAATCTTTGCCTTCTTCATTAGAAAGGCGCAAATAGGCAATAACTTTTTCTATAGAATTGTTTATGCTAAAAGAGTACGCTCTCTGATCAGTATCCCATGCTGCAAGTTCGACTTGTTCTCCATCGCAATCAACTCCCACAACAGTAATTTCATCAACTATTCTTTCAGCAAATTCCTCATCGTATTGCTGCTGGGATAGCACGTTTTCTTCCTTTTCTTTATCATAACCTAACGCCTCAGGCTCCGCATTCACGCCTGCATCATCAGGGTGTGTATTTTTACTATCAAAATTGCTAAAAAGTTCTGTTGAAACGGCCTCGTCATCCTCTATCGTCTGCAACACTTCTTGCTGATCATCTGTTTCTTCAATATCTGTGGCATTAACTCTAAGTGTTGGGAACAGGGAAATAGTCATCGAGGCAGCCAACAACCAACTTATCAGTCTGTTTCGCACGGTTGCACCCTCCAAAAAAGAGGGTACCGGCCGCCCTTTGGCAACCGGTACCCCGATATAAGATTATTTAGCAGTAAGGATAAGCTGCAAGGATAGGCTCGTCAGAAGTCCATTCGGATGTTACGAACTTAAACTCCAGAGAGATAACATCGCCCGACTGAATCTCATACTGATTCATGTACTTATCAGATACGTCAACGGTAGCGCCAGTAGAATCCTTAACGCTATAAACCCAGCTATTTCCTACATAAACGTAGTTATAGCCAACAATGGTATCGCCGTCTTTCTCCACAGAAACCAGGCCATAACCTTTAATGCTACCCCACTTCTCAACCTTTACAGAGGTCGTGGACCCGTCAACAGCACCATTTGCGTAGGGAGTACCATCAATCGTCAGAGAATCGAGGTTCTTAGCGGGTTTTCCGTAAATATCATTGAAACTAGACCAAGAAATAGTCGTTCCAGTGTACACAGAATTGAGATACTCATACACGCTCTGACCAGCAGCGGGGTGCAGGGAAGCTTTCTGAACACCGTTTACACTGATGTTCAATGTCGCAGTAGTTGTCGTATCTGCGAATGCGGTCACGCTCAGGGACAGGACCATCATCAGAGCGAGGACCATTGAGAAAATTCTTCTGGTTGTCTTCATGATTTTTTGCTCCTTTGTAAAAATATTTATGTCACAGCCTTTCGACTGTTGACACCATGTTTTGTGAACACCTCTGTCGTGTCCGCAACGATCCCCGCTTCCATTGGGGCCCACCATACAAACGGGCATCATCCCCAACCCGCTTCGTCAAGCTCCGGCCCAAAGGCCATCCCCGCACAATCCCACAGATCGGTGTCGCAGCACAACATCGATATTCACTTTCTATATGTCTCCGGGTCACGTCCCGGTTGACACCCATTTTTCCTCGCCAGGAACTCCAACTTCTGTTCCCGCCTCGGCTTATGGCATCCCTTCGGCAGCGGCAGCTTGGCCTCGGTCAACGCAATAGACCAGCACACAAACCGCCCCGCAATATACCGCCCACCCTCAACCTCATAGGAATAGGGGGAGTGGCCCAGTGCCTCGGCGCAGGTACGAAGGTACTCCAGTATCTCATCGTCGCTCATCATATCTCCGTGGGATTCTCCCCACCGGACATCCCGCTCTAAGCGGGCCTGTTTCTCGGCCTGAGCGACAGCAGCCTTTTCTTGATTCACAGCCCGGATGGCTTCCCGCTTTTGCGCCTGACGCTCGTCGAATACACGGGACTGCTCTTTCATGGTTTTGCGGTAGATGCGTCTGCCCTTATCGCTGACCTTATGTGTTGGGTAGGGCAGCCCAGCGGCATCCAGCGCTCTGGACCATCCGCCGAACCGCTCACCGATCATAGCACCCCCGAATACCTCTCTGGGGTAGGGCGTATGCCCAAGCTCCTGGGCGCACTGCTGGAGATAGGCAATCAGCTGTTCGTCTGTGTCGTCCCGGTGGGCCGCTACAAACTCGGCGTCCTTGCGCCGCATGGCGGCGTTGGTCATTGTCTCCAGCTGCTGCTGTTTCCACCGTTGTGGATCAAAACGATAAGGCTTGTCTTTGTTACTCACACCGTGTCCCTCCATTATCAGGCGCAATGCCTCTACATTGGTGGGATCTCACGGTTTCTTTCGCGTCCAAAGATCAGTCCATGGCTTTGTAGGTCTCCTGGCTCTGTGCAGCACTGCCGCCTTCTCACTTTTCAGCAATGGCATTTTGGCAGTACCCTTGGCACATTACAGTAGCGCGTCTGCGCCGGACTTCCACCGGCTTCCCTTGTTCAGCCTGCTCTCCACAGGCCACAAAACCGATATGCAGTTTTCAGGCAAAAGAAAAAGCCACACAGGCAGACTTCTGCCAGTGTGACCGTATGTTTTCACATCCTGCCTTCCTTCACCCCATCTCAGGGATGCGCTCCGGGTTCTCACATGGTCGGTATTCTGGCTCGCGCATTTTGGTGGATTCCTCCGCCAGCACCCGCACCCAGCCTTCTCAGGTTTCCCCAATGACCGGATTGCTCCGTTAAGGGTACGGACATTTGCGCATACAGCTACGGGTATAGCACCGGGATTTCACCGGATTCCCTCATCTCCACATCTGCAAACCGCAGATGCGTGACACCATGCAGCAATTGAGTTGTTAAAGTACGTTCTTTTGTGCCATACTATGTATGACGGCCAGAAGCCTGGGTCGCAGGGGACGGTTTCGTTAAGGAAAGCCCTTAACGAAAGCCAGAAAGTCCACATACGTACCCATTCGTACGAGGTTATTATATCATAAGCCATATCTTTGTCAATTAAATTTGTCCCAGATTGTTAATTTTTGTACGGAATCGCAATTCAATGGACAACACAGGAACGGAAAAGCGCTAGATTTTGTGCAATTCGGCAAATGGGAACCCTTTTGTTGGATGCAACTGCCGTCAAAATCATGGTCACAGGAGGAATGCCTATGCCCAGACGAGGGGAAAATATCTATAGGCGCAAGGATGGGCGCTGGGAGGGCCGGTATATCGCGGACCGAAAGCCGGACGGCGGGGCCCTCTACCGCTCGGTTTACGGAACAACCTATGCCGACGTTCGCCAAAAGCTGGCTGTCTGCCGGGAAGAGAACCGCAAACAGCAGCTGCGCGGCTGCACTCTGACGGTAAAAGAGCTTTTGGCCCACTGGCAAGCGGAGAACAGCCACATCAAGCCCACCAGCCGGGAACGCTACCGGGTGTTGATCCAGCAGCACATTGAACCTGAACTGGGTGCGCAACGGGTCTGTGACCTTACAGAAGAAAAGCTCAACTGCTTTGTAGACAGAAAGCTCAAATCCGGGCGGCTGGACGGCAAGGGCGGGTTGGCCCCCAAGACAGTCAATGATATTTGCGTCATCGTCCGTTCCGCCTTGAAACTGGCACGGCGAAAGTTCCGATACAACGGCGAAGAAGAAATCTGCGCTCCGGCGGTTAAGCAGAGGCGGATTGAAACCTTTAGCGGGTGGGAATGCTGCCGTATTTCCGCGGAGATTTTGCGAAAGCCCAACACCGAGAACCTGGCCTATCTGCTGTGCCTGGAAACGGGAATCCGGCTGGGCGAAGTGTGCGCGCTACAATGGTCAGACATTGATTTTTCCGGCGGGACCGTGCACATACAGCGAACGGCCTACCGTATCAACTACGGAGGCCGCACGGAGTTGGTGATTCAAACGCCGAAAAGCAAATGCTCGGAACGGGTGATTCCCTTGACGGCGAAAATGCTTTCTCTGCTTCGCCCGCTGAAAACCAGCGGCTACCTGCTCACGGGCTGCGACAAGCCAATGGAGCCGAGAACGCTGCAATACCGGTTCCGGCGCTTCCTGGAGCGGCTGGAAATCCCCGTCCGAAATTTCCACATCCTGCGCCACTCCTGCGCCACACGGTGCATCGAATACGGCATGGATATCAAATCCCTCTCCGAAATCCTGGGCCACGCCGACGTGCAAACCACCCTACGGATGTATGTCCATCCCTCCATGGAATCCAAACGCAGTGCCCTTGAACTGGCAAGCACCCTATCCGGTATCGCCTAAAAAGCCCATTCGCCGTCAGAAATCTGGTCATGGGAACTTGAAAAAGCAGGAATTACCTATGGGATTTTTGCGGGAGTATCGTCAAGGGCTTTCCTTGGCGAAGGCCCTTTTGTTTTTTTATTATACCATGGATTCTTAAAAACCCGTGTCGAACGGTGTCGATTGCTGAAAAATTACGTTTCTAAGTCTATTATGTTTACTATAAATATTATAGATTCTGTGCTTTCAATTCCATTACGGGTATACTGTCTGAAAGAATGATTACTAATTCCAAAAGGACGGAACACTATGGATTTGAAAGCAATCGGACGGCGCATCAAAATAGCCCGTGAGCAAAAGGACCTGACGCAGGAGGCGTTGGCGGAGCTGGTGGATTTAACGCCCATGCACATCAGCGTCATCGAACGGGGCTTCAAGCCCACAAAGCTGGAAACCTTTTGCAGAATTGCAAACGTCCTTGGTGTGTCCGCCGACACTTTGCTGCAGGATGTCATTGACTGCTCCGCAAATTCTGTTCCCTCTGAGCTGGACACTTTGTTAAAAGACCTGCCAGCGAAAGAGCGCCGCAAAATCTACCATTGTGTCAAAGCTTATATCGATGCCTATCACGAAAATGGCTAAACCTGCCAGCAAGCAATCAAAAGATTGCCTGCTGGTTTTCTTTTCCCATAATTCGACTGACTTCGACAAGCCTCTTTTATTATTATAATTCTATTAGAACTACTTGTAAATATATTAAACCGAGTTTTGCGGGAAGTTCTAAAAAAATAATGGAAAGAGGCAAACACAATGGATTTTGAAACAACATCCCCCAACGGCTCCCAGCTTCTTCAACAGCTCAAAAGCACCCTGGCACAATACGCCCCCGATTACACAGAGGAGGCTCAGCAATATGAGCAAGCCAAGGATATGTTTTATACGGTTGAACCGGAACTGCTGGCAGAGGTATTAGGGATTGCAGTCGATTATCAGATGCTTTCTCTGGATGGCTCCATCCTGAGCGTGACCTCACCGGATGAACAGATGGTCACTGTTTTCTACGATAACGAGGAATGCTATTACTATCTGGACGGCTACACGGTGCTTGTGGACTGCCGCTTACGTGATTCAGAGAAACTGGTTGGCCGTAAAAATTACACTCTGGCCCATGAAATCGCCCACCAGGTTCTTTACAAGGCATTTCCGAATGCCTACCACTCTGCGAACTGGCTTACATGTGACTACCGTCGCACACGTAATTCCCACAAGAAAATCAGCAATTGGGTGGAATGGCAGGCAGACGCTCTCGCCGCAGCCCTTCTGATGCCGAAGGACGCAATCCTGGATGTGATGTTTCTCACGGGACTGGGCGAGTATATTGGCACTCTGAGCAAAAAATACACCCCAAACAAGTATGAAAGCTTCTGCCGCTTGGCAGATGTTTTAGGGGCCTCCAAGTCTGCCCTGTCTTTCCGTATGGAACAACTGGGGCTGCTGGACAGGAACCTTCTTTACAAATGATACAAGCAAAGGAGTAAAGACGTATGGAAACTACCGGTAAACAGGATATGCGCATTGCCGTAAAATGCAAGCAATGCAATATGACAATCTTCTATAAAACAACGCCAAGTACCGGCATTATCGAGTGCAAGTGTCCCAGGTGCAGAAAAATCACCGAAATCAATCTGGCGTATCGCCGGAGTAGGACACCGCTATTCTACCGCCGATCAGCGGATTACCCATTATCGACTACCATTCTTCAATATTCCATCATAGCACCGAGCAACGGGGTATGCGGTCACTGACCGCATAATGAAACACCACCAAATAGCCGGGCATGAAAAACGATGAGTAACAAGTTTACTCTGTCGTATTCATGCCCGGCTTTTATTTTTTCTAAAACATTAAATATCTACAGCCTGAAGTACAAGGGCCAAAGGATACAAATAGTGCTGTTCTCACAATCTGAGAAACGCAGTATTGGTACCCTAGCTTTTATGCACCCTTTCTGGCTGCATTTTTGAAGGTCCTTTCTGCTGGCAGCATTTGTGTCCTTTGGACATAACCAGGCAGAAAGGAATATATGCTACACAATTGGCACTGCTTTGTTGCTAAATATCCGTGACAGCCAGATTTTTGAATTTCAAATTTCAAGAATCTGGAGGTTATAAAATGTTTGATAGCAACAATCTGTATGTTCTGAACAAAAAGGATCGGAATGCGCTCGTATATAGAGATTCTATGGGTACGATTTCACGCCTGACAAGAGATATGTTCAGCAGCGATGAAGAATTTGAGTATTGGAAGAAGTGGTCCGACGAGGACTACCACAATGAAGAAAGGGAACGCCACATTTTTGCGGATAATACGCTGTACATAGATGGAATGTCCGAGGAGGCAGCTACTGCGGATTCTCCGGAAGATGCGTTCTTCTTTTCCTTATCCGAATCTGAAAAAGAAGAACTGTGCAATTTCTTCATGGTCAATTATTTCAGCCAGTTAACCCATATTCAAAAACGCAGGATGTGGCTTTATTTCGTAGAAGGAAAGACAGTGCGCGAGATAGCTTCGCTGGAAGGTATTGCTTACCGCACCGTTTCTGAGTCAATCGAAGCAGGTAAAACTAAATTTTTGAGAATTTTCAAAAAACACCCTCACAAAATGCCGTTTTAGCCGCGATAAGTGAAAGGATATTTTTATCCAGAAAATATTATGAGAGGTGTTTTTCAATGAATGCTCAAGAGACAAGAAAATTGGGAAATTCCATAGAACTATCCTTGTGCCCGGTATGCGCTTCGCAGTTCTATCAATCCAACGAGCATATCATCCGTCGAAGTAACCCTTTCCAAATGAAGAAAGAAGTGTGTACTTACTGCGGTTTTCGGTATGGTTGGGATTTCCAGGTCATACCGAAGCAAAATACTATGAAATAGGAGGTGATTATAAATGGTCGATTTTGAAAACACAATTCAGGAAATGAACGAGTCTACTCTTTCCAAGCCTTCTACCTATGAAAAAAAGGACTTATCGGGTTGACGAAATTCAAGATATTCTCGGAATCGGTAGGGATGCCGCATATAAGCTTTGTCGCAGTGGGCTTTTCCGTGTTGTAAAGGTGGGGAAAACGGTCAGAATCTCTAAAAAGAGCTTTGACGCATGGCTTGAGGGAAATGCCTGATTTGTCAAGCGTGGAAAATAAGGTACGGCGAGCAATTTCGTACATTTCACTTTTGGACTCCAACTTGCTATGATATGCCCGGGTTAACCGAACACACAATAGCAATAGGAGGAGTATACAGTGAAGAAAACGAGTATGTCTGTTCGTGAAATGCAGATGCTCTTAGGCATATGCAAAACGGAATCTTATTGGCTTGTCAAGAAAGGTTTTTTTGAGGTAAGGGTCATTGGCAGGGGAATGCGGATCATGGTTGAGTCATTTGATGAATGGTATTCCAGCCAGTTCCATTACAAGCGGGTTGATGGGGTCATCCCCGGAACAAAATGGGGGGACACCCTATCAATTCCTGACTTTGGCAACCTCTTAGGGCTTTCTCCTGGCGGGGCCTACTGGCTGGTAGATCATGCCAAAATTGAAACAGTCATAATCTGCAATCACAAACGGATTACACGAGAATCCTTTGAAAAATGGTATCATTCTCAAAGCAAGTACAGAATCATTGAAGACTGGGAGGTGCAAAAATGGCAACAATCCGTAAGCGACGAAACCGTTACTGCGTAATATATCGCTGTGAAGATGAAAACGGGAAAGAACACCAAAAGTGGGAAACCTTCGCTACAAACGAAGAAGCAAAAAGGCGTAAGAAAGAAATTGAGGCACAGGAATTTGTAGGAACTATTGTCGTTCCATCCGCTAAGACCCTGAACGAGCTGATGGAAGAATACATGAGCGTCTACGGTGTCAATTCCTGGGCAATGTCAACCTATGAGAGCAAACGGGCTCTGTACTTAAACTACATTGCCCCTATGCTAGGGTCGATGCAAATAAAGGACATCTCCACTCATGTACTGGATAAATACTATCAGAGCCTACTACGAGTTCGCTCCAAAGCCACCAATCACAGGAAGCCACAAAACGAGTATCTTACCGCCCATACGGTCCGTGAGATTCACAAGCTGCTCCGCAGCTGTTTCAATCAGGCAGTCAAATGGGACCTTCTCCAACGAAACCCTTGTGACCGGGCAACGCTCCCAAAAGAGGAACACACCAAACGTGAAATATGGGATATGAAAACGCTGCAAAAAGCACTTTCCCTGTGCGACGATGACATTTTAAGATTGGCCATGAACTTGGCTTTCTCCTGCTCCCTTCGTATTGGAGAAATGCTTGCCTTAACCTGGGACTGCGTTGAAATATCCGATATCGCTATCCAAAATGGCGAGGCATTCATATTTGTCAATAAGGAACTGCAACGTGTGAACCGGGATGCGTTATCTGCCCTGAATAAGAGGGATGTGGTTTTCCAGTTTCCTGCCATAATCGGAAAAACTACTACCGCACTTGTCCTCAAAAAACCAAAAACGGAAACAAGCACACGGAAAGTATTCTTGCCGGAAACCGTTGCAAAGATGCTGATTGAGCGAAAGGCTACTGTGGACGAGGAAAAATCATTGTTCGGAGACGAATACAATGATTATAATCTTGTGTTTTGCAGTCCAATTGGGCGGCCTATGGAAAGCCAGGTAATTACCCATATGCTGAAAGACCTTATAGAAAAACATGACCTTCCCCCTGTCGTCTTTCACAGTTTACGCCATTCCAGCATCACCTACAAGCTCAAATTGAGTGGTGGTGATATTAAGATGGTGCAGGGGGACAGCGGTCATGCACAGGCAACCATGGTCACAGAGCAGTATGCACATGTTCTCGATGATGACAGACGTAAAAACGCCCAAAGACTGGAACAAGCATTTTACCAAAAGAAAGAGACTTTCACACCTTCTCTGCCAAATACAGAACAGCCTACAATACCGGAATCAGCAGAGGATCGGCTATCCATCATCATGAAACTTCTCTCCGACCCGCAAACTACGGAATTGCTGAAGGTACTTGTAAATAAGGTTTGATATTGAAAAGGCGAGAAGCAGACTGCTTGCTTCTCGCCTTTTTAATTCAAAAACTGTTAGCCTAACTGGAGCCTCACGCAGAAGTTTCTACATAAGCAGCCAAACGCTGCTAACACAGGGAATCTACAAGAAAACAGGATTTTACTAAGGCGAAAATGCACCAAACACTTTTTTTGTTAGCTAGAATAGAACATCTGGTTTGCATCTTGTTAGCAACATAGGCATTTTTGTTAGCAAAATCGTCCATTTCTAGCTAACACTGTTAGCCCAAAAGCACAAAATTTCTTTCTGGAATCAGATGCCCAAACAACAGCTCCATTGCCCTGTAAAACCAACTTATCCCCGAAATGAGAAGAAATCAAAAAGTGCCTAATTTTCCTTGTTTTTTCGGAAAACTAGGCACTTTTTGGCACCCCAAGGAGGATTCGAACCTCTGACCTATCGCTTAGGAGGCGATCGCTGCTATCCATCTGAGCTATTGGGGCGTGTGAAATTGTGACCTCTTTTTTGTACTTCCAACCATCCACCTTGAGGCCCGAGGCGGGTGTTCGAGGATAACCTTAGGAGGCGGACGCTCTATCCAACTGAGCTATTGGGGCGTAAGCATAGCTATTTTACAGAGAATTTTTCGGATTGTCAAGCACAATTCGGCACATTTTTTGGATGGGATGGCATATACTGTCCAATAGTTTTTTCAGAAAGGAGCACAGACATTGAAAGCCGCACATAATGTATTGGAAGATCTGGATGATCTGATTTTCGAGGAATCCGACGGCGGTCCCAGCGAGCGCTGACGGTATGGGGGGCTGCTGCAATCCGCAGCAGCCCTGAAAATCTATTGCAGCCTGATTACTTCCATTATTGACCAGTCTGTGAGATGGGTGTATAATAAATTTGAATATATATGTAAACGAGTCGCGTGAAGCGAATTGAACGATACGGTGGAATGGAGAATAGATATGAGGCAGGATAGAAAGAAACGGAATATGGGCGAGAATACGCTGTTGCTCTTGCTGACAGTCATACTCTTTATATGCCTTTATACGGTGGCTTTGCAGGCAGGGTTCCGCAAAAGCACAGAAGAATTTACCTTTTCCAGAGATACCCAGGCGGCGGACGCGATCCACAGGATCGTATCGAATCAGTTTTCAAGAAGTGATTTTGAAGATATCAACACCGTGGAGGATATGACTTCCGAGGCCTATCAGAGCCATCAGCGGGAGCTGAATGGGCTGCGCTTCCTGAATTCCACCCGGTATCTCTATACGGCCAAGCGGGGGGTGGACGGAAAGCCAATCTATGTGATCGATGGCCTTGACTTAGGAGCTGAGGACTTTGCCTATCCCGGTACATATATTGAAGAAGAGATGATTCCCTATATAGAGGCAGCCCTTTCCGGCGAAACGATTTACTCCAAGGAGATTGTGGACACCACCTGGGGGCATATTTTCACGGCTTGTTATCCGGTTGTGGCCACAGATGGAACGGGGGAGATCATCGGCGCCCTTTGCATGGAAATGGATATGGAAGATACCTATGCTTTCCTGCGCAGCAGCAATCGATCCACCCTCCGGGTAGCCTGCATTGCGGTGATTGGTACGGTGCTGCTGATGGTGTGGCTCTATTCCATTCGGCGGGAACAGCTGCAGAAGGAGCTCCGGCAGCAGGCAGCATTGGAGCAGGCACTGGAAAAAGCTGACAGCGCAAACCGCTCCAAATCTGCTTTTCTGATGAACATGAGCCACGACATCCGCACACCGCTGAATGGCATCATTGGCTTGATCAAAATCAATATGGCCCACTTTGAGGATGTAGAACTGGTCCGGAAAAATTACGAGAAAATGCTGATCTCCGCGGACCACCTGTTGTCGCTGATCAATGATGTCCTGGAGGTTAGCAGGCTGGAGGACGGAACCACGGAGCTGGCCCATGAGCCGATGGATCTGGAAAAGGTTGCCCATGAGGTGAACAGCATCATCAGCGAGCGGGCCGCAGAGGCAGACATCACGGTGGAGCACAGTGCGGATGCGTTCGAGTGCCCTTATGTCTACGGAAGTGCCCTGCACTTGCGGCGGATTTTTCTGAATATTTACGGAAACTGCATCAAATACAACCGGGCAGGGGGAAAGATCAAAACAACTGTAGAGTGTGCAGCCCGGGATGATCGGACCGTTACCTATCACTGGACCATTACCGACACCGGCATGGGCATGAGCGAGGACTTCCTGAAGCATATCTTCGAGCCCTTCACGCAGGAAAAGAACACCGCTCGCAGCGTTTACCAGGGAATCGGCCTGGGGATGACCATCGTCAAGGAGCTTCTGAACAAAATGGGCGGAACCATTGCCGTTGCCAGCGAAGAAAGGATGGGCTCCACTTTTGAAATCACCATTCCCTTCGAAATTGCGCCAAAACCCGCCCAGGAGGCACTGGAAGCGGCAGCTATGCCGAGTATTGCGGGAGTGTCTCTGCTGCTGGTGGAGGACAATGCGCTCAATGCGGAAATTGCCGAGACCCTTTTGAAGGACAGGGGCGCAAAGCTCACCCTGGCGAAGGACGGCCAAGAGGCCGTGGAGCTGTTTGAAAAGAGCCGACCGGGAACCTTTGACGGCATTTTGATGGATGTGATGATGCCGGTGATGGACGGCCTGACGGCAACGAAGACTATTCGCGCTTTGCCCCGGCCTGACGCTGCCACCATTCCCATTATTGCCATGACGGCAAACGCCTTCCAGGAGGATGCCCAGAAGTGCTATGACGCCGGGATGAATGCCCATATTGGGAAGCCCCTGGAAATGGACAAGGTGGTCACAGTAATTTCGCAGTTTTGCGGATGCAAAGAGAACACAAAAAAACACGGGCCGATCGTGGCCGGAAAAAGAGAGGATAAAGCATGAAAAAAGCGATTCTGGTTGTTTCCTTTGGAACCTCCTATCAGGATGCACTGAAAAACAATATTCTGGCCGTGGAGACGGCCATCGGGGATGCGTTCCCTGGCTGGGAGGTTCGCCGGGCGTTTACCAGCTCCATCATCATGAAGAAGCTGCTCAGACGGGACGGAATGGAGATCGATACCGTTTCTCGGGCCATGGAAAAGCTGGAAAAAGAGGGCTATACCCACATTGCGGTGCAGCCAACCCATGTGATGCACGGAGAAGAATATGAAAAGCTGCTGTCTCAACTGGAGCCCTTCCGCCAGAAGCTGAATGTCTGGGTGGGGGAGCCCCTGCTGGACCGGCAGGAAGACTATGCCCAGGCATCAGATGCGCTGCTCTCTTGGCTGCCTCCCAGGGCAGCGGATGAGGCACTGGTGCTGATGGGACACGGATCGGCCCACTTTGCCAACGCGGCCTATGGTCAGCTGGAGCAGAATTTGCAGGACCTGCAGGAGAATGTTTTTGTGGGTACAGTAGAGGGCTATCCGACTCTGGAGCGGGTAGAGCGGCAGCTGGCTGCCCGGCCCTCCATAAAAAAGATTGTTCTTGCACCTTTTATGCTGGTTGCCGGTGACCATGCTCAGAATGATATGGCCGGGGATGAAGACTCCTGGAAGGCCCGGCTGGAGGCCAAGGGCTACAGCGTTCGCTGCATTTTGAAGGGCCTGGGCGAGTGCCCCGCCATTCAGCAGATTTTTGTGCAGCACTGCGCTGAGGCAGTGGAGGCGCTCTGCGTCAAGGGAAAGCTCTGGGGCGTGGGCGTCGGTCCCGGGGACCCGGAGCTGCTGACGCTGAAAGCAGCCCGAGTGCTGGAGGAGGCGGACGTTGTCCTGGCCCCGGATACGGGCAAGGCGGATAAGACGGCGCTGGACATTGTCAGCGGGCATTTAAACGGAAAGGAGCCCATCCTGGTTTCCATGCCCATGACCCGGGACCCGGAGGTCCTGGAGCAGGCGCACAGTGCGGCGGCGCAGAAGATTGCCTCCTATCTGGATGCGGGAAAGCAGGTGGCATTTATCACCCTGGGGGATGCCACGGTGTATTCTACTTACATGTATGTTCACGAGAAGGTGCGCGCTATGGGCTATGATGTGGAGGTGGTGCCCGGCGTGCCCTCCTTCTGCGCTGCTGCAGCCCGGCTGAATATCTCCCTGTGCCAGGGCAGTGAGCCCCTGCTGGTGATTCCGGCTTCTCACAGTGCGGAAAAGCTCCTGGATGTTCCGGCCAACAAGGTGTTCATGAAGGCGGGTTCTGCCATTCTGGACCTGAAAAAGACGCTGGAAGAAAAAAATATGCTTGAGAATGCTTCCATGGTGGAAAATTGCAGCATGGAAAATGAGCGCGTGTACCCGGATTTCCGGGATTTGAAGGAAAATTCCGGCTATTTTTCCCTGGTGATCGTAAAATAAGAAGGCTTCCTGCAAGAAATTTGCCTGCCCCGAAAGGGGACAGGCAAATTTTTTATGCGGCGGGCTCTTCCTGATAGGTCCTTACGCCGAAGACAAAGTAGACAATGTGGAATACCCACACGAGCCCAAGGACAACGCAGCCGGAGACGATTCCACGGAGGCCCATGACCACGAAGCCAATGCTCATAAGCAGGGTTACGGTGACCATAATTCGGATTTTTGTCTTCTTGGTCATCCCTTTTCCGGCTACGAAATCCTTGAGGTTTTCCTCATAGAGCTTGGTGCTGCGGAACCAGCGGTCAAGCTTTTCGGAGGACCGGGCAAAGCAGAAGGCCGTCAGCATCAGAAAGGGAAAGGTGGGCAGGACAGGCAGCACCGCACCCAGGGCTCCCAGCCCCACGCTGATGCAGCCCAGGACAATATATAGTATTTTTTTCAATTCAATTTCTCCAATTTCCGTTTTTCTTTTCGGGATTCCATCACATGGCGGATGGCCATGATTGGGTGGTAAAAAAGCATTCGCGGGCCGGAAAAGCGCATGACTTCCCGGATTTTCTCCCGCATGTCCGGCTTATAGCAGTGCACTTTGCAGTTGGAGCAGAAGGTTTTCGTCTCCATGAAGGGGCAGCGGTCGCTGCGGCTGCGGGCATAGGCATCCAGGGCGGCGCAGTCCGGGCAAAGCGTCTTGCTGTGATGCTTTTTGCGGCAGTAGAGGCGGACCATCAGAGAGACTGTCTCCTTTTCCCGCTCTCGCTTGGTTACTATGTCCATCAGCTCAGCCTCCCGCGCTCCACAGAGTAGACGGTATCCGCAATGCCCATAGTGGACTTCCGGTGGGAGACCAGAATCACGGTTTTATCCTGACACTCCGTCTGTAAGGCCTTCAGAATGACCGCCTCATTCAGGCTGTCCAGATTGGAGGTGGGCTCGTCCAGCAGCAGGAAGGGGGCATTGTGCAGAAAGGCTCTGGCCAGTCCCAGCCGCTGCCGTTCGCCGCCGGAGAGGGTATCGCCCAGCTCGCCGACCTCGGTGTCATAGCCCTTGGGAAGACCCATGATAAAATCGTGGACGGAGGCCTTCTTGCAGGCGGCGATGATTTCTTCCTCCGTGGCATCCAACTTGGCGATGCAGAGGTTTTTCCGGATGGAGTCGTGGAAAAGGTGGGTCTGCTGGGTCACGAAGCTTTCCATATCCCTTAGATTTTCGGTGTTGATTTCGTCAACGCTTTTCCCGGAGGCGGTGACCTTGCCTTCCGTGACGGGCCAGAACCGCATGAAGAGTTTCAAAAGCGTGGATTTTCCGGAGCCGGAGCGGCCGGTAATGCCGATGACCTTGCCCTCGGGGATGTTCAGGCTGAGATCCTCCAGAATCTGCTCCCCGCCGTAGGAGAAGCTGACGTTCTCGGCAGCAGCGCCGTGGAACTCCACATTGGCTTTCCCGGTGACGTCCGGGGCCACGGGGCTTTCGTCCAGAATGTCCAGCACCCGGTTTCCGGCGGCGAAGGTATTTTGTAGGGTAGCGCCCAGGGCAGCCAGAGAGACCACAGGGCCGAAGGAACTCATCATGGCGAGGGTGGCAATGAGACAGCCCTCAAAGCCTACCAGATGTGCAGACAAAAACAGCATGGCCAGGTCAAACAGCAGGATGGTCGTATTGACTGCAGCTGTATTCTTTCCGGCAGTGCGCTTCATGTGCGCTTCCGTCTGGGAGAGAGCATCCGTCTGCGCATCCATTTCGGCCAGACGCTTCCGGCCCTGCCCGTATTGGACGGTCTCCGGCAGGCCGCGCAGGCTGTCCAGCACGAAGGCGGAGAGCTTGCCTGCACTGCTGCGGAATTGAATCCCGTCGTCACCGCAGCGCTTGGAGGTGACCAGGGGAATGACAATGCCCACGACTGCATAGGCGCTCAGCGCCAACACGCCCAGGGCAGTATGAATGCAGCCAATGAAGAGAACCATCATCAGGCAGAACAGAAATGCAATGCAGATGGGGGAGATGGTGTGGGCATAGAACACCTCCAGCAGCTCAATGTCCGAGGTGATCACGGAGATCAGGTCTCCCTTGTCCTTTCCCTCCAGCTTGGCAGGGCACAGGCGGCGCAGGGCCCCGAAGACCTTGTCCCGAATCAGGGCCAGGAGCTTGAAAGCAATGAAATGGTTGCAGGATTGCTCGGCGTAGCGCAGGAAGCCCCGCACCAGTGCAAAGAGAAGAACGGCGGCGAAGAGCCAGCCCAGAGACATGGACCACTCCGGGTGCAGTACATTCAAAATGGCGTAGCCGCCGAACACCGTAATAAACGTGGCGCAGAGGTTGCCAAGAAGCCCCATGGCAATGGCCAGAAGCATGAAGCCCAGCATGGGCCTGACCAGACCGATCAGCTGAGTCATGACATTCAATCCGCTTCGTTTCATTCTGCGTCGCCTCCTTTTGTCATATTTTCCAGCTCCTGCTGGGCCTGCCAGAGCTTTGCGTAGGTGCCGTTTTTGGCCAAGAGAGCCCGGTGCGTTCCGTGTTCCACCACGGTTCCGCGGTCCAGAACGTAGATATTGTCCGCACCGGCAACATTTGCCAGACGGTGGGAGATGAGAATAACGGTTTTTGTTTTGGCTAGGGTGTGAATCTGGGCCATGATCTCGTTTTCACTCTCCACATCAATATTGGAGGTGGCTTCATCAAAGATATATACGGGACTGTCGTGCAGCAGGGCCCGGGCCAGGGCAAGCCGCTGGCACTGGCCGCCGGAGAAATTGCCGCCCTTTTCCTGGAGAATCGTGTCCAGCCCCTGCTGGCTGCGCAGGAAGGAAGCCAGATTGACCTGCTCCAGAACCTGCCAGAGGGCAGCATCGTCTGCATCGGGCCGGGCCATGCGCAGATTGTCCCGCACGGTGCCCTTGAACAGATAGCTCTGGTGGGATACATAGGTAAAGTGCTCCATCAGGCTGCTTTCCGAGAGTGCCTCCATGGGCACGCCCCCCACCGTCAGTTCCCCGGAAAAGCCCCGGCTTCTGCCCATCAGCAGAGAGGCCAGTGTGGATTTTCCGCAGCCGGATTCGCCTACAATGGCGGTGAAGCTGCCTTCCGGGAAGGACACGGTCACGCCGTGGAGAATTTCCCGGTCCGAGTCATAGCCGAAGTGCAGCTGTTTGCATTCGATGGTGCACGCTTCGGGCACGGGTGTGCTCTTTTGGGCCGGTTCCGGCAGATCCAACAGCCGGAAGATTTTGTCTGAGGCAGCCATGCCGTTCATGGCAATGTGGAAATAGGAGCCCAGGATGCGCATGGGCAGGAAGAAGTCTGCCGCCAGAAGGATGATGAGAATACACCCGGCCAGGTCAACCCGGCCTGCCCGGAACTGGGTGGTGGCAAGAATCACACCCAGAGCCGCACCGCCGTAGGCAATCAGGTCCATAACGGTGATGGAATTGAGCTGCATGGTCAGAACCTTCATAGTGATTTTGCGGAAATGCTCACTCTGCTCGTTCATTTCCCGGTGCTTGAAGGCATCTGCCCGGTAGATCTTTGCGGTGGTCAGACCCTGGAGGTTTTCCAGGAAGGTGTCGCCCAGGGCTGTGTATTCGCCCCAATATTTGGAAAGAAGCTTTTTCGCCCACCGCTGAATGGCAACGATGGTCACAGGAATCAGGGGTACGCAAATTAAGAGCACAATGGCGCTGGGAAGATTCACAAAGCTCAGCACGCAGAACAGAGTCAGCGGGGCCAGCATTGCATAGAAAAACTGGGGAAGGTAGGAGCCAAAGTAGGTTTCCAGCTGGTCCACACCTTCCACAGCCACCTGGACCACCTCGGAGGTATTGACCTGCTCTTTGTAGCTGGTTCCCAGGCGCAGAAGCTTTTCATAGATCCGGTGCCGCAGCTTTTTCTTCACGGCCCGGGAGGAGAGAAAACTCATTCGGCTGGAAGCAATGCTGCATCCATAGCGCGCTGCAATGGCGGCTGCGGCAATGAGCGCCGTTTGCATGATTTGCTTTGTCCCGGCGGTGCCGGTGTACAGACCCTGAAGCATATGGGCAATGGCGGCCATCATAGAAATATTTGCCGCCAGGGAGACCCACTGGCAGGCAACGTTTCCGGCAATGTACTTTTTGCTTTCTCCGACTGTGCCGATCAGTCGCTTGTTGATCATCATAGAATTCCCCCACACAATACAGTTCGCTTTTGCTAACCACTATCTAAAAATTAGCGGCGACTAACCGCTGGGGATTCTATCATAATTTTACCCTTTTGTCAACAAACTGGCTCCTGTAAAAGCGGAATTCCATTAACTTAAGGCGAATTTGTCCGTTTTTTGCAGGGGCCAATGTCCACATCAGCCCGATAGGTTCGATTTTGTCCCAGGTGGTACGATAAAAATGGCCCACAATTGGCTGCTTTCATTGCACGAAGCGCTCAAGTCGATGGATGACGGGGTGATATAGGCATCGTTCCCTACGAATATTTACAAAGCATTCATTCGTGCAATCGTTTTTGGGAGTCCATATCTCCTATTGCAAAAGCCTGTTTTTGCCTTATAATAATATACAAAGAGGAGGGAAGGGCTATGGCAGTGATGCACCTGAATAAATTTGAAATGCAGACCCAGAATAAAGAGGAAATTATTCCTTCCTTTTCTGAGGACTTTCCTTACGTAGCTACTCATGCGGAACTGGACGGCTTTTTGCCCCAGGGCGCACCATGGCATTGGCACAGGATGGCTGAACTGTTTTATATAAAAAGTGGGTGCGTGGAATACAGTACGCCCAATGGAAAATGGGTGTTTCCGGCGGGCTCCGGCGGCATTGTGAATGCCAATGTGCTGCACACCTCGCAGATCACCCCTGCCACAAGGCCCAATGTGCAGTTGATTCATTTGTTTGATCCGGTATTTTTGGCAGGCGCTGCCGGGAGCAGTCTGGAGCGGAAGTATATTCTCCCGTTCACAACCTCGGCCCTGGAGCTGCTCCCTCTTTTCCCGGAGAACCCAGAGCAAAATGCTATCTTGGAGAAGGTCCAGGCGGCTTTTGCCATTGATGACCGGGCCTGGGGCTACGAGTTTGCGCTGCGGCAGGCGCTGACAGAGATTTGGCTGGCGCTCTTTGCCCTGGCAGGGCCGGAATTGGAGGAAAAAACGCAGAATGCGGGGCTGGATGCAAGCATCAAGGCGCTGATGGTCTATGTCCATGAGCACTACCGGCAGCCTATTTCCATTGATGCACTGGCCCAGAGCGCCCATGTCAGCCGACGGGTCTGTTTCCGCCTGTTTCAGGAAAAGCTGCATATGACGCCTGTGGCCTATATTCGGGAGTACCGCCTGCAAAAGGCTTGCCAGATGCTTGTGCAGACCCAGCAGAGCGTAACTCAGATCGCCTATGACTGCGGTCTGGGGTCCAGCAGCTATTTTGGAAAACAGTTTCGGGAATACGCAGGCTGCACGCCCCAGGAATACCGCAGAGTATGGCACGATCGTGATAGGATTCAACACAAATAATATATTCTCTGTGCCAAAATTGAATTATACTGTTATCACTGAGATCAAAGGGTGCTCCTTCTTCCCAGATTTCAGCGATGCACCTGATGGGGTCGATGAAAATCGACCCCATTGGCATAGAGAGGGATCGTTTTATGAAGAATCTGACGCTGCGCTACAGTATTACCCAGTTTACCTACTGGGCGGCCTCCTCGGGAATCGCCTCCTTTGCAACGACTTATCTGCTGCGCAGAGGTGTCTCTTCCGGCGTGGTTGGCACCCTGCTGGCTCTGGCAGGCCTGTGCTCCTGTATGACTCAGCCCCTGCTTGCCGCCTATGCAGACCGGTCGAGGGGCGCTGCGCTTACAAAGCTGATTCTGCTGCTGTCGCTGCTCTGCTCCGGCTGCCTGCTGGTGCAGATGGTGCCTGGACTTCCAATCACTGTTGTAGCCGTGGTCTATGCCCTTGGTGTCTGGTGCAGCGATGCAGCAGTGCCGCTGCTCAATGCGCTGAGTGTGGCTTATGACAATGCAGGGTATCCCGTCAACTATGGTGTTGCCCGGGCCTTTGGCGCGGTGGCCACGGCGGTTTCCAGCTTGGTCCTTGGATTCGTGATTGCCCGAATGGGAATGATCGGGATGCTTTTGTTCCTGGTGGCAGCGAGGTTTGCCAGCATTCTTTCCTTCGCAGGCTATCCGGCCATTTCCCGGGCGCAGCCCACAGAAGGCCGGAAGGGCGAGCACTGCTCAGTCCTGACATTTTTCTCCCGTTACCCCATCTATTGCCTGTCACTTCTGGGCATCGGTTTTTTGGGGATGTTTCACGCCATGACGGAAAACTACCTGATTGCCATTGTGACGCAGTTGGGCGGAGACAGCAGCAATGTGGGTACAGCGCTGTTTATTTCCGCCCTGGCGGCGGCTGCGGCGATATTCTTTTTTGAAAGGATTCGCTGTGTGACCAGAGATACTGCGCTGCTGAAAATGGCTGCCATTGCCTTCCTGATTAAGGCCATTTGCTTCTATCTTGCAAAAAATATTTTGGACATTTATCTCATCCAGCTTCTACATGTGGTCACCTATGGAAACCTGGCACCTGTGCAGGTGTACTACGCCAAGGCAAGGGTGCGTTCATCGGATATGGTAAAGGGGCAGGCGTTTATTACGGCGGCCTACTCCCTGGGCTGTTCGGCGGGGAACTTTGCGGGCGGGCAGCTGCTGAAATCCGGCGTCCGGGAAATGCTCCTGGCCGGGATCGGCATGGCCCTTGCCGGAACCTTGCTCTTGTTTGCTACGGCAGACAGGAAGGAGAAAAGCAGGGAAAGGATGTAAGTTCCCTGTGGGAAAATAACCTGCACAACACGGGCGTTCTGCGCGTGGGCCTTTGGAAAACGGCTGAGACCCGGGATACCGAGGTTTTGAATTTTCTGGAATCCGAGAATATCACCAACGAGATCCACTATTATGAGACCTATCAGCGCACCATTTATCTGGATGCCGGCGGGGTTCACACCGGCCGCGCATCTCTGACCCGGTGAATTGCGGAGAATCCCGTGCCTGCCATTTTGAGTGCCTGTGTTCTGGCGCTCCAGGCGAAAAGCGAATTTCTTTCCCATATGAGCCATATCGCCAAGCCTGTCAGCGTCAAGGATATCGAAAACGCCCTGACGGAGATCGAAGACCAACAGAAAACCGGCCTCAAGGGTGCAAACGTGCACTTCCTGGGGCCGGTTTTGTGATATATGCGGGATATAAAAGCTTAAAAGCAGGGGCCGGGTACAAAACCCGGCCCAAATTTGCAATGTTTAGCCCTGCTTCTCGCTGCGAATCTGCAGCAGCTTGGTTTTCAGCTGCTCTTCCATTTTGGCCATCTCGGCCTCGGCAGCCATACGCTGTGCCCGGCCGTCGGACTGAATCTTCATGACATCGTCCAGAGTTTGAATCAGGTCGGCATTGGTCTTTTTCAGAGTTTCAATGTCCACGATGCCCCGCTCTGCCTCCTTGGCGGTCTCTACGGAGGCCATGTGCAGCTTCTCCGCGTTGTGCTTAAGAAGAGCGTTGGTCACATCGTTGACCTGCCGCTGGGCCTGGGCGGCTTCCGTGGAGTGGGCAATGCCCAGGGCCAGAACCATCTGATTTTTCCACAGCGGGATGGTGTTGACCAGGGTGGTCTGGATTTTCTCCACCATGACGGTGTCGTTGTTCTGGATCATGCGAATCTGGGGAGCCGTCTGGATGGAGATGGTCCGGGTCAGCTCCAGGTCGTAGATTTTCTTCTCAAACCGGTTGCACTTTTCGGCAAGATCCCGGGCGGCCTGAGCATCCTCGGCAAGGCCGGTGCGCTGGGCGGTTGCTTCCAGCTCCTTGAGCTTTCCTTCCCGGACCTCCTGGAGCTTCTGCTTTCCGGCCATGATATACATGGTCAGCTCCTTGAAATAGGCAAGATTCTGCTCATACATTTTGTCCAGCACCGCAGAGTCCTTCAGCAGCCGGACCTGGTGCTGCTGCAGAGCGTCGCTGATCTTCTCCACATTGACTTCGGCCTTGGCGTAGCGGCTCTTCATCAGCTCCAGCTTGTCGGACTGCTTTTTGAAGAATCCGAAAATGCCTTTCTGCTCCTCTTTGTCGAAGCCCTGCAGCTCGCCGACGACGTTGACGATCAGATCGCCCACTTCCCCCAGGTCCTGGGTTTTCACATTGGCCAGAGCGGCATCGGAAAAGTCGGCCATTTTCTTCTGGGCGGCTGCGCCGTATTGCAGAATCTGAGTGGTGTTCTCCAAATCGATCTTGGCAGCAAAATCCGAGACCATTTTCTGCTCCTGCTCCGTCAGAACGGGCTGCTGAATGGGCTCAGCGACAGGGGCGGCCTCTTCCTTTACGGTCAGCTCCTGCTTTTCTTCCAGCTCGGGCTCCAGGGTCAGGCTGGGAACGGTGTTCATGCTTTCAAATTCGTTGCTCATAGTGTTCTCCTTATTCTACCTGTTTGGTGTTGGAAAAATCATCGCCTGTCAGGCCCTCCTGGGCAAGCAGGGTATGCAGAACGGAAATGTCACTGGAAACATCCATGGCCGTATCCTGGAAGACAGAATCCAGCAGCTTTTCAAAGGCCAGGTTCAGAGTGTCCAGTGTAGTGTCGATCTCCTGTTTGGAAGCGCGGATGGTATCGCCCTGAATGGGCTGCCGGTCCATATCCGCATAGGCGTTGAGAAGCTTAATGGTCATGGGAAGATAATAATCCATCAGCTTCTTGAGATCGGGAATGATCTCCGGGTGCGCCTTGGCCCGCTCAAAGATCCGTTGAACAATGGCCTCCATCCGGGAGATTTTTGCGGAGATCTCTTCACCGGGAATTTCGTCGTTGCACCGGCGGATTTCCCGAAGATAGGCGTTGCCCCGGTCCAGCACCTCCTGAACCTTGGGGTCCGGGGTGGAGGAGGGCTGCTTAGGCGCGGCGGCCTCTGCTTGCTTCCGGGCCTCCATTTGCAGGCGGCTCTGCTCATAGTGGGCATAGGTTTCGTCGCTGGTGATGAGGTTCTGCTCCTCGTGGTCCAGGTGCCCCTCCAGAAAAAGCCCCTGGTTAATCATGCCTTGAAGCTCTTTCCGCACGAATTTCACGGGCTTGCCCACACTGCGGGAAAGCTTTTCCAGAGCAATATGTGTGTTCTTTCCCAGAGCCTTCAGATAGACCTTATACCGGCTGACCCGCCCCAGGGAACGGATGCCGCTGCTCAGGAGCGTCCCGCCGCCAACCAAGGCTCCCAGTCCCAGGGCAAAGGGGATGGATGTAAGGCTGGCCCCGGTGGCGATGCCCACCAGGTGAAAAATACCGGAAATCAGTGTAAACGTAAATCCCGTAATGGTAGAAATTCCGCCAAAGACGGTTTTCAGGATCCCCTTAGTCGTCTCTCCGTTGGAGCTGCCGTAGAGTGCGGGCAGATTGTTTTTTGGCACCGGTTCTGCCCGAACCGGCTCCACCGTAATGGTTTCCTTCGGCTTTGTGGCACCGGACATGTCCAGCGCCCGCCACAGGGCATCGGAGCCGGTGCGAGTGGCCCTGTCAATGGTGCGCGTTATATTGCGGCTCAGCTCCTGATAGTTCTGAGAATTGATCGCTTTATCGATGATTTCCTCAATGCTGCGGCCCAGAGAATCCCATTCCTGATTCTGCTTTTCGTTCGCCATGGTATCCCTCCCGTAAATGCTTTCTTTATTATAGCTTTTCTTCCGGGAAAAAACAATAGGGAAGCGAAAAAACCGCCAAATATGTGTCTGGCTAAAGCAGATGCGCATATTTGGCGGTGGATGCAGCGTTGCTGCGCTGCGAAAGCTTTTTCGGGAATGCTTACAGGGGTCGGTTCAAAGTACGAAATGGGGGTGTTTGAACATTAGCAGAATGCGGTTCCCTGCATGAGCATTCTGGCTGTGCGATAGCTGTAGGCCTCACGGATTTGAAGTGCGCTGTCCGGCCCGAGCATGCAGTCAATGCCAACGTGGAGAACACCGTCCGGATGGCCGATGCGCAATTTATCTTGTGCACTGCGGCCTTGAGCAGCTTCCCACACCAGTGTCTGCGGAATACAGGCGGCACACATCGTGCAGATTGCACCGGTAAGGGCATAGGTTTCATGAGCTTTCTGCATGGACATCATCCGCCCCAGCAGGTCGATCTCCTGCTGCCTGACGATTTGCTTCTCACTGGTCACGTAGTCTGCCGGAGGGGCGATCAGTGTCAGCTTGGGAATGCCTGGAGACTGTACGGCGGATTGGCCTGCATTGGTCACAAAACCAAGCAGCTTTGCTGCTTCGCCGCGAACCTTTTCCAGAAGCGCCAGCAGTGTGGAGTCTTCATTGATGCGTGCGGGAAGCTCCTTGCCGGTCATGCCTAGATCAGAGGCGCGGACAAACACCAGGGGATTGGAGGCATCTACGATAGACACCTCCACCTGCCCAAAGCCAGGTACGGATAGCGTGTCTTTTGGATGGCCTGTGGGAAGCAGCTTCCCAGTAACGGAACCTGCCGGATTGCGGAATGCCAGCTTCACCGGTGCGGCAGTTCCCGGAACACCGGCCAGGAAGAAATCACCATCATAGCTGACCGTTCCGCCCGGCGTCTGCACGGTGGCGGCAATGACTTTTTTTGTGTTTGTATTGTAGATTCGCACAATCGTCTCACCTGGAATGGCATCCACGAGACCGCATTCAATGGCGAAGGGACCAACTCCGGAAGAGATATTGCCACAGTTTCCGGCATAGGAGACGATGGGCTTGTCAACGCTGACCTGCGCAAAGGTATAATCTACGTCTGCATCCTCTCGCTGGGACGGCGCAATAATCGCTACCTTGCTGGTTACGGAGGTTGCCCCGCCCAAACCGTCAATTTGTCGGATGTCCGGACTGCCCATCAGCCGCAGCAGCAGAGTATCCCGCTCCGGGCCTGCCGGAGGAAGTTCTTTTTCCAAAATATAGAGGCCTCTGCTTGTCCCACCGCGCATAATGCAGCACGGAATTTTATAGTGCATAGAATCACCCTATTTTAGAAAATTTTATACAGACCAACTGCCGCCAGCAATGTGCTGATTGCCACGCTGACAACGGATGTCAGGAACAGGCGGATAAACAGCTTGTTGGTATCCTTTTCACCGGCCTCCTGATTAAAGATGGCGTACTGTGCCATAATGCCTGCACCGCCGGTGGAGGCAGGGCTGAATGCCGCCAGGAAGGAGGTCATGGTAATGCCGCTGACGACGGCGCTGTAGCTGGCGCTGGGGAAGGTCTGCAGAATTTCGGGAACGGTGGGAATCAGGGTCGGCATAACAACGCCGGTGGTAGAGCTGAACCAGGACAGGATGCCAGAGGCCAGAGCCATAACAGGAGCAACCAGATGATCGGTCATAATGGAGGTCAGACCGTCAACCAGCATGTCCACACCGCCCATAGCCTTTACTACGGACATCAGCATGCTGACGCCGCAAACCAGAATGTAGGTTCCCCAGGGCATGATTTTAATGGCGGCCTTGTCGTTTGCAACACCAAGGATGACCAGAATTACTGCGGCGAGGGGGGCAGCAAGGCCGATATTGACACCGAAAACGAATACGGCAAATACAACCGCAGCGCACGCTGCCAGCGTGATCTTTTGCCCTTTGTCAAACTTCGGCAGATCCTGAAACATTTCCAGATTGGTTACGGCAGGCTTGTACAGCTTGTAGATAAAATAAAATGCGAACAGGACGATGACGAATGCCAGACAGGCAGACCCGAAGAAGGACCAGGAAAACTGGCCGGCGAATTCGGTCTCGTTGGTCAGGTTGGTCAGGATAATGCCGGCGTTGGATACCGGGGAGACGCAGCCGAAGTTGCAGGCGGCCGTTACGATACAGGCCATAGCAATGGCGTCGATTTTCAGCTCCAGAGCAATGACAATGGACATAGGCAGCAGAATTGCGAAGGTGGGAATGTTTCCGCAGCCCAGTGCACTGAGTGCAAAGGTCATAATGCCGATGATGATGGGAATCAGAGCAGCACGCTTGCCTGCCAGACGAATGATTTTCTTTGCCAGCAAATCGATGGTGCCATTGTTAACGGCCATGGAAAACAGAAATGCCGGACCAATCAAGGAAACAAACAGGCTTGTATTGAAGCTTGCAATAATGGTTTTATCTGCCACTCCGCCGATACGGCCGAGAATCAAAGCTGCGCCCATGGCAAGATAGCCCATATTGACTTTTTTTACAAAGCCTATTATAAGAACGAGCAGCAGAAAAATCAGGGATAGTGCTGCTAATGCAGTTTCGCTCATGGTATGTTCCTCCTATTTTTACTTTTTCAGTTCGTCGATCTTATCGCTGAAGTCCAGTACACACTGGTTGAACTTGTCAGCTTCCAGAATGGGAAAGAAATGGTTCCCGCACATAAATTCATAGCATACTGCCAGGGGAGAATTGGTCAAATGCTCGATTGCCTCATGGCCGGATTCCCAGGCATCGTGATAGCCGGAGTGGGCAACAAAGGTCGCTACGGGAATGGTCCGGTTGCTCAGCGGGGTCATATTATCGGTGAAATAAGTGTCCAGATGGTATTCGAGACCTACAAAAGGCGGAATTTGCAGGGAGGCCTGGTACATCATTTCCGCGTCCTCGGGAGAGAGCGGGGAATTCTTGCGGGCTTTTTCTGCATATCCAACGGGATCTGTCCAATAGGGCATCATGCGTTGAGTCCATCCGTCAATATTGTAGTGATTGGCCTTGTGATGGTTCCATGGGGCATCGCTGAAACCAAACAGTGTTGCATCTGCCAGAATCATTCCACGCAGATTGTGCTCTTGCTGCGTTTCGGCATAGGTGGCGACGATTGCACCGCCCAGAGAGTGCCCCACAAGAAGTACATCCTCTAGACCAAGATGGTCAATTAGCTCCCGGATATCCTGGGCCATGCGTTTCTGGCGATTGTTGCCGGCCACCTTCATGGAGCGGCCATGACCTCTGGGGTCCAGACAAACGACCTGAAATCGCTGCGAGAGAACCGGGACGGCATACTTCCACATAGTGAGTGCTTCGCCGAAGCCGGGAATCAGAACAATAGGGCGCCCTTCACCGGTAACCTCATAGTAGAGCCAAAGTCCATCCGAGGTCTGAAAAAAATTATCCTTCGTTGCCACGAAAATTCCTCCTGCTTTTGTAAATACTTTCACTTTTTGGCCGAAAAGCTTTGTAAGTTTATTATATATACACAATTGAATTTTGTAAAATTCATAATTATAATAAAAACAATAGCTTGAGACTATGATAGGGAATGCGGAGGTCTGAAGATGTCTTTTCGGGAATTGGAATACATCATGGGGATTGAAAAATATCATAACATCACAAAAGCGGCAGAGGCAATGTTTATTTCTCAGCCAACACTTTCGAAATTCCTACAGAGTTACGAAAAAGAACTGGGTTTGCGCCTGTTTGAACGAAGCGGGAATCGATACTATCTGACCTACGCCGGAGAGCGATATCTGCACTATGCGCAGCAGATCCTTCTGCTGGAAGGGGATATGAAACGGGAATTGGAAGAACTGGCGGCAAATCGCCGGGGCAGATTGTCGATAGGCTATCAGATGAACCGCTCGGCCTATGCAGTGCCGTTAACGATTCCCAAATTCAAGGCGGAGTTCCCGGAAGTGGATATCAGCATTCAGGAGCGCTCAAGCGAAGCATTGGAGCAGATGCTGCTGGATGGCGCACTGGATATTGTGGTGTTCAATTACCCGGTACGGAATCCGCAGCTGGATTACGAGGTGATCGACCAGGAGGAGCTCCTGCTCATTACGCCATGGGATCATCCCCTTTACGGCAAGCAGGTGGAGGTAGAAAGCCGCCGCCATCCATATATGGACCTGACGCTATTTGCTCAGGAGCCATTTATCCTCCAGCACAGCGACCAGACCACCGGGCGTGCAGCCAGGGAAATCCTGGAGGACATGGGAATTTCACCGCCGATTGTCCTAAAGACTCGGAACATAGAGGGAACTGTGCGTCTGGTAGAGGCGGGGGTTGGTTGCAGCTTTGTGATTGAATCCGGCTTGATGCGTGCGGCCAACATTCTTTCCAACGTGCGCAGCTTTTCGGTCGGACAGACGAGCCGAAATGTGGATTTGGTGGTGGCCCATCGAAAGAGCGACTATCTGACCAAACATGCACAAAGCTATATTCGTATTCTGCGTGACAGCATTCGGCGAACATAGCCCCCAAAAAAACGCCCTTCCGAAGGGCAGCGGGAAACGCTGCTTTCCGGAAGGGCGTAAGTCTACCTGCTTCTTTGCGGGCAGAAGTAACATTATTTACGTGTCATTTTGTTCAGAATTGCCGTTGCCAGTACGATGATACCGATGACCAGGAAAATTCCGGCCATGCCCTTTGCAAGGATGGGGAGCGTCTGGGCCAGTGCTTCGGGATGGAGCATTGCATTCACCTCCTCAGACACCCATCAGGGTGAGGATCAGTCCGCCTGCGATCACCGAGGCGATTTGCCCGGAGACGTTGACGCTGACGGAGTACATCAGCAAAAAGTTCTGATTGTCCTCCTTGAGCCCCATCTGGTTTACCACTCTGCCGCTCATGGGGAAGGCGGAAATGCCTGCCGCGCCAATCATGGGATTGATTTTCTTGCCCTCCGGCAGGAAGAGGTTAATGAGCTTGGCAAACAGCACGCCGCCGACGGTGTCGCCCACAAAGGCCACCAGGCCCAGGGCCAGGATCAGCAGGGTGTCCGGCTGCACAAACTGCGCTGCGGTCATCTGGCTTGCCACCGTCAGGCCCAGCACAATGGTGATGAGATTGGCAAGGGTCGTCTGGGCGGTCTCGGACAGGGCATTCAGCACACCGCACTCCCGCAGCAGGTTGCCGAACATGAGAAAGCCCACCAGGCTTGCGCTGGTCGGGGCTACAAGCCCGGCAATGACGGTAACGAGGATGGGGAAGAGAATGCGGGTCAGGCGGCTGACATTGCCCTTCTGATAGGGCATCCGGATCAGGCGCTCCTTTTTGGTCGTGACCAGTCGGATGACCGGGGGCTGGACAATGGGCACCAGTGCCATATAGCTATAGGCGGCTACCATGATGGCCCCTAAGTATTTAGAGCCCAGGGTGTTGGCGACGAAGATCGCCGTGGGGCCGTCTGCCGCGCCGATGATGGCGATGGAGGCCGCATCCTTCAAATCAAAGAAGAAGCCTGCCAGGACCAGGGTCAGGAAAATACCTGCCTGTGCCGCTGCACCGAAAAACAGCAGCCAGGGCTTTTCCAGCAGGGGCCCGAAATCGATCATGGCCCCGATGCCGATGAACAGCAGCAGCGGGAACAGCTCATTGGACATACCGGCCTCAAAGAGCACGCTAAGGGCGCCCTCTATATTTCCCTGGGTAATGGCTCCGGACAGCGGGAGATTGACGAGGATCGCGCCGAAGCCCATGGGCAGCAGCAGGCTGGGCTCCATTTTTTTGGCGATGGCCAGATAGATGAGCAGCCCGCCGATGGCCCACATAAGGACCATTTGCGGTGTAATGTTTGTGAAGTTGGAGAAAAGCGTGAGAATTTCCATAAATACCCTCCTTACAGGTGCGCTGTGAAGAGGATAAAAAAGAAGACCTCTATCACAGCAAAAATACTGTGATAAAAGTCTCAAGCTTCCACATGGCCCCGGGCGGAAATGCCGTGATGACGAGGCAATGCAGCGGGGGATACCCGCCCTTTACTCCCTTTTACCTAGGGTCCAGTATAAAAGAGAAAGGGAAAAAAGTCAAGAAAAAATTGGTAGAACCGCTGTTAAAAACTTTTTAGGATCTCTAGAATCTGCCCTTCGTAGTCGCCTTCAAAATCCTCACTCCGGCCGGCGCAGCGCACATTGCTCTCTGCGCCCCGTTCCGGGGCAGGGTACTCCCAGATGTGGTAGGACAGGCCCTTGTGGACGAAATGAATGCTGCCGCTGTCGTTGTCTTCCCAGTATTCAAAGGGCATATTCTTGCTTTTCAGACAGGCTTGAATGGCTTTCAGACGCATAAAAAGTCTCCTTATGTATGTTTGCCTCTATTATACCGTGAAAACAGGGAAAAGCAATCCCCCAAAAGCTTACCGCACTGTCGCAGGTCGGAGCAGGCGGCGGAACCAGAGAAGATCTGTCCGGCGGAGTGTCCCTGTCAGGAGCAGCAGGGGAAATAGGATTGCAGGAAAGCCCAGGCAGGCAGCGATCCCGTCTATATGGGAACAGGCCCAAAGAGCCCCGGCAGCACACAGTATGGCGCACAGGGGATATCGCGCCTCGATTTTCTCTCCGGTGATTTCCAGCAGACGGCGGATGCTGAGGAAAAAGTTGATCACATGGGTAATGAGAAAGCTTGCAAAGTATCCTTGGACTCCGAAAACCGGCAGCAGGAAGAAAAGCAGAGCAACATCCAGGGCACTGGTGAAGATGTTGATGGCCATGGCCCATTTTTGCTGCCCAAGGCCCTTGGTCATGGCGTCGGTAACGGTGTCGCAGTAGAGCATGGGGGCCAGAGGGGCGAACCAGCGCAGAAGCGTCCCTGCCTGGCTGTTGCCGTATAGGCGCAGGCACAGCCTGTCGGCGGAAAGAAACAGCCACCCGCCGCAGAGCAGCCCGTATAGAAGGGCTGCGCGCAGGCTTTTGTGCAGCAGGTAGCAGATGCGGTTGTCCTCTCCTGCGCAGCGGCACCGGGCCATTTCCGGAATCAGCAGCTCGGAAAGGCCGAAGAGAATGCAAGCGGGGAACATGAGCACCGGAAAGACCATACCTGTGACGATGCCGAAGACGGCCAGAGGGTTTGTAACTGCCAGCGCAAGCCGTTTTGGCACCAGCATATGCTCCAGGGTGGAAATGCCGGATTTGGCCGTATCTGCCAGGGCAAGGGGCCCGGCCGATTGCAGCACCCGGCGGCCCATGGGGGTGCATTTTCCTTTGGGGATATGCTGCCGGACCGTCAGCGCCGTCAGCATCAGCAGCGTCAGGCAGCTGCCCATGGCGCTGCCAAGAATCACGCACCGGCAGGCCCGCCCCGCATCGCTGCCCGCCCAGAAGTGCAGACAGACCAGGGTGACGGTCATGGAAAAAAGCTGCTCCGCAACCTCCACGACGGCTAAAGTGCCGATCCGGTTCTGGCCTGTGAAGAAGCCTGTCATCAGGGCGCACAGGCAGTTGATGGGGAGAAAGCAGGAGAACAGCCGCAGCGCCGGGGCCACAGCGCCGTTTCCAATCCAGCTTTCCGCGATTTTCGGAGCAAAAAGGTATAGAACGGTCCCAACTCCCAGGCTGCAAAGAATGCTATAGGTTCCGCAGCCGGACAGAACACCCCGCAGCCCCCAGGGGCGCTTCCTGCCCAGCTCCTCGGCGGTCAGGTACATGGCAGCTGTTCGGATCCCACCAATGCCGGCAATCAGGGTCAGGCTTCCAACGGACATGGTCAGCTGTAAAAGACCAATGCCTTCGGGGCCGATTTTTCGGGAGAGATAGACCTGAAACACGGTCCCAGCCATGCGCAGGGCCAGATTCACGGCGGTCAGCAGCATGGCACTGTAAAAAAGCGGTTTTCTCCGGGTCAAAAAGCCACCCCCTCGTCCACAGAATATGCGGACAAGGGGGCGGATAGAATTTATTTGGCTTCCGGGTTTGCCTCCAGGCAGAAGGGGCTCAGGGGGCATTGGCCGCATTTTGGACTTCTGGCGGTGCAGATTTCCCGACCAAAGAGCACAAGCCGATGGCAGAAGTCATTGCTCTTTTCCGGCGGCAGGATTTTTCGTAGCTGCTGCTCCACCTTTTCCGGTTCCTTGCCGTGGCTCAGGCCCAGCTTGCCGCAGATGCGGATACAGTGGGTATCGCAGACTACGCTGCCGGGGACCTTGTAGATATCTCCAAGCAGCAGATTCGCCGTTTTCCGACCTACACCGGGCAGCCGCAGCAGCTCCTCCATGGTGCCGGGGACCTTTCCGCCGTAGTCGCTGAGCAGCATCTGGCAGGCCAGCACAATATCCCGGGCCTTGTGCTTGTAGAAGCCGCAGGAGCGGACATAGTTTTCCACATCTTCAATGGGGGCCGCCGCCATGGCTTCCAGGGTTGGATAGGCTGCAAACAGGGCAGGGGTCACCAAATTCACCCGGGCATCGGTGCACTGGGCGGACAGCCGCACGGCGATCATCAGCTCATAATCCTTATCATAGTGCAGGGCACACATGGATTCCGGGTAGCGGTTTTCCAGAATTTCCAGAATGGCGCGGACTTTCTCTTCCATGGAATCAGTATCCTTCCTCATTTTTCTCCAGAATACCACATCCCAGCCCAAATTTCAATCATTTCCTGGTGGTTAGAAGGCGGCCTCCTCCGCCTGGGCCGTCAGGGCGGAGACTTCATAGGCGGTCCGCTCCTGGGCACCCTCGGGGGTAAGCTTGGTATAGACCCGGCTTTGAAGCCGCCCCTGGATCAGGAAGCGGTCCCGGGTGTGGCACTGGGCCCCCAGCTGTGCCATGGAGCCCCAGAGAATGCAGGGAATGTAGTCCGCCCGGCGGGAGGGCCTGGCCACAGCCAGCATGACATCGCAGATTTCCCGCCCCAGAGGGGTTTTCCGGTAATTCGGCTCCCGGCATAGGCTGCCGCAGAGGGTGATGTCGTTGACAGGCGGTCCGTCTTCGGCAGAGATATTTTGGGCAAAGACGAAAATCAGAAGCTTTCGGCCGTCCTCCTGCCGCAGGTTGTGAGAGCGAAGCTGTCCGACGATGCCGAGCATTTCCCCTCCGGACAGGTCAAGGGTTTCCAGCAGCTCCTCCCGGACGATCACCGGCAGGGTGTCCACTGCCCCGGAGAGCCGAGGCACCTCCAGAAGGAAGCGGAAGAATCGTTTCCCGCCGCTTTCGTGGGAAAATGCGGGCAGTTCCAGAAGACTGCCCCGAAGATGCGCCTGGTTTGTTGGATATTCCATAAGTACCACCCCATAGTTTTCGTAGGATAGCACATCCTATGCGCCCCCGGGACAAACAGAACATCCGGCCATTGACAGCGCCGATACAATGGGGTAGAATGAGAACAAAAGGGTAAAGGAGGAAGAAAAAATGAAACAATGGCTTTTGAACATCCGGCAGCCCGGAAAGCGCTGTACCGTCTGGGAGGGTATCCGCAGGATCCTGCTCTGTCTGGTGCTGGGCATCCTGCTTGGGATGCTTGCAAAGCAGCTGGACCTTGTGTCCCACAGTGGGAACAGCTTCTGGGAGCGGGCATTGGAATGGCTGGATCTGGGGAATTTCCTTTCTGATTTTCCGTTCTGGCTGGCTGTTGGGCTTGCCATTGCCGTTTTTGCGCCCTCTGCCTTCCAGGCCGGGGACGGGGTGTTTTTCTTCTTCCTGGGAATGTGCGGGGCCTATCACTGGTATAGCGTGTACGTCGGCGGCTTCAATCCCAGTGGGTATATGCGCATCTGGTACGGCCTGACGGCTCTTTCGCCGGTGCTTGGCTGGCTGTGCTGGTACGCCAAGGGCAAGGGACCGATTGCATCCGGCATCCAGACGCTTATTTTTACGGTGCTGCTGCTAAGCTGCTTTGGCATCGGCTTTTGGTACTTTGACTTCCGGGGAATTCTCTATACGGCAACCTTCCTGATTTGCGTGTTTATGCTGAACGCAAACCCAAGGCGGACGCTTTGCTGCCTGGCGCTTTCGGCTGTGCTGGCATTCCTTTTGAGAGGAACCGTCCTATGAAGCAGCTGGATTCCTTCCTGCATACGCTCTTTTGGTTCGCACCCGGGATGTTTGCGGGCATTGCGCTGGAAACCTATCTTGACGTTCAAAACCATCCCGGTCTGTATGAAATGCAGTCCGCCCCCTGGTACACGAAGCTTCTGCTGCGCGGGGCTGTCTGCCTGACTGTCATGGCGGCGGCCTGGGTACTGCGGAGAATGATCCGAAAAAGGCTTTGACCACAAAAAACGCAGAGGCCGACGATCCGCTCGTCGGCCTCTGCGCTATTTTTATTGAATATGACTGTGATTGTTGATATGGTCGCTGCAATAGCAGTAGTATCCATTGCACTTGGAGCAGTAGCGGAATTCCAGCTCCGGATTGGACACATCCGTCCGCCCACATACGGTGCACTTGTGGGTATAGGCGGGGGCCTCTGCCTTTTTTGGCTGCTCTGTCACGTGAAAATGGATGATTTTCGGCTGCTGCTTGGGTGCTTTATGGAATGCTTTGCGCAGCTTGTTCTGCCAGGAAAGGGGCACCACATTGAGCACATCCTTTCCGAAGAACAGAAAATAGTTCCCCAAGGCCACCAGCGGAAAGAGGTTATAGGCGGTAAAGGGCGTCTGGAACAGGCCAATAAGGATGACCGCCAGATCAAACAGGGCAAAAATCCAGGCACGGATGGGGATGATGAAGAACAGCAAAAACTGCGCCTGGGGGTATAGCGTTGCGTAGCCCAGGAAAAGGCTCATGTTCAGGTAGTACACGTCTGCCTGACAGTTGAAGAGCATCCCGTATACATCCATCAGCACCACGCCGCTGAGATAGAAGAGGTTGAATTTCAGCGTACCCCACTGCCGCTCCATAGCGGTACCCAGGGAGTAATAGCACAGAAGCGTGATGAGCATAAAGAGAATGTTGCTGCTGAGCGTGGTCAGAGGGTAGGTGATCAGCCGCCAGACCTGACCGTGCAGGATGGCCGCCCGGTTGAAGCACAGCAGGTTGTAAAGAACATAGTTTCCGGTAAAGGCGCTGATCAGGTAAACAACGGCATTGCCCAGAACGATGTAAAGCATGAGATTTGGGATGCCCTTGTTCCGGTTCACATAGCAATACCGCTCGAAATTACGGCGCAGATTTTTCAATGGGGTCAACTCCTTCATTGTTTGCGTTTATTCTACCAGCAATGCACCGGTTTGTCTATGAAGGAACTGTTAATTTTGCGAGATTTTTTGCAAAGGCCTTGACATTTCCGGGGGAATTCTGTAGAATACAAAAAACTGCATACAAAGCCTTATCAAGAGTGGTGGAGGGAACGGCCCGATGAAACCCAGCAACCTGTTAATCAAGGTGCTAAATCCGGCGGCAAACGAAAGATGAGGATTCGATCAAACTGCAACGCGCATCGAATCTTCGGTGTGCGGTTTTTCTTTGTCCGGACGAATTTGAGACGCAAAAAGAAAGGAAAACAAACATGGAAAAAAGACTCTTTACCTCTGAATGTGTTACCAATGGCCACCCCGACAAGGTTGCCGACTCCATTTCCGATGCCATTCTGGATGCCTGCCTGGCTCAGGACCCCGGCTCCCGCGTGGCCTGTGAGACCATGGTCACCACCGACTTCTGCCTGATCTGCGGTGAGATCACCACCAAGGCCAAGGTGGACTATGATGCCGTTGCCCGGGAAGCCATCCGTGCCATCGGCTATACCCGGGAAGGGGACGGTTTCAATGCCGACACCGTGGAAATCCAGTGCCGCATCCACACCCAGTCCGCAGACATTGCTCTGGGCACCAACGATGAGGTGGGCGGTGCCGGTGACCAGGGCATGATGTTCGGCGGTGCCTGCACCCAGACCCCTGAGCTGATGCCTCTGCCTGCTGCCCTGAGCCGCGCCCTGTGCAACCGGCTCACCGAGTGCGTCCACGAGAATGACCTGCTGCGGCCCGATGGCAAGACCCAGGTCACTGTGGAGTTCGATGAGGATGGCAAGGTTGTTGGCGTGGACACCGTGGTTGTCTCTATTATGCACAGCGCAGACTTCCAGATGGATGCTCTGCGGGCTTATATCCGGGAGAATGTTATTGCTCCTGTTCTTGCTAAGTACGGCTTTGATGTAAACACCGTTCCCAATATCTTCATCAATCCCACCGGCCATTTTGTCATCGGCGGTCCCAACGGCGACACCGGCCTGACCGGGCGGAAGATCATTGTGGATACCTACGGCGGCTATTTCTCCCACGGCGGCGGCGCCTTCTCCGGCAAGGACCCCACCAAGGTGGACCGCAGCGCTGCCTATATGGCCCGCTATATGGCCAAGAATCTGGTGGCTGCCGGCCTGGCCGAGCAGGTCCAGGTGCAGCTGGCCTATGCCATCGGTGTGGCGGAGCCTGTCTCCGTCCGGGTGGACAGCTACGGCACCGGTAAGGTCTCCGACGAGACCATGACCGAGCTGCTGCGCAAGACCTGCGATCTGACTCCTGCGGGCATCATCCGCAAGCTGGATCTGCGCAAGCCCATCTATGCTTCCACTGCTGCCAAGGGCCACTTCGGTGTGGACGGCAAGAGCTGGGAGCAGACCGATCTGGCCGAAGAGCTGCGCAAGCTGGCTGGAATCTAAAAGAATCCTTTTTAACCCACAGCGGGAATGGCAAATTTCAGCCGTTCCCGTTGTTTTTTTGCGATGCCTGTGGTAAACTAGGAAAAAGCAGACAATGGAGGATACGCTATGCTGGATTTTGTTCGTGTGGCTTGTGCGGTTCCCGATGTGCGGGTGGGGGACCCGCTTCAAAACGCCCGGAAGCACTGCGCCATTTTGGAAAAAGCAGACGCACAAAAGGTGGATATTTTGGTATTCCCGGAGCTGAGCCTGACGGGCTACACCTGTCAGGACCTGTTCTTTCAGGATTCTCTGAACGATGCCGCTTTGGCAGGTCTGGGGGAGATTTTGAATTACTCTCGGCTGCACCCTGATGTTGTGGCTGTTGTGGGCCTGCCGGTGCGCCTGGGCTGCCGGATGTTCAACTGCGCTGCGGTGCTCTCCGACGGAATGGTACACGGCCTTGTGCCCAAAACCTATATCCCAAATTATCACGAGTTTTACGAGAAACGCTGGTTTTCCTCCGGGGAAGATCTCCATGAAAATCAGGCCATCCTGCAAATTCCCGGAATGCCTGTGCAGACTGTACCGGTGCTGCCCAAAGCGCTCTTTGCCTTGGCAGACGGGACGGTTTTTGGAGTGGAAATCTGCGAGGATCTGTGGACGCCGATTCCACCCTCTTCCATTCTGGCCCTCAGCGGCGCGGAGGTCATCGTCAACCTGTCTGCTTCCAATGAGACCATCGGCAAGCGGTCCTATCGCCGGGAGTTAGTGACCCACCAGTCCGCAGCTGCCGCCTGTGTCTATGCCTATGCCTCTGCAGGGGCGGGGGAGAGCACCCAGGATTTGATTTTCTCCGGCCAGTGCCTCATTGCCCAGAATGGGCTTCTTTTGGGGCAGACAGAGGAGCCCATCGTTTCCGAAGCTCTGCTGGTCCGGGACTGCGACCTGGGCCGGATTCGTGCAGACCGCCGCAGCAATAAGAGCTTTTCGGACAATGCTTCTACCTTTTCTGCCATGCTTGCCCAGACGAAAATCAGGCTGGATGTCGCCCCCCGCAGCGACGGAACGCTGTTCCCCATCACCAAGCTGCCCTTCGTCCCGGCAGTGCAGACAGACCGGTTTGCGCGCTGCATGGAGATTTTCCGGATGCAGGTGGCCGGCCTGAAGCACCGGCTGGAGATCATTGGCTCCAAGGCGGTGATCGGTGTTTCCGGCGGCCTGGATTCCACATTGGCCCTGCTGGTAGCGGTGGAGGCCATGCGGCAACTGGGAAGATCCTCTTCGGACGTTTGCGGCGTGACCATGCCCTGCTACGGCACCTCGGACCGAACCTATCAGAATTCCCTGACCCTCATGAAGAAGCTGGGAATCTCCGTGAAAGAGGTCAATATCCGTGAGGCGGTGGACATCCATTTCCGGGACATCGGCCATGACAAGAGCGTTCTCAACGGTACCTATGAAAACGCCCAGGCCCGGGAGCGCACCCAGATTCTGATGGACTATGCCAGCGTCGTCGGCGGCATCGTCATCGGTACCGGAGATCTCAGCGAGCTGGCCCTGGGCTGGTGCACCTACAATGGGGACCATATGAGCATGTACGGGGTCAACGCCTCCATCCCCAAAACCCTGATTCGCTGGATGATTGCCGCCATTGCGGAAAGTGAGAGCTTTGCTTCCGCCCGGGAAGTTCTGGAGGATATTCTGGATACCCCCATCTCCCCGGAGCTGCTGCCTCCGGACGCCGCCGGAAAAATCAGCCAGTATACGGAAGATCTGGTAGGTCCCTACGCCCTCCACGACTTTTTCCTTTACTATATGCTTCGCTTTGGCTTCGCTCCCACGAAGATATACACCCTTGCCTGCCGGGCCTTTCAGGGGGACTTTGATGGGGAGACCATCAAAAAATGGATGAAGGCCTTCTACCGCCGCTTCTTTACCCAGCAGTTCAAGCGCAGCTGTCTGCCGGACGGCGTGAAAGTGGGTTCCGTCTGCCTGAGCCCCCGGGGCGATTGGCGTATGCCCAGCGACGCCAGCGGAAAAGTCTGGCTGGAAGAGTTGGAGAGACTATAACACCCGTTGTATCATAGACATAGGGGACGATGCCCTTTGTCGTCCCGAAGTCCCGACAACTGCGTTGTACGGAAAGCCGTACCGTTTTGCCGGAAACTTCGGGGCAATGCAGGCATCGCCCCCATGTTTTATTTGTTCAGGAATCCCATCAAGGGCTTCATTTCAAAATCTGCCATGGGCACGAACCCCGCCTGAATTTCCTTTGCCTCCGTTTCGGAAATGCGCTCCCAGTGGGTTCCGTCATCGGTACTGTCATCGATCACGGTTGCCTTTTCCCAGCTTTTATTGACTGTGTCGTAGCGAAGCCTCAGAAATTCGTGCATCGAAGCGTCCATGTAATAGGAATAAATGCAGTCTCCGTAGCCTCGGGCGGTTTCGTCGTAGGTTGTTCCGAGAACCGGCCCATCATACAGGGCATGGAAATATCGGAAGCAGACCCGGGGAGAATCCCCATGGGGCGGCGTAAATATCTTGACGATCTGCCAGTATCGCCCGGTATCCCGATAACGCAGCAGCATTTCCTGCTGCCCGTCGTTATCCAGGTCAACGAAACAGTAGTCCAGTAGATCGCCCCGGGTGTCGTTGTATTCTTTCTCGTTCCCCGTGTAATCCAGAATGTGCTGCACGTAGTTTTCCAGACTGTCACCGATTTCGTTGGTGAACCAGTGCCATCCTGTCTCCAGATCCATGGCGGAACCGGCCAGAAAATCAGGCTTTTGCTCCGGGGCAGGATAGTCCGTCCGCAGGGCCGCAACATCTTCGGCGGTGCAGGGCTGGGGAGAAGGTTGATAGTTGATCAATTCCGCAATTTGCTCTGCCAGTTCCTTGGTCATGGGGTTGTCCTGTACGTTGTTTGGGTCATAGCCTGTAAAATTTTCGGTTTCGATGTGGATCCAATCATTTCCGGTGCGGCAGATGATATTCAGGCGATTTTCGTATGTGGCCAGAAGCAGGTCGGAACCGTCTGCGGCAGTGTAGTGCCATTGTTTCCATTGGTCTATATTGCGGATGACAGCGCTGTACGGATAGAAATAATCCCCGTTTACGTAGACATAGGTTGCCAGCCGGCTTTCATCCCCGGGGAGGGTATACCGAATTTCTGCATTGAAAGAACCTTCCGGGAAAAAATATCCGGCCATTCTATCGGCATCAACTGAAATAAGGGGCTTCATCTGCAACGCACGGTAGAATAGCTCCTGCTCCCAGTAATCAAAATGCTGTATTGCCCCCAGAGGCTGCAGGTTGTACTTATTTAGAATTTCCTGGAGCTTGTCCATCATTTCGAAGGTGTAGCAGTTGTACGTTTCATAGAACTGGGAGGGAATGCCGGATTCATTGAAATTGTTTTCGTCCAGCAGTGTCCCATCCGGATCGTATGTGTCTGTGAATGCCTGCCATTCCAGCATGGCCTGCTGCTCGGGGCTTTCGCTATAGCCCTGGAGAGACAGTTCCGTGACCGTATATTCTGTGGCGGGCACGTATTCGCCGCCCGGGCCGGACCAGGCAGGCTCGCTGACCGTCGTTTCGCTGAGCTTCATATCCTGTAATTGCAGAACATACACCACTGCGCACCCCACCAGCAGCAGAAGCAGGGAAATGATTGCCGCAATCAGAAGCGTTCTTGTCAGGGAGAGCTTCCGCTTTTCCGGCTCCTGCGCCTCCAGAATATAGCGATCCCGAATGGAGCCCATTGTTTCCAAAAGATCTATGGCTTTCATAGCAGTCCCTCCAGTTGCAGTCTTGCGCGCAGCTTTTCCCGAAGCCTGTGGAGCATGGCGGTCACCTTGCTTTCGGAAAAGCCGAATCGTGCGGCAATTTCCGGGATGGATTCCAGATACCAGTACCGGCAGACGAAAACCTTGCGCTGTGTCTCCGGAAGCGCGTCCAGAAACCGGTTCAGATACCGCAGCAGCTCCTTGCGGTCCACTTCTTTTTCCGGATCATCGCCGCCGGAAATGCATTCTTCCAGTTCCTCCAGGCTTAGGGCAACCTGCCCGCCGCCTCGTTTCTGGGCGCTGCACTTTTTCCAGCGGTCCAGAGAAATGTACCGGGTCAGCTTGCCGAGAAAGGCAGAGAGAATATTTGGCCGCCGGGGCGGCATGGTATTCCAGGCGGCGAGGTATGTATCGTTGACGCTTTCCTCGGAATCCTCCCGGCTGGATAGAATGTGATATGCAATTTTGTAGCAGTATTTTCCGTATTTCGAGGCGGTCTGCGTAACGGCTTCCTCGGAACGCTGAAAATACAGCTCGATGATCTCAGAATCATCCATGTTTGAATGCCTCCTTTTCTTTGTGTATTGCGCCTTCATTTATCCAGTAGAAAAAATTTCAAAACCCTTGCATTTTTTTGCATACTTTTCTATATAGTACAATACCACCCGGCTCTTGTCCAGAACCGGGTGGTCAGGCTATGGATTTCCGGCCAAAAGAATGGGCTGCAATTGCTGCCCGTTTATGGCCTTTTCAGCAGCGTTGGGAATCAAGGAAAAGTCGGCAACCAAAGATGTGGGCTTATTCTCCCAGCTGTCCTGCCGGAAGGGAACAAAGTAATAGTTTTTCCGCCCCAGGAGCTTTCCAATATTCTCCGCAGCGCCTGCCAGGGCGTCGTTGGTGGAGACCGCCAAAAGCACCGGGCGGGCGTTGCGCAGGTGGCTTTTTGCCGCCATGGTCACGGGGCCATCGGCGATGGAGTGAGAAAGCTTCGCCAGGGTATTCCCGGTGCATGGGGCGATTATCAGCAGGTCAAGCAGCTTTTTGGGGCCGATGGGCTCTACTTCTTCCAGGGTTGTCAGAGCTTTCCTGTCGCAGATGCTTTCTGCCCTGGCCAGAAAATCCTTTGCCTGTCCGAATCGGCTGTCCGTGGCAGCGGAAGCCTCCGAAAAAATGGGGATGACGTCATGTTCCTTGGAGAGCTGCTCTAAAATTGGGAAAACCTTGGAATATGTACAGAATGAGCCGCAAAAACAAAAGCCTATTTTCAAAATCCATTCTCCTTCCACAGCCGCAGGATCGTCTCGGCAATCAGCTTTCCGGAGCTTTCCGGTGCTATTTTTCCGGGCAGCCCTCTTGCCCAGAGGACGTCATCTCCCTGCATGCCCGGCTGGGATGCAAGGTCGATCAGCAGACAGTCCGGACAGCGTGCCGTCATTTCCCGGGAAAGCAGCAAGGAAGGCGCTGTGTTGAAGACCAGGGAGAACCTGGAGAGCGAAGACGCCAGGTCTGCTTCCGTGATTACGTCATAACCCAGCCCTTTCAGTATGGCCCGGTCAGCGGGCTTTCGCGCGAAAACGCAGACTTCGGCGTCCGCCCCTTTCAGCAGCCTTGCAAGGCACTTCCCAATGCGCCCCCAGCCCAAAATCAGCACCGGCAGCCTCCGATAGGTTTGCTTCAGATGTCCGGCAGCCAGCCGAAGGGCACATCTGGCGGTGATATCCGCGTTTTGCGCCGTGAATTCCGGATCCCGGAGCAGGTCTATGCTTCGAAACCTGTCAGGCACATGTTTGGCCAGATTGCCGCCAATGACAATAGCGTTTTCCGGCAGCTCTTCCCAGGCGATATCTGCCGGATCCGTTCCCCGAAAACTGGGCACATCCAGTAGAACACCGTCAATCGTTTTGTCCGGTGCCTGTAAAATGGAAAATCCAGCGGTAGAAAGCTGTTCACAGGCGTATTGATGGGCTTCGGAGCATCCCTTCGCCCAGAGCTTTGGCATGATGATCCCTCCTTTGGGCCAAAATATGCGGGAAGCGGATAAGTGGTGCTTGATTTTTTCCTGGGATTTCGTATAATGATACCAAGAGGTGATGTATATGCAGAGATTGGGATTTATTCATGATATGCTGGATGTAAAGGTTTTGGTGCTGTTTGTTATGGCAAGGGTAAGTTACCCCATCAATATTCAGCAGATCTACGAGCTTTGCTACCAGGACGATTGCCTCAGCTACTTTGATATCTGTACCGCTGTGCCGGAGATGGTGGAAAGCGGCCATCTGCGGGAAGTGGAGACGGGAACCTATGAGATCACGGAGAAGGGGCGCGCAGACGGCGCATTGACCGAAGATTCCGTGGCCTATACCGTCAAATGTAAGGCAGAGAACGCCGTGGCGAAGTTCAATCGTTCCCAGCGTCGCTCCAGCTTTGTCAAGACACAGGTGATTCCCAGGGAAAATGGGGATTATTCTGTGGTTATGGCTCTGGATGACGAGGTGGGAAATCTGATGACTCTGGAGCTGCTGGCTCCGAATCAGCGTCAGGCGGTCCGGCTCAGCAAGCTTTTTGAGCAGAAAGCGGAGAATCTGTATAATCTGACTATGGCGGAGCTCTTAGACGAAGAGGATAAAGAGGGGGAATAAGCCATCCCCCTTGTCGAAACCTCAAAATCGTGGTATAGTCTGATTACACCGGAGGACCGGTGGATACGAAAGGAGCTGCCGATTATGAAGTTTCAGTACAGTGAAAAGAAAGTGAAGCTGCCCGAGAACGTCCATGCTTATGCCGAGAAAAAGGTCATGAAGCTGGCCCGGTATTTCGAGGATGATGCGGAGGCACTCATCGTATTCTCTGTAGAGAGGAATCAGAATAAGGCAGAGCTGACTGTCCATGGCGCTGGAACCTGGTTCCGTGCCAGTGAGAGCACCTCTGATATGTTTGCATCCATTGATGCGGCCGTTGGCACCATCGAAGGTCAGATCCGTAAGAATAAGACCCGCCTTGCCCGCCGCCTGCGCCAGGATGCCTTTACTCGCACGGTGGAGGAGACCTCCTTTGTGCCTGAGCAGGAGGAGGAGAACCTTTCCATTACAAAGGTGAAGCATTTCTATATGCGTCCCATGAGCAGGGAAGAGGCGGTGCTTCAGATGGAGCTGCTGAACCATGATTTCTTTGCTTTCCGGGATACGGACAACGGCGGTTCCTTTGCCATTGCCTATCGCCGGGATAATGGCGGCTACGGGCTGATTGACGATGCCGAATGAGAAAGTGAGTTGACTTACCGGGGCCCTGCAAAGGGCTCCGGTACTTTTTTAAGAAGATCTGAAAAAAGTGCTTGACAAAAAGCGCAGAGGGTGATATTATATCGAAGCTGTCGCGAGACACCGCAAAAATATGTCGAAATTTGAAAAAGAATGCAAAAAAGTTCTTGACAAATTGTGCATTGTGTGGTAATCTTTAGGAGCCGTCTGGCGACGGCGGCTGTACCTTGTAAATTGAATAACGTAAAGACAAACTAAAACACCTTGGACAATTAATGGAATTGTTTAAGCGTAAGCGAAAAACAGCCAACGAAAATTCTTGAGTAATATTGCTA
>ENA-ORCP01000296-ORCP01000296.1-human-gut-metagenome-genome-assembly--contig:-NODE-296-length-44193-cov-19.100825_pt1 | contig 44193 bp, 35 predicted proteins | sample MGYA00242990_ERZ507991 | MGnify/ENA primary metagenome ERZ507991 (study PRJEB26167, sample SAMN06115496) | human gut metagenome | host: Homo sapiens | place: China:Henan | collected 2015-05-07... | reverse complement strand
AAATTTGTGAAAAATATTTCAAAAAAATTTTATTCACAGATTTGTGGAGGCGAAAAGCCTATTTAATCAGCGTTTCCCTATGGTGCCGGTGATTGAAGCGTCCCGGGATATTGAGCCGCAGACCGTGATTACGGAAGACATGGTGAAAGCGGTGGACGTATCGTCCAACCTGGTTCCTTCCGGCGCCCTTACTGATAAGAATGCGGTGGTGGGAAAGAAGGCAGGCACCACCATCCTTTCCGGCGATGTGATTACAGCCAGAAAGCTGTCCCAGAAAGCAGGCGGCTTTGTAGGCCTCATTCCTGACGGCATGAGGGCCGTGTCCTTCTCGGTGAATGATGTCACCGGTGTTTCGGGCTTTGCGAAACCGGGGGACAAGGTAGATATTCTTCTGGTCACCTCCCGGGAAGGGGTGGACCGCATTACGTCCAAAATCCTTCTGAAGGATGTACTGATTCTGGCGGTGAACAAGAGCAGCAGCCAGCCGCAACCACAGCCTCAGAATACGGATAAGAACGGCAAAGGAGTACCTGATGGCAGCGCACCAAGGCAGACCTCTTCCAGCAACGCTTCCATCGGAACGCCGTCGGTGGTAACAGTGGCATTGACGCCCTATGATGCGGCCAAGCTCATCGCTTCCACCCAGATCGGCCAGCTGCAGATGCTGCTCCGTCCGGCCAATGATGAGGGTGACCATTATGTGGGTTACTATGTCATTCCTCTTCCCAAGGCGGAAGCGCCTCAGCTGCAGCCGGCACCCCAGCCGGTGTATGCGGCGCCTCAGCCCGCATCTGCTCCGGCAGTTTCCATTTCTTCCGGCGGCGCGCCCAGCGGTTTTTCAGGCATTGAAGTGATTCGTGGTACCAATGTGAGCAGGGGGCAGTAATGATGAATAAAAACTTGAAAAAAATCGGCCTCCTGGTGACGACGGCCATGATTGGTGCGGCAGGTAATGTGTTTGCTGCGGATATATTGAACGTATCGGTGAACGGATCCCGGTACATGGAGGACTCCGGCATTACCAGGCTGGCAGTCGGAAATCCGGACATTGCGGATATCCGTCTCCTTTCCAATAATGATTACCTGGTGGTAGGGAAAAAAGCAGGCTCCACATCCCTTCTGGTGTGGTCCAATAATGGCCGCCAGGAATACAATGTGTACGTTTCCGGTGACGATGAGGGCACGGAAAAGGCCATCCAGAAGGCCATCGGCTACCCAGGAGTGAAGGTGCAGATGATGAACGGCAAGGTCCTTCTCCGGGGTAAGGTGAAGAACCAGTATGAGCATGATTCTGCTGTGAAGGTGGCCCAGTTCTATCTGGGAAGCGGCGGAGGCAATGCTTCATCGGCTACCGCCAACGGCGAAAGCCAGGGGGCGGCCACAGATTCCAATATTATCGACCTTCTGGACATGACAAATCCCAGCCAGGTGCGGCTGGAAGCGCAGATTATTGAAATCAATACATCCGCAGAAAGGAACCTGGGTATCCAGTACTGGTCCCCTACCATTGGGAGCAGCAGCAACTCCGGCACCGGCTCCGATTCCGGTAATAGTTCTAGTGATGACCTGACCCGCGGCTCTTCCGGTCTCTTCTATACAGGGGAAAATTTCTACAATCACCGCGGCAGCTTCGGCTGGCTGGGAAGCCATTTTTCAAATATCAATGCTTCCCTCCAGGCTTTGGTGACAGAGGGCAAGGCCAGGATTCTGTCCCGCCCCTCCATTACCACCATGAGCGGCCAGAAGGCGAACATCCTCATCGGCGGACGTATCCCCATTCCTACCTCTGCCGGTGACGGGCAGATTGCCATCGACTGGCGGGAATACGGCATCCGACTGAACATTGAGCCCGTGGTGGATGCGGAAAACAAGATTACTTCCAAGGTCCATGCGGAAGTGTCTACCCTGGACTACGGCCACAGCGTGACAGAAAATGATTTTTCCATCCCCGCCATCGCTTCCCGGGAAGCGGATGCGGTGATTAACGTCCGCTCCGGCATGACCATGGCCATCGGCGGCCTCCTGAACTCCCAGGACGGCAAGACGGTGACCAAGATTCCTCTACTGGGAGATATCCCCATTATCGGCCAGTTCTTCCGTCATACCCAGAAAACAAGGGATAACCGGGAACTCCTCATTCTCATCACCCCCACCCTGGTGTCCGACGAAACGCCGGTATTCATGAGCCAGCGCATGAAGGGAAGCTACGAGGACAACGAACGGTACCTCCGGAATGCAGAACGGGTCAACGTGAATACACCGGTGAAACCGGGAACAGAGCAGCAGGAAACGGACCTCTTCGGCGGCAAGCCCGGCGATGACAATGGAGACACCGTCATCCTGGAAGAAAAGCCCAAACAGGAAGGCCCCTCCCACGTCCTCCGCACCACTGATGAAAAAGGCGAAACCGTCTACATCCCCATGACAGAAGAAGACTATGCCAAACAGAAAAACAACCTCCAGGTGGTGGGAGTAGAAAAGAACCCCCTGCCTGAAGGGGCAGAAAAAGTGCCCGTGGTGAAGAAGGCTAAAGTGTCACATCCTGTAGACACCACCGCCGCAGATAAAGAAAAGGCGGACATTCGTAATAGAGTGAAGAAGATTATGGATGGGTATTCGAAGTGAAAGGGGCGCGGCTTCGCCGCAGGTTATGGCCGCTGACGCGGCGGGTTGTGTAAAAGGGTTGTGTCCGCTAAAGCTCAAGGTGAAGGTGGCGGCGCACAAATGAAGAAGCGCCGCAAATTGGATGATTTTTATGCTTTTGCCAAATCGGTACACATTGCTTATGGCAGCAATCCGGTAGAAAGGGGCGCGGCTTCGCCGCGGGTTGTGGTCGCTGACGCTCAAGGTGAAGGTGGCGGCGCACAAGTAAAAAGCGCCGCAAGGTGGAAATAGTCCGGAGGCCGGATATTTATGAGCAACTATAAGAAGCTGCTTGTATGGCAGGAAACTTTGGTTTTGATAGATGAAGTATATGATATAGCCATGGTACTTCCTGATTATGAGACTTTTGCTTTATCCAATCAGCTTAGGCGTGCTGTCGTTTCTATTGCCTCCAATATAGCGGAGGGGGCAGGGCGAGGTACACTGAAAGATTACATTCATTTTCTATATAATGCTAAAGGGTCAGCGTATGAAGTGGAAACCCAGTTGATTATTTGCGCACGTAGACGTTTTATATCCGAAGGGGCAGCAAATCACATTATTTTTCATGTGAAAAAGGTGATTTGGCTGTTAAAAAAGTTGATTGCCTCTTTAGAAGATAAAATGGGTGAAAAGCCTACAGCTGCAAGGGAAGAAGTTGAGCAATATGGAGACATGGATGATGTGGATGTTTTTATGCCCCTTTCTACACAACCTTGACACCGAGGAACGAGGTGTCACACAACCTTTTCGCCCCTTACGCACTGATGATAGGCACTGTTGTTTATAGATTTTGACTCAAATGTAACAAATGGAGGCAAAAATGGAAGGCAGGAAAGGGACTATATTTACTGTTTTCAGCACGGCTTATGCTGTGGGGAAGTCGCTGATTGCTGTTAATATTGCGGCGGAGCTGGCGAAGCAGGGGATGAAGGTGTGCCTGGTGGACCTGGACCTGCAGTTCGGGGATATATGCTACTACCTGAAGCTTAATCCGAAGAAGACCATTGCCGATGCCCAGCGGGCTATGAAGGCGAATCCCCAGGATACGGTGGCGGTGGAGTTTTTGACGAAGTATGCCGCCGGCGGGGTGTCCTTTGATGTGCTCACGAACCCGAAGCTCATGGAAGAGGCCTATAACATGGATAACGGTATCATTCGCTCTCTGGTGCAGCAGCTGCAGCTGGAGTATGATTACGTGATTATCGATACCACTTCCACCTTCAGTGCCCTGAACCTGTCCATGATGGACCTTTCCACGCTGATTAACTTTGTGGGAATTGTAGATTTCATCCCCACCATTAAAAATATGAAGCGAGGCAGCGATACGCTGAAGGAACTGGGCTATGACGACAGCAAAATCCGGTATGTGCTGAATCGCAGCAATGCAAAGACCCGTATCGACGTGGAGGACGTGGAGGCCATCCTGGGCAAGCATTTCGACTACGTCCTTCCCAATGATTTCCAGACCGCCCAGAATTCCGTCCGAAGCGGCGTGCCCTTTGTGCTGGAGGCACGGCATACGCCGCTGGCGAAGGAGCTGATTTCCATCGTGGACGGCTATGTCCGCCCGGATACGGAACAAAAAGAAGAAAAGACCGAGAACCACGGCAGCTGGCTCTCCCGGCTGTTTTCTTAAAGGAGGTGAAGGATTTTGGCATACAGAACCGTCCTTATTGAAGAAAACCAGGTCATGCTGGAAAGACTTTCCAGCGTCATTAAAAATACACCGGGCTTCGACCTGAGCGCCCGCTACCGGAATGCCGGCGATGCCCTGGGGCAGATGCAGGCCTTCAAGCCGGAACTCATCCTTCTGGATATTGATAATGAAAGAAACGGCGCGCTCCTGCCGGACCTGAAGAAATCCTATCCCCACACCGCCATTGTAGGCATGAGCCGGAAATGGGACTCCGAAGCCCAGTCCCGCCTCATGCGCTCCGGCGCCGGCGGATTCATGATTAAGCCCTTCACTGGAGAAGAACTTCGGGAAACCATCCAGAACCTGGGGAATTCTGCCGCTGCCCACCATTCAGAGGTGGTATCCTTCTTCAGCCCCAAGGGAAAGAGCGGCAAAACCACCCTCATTTCCAACCTGGGTGCCGCCCTGGCAAGGAAGACAGGGGAGTCCGTAGCCATCATCGACGGGGACCTCCAGTTCGGCGATATGTCGGTCTTCTTCAACCTCACGCCCCAGAGCACCATCGTGGAAGCGGTGCGTGATATTTCCTTCCTTTCCCCGGTGACTTTGAAATCCTACTTCGTACCGGTGAATGACCACCTCTCCATCCTCTGCGGCGCCGCTAAGCCGGACCTGGCGGAAACGGTGACAATCGAGGGCATGACCAGCCTCATTAAAATGGCCAGAAGCATTTTCCGTTACGTCCTCCTTGATCTCTCTTCTGGCTTCTCCGACGTATCCTGCACGGCCTGCGAACTTTCCGACAAAACGGTGCTCATGGCCATGGTGAACGGCGGATACGAAGTGGAACACATGAAACGGGCCCTTGAAATCTTCCGCAGCTGGGATGACTACAAAGAGAGAGTCTGCCCGGTGTTCACCCGCGTCTCCCCCTGTACGGAGGAAGAAAAAGCAGTCTTCTCTAAAGCCCTGGGCTTTCCGGTGGCCCATATCCTCCCCAACGAATACCTGGCCGTCTCCTCCGCCGCCGATAACGGCAGACTGCTTATAGACCAGGACCCCAATAACCCATTCTCCCTGGCCGTGGAGAAAATAGCCGATGAGATAGCGAGAGAGAGGTAAGGGGGGGACGCGCCTTGCAGGCGCGAAGGGGCCCGCTGGCGCGGCAGGTTGTGGCCTGCTATCGCAGGCAGGTTGAGTTCGCATCGCTCAAGGGGGCGAGGCGCCTGCATGGACACGCCCTGGCGGGCGTGAGGGTTCAGAAGGTGCAAAGGGTTCAAAGGTTTGACACGGCCTTCGGCCGTGAGGGATGTGGTGGGCGCCTGCGGCGCCAGTATGAATGCCGCCTTGAGGCGGCCCCCTTTGGTGCCTGTCGGCACCACCTTTCCCCCGCTAAAGCGAGGGCACTATGGGTGCTGAACGTTTCAGTCATTTGATGTTGATAGCAGTAGCGGAGAAAAACCATACAACCGCCCTGGCGGGCGCTGGAAATGCACCCCTTCTGCCGCCTGCGGCGGCGTCTTCCCCGGAGGGGCAGATTTGTTCTATGATTCCCCTTCTTATGCTTAGGTTGCTCTAAGCATCGTGCCGCTAAAACTTCCACCTAAAGGTGAAACGACTCACTATGATTTGCGCGTCGCTTCTCTCCTCCAAATCATGTTCGCTGTGCACCCCTCCGGGGGCAAGTACCGCGAAGCGGGGATAGGGGTGCATTTCCCACAGGCGCAGCCTGGTTTGCATGTTTTGCCTATAGCGCCAAAGGCGCGGTTTTCCGGTTTTATCATAAGAGGTGCCGCTATCATGTAAAGGCGCCCACCACCTGCCGCGGAGCGGCATATAAAATGGTGGCATTAGCCACATCACAACCCTCGGGCCGCAGGCCCGTCAAACTTAAGAACCTTCACGCCGAAGGCGTGTCAAACCTTTGAACCTTGTTTTGTATGATTCCCCCTTTAATTTTTTTCTACCTCCGTGTTATAATTCAGTCAGGAAGGAGAATGTCAGGATGATACTTTTATTTTCATTACTTTTCGCCTTTCTGTTCTTTATTCTTCTCTTCCTTGGCCTAACGGCAGTACTGCGGCGGAGGAGGGAGATGGCGGAGCGTATCCAGATGTACTCCGGGTACCGGCCTTCTGTGGTACGAAAGGCTTCTCCCTTTGAGGTACTCCGGAGCCGTCTCCATGAGATTTTTGCGGAGAAGGCGAAGCGCTCCGGTACATCCGGGAGGAGCCGGCTGGATCTGATGATGGTACGGGCGGGGCTTCCTTTGCTGGGGTCGGAGTTTCTGGCCATTTCGGCGGGGCTTTCGCTTCTGGTATTTGTCATCTTTGCACTGGCTACTTTAAATCCTGTCACAGGCCTTCTGGCGGTGCTTCTCTTCCTGGCGGCGGACTTTGTGTTTGTACAGCGGAGAATCAGCAAGCGTCTCAGTAATTTCCAGCGCCAGCTGGCAGACTGTCTCTCTCTGGTGGCGAACTCTTTGAGAGCCGGCTTCTCTTTTCTGCAGACCATGGAAATCATTTCCCGGGAAATGGAACCGCCCATGTCGACTGAATTTTCCCATGTCATGAGAGATACCAGTTTGGGCAAATCCCTGGATGAAGCGCTCCATGATATGGATGAAAGAGTAGGCAGCGCTGATTTTTCCCTGGTGGTGACGGCAGTGCTGATTCAGCAGCAGGTCGGCGGCAATCTGGCCACTATACTGGATACCATCCGCGAAACCATTTCGGAACGTATCCGCCTGCGCCGTGAAATTGGAACACTTACCGCCCAGGGGCGGGCCACCGGCATCATTCTGGCCTGCATTCCTGTGGCACTGGCTTTATTCTTCTATACACTGGCCCCGTCTTTTATACAGCCCCTTATTACGACTACTATTGGACACATTGCCATCGGGGCAGCCATTATTCTTGAAATTGTGGGCTTTATCGTTATCTACAAGATTGTGGATATTAAGATTTAATACTTTGGTAAAAAGCCCTCCGGCTTTTTATATATTTAATGTGATGGATTACCATGGGAGGAGGTGAATTCCTATGATGTCTCTCGCTTCTCAGATGTATGACTACTATGTAAAACCATACCTCGGTGAAAAGGGTCAGGACCTGGTAGAATATGCTCTGCTTCTGGCTATCGTTGTGGGCATTGGCTTCCTGATTTATCAGCAGACCGGTCTTAACGATAATCTTACAAAGATTTTCAGCAATGCCGGTGATCTTACCAGTTCTGCAGCTGATGTTTCTACTGCTTCTGCTGCTTCTACTGCTACTCACTCCTAAAACTGATTTATTTTGGAAACAGACAGCATAAGAACCCCTGCTTCGGCAGGAGTTCTTTGGACAGGGCAGCAGCACTGCTGCTTTGTCCAAAGAACTTGGCATATATGAATAAAAAGGAGGAATCAGCATGAAAAATCAAAGAGGCCAGGACCTTGTAGAATTTGCACTGTTGATTCCCTTTTTTTTCATTTTTATTTTTGGCATTATGTACTGTGGATTCCTTTTCGGCGATTACTTAACGCTTTCCAGCATGGCCCGTTCAGCAGCCAGAGAGGCGGTCATTGTTGGTGAAACAGTACCCAAGGGACATGAAGATGATGACCCCAAACCACAGGCCTCTTTTCAAAATCTACAGGACCAGTATACAGACTTGATTCATACTTCCCATGCGGTTACGAACCTTTACACCTTTGACGGTATCAGTATATCGAAAACAGGAGATAATCCGCCGGATGGAGTGCCTGCTGATTCTGTGGGTGTGGAAATCAAGACAACATTAAATAAGGACTATGCATTTCCGCGGGTTTTAGAGAATCTTGGTATAGGATTACCACAGAGCTACAATATTGTCTACTATATGTATGATGAGAATAAAAATAAGACTTAATTGATTTCACTACAAAGGGGATGTAAACCGTGACACTGCTGGAACGTCTGGGGCGCCGTGAAGAGAAGGGGAAGGCCGAGGTCAAGGAAGAGAATATATTCGCCGGACGGGCGGTGGATGCGAAGGAAGAGGAATACCAGGCCCTGAAACTCAATGTGCACCGTGCCATTGTGGAGGAAATGACTTCAGAGCAGCAGAAAATTCTGGACGGCACGAACCGCAGCCGCCAGGACATTGAGAATGTGATTTCCGGCTACGTGCAGCGGGTGCTGGAGCACAATCCTTTTGTGGTGCCCCGAGGCGAGCGGGCCCGGCTGGTATCGGATATCTGCGATGAAATCCTGGGTTACGGCCCCATCGAACCGTTCCTGAAGGATGACTCCGTCACCGAAGTCATGGTGAACGGGCCGAAGAAGATTTACGTGGAACGGATGGGGAAACTCCATTTGACGGGGGCCCAGTTCCATGATAATGCCCACCTCATGTCCATTATCGATAAAATCGTGACGCCCATCGGCCGTCACGTGGATGAAGCATCGCCTTTGGTGGATGCCCGTCTGCCCGACGGTTCCCGTGTGAACGTGGTGATTCCGCCGCTGTCCCTCATAGGACCCTGCGTAACCATCCGTAAGTTCTCCAAGACCCCGTTTTCCGTGGAAAATCTCATTTCCTTCGGCACCCTGTCGGAGCAGATGGCCATATTCCTTCGGGCCTGCGTGAAGGCGAAACTGAATATCATGGTCAGCGGCGGCACCGGCTCCGGTAAGACCACCAGTCTGAATGTGCTGTCTTCCTTTATTCCCCATGATGAACGTATCGTCACCATCGAAGATGCGGCGGAACTCCGGCTGGAGCAGCCCCATGTGGTGACGCTGGAAGCCCGCCCGGCTAATATCGAAGGCAAAGGGGCGGTGACCATCCGGGACCTGGTGAAGAACTCCCTCCGTATGCGCCCTGACCGCATTATTGTCGGCGAAGTCAGAGGCGGCGAAGCGCTGGATATGCTGCAGGCCATGAACACCGGCCACGACGGCTCCCTCACCACCGCCCACGCCAACAGCCCGAGGGATGTGCTGTCCCGTCTGGAAACCATGGTGCTCATGAGCGGCCTGGACCTGCCGGTACGGGCCATCAGGGACCAGATTTCATCGGCCCTGGACCTCATCATCCATCAGGAACGTATCCAGGACGGCTCCCGCAAGATGACCTACATTACGGAAGTACAGAAAATGGAAGGGGACGTCATCGTGCTGCAGGACCTCTTCCGCTATAAGCAGACCGGATTCGATGAAAACGGCAAAGCCCTGGGGCAGTTCGTGCCCACAGGCCTGCAGCCCCAGTTCCTGTCCAAGTTCAAGGCCCACAATGTGGAATTTCCGAAATTCATGCAGCAGGCCGGCGGTCATTGGGAGGAAGGTGACTAACCATGCTGGCTCTTTCCATATCCATCGCCCTGGCACTCTTCTTCTTCCTGGCTTTGTCGGTGCTGGCGCTGAAACGGTTCGGCGAAAGAGAAGTGAAGCGCCGGCTTGATACCTTCCGCGATGAAACGGAAGAGGAGGAAGAGGAAACAGGGGAAGACGACCTGAAAAAGATTCCTCTCTACCAGCGTACCGTAGGACGGCTCCTGGCTCACGTGATGGAATTTCTGTCCAACTTCGCCCCTTCCTCCATGCCCAAACTCATGGAAAAACGCATCATGCTGTCAGGGAAACAGGGCATATGGAAGGTGCGCCCGGTGGTGGGCATCTGGTTCTTCTCCATGGTTTTCTGCGGCCTCATGGGCTTTTATTACACCACAAAGAACCCCATGGACACAGTCCAGGGTCTCTGCGTCGTATGGGGCAGCTTCCTCTTCGGCGCCCTCCTTCCTTTCGGCGTATTCAACCATATCATCCGGAAAAGACAGGACCTCATCGTCCGCCAGCTGCCGGATGTGCTTGACCTCCTCTCCATTTCCGTACAGGCCGGCCTTTCCCTGGACGGCGCCATGCGTAAAGTGGTGGAACGGATGGAAGGCCCCTTAATTGATGAATTTCGCCGTATGCTCCGGGATACAAGAATGGGTATGACCCGCCGCCGCTCCATGCAGCTCATGGCCAAACGCTGCGACGTGCAGGACGTATACCTCTTCGTCATGTCTGTGGTGCAGTCCGAACGCCTTGGCGCTTCCATGTCCGATACCCTGGTCATCCAGGCCGACAACATGAGAGACCTAAGGCGCCAGAGAGCCAGAACCCAGGCCATGAAGGCCCCGGTGAAAATGGTCTTCCCCCTGGTCTTCTGCATTTTCCCCGCCATCTTCGTAGTGGTGCTCCTGCCGTCGCTCATTTCCCTCATGCAGACCATGGGGAAGTGAGTCGCTTTCCTTAAAACTTGCCTCCCCATCTATGGGGAAGTAAGCCGCTTCCCTTAAAACTTGCCTCCCCATCTATGGGGAAGTAAGCCGTTTTCCTTAAAACTTGCCTTTCCCATCTATGGGGAAGTGAGCCGTTTTCCTTAAAACTTGCCTTTCCCATCTATGGGGAAGTGAGCCGTTTTCCTTAAAACTTGCCTCCCCATCTATGGGGGAGGGGGACCGCGTGAGCGGTGGAAGGGGATGCACCCTTCGGCGCCTGCATGGATACGCCCTGGCTGGCGTGAGGGCTCAAAAGGTGCAAAGGGTTCAAAGGTTTGACACGGCCTTCGCCCGTGAGGGTTGTGGTGGGCGCCTGCGGCGCCAGAATGAATGCCGCCTGCGGCGGCATCCCCCTTTGGTGCCTGTCGGCACCACCTTCCTCCACGGGAAAGCGTCTCACACGATTCTCAGGTCGCTGTCTCTCCCCTACGAATCGTGTTCGCTTGCCACCCCGCTAAAGCGGTGGGACTATGGACGCTAAACATTGTGCTACATGACACAGATGGTAAGCGGCGAGTAGACTTCCCCCTCCGGGGGCAAGTACCGCGAAGCGGGGATAGGGGTGCATTTCCCACAGGCGCAGCCTGGTTTGCTTGTTTTCCCTATCGCGCTCTGGTGCGGTTGTATGGTTTTATCATAAGAGGCGCCTTATACGACTTAAAAGGCGCCTGCCACCTGCCGCGGAGCGGTGAGAAAAAACGAAAATTGACGCCCCTATCCTCCGTCGCCTACGGCGCCACCCCCTTCCTGGGGAAGGGGGCTCTATATTGCGGCGTTAGCCGCCACCACAACCCTTGGGCCCAGAGGGCCCATCAAACTTAAGAACCCTCGGCCCGGCAGGGCCGTCAATCTTAAGAACCTTTTCCTCTGAACCTTATGAACCCGGGCCGCTCCGCGGCCCTATCCCCGTGAATCCCTTCACGGTCTTTTTTATAGGAGAAATCATCTTGAAACAAGAAGTCTGGTCTTTTGAAAACCATCCGGAGATTTCCATTTCCGTGGAGATGGCGGTGAGCTGGTGGGCCCGGTTTAAGGGGCTCATGCTCCGCGCCCCCCTTCCCTCCGGAGAGGGGATGTTTCTTCGGTCCACGAACAGCATACACATGTGCTTTATGAGGTTTTCCATCGACGCGGTGTATTTTGATTCCTCCATGACCATCGTGAAAATCGTTTCTCATCTTCGTCCCTGGATAGGTCTCTCGGCGTGCCTGAAGGCGTCTTCGGTGCTTGAAATGAAAGCGGGAGAGGCCGAGCGTCTCGGACTTGCAATCGGTATGCGGAAATTATAAGATATGTATTATAGAAACGCTTAAAAAACAAACTGTAATAAAAGAAGGGAGGGAATGCTGCCTTGGTTAATGAAAAGGATTTCTTTCAGCTGGTAGAAAATTTCCCTTATGGAGTATACATAGTGAAGCCGGATCGTACCATTGTGTACTGGAATAAAGAGGCGGAGCGCATTACCGGCTACAGCGCCGCCGACATGGTAGGGAGGCGCTGCCCTGATACGGACTTGAACCACATGGACGAGGAGGGGACGCCGCTCTGCGAGACCTACTGCCCTCTTTTGAACTGTATGGACAGGAAAAAGGCCGCTTCGAAAAAACTGGTGCTCACCCACAAGAAGGGATACATGGTGGTGGTGAATGCCCATTTCATCCCCCTCACCGACGAGGAAGGGCATATCAAGCTGGTGGCGGAAATTTTCGAAATTCTGAATTTCCTGGGCCGGGAAACCCGCATTGTACAGAATCTGTACTCCCTGGCCTACCATGATTCCCTCACCGGTCTTCCGAACCGCACGTTCCTTCACGCGGCGCTTCAGCTTCGTTTCTCTGAATTCCACCGTTTGCACAGACCCTTCGCGGTGCTCTTTGCGGATATCGACCATTTTCACGATTTTAATGAACGCTACGGACATCAGGCGGGGGATGCCATGCTGAAAATGTTTGCCAAAGCTGCCACCGGTGCCATCCGTAAAACCGATACCATCGGCCGCTGGGGCGGAGAGGAATTTATCGGTATTTATCCTATCAAGAACCGCACCGACATTCTTCCCATTTCCGCCCGCTTCCAGCAGACCGTGAGCAGCGCCTTCGTGAACCACGAGTCCGGCCCGCTCCACGTCACCATGTCCGTAGGAATTACCGCCGCCAGGGAGGGGGACACCATAGACTCCATCATCGCCCGGGCCGACGGGTATATGTTTGAGGCAAAGAAAAAAGGAAGAAATACCATCGTCCATGATGAAATGTGATATAGGCCGCTATAGCGGCCTAAGGGGCGCCGCTGGCGCGGCAGGTTATGGCCTGCTGCCGCAGGCAGGTTGAGTTCGCTTCCGCTCAAAGGTTGTGGCCGTTGCGCGGCAAGGAAGGTGGGCGCCTGCGGTGCCTTTCCTCAGAACTTGCCTCCCCCTGCTTGCAGGGGGAGGGGGACCACGTTAGTGGTGGAAGGGGGCCGCTTTTCCCCTTTTGGTGCCTGTCGGCAGCACCTTCCTCCACGGGAAAGGGTTCACACGATTCTCAGTCGCCCAAGGGCTCCCTACGAATCGTGTTCGCTTGCCACCCCGGCATAGCCGGTGGGACTATGGATGCTGAGCAATGTGCCACATAACGCAGAAGGTAAGCGTAGAGTAGACTTCCCCCTCCGGGGGCAAGTACCGCGAAGCGGGGATAGGGGTGCATTTCCCACAGGCGCAGCCCGGTTTGCATGTTTTCCCTATCGCGCCCTGCCCCGAAACGGCTATTCACCGCCCTCAGCGGCGAAGGTGCTGTCGCCCCTTGAGCGAAGCGAACACAACCCTTTTATACAACCTGCCGCCGTAGGCGGCCATAACCTGCGGCGTAAGCCGCAGCTCTTTTCCATTCATTTATTCCGAGGCATGACCATGATGAAAGAATCCGCACCTTTTGATTTCCATTTTGATGATCTTCCCGAAGGAATCTGTGTTATCAGAGACAACGGGAAGGAGGACATCCTTTTTGCGAACCGCTCGCTGATTCGCATGTACAAGTGCCACAGCTTTGAGGAGTTTTTGTCCTTTACCGGCGGCTCCTTCCGGGGCATGGTGGAGCTTTCGGATTACCGGCCACTTTCGGAGGTGGACGCTTCTTCTGCCCGGAAGGTAGGGGAGGGGCAGTATTATGTGTCCTTTAACTGCCGTACCAGGGACGGTCATTTCAGCCGTCTGGAGGGAGCGCTGGCACAGTCGGTGCTTCCGAAGGCGGGGGCGGTGTGGACCCTGAGCCTGGTGCCGAAAAAGGTGATTTCTTCTTTGACCCTCCGGGATCCATTGACGGGGCTCCTGTCCCATCCGGTGTTTCTGAAGAAGGCGCTGGAGGCAGCGAGGGCAGATAAGGATAGGGGAGAGTTCGGCGTGCACTGCCCCATGTATTTTAATCTCACCAATTTCAAATTTTACAACGCTTCCCGCGGCAGGGAGGCAGGAAATTATCTGCTGCAGAAAATTGCGGAGGCCTTGAGCCGCTATTTCCCCGGCGATTTGGCCAGTCATCAGGGCAGCGACAATTTCTTTCTCCTGGGGTCAAAGAACCGGCTGCCTGAGGGGCTTTCCGCCATGATTTCCGAGGTGAACCGGTATATCGATGACCCCAGCGTGCAGCTGAAGGCAGGCATCTGTGATTTTGGCCTTGAAATGCCGCCGGTTTCCGTCCTTCGGAATGCTTTTGACATGGCAAAAATTGCCTGTGATTCCATCAAAGGCGACGGGTCGAAGAGCTTTGTGGCATATGAGGCGTCCATGGGGACGGAGCTGGAGAATAAGGCCTATGTGCTGCGCCATTTCGACGGGGCTCTTGTCGGAAAGCATATCAAGGTGTATTTCCAGCCGGTGATTCGCACGCTGACGGGAAAACTCTGCGGCATGGAGGCCCTGGCCCGCTGGGAGGATCCGGAAAAGGGACTCCTGACGCCGTCCCTTTTCATCCCGGTACTGGAGGATGCCCGCATTATTTATAAGCTGGACCGGTATATTCTGGAGCAGGTGGCGGCGTTTCTAGCGTTCCGGAGGGACAATGACCTTCCGGTGGTGCCGGTGTCCATCAACCTGTCCCGTGTGGATTTTGAAACAGGAAATCCGCTGGCGGACGTGGAGGAAGTGGTGAAACGCTATCAGCTGCCACGAAGGCTGCTGCGCATTGAAATCACCGAGTCCGCCCTGGTGAAGAGTGAGGAATTATTGAAAAAGGCCATCGCCGATTTCCGCAGGGCCGGCTATGAGTGCTGGCTGGACGATTTCGGCAGCCGCTATTCTTCCCTCAATGTGCTCCACAATTTCTTCCTGGATGAATTGAAAATCGATATGTCCTTCCTCCGCCATTTCAATGAAAGAAGCAGGGAAATCATCAAATCCATCGTGGTCATGGCCAAAACATTGGGCATCCATACCCTGGCAGAGGGGGCGGAGACGGAAGAGCAGGTGGATTTCCTCAAAAATATGGGCTGCGAGAAAATACAGGGCTATTTCTACAGCCGTCCCCTTCCCTGGGCGGACATAGAAAGATGGATGAAGGAAAGAAATGTGGAAATGGAAAGCGCTGCGGAGGAAGCGGTGATTAACAGGCTGGGACTGGTGAATGTGGTGACCCACGAACCGGTGGCCCTGTATGTGGGCCGTGGACGCCATCTGACCATGCTGTATCAGAATGAGGCTCATAAGAAGAATCTGGCAGGCACATCTATTTCTTCGGTGGAAGAAATCAACCGGTCTCTCCGGAATCCCGATTTCCCGCTGCGGGATAAAATCCTTGCTTTCGTGAAAAGGCTTATGGACCGTCGGGACAGGCAGACCATGACCTTCATGGACAATGGTCTCTATTTCCAGCTTTCCGGCGAGATTCTGGCAGGGGATGAAGGTCTCTATGCAGGGGAATCTTCGGTGTACAATCTTCTGTCCGATGAGAAAATGAAGATGGCGGAGAGCTTTGACAGCCTGGTGCGACGCACCCTTGCGCTTTCTGAGGAAGTCAGCCTGTACCATGTGAAGGAGGGAACGCTGGAAATATTGGAAACGGCCTGCACCACCGCCCGCCCCGGGGACAGGGTACCGGCGGAGGACGTACTTTACCGGTATGCGGAGAAAAAAATCTACCGGGAGGACCGGGAGCGCTTCCTTCATTTCGTCAAGCCCGACGTGCTTTACAGCCTGGCCAATGAAAAGAACCGCTATGCTCCCTGCGAAATGTTCCGCGTCAGGGAAAGTGACGGGAGTTATGCCTGGAAGGAATTGGAAGCCTACGTCCTTTACCGCACGGAGGAGAAGGATATCCTGCTGGTGGTGAAGAATGCCAGCATTGAAAGAACCTGGGACAGAAAGACCATTCTGGATACCTTCGTCCATTCCTTTGATGTGCCCGAAGGCCCCTATGCCGATGAATGGAGAAGGAAGGCCGCTGTTTTCTCTACCTTTCAGGAGTATAGCCATATCAAATGGTTTGTGAAGGATAAGAATCGCCGCTTCGTGGCAGTGAGCCGGGATTTCCTTTCCTACTATGGCCTTACGCCGGACCGGGTGCTGGGAAAGACGGACGAGGAAATGGAATGGCACGTGGATAATGAACCATTCAAACAGATAGAAAAGGAAGTGCTGGCTCTGGGCGTACCGGTCCGTCACGCCATCGGCAGCTGCCTGGTCAGAGGCCGTTTGAAATCCATTGCCGCCACGAAATTCCCTGTGTATGACGGCGGGAAAATCGTAGGTCTTGCCGGATATTTCCACGACATGTCCGAAGAAAAGGAACTGGAGGAAGAAGAAAGGCGGCTCTCCTTCGTGGACAGCGAGACCGGCCTTGCTTCCTATCGGGGCATGATTGCGGCGGCACTGAAGTATGAAGACAACTACCAGCACCGCCGGGAAGAATACATGGCGGTGCAGGTGAACGTGCCTGCCATGGATGAGGTGGAGCATGCCTATGGCAGAGAGGTCCATAAGGCCCTTCTTGAAAAGGTGGTGGAAATCCTTTCCACCGTGAGCCGCCTGGACATGTCCCTCTCCCGCATCAGCACATCCTCCTTCATTTTCTTCTTCAAAAAAGAGGGCCATGAGGATATGGAAGAGAGACTCCTCCATGCAGCGAATCGGATTCATGACATCACGGAAATCAAAGGGGCCTCCGTCACCCTCTACCTGCAGTATGCCATGGTGAGCCGCAAAGAAACATCCAGCATCGACGGCATGCTGCAGCTCCTCACCGACCGGCTGGCGGTGGGAGAAAAGCACCACTACGGAGAATCCCTGCAGTCCGGCGACCGCATCGTCTTTGAAAGGGAGAAATTCGACAAAGCCGATGAATCCGTAACCATTACGGACCCGAAGACCTGGGAAGTGCTTTATGTAAACCGGGCCATGATGAAAAATTCGGGATTCCCTGATGACTACCACTGGCAGGGAAAGAAATGCTATGAACTCTGGGGAGACGGCAAAGCGCCCTGCAGCTTCTGCCCGGTGCCTAACCTTCGGAGAGACCGGTTTGAAAGCTGGATTTTCCACAATCCCACCACCGGCGTGGATTTCCTTATGCGGGAAACCCTGGTTTCCTGGAGGGGAAAGACTGTCCGTTTCAATACGTCCATCGGCCTGCAGACTTATCTCTCCCACTACCTTCATGAAAATGAGCAGATTTACCGGGAAGTGCAGGCCAACGACATCATTGCCGCCGGGCTTTCGGAAAAGGATCCGGAAAAGGGACTCCTGAAAATGATGGAAAGAATGGCCGGTTTCCTGAAGGCTGAACGCATCCTCATCATGGAAGAAGATGAGAAGGAACTTCACTGCACCTACGAATGGACCAGGCCCTCCCTGCCCGCCCGAAAAGACGAACTGCAGCATATTTCCAAAGAAAAAGTCCGCCCCTTCTATGACTACCTGCAGCAGAGGGAAATCGTGCTGGAAAACGACGTACCCCGCATGGCGAAAAACCTGGGTATGCAAAAGGTCTATGTACAGGGCCTCAGGAGCATGGTCACCGGTCTCCTGAATCTGCAGGGACAGCGACTGGGATTCATCGAAGTCGTGAATCCCGCTCCCGAATGCTTCGAAGGCGGCGGCCTCCTTCTCCGTACCCTCACCCGCATCTTCGCCATCCTTCTCCGCAACCGGGACATGCTGAAAGAAATGTACCGCCTCGGCCACACCGACGAACTCACCGGTGCCGGCAACCTCAGGGCCTTTGAAGACTATGCCGCATCCATTCCCGAAGGCACAAAAACCGCCTTCTTCTACTGCGACATCGACAATTTGAAGAAAATCAACGACCGGAAAGGCCACCACAGCGGCAACGAAGCCATCCGCCACACCGCCGGCGCCCTGGCCGAACAGGCGGGTCTTACCCATACCTACCGACTCGGCGGCGACGAATTCCTCGCCGTGGCAGCGGACATGGATGAACAGGGAGCAGCAGCCATGGCAGAAGCCATCAGGGAAGGCTTTAAACGGAGAAACGTTTCCGTCTCCCTGGGATGCGCCGTCTTCACCGCCCCCTTCCCACCCATGGAAAAAATGCTGGGCGTCATTGATGGGAAAATGTATGAAAATAAAAGAGAGAGGGAAAAGTAAAAGGTCTTTCCTTACATCTTGCCTCCCCCCATCTATGGGGGGACCGTGTGAGTGGTGAAAGGGATAGGTTCGCAGAGCGGGTAAAGGTAGAGGTTTTTATTCTGCCCCCTGCATGGACACGCCCTGGCGGGCGTGAAGGTTCAGAAGGTGCAAATGGTTCAAAGGTTTGACACGGCCTTCGTCCGTGAAGGTTGTGGTGGGCGCCTTCGGCGCCAGTATAAATGCCGCCTGCGGCGGCGCCCCCCTTTGGTGCCTGTCGGCACCACCTTTGCCCCGGTGGGAAGCGTGTCACTGGATTCTCAGTCGCCCAAGGGCTCCCTACGAATCCAGTTCCCTTGCCACCCCGCTAAAGCGGTGGGACTATGGACGCTGTGCAATAGTGCCACATGATGCAGAAGGTAAGCGTAGAGGTTTTATTCTGCCCCCTGCATAGGGGTGGCAAGCGAACGTGATTTGCAGGGGAGCGATAGCGACCCGAAAATCACGTGAGACGCTTTCCCGTGGAGAAGTCCCGCGGAGCGGGATAGGGGGTGGCCGCGCCAGCGGCCAATCTAGCAAAAGCAGCATGGAGGAAATGCCCCCTTTTGGTGCCTGCATGGACACGCCCTTGCGGGCGTGAGGGTTCAAAGGGTGCAAAGGGTTCAAAGGTTTGACACGGCCTTCGTCCGTGAGGGTTGTGGTGGGCGCCTGCGGCGCCAGTATGAATGCCGCCTGGCGGCGGCGCCCCCTTTGGTGCCTGTCGGCACCACCTTTCCCCCGCAGGCGGGGGCACAACAAAGCTTCGCATGGCATTTCTTGCGTTAGTTGCTCTACGCTAAGAACGGGTTGTTCTGCTCCCGCTTGCGGGGGAAGTCCCGCGAAGCGGGCAAGGGGGGACCACCGTAGGTGGCCAATCTTGCAAAGGCAGCACAGAAGAGTGCCCCCTTTGGTGCCTGCATGGACACGCCCTGGCGGGCGTGAGGGTTCAGAAGGTGCAAAGGGTTCAAAGGTTTGACACGGCCTTCGGTCGTGAGGGTTGTGGTGGGCGCCTTCGGCGCCAGTATAAAAGCTGCCGCTAAAGCGGGGGCACTATGGCACTCCGCATGGTGCTGCAATTTCAATCCCATAAAAAAAACCGCACATCACTGTGCGGCTTTTTCATGCTTTGTTTCTTTTATTCCAGCGGCAGGATTTTCTTATTATCCGGTCCCGGGGTGGTGACTACGATTTTTTCCGGGGTAATGATGACAGCTCCCTTGGTGGTGCAGGCACCGTGGAAGAGTGCTTCTGCCATGGCTTTGAATTTCTCCACCACCGGCCCGTCGGTGACGTAGTCTGCTTTTCCTTTAATCTGGTAGCCTTCCGTGGTTTTCGGGTCGAAGGCGGAAATAGCAATGCGGTGGTTGGCTTCGATGTTTTCCAGGGTCTGTTTCAGGAATACATCGCCGATGGCCAGTTTCCCGTCATCCAGCACGGCCTTGAATCCTACGGGCACCACGTTGGGGAATCCCTTGCTGCATACGGTGGCTGCTTCCCAAAGATTGTTTTCCAGAATTTTCTTTACCTGTTCATTCATGATAGAAAAACCTCCTTTGAAACTGTCTCTTGGCTGTCTCTATTATACTCCCTGTGGTAAGGAGATGGGAGCCGGCTGTCTGTTTGCCGCTGTCCGCTGTCGGCTGTCGGCTTACCGCTGGACTCCTGCTATCCTTCACTTTGTTCGGAATGATGCGCCCTGTGGGATGGCAAGTACGTAACGTCGGCTCCTTTCCCAGAAAGGAGCTGGGCGGAGCCCTGAGGATAGGTCCGAACTCCCGCCGACTGGTATTTACGGTCATTGGCCTCAAACGTCCCGTGTGCCGAGATTCTTCGCTGCGCTCAGAATGACGATGGAGGGCGGGAAGGGTAGTGCGTAATGCACTCTGACCTTTGACTTCTAATATCTAATCCACGCCCCTATCCTCCGTCGCCTACGGCGCCACCCCCTTCCTAAGGAAGGGGGCTGAATACTGCCGCGAAGCGGCGATACCACAACCCTCGGGCCATTGGACCGTCAAACTTAAGAACCCTCCGGCCCAAAGGGCCGGTCAATCTTTAGAACCCTTTAACCACCCTTTGAACCTTTTGAACCCTCACGCCGAAGGCGTGTCTCATGGCGGCCCTGCTCTTTTATTCAGAAAATCCCTCTTTCAGCTGTTTCAGGCCCTGTTCCAGTGTTTTCCTAGGGCAGGCCAGGTTGAAGCGGAGGAAGCCTTCGCCTTCTTTGCCGAAGACGAAGCCCATGTCCAGCCACAGGTGGCAGTCATAGAGGACTTTGTGCTCCAGTGCTTCGTTGGAAAGGCGATAGGCGGAGGCGTCGATCCAAATGAGGTAGGTGCCTTCCGGTTCGATGAGTTTCATTTTCGGAAGGTTTTCGGACAGGTATTTCCTTGTGAAATCCAGATTTCCTCTGATATATTCCTTCACCGTGTCCAGCCATTTCCGGCCTCCTTCGTAGGCGGCGCGGCAGGCGGCAAGGCCCATGACGTTCAGCTGGTCGTAGCCGAAGGCGTCCAGTTCTTCCTGGAAGGCGCGGCGGATGTCAGGGTTCGGAATGAGGATGTTGGAGTTCTGGAGGCCGGCGATGTTGAAGGTTTTGGAGGGGGCGGTGCAGATGATGGCGCTTTGGGCCGCTTCTTCGCTGACGCTGCCAAAGGCGGTGTGGGGATGGCCGGGATAGGTGAAGTCTTCGTGGATTTCATCGGCCACGATTTTCACACCGTGGGCCAGGCAGATGTCCGCATATTTTGTGAGCTCTTCTCTGGTCCATACGCGGCCCACCGGGTTGTGGGGTGTGCAGAGGAGGGCGAGCTTCACATTTCCCTTCACGATTTTTTCTTCCAGGTCTTTGAAATCGATTTCATAATGGCCGTCCTTCAGCACCAGGGGACTGTTCACCAGTCTGCGTCCGTTTTTGATGACCGCATTGAGGAAGGGGTAGTATACCGGCTGGTTGATGAGGATGCCGTCGCCGGGCCGGGTGAGGGCTTTCACGGCGATGTTGATGGCGGGAACTACGCCGGGGGTCTTGATGAGCCATTCCGGCTGGATGGTCCAGTGGAAATAGGTTTCCTGCCAGTTTGCCAGGGCTTTGAAATAGGCCTTCCCCGATTCGGAGTAGCCGAAAATGCCGTGCTGCACCCGCTTTTCCAGGGCGTCAAGGATGGGCTGGGCCACTTTGAAGTCCATGTCCGCCACCCAGAAGGGCAGCACGTCCGCCGGTTTTCCACGCTGTACGGCAAAATCGTATTTCAGGCAGCCGCTTCCGCGGCGGTCGATGATGGTATCTAAGTCGGAAAGTTTCATGATGGACTCCTTTGTATATTGATTCAATGGTGGTGATGGGGCTGTATTTTCAAATGCAAGAGGGTTCAGGCGCCTTCGGCACCCGGGTTCTATCGGTCATGTGCTGGCGCACTGACCGATGGGTTCGGCCCACAGAGCGGGCTGGTTCAAAGGGAGTTATAAAGTATCGCTGCGCTGGCGAGGTATGGTGCCTGTTGGCGCCAATTTTATATGCCGCCTTCGGCGGCAGCCGCGAAGCGGCGTATACTCATTGCCGTAGGTGATACCATAACCCTTTGAACCCTCTGAACCCTCATGCCCAAAGGGCGTGTCCAATGGCGATACCACCACCCTTTGAACCTTCTGAACCCTTTGAACCCTCTGAACCCGGGCCGCTTTGCGGCCCTTATCCCAGTGCCTGCTCCAGATCGGCAATCAAATCATTCACGTCTTCGATGCCTACGGAGAGGCGCAGGAGACAGGCGGTGATGCCGCGGGACTGCCGTTCTTCTTCGGTGAGGTCGCTGTGGGTCTGGGTGGCGGGGTAGGTGATGAGGCTTTCTACGCCGCCAAGGCTTTCGGCGAAGCGGATGAGTTTCACATCCTTCAGCACCTTAAGGGCCGTTTCGTGGCTGTCGGTGTAGAAGGAGAGCATGGCGCCGGCGCCGCGGGACTGTTTGAAGTGGATGTCCCTTCCGGGAAAATCCGCAAGGCCGGGGTAGAAGACTTTGGTGATTTTCGGATGGTTTTCCAGCCACTGGGCCAGGGCCTGTGCATTTTTCTGGGCCGCTTCCATACGGAGGGCCAGGGTCTTAATGCCGCGGGTCACAAGCCAACTGTCCCAGGGAGCCAGGCAGCCGCCTACGGTTTTGTAGAGGAAGCGGATTTTTTCTGCGATTTCCTTGTCCCGGGCCACTACGAAGCCTGCCAGGGTGTCGTTGTGGCCGGCCAGGTACTTGGTGCCGCTGTGGAGGACGATGTCGGCGCCGAAGTCGATGGGGTTGCAGAAATAGGGGCTCATGAAGGTATTGTCCGCAATGAGGAGGGCGCCGTGGGCATGGGCGATGTCCGCCATTTTCCGGATATCGGTGATCTGCATCATGGGGTTCGTTGGGGTTTCGATGTAGATGGCCTTCACTGTTTCATCGAAGGCTTCTTCCACCTTATCTGCATGGGAGGTGTTTACGAATTTGAACTGAATGCCGTTCTTTTCATTTACGAAGCGGAAGAGACGGATGGAGCCGCCGTAGAGGTCGTCGGAAGAAATGATGGTATCCCCCGGTTTGAATAGTTCCATGACCATGGAAATGGCGGCCATGCCGGAGGAATAGCTGGTACAGTCACAGCCGTGTTCAAGGGCGGCTACCACTTTTTCCGCACATTCCCTGGTGGGGTTTTGAACTCGGGTGTAATCGTAGCCGGTGGACTCTCCCAGTTCCGGATGGCCGAAAGTGGCGCTCTGGAAAACCGGTACGGAAATGCAGCCGGTGGGATCCTGCCAGTCGCTGCCGTGAATGCAGATTGTTTTGATATTCATATGAAAAACCTCCCTATTTTTGGAAATAAAAAATCGTCCCTCGCAATCGAGAGACGATGTATCACCGTGTTACCACTCTTCTTTTCCCCTCCGTCACCGGAAGAGGACTTGACAGGTACGCCGGACAATGCCATAAATACCCTGCTGCTGTAACGGGCAGTCCCGGCGGGCTTCACGATTCGGCCCGGAGGCTCCAAGTCCATCTTCAGGCGCCCCTTCTGCACTGCTTTCACCACACGCAGCTCTCTTTGCCATTTGAGAAGCCCTACTCTTCTTGTCATTGCCTTCTTTGAAATTGAAAATATGATACCACGGGTAAAGAAGGATGTCAAGGAGAGGGCTGGCCAATGTCGGCTGCCCGCTTCCCGCTGTCGGCTGCCCGATTCCCGTCGGACACCGTCATTCTTCGCCTGGGGGCAGAATGACCGTGCCCGGTGGGAAATCCCATAACCCTGACTTTAAACTCATCGCCCGCTAGGGCGATACCACAACCCTCAGCCCCGGAGGGGCTGTCAAACTTTAGAACCTTAGGAGCCAAAGGCTCCGTCAACCCTCACGCCAAAGGCGTGTCAAAAGGCGATACCACCACCCTTTGAATCCTTTGAACCTTTTTCACAACCCTTTTACACAACCTGCCGCGAAGCGGCGCCCCTTTTTCTCCAATGTGCTATAATAAAAATCAAATTAGATAATTACAGGAGGCTGCCATGTCACAGAGTGCAATGCAGGAAATCACCTGCCCCAAGTGCGGGAAGAAACATTCCTTCCAGGTTTGGGACAGTATCAATACCCAGGAATATCCGGAAATGAAGGAGAAAGTGAGAAACGATGAGGCCTTCCGGTTCCGCTGCCCCGACTGCGGTGCCACGGCTATTTTGAATTACAATTTCCTTTATCACCAGCAGGAGGATCGGGTGCTCATATTCGTAGACGCCGACGGCTCTTCCTACGATGACATGGAAAAGATACTGAAGCAGAAGGGCAATGCCTTCGACGGCTATCGGAAGCGCATCGTCCTTTCCTATAACGATTTCAAGGAAAAGCTCCTTATCCTGGACGCCGGACTGGATGACCGGATTGTGGAAATCATCAAGGCCTCCATCTGGGACAATGTGGAGGAGCGGTACAAGGATAAGCACATTGATGAAATCTACTTCGCCACTAACGAGGACGGCGAGCACGGTTTCCTTTTCCGGAAGGAAGGGCACATGGTGGCATCCATGGAATTTGACATGGCCCTCTACAATGCCATCAAAGAGGCCGCCCTCTCCCGCATCGACGCCATTTCCGGAGATGACTTCATCATCAACCGGGCCTGGGCAAAGGACATCACCGCCCGTCTGGGATAATAGAGAAATTGAAAAAGAGCAGGTGTTTCCTGCTCTTTTTGCGTGGAGTCATAGGCGGCGCTTTCCTGTATTCTCGAATGCAAAGGGGTTCAGGCGCCTTTGGCGCCCGGGTTCTATCGGTCATGTGCTGGCGCACTGACCGATGGGTTCCGCCCACAGGACGGGCCGGTTCAGAGGGAGTTATGTATGCCGCCGAAAACGGTCAGCCGTCAAAAGGAAGGCCCTTTTATGGGCAGGCTAAGGGCCAACTTTGGCTGACTTGGAGGTCCTATGAAGGACCTCCACAGCATATACTCATCGCCGTAGGCGATACCACAACCCTCAGCCCCGGAGGGGCTGTCAAACTTTAGAACCTTAAGAACCTTCGGAGCCAAAGGCTCCGTCAACCCTCACGCCAAAGGCGTGTCAAAAGGCGATACCACCACCCTTTGAACCCTCTGAACCTTATGAACCCTTTGAACCCTTTCCTTCTTCCGGCAGGGTGAAATAGATTTCAAAGCGCACCATTTCATTTTCCTGGCTGAAACTTTTATATCCTTTATAGTAGGAAATGAAATGGCGGATGGAGGTCATGCCGGTGCCGTGGCCCGGTTCATCGGTGGTGGGGAAGCCTTCTTTATCGAAGTGAATCGGGGAGGCACAGTAGTTTTCTATGCAGAGTATGACCTGCCGTCCTTTGGTCTGCAAGTTGATGCGGAGGAATCGTTTGTCCTTGTCCTGTTTCTCCGATACGCGGATGGCGTTTTCCAGAAGGTTGGCCAGGGCAAAGGAGAGTCTTTCCTGCACCTCCGGAACCTCTTCAGGGAAGTTCACCCGGCAGGTGACAGGAATGCCTGCATCCCTGGCCTTTACGATGTACACGGAAATAACGGCGTTTACAAAGGGATTCAGGCAGAAGGGGTGGATGGCGGTTTTTTCCAGATGCTCGTCGTAGGAGCGAAGCAGATGAAGCGCTTCTTCCTGGTTTCCACTGCTGATAAGGCCGTAAAGCATATTCATCTGGTGACGCATATCATGGCGGAGAATGGAGAACTGTTTCATGCTGGCCTGAATGAGAAGCATATTGTTCTGGAAGAAACGGATGGCCCTCTGCTGAATTTCATTGGCGCTCTTCATGAGCACTTCATTTTCCAGATCCTCTGCCTGCAGGGCCACGTAGCGATAGAGGGCAAAGAAGGAGGCAAAGGAAATGAGCCGGGCCAGCAGTTTGTCCATGGTCCAGAGGTTCTGCTCCAGGCTGATTGGCATCTGGATAAAGGCGATGAGTATGGGCAGCAGGGCGATGTAGTAGCCGTAGGCCTTGTCGTTGATGAGCTGCCGGGAAGGAATCATGTGGCGGAACATATGGGCCGAAAGAGGCAGGGACACCATAAAATAAATGAGGTAGAATGAAAGCTCCAGGTACAGATTCTCCGGCGTTTCACCGCTGCCAAAGAAATGGAGTACCGTAAGTATACTGATGGTGTGAAGAAGAGGAATCCAGAGCCCCTGCATACCGAATACGAAAATCTGCTGGGCTATGAGGCGGGGAAGCCAGTAGAAGGAAAGAAGCACATAGGGAATCCAGCCTATGACAAGGGCGCTCTTATAAGCCATGATCAGGTAGGCAGGATTGGAAAAAATCCAAAGATAAAAGACCACATTCAGACCGCCAAGGATAAAAAAGGAAAGAAACATCCTGCTCCGGCTGCGTTCAGGCAGGAAATGGCGGAACGACTCAAACCACAGATACCGGCCGGCCAGATGGGCCAGCACCACGCAAAGGGCTAATGGAATAGCGTCTCTCATTGGAATCTCCTTTGGAAATAAGAAATAAAGGCTCTTAAGATTGACCAGCCTGTAGTCGGATTGTTCTTACGTTTGACGCGCCCCTGACGCGAAAATTGTTGTGCAAAGGGCTCAGGCGCCCTGCGGGCGATAGGGAAGCAGGCAAATCGGGCTTGCGGCGCGATGGAAAAAACGGTTGACACCTATGCCCAGCGTCCATAGTGCCCCCTCCGGGTGGCAGAATAAAACTGCAGAGCGGGCCGGTTCAGGGAGAGGTAAGTATGGGACTGTGAAAAAATGGAAACGATTCCATTGGAGTCCCATTTTCTATTATTTCCCTATGACAGTAAGATTCCCGTCCATGTGTCATCTCGAGCGGGGGTACATGTCGGTATAGGGAAGAAAAACTTTGGGCTCTATTGAAACTCTGAGCCCCGAGATCTCCTGCCGCAATGCTCGTGTGTCACTCCGAAGTGAGATTTCTCCACTCCACTTCACTCCACTCCGTTTCGGTCGAAATGACAGTGGGGCGGAGCAGCACTGGTGCCATTGGGGAGTGAGATTATTTCGCTGCCGATAGGCGGTTTTTATGCTCATCGCCGCGAAGCGGCGATACCACCACCCTCTGAACCCTTTGAACCAGCCCGCCTCCGGCGGGCCGAACCCTCTGAACCCGGGCGGCGTCAGCCGCCCATTACTTCGACAGCATATACTGCATATAATGCTGTTTCACTTCTTTTTTCTTTCTCCGGCTGATGGGGACGGAGGAGCTGCCTTTCAGGAGGAAGGAGTCCTCCTCCATGGACTCTATGTAATCCATGTTGACGATGAGGCGATGGTAGCACTCAAAGAATCGGGTGTCGTTTAAAAGGTTATTGGCCAGCTCCTGGAAGGTATTGGTGGTGTTGATGTCTTTTTCCACCATATGAATAGAAGCGTTCCTGCCTTCACTGCAGTCCATGTAAAGGATGCGGCTGAAGGGGACGCGGAGGGTTTCGCAGCCTGGAATCCGGGCGGGAAGTACCGCCGGTTTCAAAGAACCCTTAGGCAGGGCATGGTCCAGGGCCTGGAAAAGTTCCTTCTTGTGGCTGGCCACGGGCTTTAAGATATAGCCCGACGCAAAGACCTTGTATCCCTCCAGGGCGTGCTCCCGGCTGGTGGTGAGGAATATGATTTTGACCCCCTCATCCAGCCGCCGCACCTCCCGTGCCACGTCCATGCCCTCCATGGCGGGCATGTAAATATCCAGAAGAATCAGGTCGAAATCGCCGGGACGGAAATCCGCCAGAAATGAAGGACCGTCCATGTAGGAGGAAACGGTGATTTCCATATTGGCCGCATCGCAGCGGCTTTTGAAATACGTCTGTACATACTGCTTTCCAATGTCTATATCCGTAGGATTGTCGTCAACCAGAGCAATTCGTATCATACTATCCCTTCCTTCCTTAGGATGATTGCTTTATTCTTATTATACTAAAAATGAAGAGAAATGGGGGAGTTCGGCTGTTGGCTATCGGCTATCGGCTATCGGCTGTCGGCTGTCCGCTATCCGCTTTCCGCTGGGCGCGTCACTCTGACCCCAGGCGAAGAATCTCGGTAAGCGGGGTGTTTGAGATAAATGGCAGTAAATACCAGTTGGCGGGAAGACATCAGACATACAGTATTCCCGAATGCAAAAAGGGGGCGCCGCTTCGCGGCAGGTTGTATAAAAGGGTTGTGTTCGCTTCGCTCAAAGGGGCGATGGGGGAAAAAACTGTATTCCCGAAAGCAGGAGGGTTCAGGCGCCTTACGGCGCCCGGGTTCAAGCCGCCGCCGGGCCTGTGGGCCCTGGGCGTCTCCGGTTCCGCCCGCAGGGCGGGCTGGTTCAGAGAGGGAGTTATATATGCCGCCTGTTGGCGGCAGCCGCGGAGCGGCTATAAAACTCATCGCCCGCAGGGCGATACCACCACCCTTTGAACCCTCTGAACCCTCTGAACCCTCTGAACCTTCTGAACCCTCACGCCCAAAGGGCGTGTCCAATGGCAATCCACAACCCTCGGGCCCAGAGGGCCCGTCAAATTTAAGGACCTTTTTACAACCCTTTCCCGCCGACTGGTATTTATCAACATATGCCTCATTATCGTCATGTACCGAGATTCTTCACTTCGTTCAGAATGACGCGTCCGGCGGGAAGTACGCTTCAGATTCATTCTCCATTCCCCATTCTCCAATCCCCAGTCCCTGGCTTCCTAGTTCACTAGCTCACCAGTTCACTATATATGATTGACATTCATTACCATCATCCCCTATAATAGCTACAGTACTAAAAAAACTAAATCAGTACTAGGAGGCGCAGATGAAGGAGAGACTGGTACAGGCGACGCTGGAGGAGATGCGGACGCGGTCTTTGAAGTTTACCATGGATGACCTGGCCCGGAAGCTCCATGCCAGTAAAAGTTCCATTTATAAGGTTGTGGATTCCAAGGAAGATTTGATACGGCTGGTAATGCACTGGGCCATGGAGAAGTTTGACCGGAAATCGGTGGAGCTGCTTCACGGGGAGGGGCCTGTGAACAGCCGGCTCATGTCGTACTGTGGTCTCTTTTTCCATACGTTCTGGTATCTTCCGGATACGGTGAATGAGGATCTGGAGGCACGGTATGAGGACATATGGAAGGAATGGGACTGGTACCGGGAGGCCCGGTTTGATGATATGATGGCCCTTCTGAAGGAGGGCGTGGATAAGGGGGAGTATCGGAAGGTGAATCTTCCTGTGGTGCGGCAGTGCGTGTTTTATGCGGCCCGGGGTCTCACGGATCCCGATTTCCTTCGGAAAATGAATATGACCGGCAGGGATGTGCTCGAACTTTTGGAGGACATCATGCTGAAGGGTTTGGAAAAAAGAAACTGAGACAGGCATTGGCCTGTTTCCTTCATTCAGAGAGATTGCATGGCGGAAAGGCGCCCGACAGGGACTTTCTGCAGTTCAGGGGGAATGAAAATGAAAAATTGGAAGAAATGGGTGTGCCTGGCAGCAGCGGGCATGACCTTTTTCGTGGCAGGCTGCGGAAAGCAGAAGGCTCCTGCCACACAGGCGCCGCTGGTGAAGACGGTGGTGGCCGGGGAGGCTGCCAAAGGGGAAAAGACTACCTTTTCCGGTACGGTGCATGGTTATTTTGAATCGCCTTTGGCCTTCCAGACCGGCGGACGCATTATGGCCCGTTATGTGGACCAGGGCCAGCGGGTGAGCGCCGGGGAGGCACTGATGAAGGTGGACTCCAAGGATGCGGAGGAGCAGGTGGCTTCTGCCCAGAGTGCGGTCATCGCATCCCGCGCCAAGGCGGAGCTGGCCTATTCAACCCAGGCCCGCTATGAGAAGCTTCATGCAGCCAATGCCATTTCCGATTTGAATATGGACCAGGTGAACAACCAGGCCCAGCTGGCGCAGGCGGAGCTGGATTCTTCGGAAGCCGCCCTGTCCCGGGCACAGAACAACCTGGGCTTTACCCTTTTGACGGCGGACCGGGACGGTGTCATCGGTTCCACCCTCTATGAGGTGGGGCAGGTGGTAGCTGCCGGTACGCCGGTGGTGACTATTATTGATGATTCCCGTCTGGACGTCCATATTTCCTTAACGGAGAAGCAGTACCGCTCCTACGCCGTGGGAACTCCTGCCACCGTGACTTTCTGGGCCCTCCCCGGTGTGACGGTGGAGGGAAAGGTGCGGGATATCGCCGCCGCCCCCAATTCCCAGACCGGCACCTACGATGCCAAGGTTACTCTCATTGACCCGCCGGATTCGGTGGTTGTGGGGATGACGGCGGAAGTGAAGTTTGGCGGAAATACGGAGGGCCAGGGTTTCATGGTGCCCCTTTCCGCCATGGCCACCCAGAATGAAAAGCCCTCTGTGTGGGTGGTGAAGGACAACAAAGTGCATATGGTACCGGTGACGGTAGGCCGCTACGGCGATGATACGGTAGAAATCACCGGAGGTATTTCCAAAGGAGACCGCATCGTGTCCGCCGGCGCTTCCAAGCTCTCGGAAGGTGAAGAGGTGAGAACATGAAGAATATCAATCTGGCGGAATGGGCTATCCGCCACAGGCAGATTGTCTATTTCTTCATCATCTCCATCATCATCGGTGGCATTTTTTCCTATTTCCGGCTGGGACGGAGCGAGGACCCGAACTTCACCATCCGTGAAATGGTGATTGCTGCCGCCTGGCCCGGCGCCACGGCGGAGCAGATTACGGAGCAGGTCACCTACCCCCTGGAGAGGAAACTCCAGGACACCAAGGGACTGGACTACATCAAGTCCTTCACCCACGACGGGAAGACCGTCATCTATGTGGACCTGAAGGATGAGGTGCCCAAGTCCATGGTGCAGCAGCGCTGGCACGATGTGAGAAATGCCATCACCGATGTGTGGGGCGACATGCCTGCCGGTGTGGTGGGTCCTGTCATCAACGACCGCTTTGATGATGTGTACGGTTCCATTTATGCTTTGACCGGCGATGATTACAGCTATGAGGAAAAGCGTAAGTACGCCGAGGATATCCGCCGTCGTCTGGTACTGGTGCCGGATGTGCAGCAGGTGAAGCTTTTGGGCGTGCAGGAGCAGATGATTTATGTGGAAATGGACCAGAACAAGCTGGCCTCCTTCGGCTTAAGTCCTTCCGATATTTACAAGCTGCTGCAGCAGCAGTCCGCCATGATGCCTGCAGGCACCATTCACACGGACTCCAGAAATGTGGCTATCCGGGTGGAAGGCCTTCTGGGCACCACGAAGGCCCTGGAAAATATCCCTCTTCATGTGGGAGAGCGCAGTTTCCATCTGGGCGATGTGGCTAAAGTGACCCAGACCTATACGGATCCCGAAACGTCCCTCATGTATTTCAACGGCAAGCCGGCCATCGGCATCGCCGTGGCCATGGCTGACGGCGGAAACAACCTCACCCTGGGCAAAAACCTGGAGGCCGCTGTGGACCGGATGAGGGAAGAACTTCCGGCGGGCATGGAGGTCAGTCTGGTGGCTGACCAGCCGAAGGTAGTGAATAACTCCATCGCCGAATTTACGGAAGCCCTCATGGAAGCCCTCATCATCGTCATGGCGGTGAGCTTCCTGTCCCTGGGCCTTCGGAGCGGCATGGTGCTGGCCATGTGTGTGCCGGTGGTGGTGTGTGCCTCCTTCCTTTTCATGAAATGGAGGGGCATCGACCTTCATATCGTATCCCTGGGCTCCCTCATCGTGTCCCTGGGGCTTCTGGTGGATGATGCCATCATCGTCATTGAAATGATGCAGGTGAAGCTGGAGCATGGCTTCAGCCGTATGGAATCGGCGGAAGGTGCCTACAAGGCCTGCGCTGCCCCCATGCTGGCGGGTACCCTGATTACTGCTGCCGGCTTCATCCCCGTGGGGCTGGCGGAGGGCCAGGTGACGGAATATACCAATTCCCTTTTCTGGGTTATCGGTTCTACCCTCCTTCTTTCCTGGATAGCTTCCATCTTCGTGAGCCCGGTTCTGGGCTACCAGTTCATCAAGCTGGGGAAGCCAAATCCCATTAAGGTAAAGATTCAGGACAAAGCCTATGGAGCCTTCCGCAAGGCGGTGAAACTTTTCATCCATTACAGGAAGACCGCCATTATCGGCGTGGCAGGACTCTTTGTGTTCTCCCTCCTGACTCTGCCCCTGGTGAACCAGGAGTTCTTCCCCTCTTCTGTCCGCCCTGAAATCATACTGGACGTGAACCTTCCCTCCGGCGCTTCCATCAAGGATACGAAGAAGGTCATGAGTGCCGTGGCGGACAGCCTTTACGGCGACGACCGGGTGTCCTCCTTCTCCACTTACATTGGCGACACGGCGCCCCGTTTCATCCTTCTCTTCGACCCCAAGGCAGCGGAAGATGACCATGGCCAGATGATTATTGTGGCCAAAGACACCACCGCCCGGGACAGCCTGCGGAAGGAAGTACAGGATTTTGTGGCAGAAAAATATCCGGAAGTCCAGGTCCACACCCGACTCATCCAGACCGGACCTCCGGCGGAATATCCGGTCATGCTCCGTCTTCGCGGCCCCGATGCAGGTAAGACGGCGGCTCTTGCAGAAGAAGCGCTGGCTCTTGTGAAACAGCATCCCAACGTCACCAATGCATCCCTGGACTGGCCGCAGCAGACCCCGACGGTTCATTTGAAAATCAACCAGGACAAGGTGCGGGAACTGGGCATCGACAACTACGCCGTTTCCCAGGACCTGTACGTGAAACTTTCGGGTTACAAGGTGGCTGAATCCTACCAGGGCGACCAGCTGGTGCCCATTTCCTTCCGTCTGGAAGGGGATAACGCCGCCCGTCTGGCAAGCCTTTCCTCCCTTCCTGTTTACGCAGGAAACGGACGCTACGTGCCGCTTGGTGAATTCGCCGATATTTCCTATCAGAACGAAACAAGCACCATCTGGCGCAGGAATATCGAACCCTGCATAACCATCCGGAGCGACATCACCGGAAACGTGACCTCCGACTCCGTGGCCAACGCCCTCTACGATAAGACGCTGAAGGAATTCAGGAATAACCTGCCCGACGGCTATACATTGGAAAAGGACGGCACCCTGGAGCGGAGCGACAAGTCCATGGGCCAGATTATGGCTACCGTGCCCATCATGATTTTCATCATCCTCATGATCCTCATGTTTGAGCTCAAAGACCTTCGCCTCATGGTCATTGCCGCCATCTCCGCCCCCCTGGGCATGATTGGCTGCATCCTCACCCTGGTGGTCACCCAGAAGGCCATGGGCTTCGTAGCCATCATCGGCATGCTGGCCATCGGCGGCATGGTGGTGCGAAACAGTATCATCCTCCTGGACCAGATTCGCCAGCATCTGGAAGACGGCATGACCCCCTACCATGCGGTGGTGGAATCAGCGGTCCTCCGCTTCCGTCCCATCATGCTCACCTCCTTCGCCGAAGTGCTGGGCATGATTCCCCTGATCCCCAACCCCTTCTGGAGCCCCATGTCCGTGGCCTTCATCGGAGGCCTCTCCGTAGCCACCCCCCTGGGCCTCCTCTTCGTACCGGCCCTCTACTCCTTCTGGTTCAAAGTCAAAGAACCGGAGGAAATCGTGGAACAGTTTGAAGAACAGGAAGAAGAAAAGCGGGAAAAGAAAGAAGCCAAAAAAGAAGCGAAGAAAAGAGAAAAGAAATAAATAAAAATCCATCCCGAAAAGGGGTGGATTTTTTTATGGGGCTGCAGGGAGTCCCGCCCCCCCTTGCGCCCCCTTGAGGGGGAGAGGGCCACGAAGTGGCGCGGGGGTGCGGGAGGGTAAGAATCGAAATGATACTCAAGGCAGAGCAGGCCGCCAAGGCAGCCTATAAACTCATCGCCCCAGGGCGATATCACCACCTTCTGAACCTCCTCACCGACTTGTATTTATCGACCAATGTCTCACTATCGCCATGTACCGAGATTCTTCGCCTACGGCTCAGAATGACGCGTTCGGTGGGAGGGTAAGCATAGAGCAGACTTCCCCCTCCGGGGTGGCAAAGGAACTGGATTCGTAGGGGAGCAAAGCGACCTGAGAATCCAGTGACATGCTTCCCTTTAGGAGAAGTGGTGGCAGTACCAAAAGGGGTGCATTTCCGATGTGGAGACCCTGCAGAGGGTCTCCAAGTCGGGCGAAGTTGGTCCTTAGCCTGCACATAAAAGGACTATCCTATGAATCGCCCGACCGAGCCTAAGCCCGGTTTTATGGTTTTAGCTGCCGACAGGCAGCCTATAAACTCATCGCCGTAGGCGATACCACAACCCTCAGCGGCGAAGCCGCTGTCAAACTTCAGAACCCTCCGGCCGAAGGCCGGTCAATCTTAAGAACCTTTCTCCAACTTTTGAACCCTTTGAAGCCTCTGAACCCTCTGAACCCGGGGCCGCCCCTGGCGGCCCCTATAATATGTATATAAAATTTCATTTGCAAAACAATTTCCACTATGCTACAATAGTCCTGCTGGGATGGCCCGGCTTTTTTAAATGCAAAGTTTGCAAATTTCTGTTGACTTGTGCATTATGCTTATGATATACTAGTTAAGCATGTTAATTGGCCGCGGGCCGAGAAAGATTGAGTGAGGTGTAAAGAATGCGTGAAGGAATTACTCTTGCATGCACAGAATGCAAGCGCCGCAATTATCGTACAAACAAGAATAAAAAGAATACGACCGAACGTATCGAAATGATGAAGTATTGCAAATGGTGCCACAAACACACTCTGCATAAAGAAACCAAATAATTTTGAGTGATTGAAACTGGGGTGTGAGCATGGCCAAGGCGAAGCGTAAGACACAGGCAGCGAAAGCACAGGAAGCTAATGCTTCATGGACCAGGTTTTTCAAGGAAACCAAGATGGAAATGAAAAAGGTCATCTGGCCTGAAAAGCGCCAGATGGTCCAGTATACCATTGCCGTCATTGTGTCCGTGATTTTGGTTTCATTCCTGATCGTTGCAGTAGACTTCGTATTCAGTGGCCTCTCCAAATTATTAGTACACGCTGTGGGCTGAAAGGAGAGAGACTATGTCGGATATGGAAGTTGAAAACAAGAATGTAAAAGCAGAAAATCAGGCTGAAGTCAGTGCTCCGACCGAAATTGGCGAACCCACCGAGGGCGCCAAGAAAGATATCCGCTGGTATGTCATTCATACCTATTCCGGATATGAAAATAAGGTCAAAGATACGCTGACAAGGAAAGTTCATTCCATGGGAATGGACGATACCATCCGTGAAATTCTGCTCCCACTGGAAGAAGAGGAAGAAGAAAAGGACGGGAAGGTAAAACTTGTCTCCCGTAAAGTATTCCCCGGCTATCTTCTCATCAGGATGGAAGTGAATGACAGGAGCTGGTACGTGGTTAGAAATACACCGGGCGTCACCGGATTTGTAGGAACCACCACCAAGCCCATTCCGCTTTCCGATGAAGAAGCTGAAAAAATCATTCATGGCGGCACCAAAGCAGCAAAGAATGAAACCGATGTAAAACCGGGTGACCGGATTCGCATAACAAAGGGCGTGTTCGAAGATCGGACCGCCGTGGTCCTTGAAGTTTCCGATGACAGAACCAAAATCAAGGCTGACATCAGCAACTTCGGTACTACTACTACGATAGAGCTGGAAGTCGGTTCTTTTGAACCTCTTCCTTAAATATACTCTTGTGAGACTGTCTTGAACTAGGCTCGTCTCACTGTGGGAGGGCCCGTTACAGCCCGAAATTACCACATTCCCAATACGGATAGGAGGTGTAACATTATGGCAAAGAAGATTTCTAAAATCGTAAAACTGCAGGTTCCGGCAGGCAAAGCTACCCCGGCACCGCCAGTAGGCCCGGCCCTCGGCCAGGCAGGCGTTAACATCATGGCCTTCGTTAAAGACTTCAACGATCGCACTGCAAAGCAGGCAGGCCTGATTATCCCTGTAGAAATTACCGTTTTTGAAGATAGGAGCTTTACATTCATTTGTAAGACTCCGCCGGCAGCTGTTCTTCTGAAGAAGGCTGCAGGCATCGAAAAGGCTTCCGGTGAACCCAACAAGAAAAAAGCTGGCAAAGTCACCAAAGCCCAGGTCAAGGAAATCGCTGAAACAAAGATGCCTGACCTGAACGCTAACGACGTAGAAGCAGCAATGCGTCTCGTTGAAGGCACAGCCCGTTCTATGGGCATCGAAGTTGTAGACTAAGACTGACCCGTTCGTGGCAGGGTAAATCCCCAATGACCACATAGGAGGAAACAATGGCAAAACTGACAAAGAAACAGAAGGCAGCTGCAGCCATCGTTGACAGTCATAAGCTCTATGACCTCGACGAAGCTGTAAAGCTGGTCAAAGAAGCAGCATCCGCAAAATTCGATGAAACCATCGAAGCTGCTTTCAATCTCAATATCAACCCGAAATACGCTGATCAGCAGCTCCGCGGCGCTACCGTTCTCCCCGCAGGCACCGGCAAAACCAAGAAAGTCCTGGTTTTCGCAAAGGACCACAAGGAAGACGAAGCAAAGGCAGCAGGCGCTGACTACGTAGGCGGAAAAGAACTGGCCGATAAGATTATGCAGGGCTGGATGGACTTTGACGTCGTAGTGGCTACCCCGGACATGATGGCTGTAGTTGGCCGTCTGGGCCGTATCCTCGGACCGAAAGGCCTCATGCCAAACCCGAAGGTTGGCACCGTAACCATGGATGTTACCAAGGCTGTCAACGAAATCAAAGGCGGCAAGGTTCAGTACCGTACCGACAAAGCAGGCAATGTACAGGTTATCATCGGCAAAGCATCCTTTGATGAAGACAAACTGAAACAGAACCTTCTGGCTATCTACAACACCATTGCAAAAGCACGTCCTGCTTCTGTAAAAGGTGTGTATATGAAGAGCCTCACCATCAGCTCTACCATGGGACCTGGTATCCACCTGGATATCTCCGCGGTAGCAGCACCGAAAGCTTAATAAGCCTATTTACACTTAGCTTAAGACCGGCGGTAAATCTTTTTAAAGGGCTAAAGCCCGCCTCCCGAGGCTGAGTACTGGAACGCCAGTACACGACCTCGCAGGCTCTGCGGGGTCGTTTTAGCTAACGTGATAAATATAAAATCAATAGCAGAGGAGGTGTACTCATGAGCGAAGAAAAGTACGAAGTAAGAATCCGTCCCGAAAAGGAAGCTGTCGTTGCAGAAATGAAAGACAGACTCTCCTCCCAGGGCGTTGTTCTCCTGACATTCAACAAACTGACAGTAAAGGACGCAACACTGCTGCGTCGTAAATTCCTGGCACACGGCGTTGAATACAAAGTTATTAAAAACACACTGACTCGTATTGCAGCTGACGAACTTGGCCTGGAAGGCCTTGACGATCTGCTCCAGGGCCCGAACGGCATTGCAACCTGCAAAGACGATCCCGTAGCACCGGCAGCAGCTCTGAAAGAATTCCTGAAAGAAACCAAGAGCGAAGCAATCACCGTCAAAGCAGGCGTACTCGATGGCAAAGTCATCGACAAGGACGCTGTCAAAGCACTGGCAGATCTGCCAAGCAGAGAACAGCTCCTCGGTATGGTCGCAGCCACCCTGCTGGCTCCCATTTCCGGACTGGCACGTGCCCTCAACGGCAACATCCAGAACCTCGCATATGCTCTCGAAGCTGTGCGTAAACAGAAAGAATCTGCGTAATTATTACGCGTAAAATCATTCCATGGAGGAAACAAAAATGACAAACGAAGAAATCCTTGAAGCCATTAGCAATATGTCCGTTCTCGAACTCTCTGAACTGGTAAAAGCAATCGAAGACAAATTCGGCGTATCCGCTGCAGCTCCTGTAGCAGTAGCAGCAGCTCCGGCAGCTGGCGCAGCTGCAGCAGCTGAAGAAAAGACCGAATTCGACGTAATCCTGAAGGAAATCGGCGAAAAGAAGATTCAGGTTATCAAAGCTGTTCGTGAAATCACCGGCCTGGGCCTGAAAGACGCTAAAGCTCTCGTTGATGGCGCTCCGAAAGAAGTTAAAACCGGCGTAGCTAAAGCTGAAGCTGAAGAAATGAAGAAGAAACTGGAAGACGCTGGCGCAACTGTAGAACTGAAATAATTGCGGCTCTTTCAAAAAGCACGATAAAATGGAACCCTTTCGGGGGTTCCATTTTTATTTATCCTAAAAAAGTCCTAAAAATAAAAAATTCGCAATTTTTACAAAATAATAAAAACACAGAAAAACACAGAAAAACGAGTAAATATGTAAAAACTCATTTTTCTGTGTTTTGTCTGTCCTGCCTGCTGTATCCGTTTTCCTTGGGGCTTATGCTATAATGAAGAAAATAACGGATATCCCGGAAGCACCGAATCCATGTCTTGAAACGAGCCTTTCCGAATGTATCGGTGCTTCCTTGAATTATTCGCAGGAGGATGTTATGGGAAGCTATTTGAACCCGGGAACCGATTTATTCCGAAGAGCGCTTAATTCTGAAATTTATGTAGATAAAACTGCTATGATTGCAGAATTGAACAGGGCTATCAATACAGAACGCTGCTGTGTATGCGTCAGCCGTCCTCGCCGGTTCGGTAAGTCTATGGCTGCGAATATGATTGCTGCTTACTATGACCATACGTCTGTAGATGATGATATTTTCAATAAACTTTCCATTTCCAAAATCCCTGGTGGGATGAAAGAACGGGGCCGCTATGATGTGATTCGTATCAATATGCAGGAGTTCTTGTCCAATTCTCATGATGTGGCGGGAATGGTTAAGCTGCTGGAAAAGGCGGTACTTCGTGATATACAGAAAGCCTATCCCCGCGTGGATTATCTTATGCCGGACCGCTTGATGTTTTCTCTGGCCGATGTATTCAGCGAAACAGGCCGCTCCTTTGTCATCATTATCGATGAATGGGATTGCATATTTCGTGAATTTCCGCATGATGAAAAGGCTCAGCGCATGTATTTGGATTTCCTGCGCGATGTATTAAAGGATAAACCCTATGTGGCGCTGGCGTACATGACAGGCATTCTTCCCATCAAGAAGTATGGTACCCACTCTGCGTTGAATATGTTCACTGAGTTTTCCATGGAACATCCGGACCGGATGGCGCCGTTTGTGGGATTTACGGAAGAAGAGACGAAATCATTGTGTCAGCACTATGGTATGGATTTTGCTGAATGCCGTGCGTGGTATGACGGCTACTCCTTCCCCGGCTGTCCCCACGTATACAGCCCCAAGAGCGTGGTGGATGCCATGCTTTCTCATCGTTTCGGGAGTTACTGGACCCGTACGGAAACCTATGAAGCCCTTCAGGTATACATTGATTTGAATGAAGACGGTCTTCGTGATGCCATTATGAAAATGATGGGAGGCGGGCGCCAGAAAATTGACACCGGTACCTTTCAGAACGATATGACCACATTTCATTCTGCCGACGATGTGATGACCCTCCTTGTACATTTGGGATATCTGGGTTACGACAGTATTAATGAGGAAGTATTTATCCCCAATAATGAAGTGATGAAGGAATATGTGAACGCAACTCGTCAGGGAGGAGAATGGGAAATCGTATCTTCTGCCATCAGAGCTTCTGACACTCTCCTGGCGGCAGTGTTCTCCGGAAATGAAGAAAAAGTGGCCTCCGGCGTGGAATCTGCCCATTTGGAAACAAGCCATATCCAGTACAATGATGAAAATGCTCTTTCCTATACTTTGTCTCTTGCCTTTTATTCTGCCCGCCGGTATTACAATATAGTTCGTGAAATGCCGGCAGGAAAGGGATTTGCAGACCTTGCCTTCCTGCCTCGCCCAAGGCACATGGATAAACCGGCTATGGTGGTGGAGCTGAAATGGGATAAAGATGTACAAACTGCCATTTCCCAGATTCATGACAAACAGTATGGCGAAGCACTGGCTCCTTTTGCCGGGCGCTTGATTCTTGTGGTTATCAGCTATGACAGAAAAACCAGAAAACACAGCTGCCGGATTGAAAGGGTATAACCCGGTGCTGCATTCTGCGGAAAACAGGTCAAAGTGCTTTCAGCGCAGTGAAAACCATTGCTAAAAACTTTATTTTAGAAATTTCCAAGAGAACACAGGTATAACAAAACAGGGACTGGGAAAACATGATTGACATTTTTCACGATACCTGTTTTTTATATCCGGATATGCGGCCCTTATCCTGAAGTATGGATAGGACCATGACTTTATATTTACTATAATTTATATAAGGTACACCAAAACATAAGTTATTTTACATTTGCTTTGCAAAGTCTCACCTGCTATGATTACAAGTATAAGAATAAATAAGAAATATGAATTATTACTTATGGCTGATTCATGAGACAGTGGAGTCTATAAACACGCAGGGATCTGAGCCGGCAGGGGCACCGGCTCAGGTTCGGCGTGTTTTTTTTCGTGCCTTTTTCCGATGAATGGAGGAAAGGAAAAGGGCAGCTTCGAAAAGGGGGTATTTCAAATGGTCCATTTGACAAATGATTACAGGAAATTACTCAGGAAGAACGGTCCCAAGGCGGCACTGTCCCTTTGCGTGGCCCTGGCCCTGTCGGGCGGCCTGGTGTCGGCGGAGGGAAAAACCTATGCTGATGTATCTCCATGGGGCAGCCGGGAGGCCCTGGAAGGAGATCCCATCGAAGTCGAATGGATGAGAGGCGGCGAAGGGACGTTGCAGGCAGGGACCGATGAAACAGGCAATGTTCGTATTCATCATCTTAAGACCTGGGGAAATCCTGACACCTATGCCTATGTGAAAGGGAAAAAGATTACCATTGAAGACAGGGATCCCAGTGATCCAACGGCTAATTGGGGCGGGAAAATGTACATTGGCGGAGATACTACGGAGTCTGTCACCATGAAAGGACTTCATGCCGGAAATCAGTCAGAAACTACTATTTATGGCCGCGCTATTTTGATGGGGACTTTAGGCACCGGAGACGGACAGTTTACCATTGGCAACAAGAATACAGAATCGGTAACCATCAATGATTTTGAAGCTGCTAAGGGTTCAAGCACAAGCATTAATGGGCATAGTGTATCCATGGGCTCATTGAATAATTGGGGAGGAACGGTCACTGTCAAGACAGATGGGGATTTCAAGGTGGCTAAGGATGGGAATACTCAGGATATTGGGGTTACCGGCAGTGGGACTCTTTCCGTTACGGCAGGTTCTGTGGAGGCGGGGAGGCTTAACGTAAGTGGTATTTTTAATCCTATCACAAAAGAATCGCATCCTTCAAAAATTAATTTCCACGCGGCTGACAAAAAAGGAATTTATCTTTCCGGCGGTTTATTTGCTTCCAGCCGGGCCGATGTTCTCATGGACAGCAATATCGTTCAGTTAGACAGTCGTTCTGAAACGGATTCATATGGTGGAAAAGTTTCTGATTCTATTAATTCTACGGATTCTACAATATCAATTGGGCGTGATGGTTCTCAAATTACACTGAATGGCAGGCTTTTTAACGCTGGATCAAATGTTACTTTGAATGGACGGTCTATTCATATCAGTGCAGTCCAAGCCGATGATGACGGAGTCATAAGAGGTAAATCAGTAGAGGCTCACGGTGATAGTGTCACCTATATTGGGAATAAATCTACTCGAATGGTGGATATAGATGGGAAAACCAATACAAGTGGTAATGCGGTTTTGGCGATACATGGCAGAAATATATCTTTATCTTATGCTAAGGGCATTGCTCTTTCCGGTTATGGTGGTGGAAATAAGGGGGAAATATCTATAGGTGGTTCAGAAACTGATAGTTTAACTATTACAGGACAGGTATCCAGCCAAGGCATAAACAGGCTGAATCTGTCCGGTGAGCATATCACAGTCGATTCTACCGGATATGATGGCTCTGAGTCTACACAGTTTCCATTTTCTGAGTCCCTTGTTACTCCTCAAAATAACATTGATGTAGGAGATAAAAATACAAAAACCATTTTCATCAGCAGCGGATTAAGTGCCCGAAATGGGAATATTAATGTAATGGGGAAAGAGATTGCTATTGGAGCCAGCAGCTATTTCAACACACATGAAATTAAAAGTTGGGATGGGTCGCTTCGGACGGATGGATATATTGCCTATGCCGATGAAGGAAATATAAATGTTGGCAGTGAAAATTCGGATACTGTTGCTTTAAGCGGCGGCAGACTTTTGGCAGACAGTAAGGATATTACTGTTAAGGGACATCACATTTCTCTTGATGGAAAGCAGCAGTGGGCAGGCCAGACCAATGGTGGTAATCTGACTATTGGTTCCCAAAATTCTGATTCTGTATTCATTCAGGGTAAAGGCGGTATTCATGCACTTGGCGGAGAAGCAGATATCAAGGGGAAACAAATTTCCATTCATTCGGATGTGCAGAATGCGCTGGAGAATGCTGGTGCTCCTATTCATGTAGGTGATTCTGGCACTCAATCTGTTGATATAAGTGGTGGCATTGTTTCTCATGGAAGCAATATTTCTATCATGGGACGTGATATTTCCATTTCTAAAGGAAAACAGGAAAATGCCATTTACACAGACGGCGGCACTGTATCTATCATAACTACCGGTGATAAGGAAGCACATATCTCTGGACCTATTGTTAATGATTATGGCGCAATCAACCTCTCTTTTGCAGGAGCCTCTTCCTGCTTGATTACTAGTGCAGTTAATGATAATGCTTTTGGCAAACCTTTTATTTATAAAGATAAAGTCTGGAATGAAGAGTATCTTGTCGGTTTGGACGGAGAACTGCTTAAGGATAAAAGTGGAAGGCCTCTTAATGTCAAAAATGTAACAACCATACCAGATGAAGCCAGACAAGGAATTCGGCTTTCTTTGAATAATAAAGCAGCTTGGTATACTTCTGCAGATTCAAGAATTTACTCCTATGATGGAAATAATGGGAATATTTGCCTTGATGACTATAAAGCACAACCAACTATTGTCACCGTTTCTAAATTTAAAGATAAGGATACCCGGATTCATGAAGACATTTACGGCAGTGGAAATACAGGCAATGATACCATCCATATTGATAATTCCTACACCGGCCATACTCATTTCTGGCTGGTGAACAGGGAAGGTACGGACAAAGGGGTTGTAGGCACTGTCCTTGCCAGTGCATTGAAAAAAGATGCAGTGAGTACAGGAAACGCAAGTGGAGCCAAAGCTCTTATGATGATGGCCGCTAAGCCTATGGCTGCTCCTGCTTCTAATCCTATCGCTGATTTCCAGGCGGACCATTTCAAAGCTTTCGGCATGAACAGTCTCTATTTCAAGACCTATGGCCTGGGGGTCAAAGATTCCGAAGGAGATACGGCGGACTATACAAAAGACCTTTACATCACCGGCGTGACGAACCATACCACCAATGAACATGGCCAGTATACTCCTACGGTGAGCACCGCTCTTTCGGGAAGCAGTCTCATGTACTACACCTGGCGCACGGAGAATGACAAAATGCTGCAGCGGGTGGGGGACCTTCGGGAGAACGAAGGGGAAGAAACGGGGCTCTGGGCCCGCATCCGGGGAAGCCGCATCGGCAAGAGCCACAGCGACAGGGGTTTCAAAAACCAGTACAAGGTCTATGAAATCGGTTACGATGCGAAGACCGAAGACAATGACCGCATGAAGAGTTTCACGGGCATCGCCTTTTCCTATCTGGACGGCAAGGGATATTATACTGACGGCCGGGGGACCAACCAGGCTGCTTCCGCCGCTATTTACCACACCGATATCCATAAGACCGGTCACTATCTGGACCTGGTTTTCCGCATCCGTCACATGAATGAGCGTCTCCATACCCATACTACCGTGGATGCGGACATCGGACCCATTACGGAAGACCATTCCGCTTCCATGGATACCACCGGCCTTTCCTTCAGCGCTGAATACGGCAGGAAGAAATTTGTGGGAAATGGCTGGTACGTGGAGCCCCAGACCCAGTGGACCCTGGGGTACCTGGGACCGAACCAGTATGAAATGGACAACGGCACCAGGGTGGAACAGCCCGGCATCACCAGTTTCGTAGGACGGGTGGGCTTCAACCTGGGGCGGCAGGTGAATCCGAATTCCATCGTTTACCTGAAGGCCAATGTGTACCATGAATTCGGCGGCCACAGCCCCATCCACCTCTACGCCGGTGATGAAAGTCTGTCCTTCACCGACACCTTTGACGATACCTGGTTTGAATATGGTGTAGGCTTTGCCATGAAGCTGGGAAGCAGGCTTTCCCTCTACGGCGACTTCGAAAAGAGTGCCGGCAGCCATTTCTATAAAGATTGGCAGTGGAACGCAGGCATCCGCTACAGCTTCTAAGAAGGGCATGAAAAAGGACTTTGGAGAAATGGAAATCATTCCTTCAAAGTCCTTTTTTTACGTTTGCTGGCCTCGGAAATTTCCAAAATAACAGTCAGCTGCTCTTACCTTTGTCATCTCGAGCGGGGCTGCAGGACGGTATGAGGGTAGAGGTATATGAATTCTATTGAGACTCTGAGCCCTGAGATTTTCGCCCACAATTCGACCTGTGCTGCTAGGGAAGCACTGATTAATCCTAAGATGAACAGAAAAGTAGAACTACACTATTGACCTAAAATGCCAGGAGAATACTTCTTCAGGTCTACATGGCT
>ENA-ORCP01000291-ORCP01000291.1-human-gut-metagenome-genome-assembly--contig:-NODE-291-length-44602-cov-5.247344_pt1 | contig 44602 bp, 34 predicted proteins | sample MGYA00242990_ERZ507991 | MGnify/ENA primary metagenome ERZ507991 (study PRJEB26167, sample SAMN06115496) | human gut metagenome | host: Homo sapiens | place: China:Henan | collected 2015-05-07 | study... | reverse complement strand
TCTCAGTCCCAATGTGGCCGTTCAACCTCTCAGTCCGGCTACTGATCGTCGCCTTGGTGGGCCGTTACCTCACCAACCAGCTAATCAGACGCGAGCCCATCTTTAAGCGATAAATCTTTGATATTAAAGTCATGCGGCTTCAATATGTTATGCGGTATTAGCAGTCTTTTCAGACTGTTATCCCACTCTTAAAGGCAGGTTGCTCACGTGTTACTCACCCGTCCGCCACTAAGTTAACCAGAGCAAGCTCCGATTAACTCCGTTCGACTTGCATGTGTTAGGCGTGCCGCCAGCGTTCGTCCTGAGCCAGGATCAAACTCTTTAGTAAGTTTGTATATTAAAAGCCTTTCGGCTTTTAAATATCTTTATCCTGTAAGCTCTTTTGACTTACTTCGTTTCTGGCGCTCATTTTATACTCTTTGCTTGAGTTTCTCTTTCAAACTAATTTCTTAGTTCGGAATTTAAGGGTTTTGTTTAGTTCGTTCTTATCATTGTTCAATTTTCAAGATTCTTTAAACTCATTCGCACCGTAAAGAGTGCTTATCTATTATATCATAGATCTTTGAGTTTGTCAAGACTTTTTTGAAATATTTTTTAGAAGTTTTTCTTTTCTCTTTTCTTTAAGTCTTGTGTAACTTTTTAAGTATATCATACTTTACTTCGTTTGTCAAGTACTTTTTCAAAAGTTTTTCAAACTTCTTTAAAGTCTTACTGCTCTCAAAAGCAGCTTTAATATTATATCATATCTCTTCCGCTTTGTCAAGCCTTTTTTAAACTTTTTTATATTTCTTTTCAATGTCCTGTGTCGTTCGCTTACGACTTATTTATATTAGCATATTATTTTGGCAGTGTCAAGGGTATTTCGCAAGGTTTGTTATTTTGCTGTCTTTAAACGTAACTTAACGCACTTTACATAGTTATTATATACAACATCACGTTAAACTGTTACTGTAAAATACCCGAAAACACCTTGAAAACCGTATTTTCCTCTAAAATCACAAGCAAAACTGCCGACCGCGGCGGAACACTATCCCCAAGTCCGCAGCAAACCCAAAACCGCCGCCCCCCAAAAATAAAAAGCGACCGCCGCAAAACCACGGCAGCCGCAGAAATTTTAATTTACCGAGAGCATAAATGCGTTATAAGACAGCTTTGAGGCGTAAACATTTTTCACACTGCCGTCAATGTCGTTGAAAATAACAAAGTAGTTGACCACCACATCGTTGCCGTTCATCTCGTCGGAGTAGTAATAGCGGTAAACGTAGGTCGAAGTATTGTCGATTCCCTTTATAATAGTATACGGTTTGAAGCCCAGCTTGCGCTCCGCTTCCTTCTCGCTCATTCCGTATTCAACGGCGTCGACGGAAATTTCAGCCGGCTCATGATGTCCCTTCCATGTTTTCTGGAGCTGTGAAAAATCGTAGTATGTCACCCTGTCGATAGTGTTGTCTGCGGCAAGAGAAACCGCCACTGCCCATTCAGGCACATGAGTTCCCTCGACCTTGATGCCGTTGTCAGCCTCGCAGATGCTGCCGAAGCTGCTGAGCTCTTTCATCGAGTCGTATTTTGAAACGGTAGTGAAATCCTTGCCCGTTTTGGTTTCCGCATAGGCAATGTCACGTCCGATGGGCACGTTTTTCAGCACCTTTTCGCCCTCACTCGTGCCGAAATAGGAAATCCCCCACAGCACAGCCGCCAGAACAGCTATCACCAATATCACGGCAAGTACGATCTTGACTTTTATGCCTTTCTTTTTAGGCTGCTGTTCGCCCGCAGTCTGTTCGGTTTTCTTTTTATTTTTATTTTTTGGGGCTGCGGCGCGTTCCTTTGACTTCTTCGGAGCCGTTTCCGCTGCGCTTTCTTCAAGTGTGTTTATAATGTTATCGGAAGAAAGATCCTCTCCGCAGTTTCCGCAGAAGCCTGCACCGTTGGGTATCTCCGCATTGCATTTCGGACACTTCATAAAATCACTTCTTTCATATATTTAAGCCATGCAGGTCACTGCAAAGCACTCGTTTTTCAAATAATGTATAAATATAATATAGCATTTACAGGTTTTTTTGTCAAGTTTTAATGCAAAATATCCATAACGGAAATTCATACCCGTAATAACTTAAAAATGAAAGTTAAAGTCATAATAATTTCTTTTTTACTCGTTTTGTTTCAATATTTATAAAATATTCATTGAATTTTGCAAGTTAAACAAAAAAATCCTGCAAAAACCTATTGACAAATGCAAAATACCGTGTTATTATATTTACAGTCGGCTTCAGAGTGATGCTGCAGCACAAAATTATGCAGCTCAACCGGTTAGTTTATGAAACAGAAATATTTTTCAGGAGAGTGAGTATATGCTTTTAAATGAAGGTGAAATCAGGATCCCCTCGGGTTGTGCCATTTCAGGTTTTATCAGCAGGGACGGCAACCGTCTTAACGGCAGCGATGTGGTAAAATCAATTTCCTATATGCACGACCGTTCAAACGGTCTCGGAGGCGGATTCGCAGGCTACGGTATCTATCCCGAATACAAGGATCTGTACGCTTTCCATGTATTCTACAGCTCGAATACAGCCCGTGAACAGACGGAGCGTTTCCTTGACCGTCATTTTGACGTTGTAAACCTCAGCAGGATACCTACCAAGAAGATCCCTGCAATTACAAATGAACCGCTTATTTGGCGTTACTTTGTAAATCCTCTTCCGACAAAGATCGCATCATCGCAGCTTGACGAAAAGGAATTTGTCGCTCAGTGCGTTATCCGCATAAACAACGATATTGAAGGTGCATATGTGTTCTCCAGCGGCAAGAATATTGGTGTTTTCAAAGCAGTAGGCTTCCCTGAGGACGTCGGAGAGTTCTACCGTCTTGATGAATACGAGGGCTACGCTTGGACAGCTCACGGACGTTATCCTACAAATACTCCCGGCTGGTGGGGCGGTGCTCACCCGTTCTCACTTCTTGACTATACTATTGTACATAACGGTGAAATTTCATCATACGATGCAAACCGCCGCTTTATGGAAATGTTCGGTTATAAATGTACGCTTCTTACCGATACGGAAGTTATCACATATATTTTTGACTACCTCAACAGAAAGCAGAAGCTTGACCTTGAAGACATCGCAAGCATCATTGCCGCACCGTTCTGGAGCGAGATAGACAGAATGGAACCTGAAAAAGCCGAAAAGCTGAAATATTTCAGAAACGCTTTTTCAAGCCTGCTTATCACAGGTCCTTTTTCAATTATTCTCGGCTACACAGGCGGACTTATGGCTCTTAACGATCGCCTTAAGCTTCGTTCAATGGTCGTTGCCGAAAAGGGAGATATGGTTTATATCGCAAGCGAGGAATGTGCAATCAGAGCTATCTGCCCTGACTTTGACAACATCAGGAGCCCACGCGGCGGTGAACCTGTAATCGTAAATCTGAGTGAGGAGGGTAAAAGAAAATGCCTGTAAATTTCTTTCCTGCACAATTTGAAGTTATCCGTGATACAAACAAGTGCATAAAGTGCCGTGCCTGCGAACGTCAGTGCTCAAACGAGGTACACTTTTACGATGCGGATTATGATAAAATGCTTACACACGATTCCCAGTGCGTTGACTGCCAGAGATGCGTCTGTATCTGCCCGACAGGTGCGCTGAAAATAAGAAAGAATGAAAACGAGTTCCGTGAAAGCGCAAACTATACACAGCAGATAATGATCGAAAACTACCGTCAGGCAGGAAGCGGCGGCGTACTTCTTTCTTCAATGGGTACACCTAACAACTACCCTGTTTACTGGGACAAGATACTCATCAATGCTTCACAGGTAACGAACCCGTCTATCGACCCGCTCCGTGAACCTATGGAAACAAAGGTGTTCCTCGGCAAAAAGCCAAGCACTATCAAAAGAAACCCCGACGGCTCTATCAATACAAAAATGGACCCGTACCTTGAGCTTAACGTTCCTATAATGTTCTCCGCAATGTCCTACGGCTCAATTTCAAAGAACGCACACGAAAGCCTTGCAAGAGCAGCGGAAGAGCTCGGCACATACTATAACACAGGTGAAGGCGGACTTCATCAGGACTTCTACAAATACGGCGCAAACACTATCGTTCAGGTAGCATCGGGACGTTTCGGCGTTTTCAAGGGCTATCTTGACGCAGGCGCAGCTATCGAGATCAAAATGGGACAGGGCGCAAAGCCGGGTATCGGCGGACATCTTCCGGGTGCAAAGATCCGTGAGGACGTTTCAAAAACAAGAATGATACCAATGGGCACAGACGCTATCTCCCCTGCTCCGCACCACGATATTTATTCAATTGAAGACCTCCGTCAGCTTATCTTCTCATTGAAGGAAGCTACCGAATACAAAAAGCCTGTTATCGTAAAAATAGCAGCAGTACATAACGTAGCCGCTATCGCATCGGGTATCGCCCGTTCAGGCGCAGATATTATCGCTATCGACGGTTTCAGAGGCGGTACAGGTGCCGCACCTACAAGGATCCGTGATAACGTAGGTATCCCGATAGAGCTTGCACTTGCAGCAGTAGACCAGCGTCTCCGTGACGAGGGTATCAGAAATGAAGTTTCTATCGTAGTAGGCGGTTCGGTACGTTCTTCATCAGATGCAGTAAAGGCTATCGCACTTGGCGCAGATGCTATTTATATAGGAACTCCCGCACTTCTTGCAATGGGCTGCCACCTCTGCCGCAGCTGCCACAGCGGCAAATGCAACTGGGGTATCGCAACACAGCGTCCCGACCTTGTAAAGCGTCTTAATCCTGAAGTCGGCTACAAGCGTCTTGTAAACCTTGTAACAGCTTGGGATCACGAGATCAAGGAAATGATGGGCGGTATGGGTATCAACTCCATCGAATCCCTCAGAGGCAACAGACTTATGCTCAGAGGTATCGGTCTTTCACAGAAAGAGCTTGATATTCTCGGTATCCAGCATGCAGGCGAATAATTGTAGGAGGATATGCAGATGAAAAGAGTCTATGTAAATGAAGACTGGTGCTTAGGCTGCCATCTTTGCGAATATTACTGTGCTTTCGCCAACTGTGATGAACCCGATATGGCAAAAGCATTCAAATTAGACAGAGCCGCAACTCCGAGAATACTGGTTGAAGAGGGCGGAGATATAAACTTTGCGGTACAGTGCCGTCATTGTAAAGAGCACCCTTGCGTAAAAGCCTGCATAACAGGTGCATTATCCGTAAATAACGGAGTAGTTGAAATTGACCACAGTCGCTGTGTCGGCTGTTATACCTGTATTCTTTCATGTCCTTACGGCTGTATCGCAGTGGACGAAAAGAATGACAGAAAAACTATCACAAAATGCGAGCTTTGTACAAGAAACAGCGCAGGAGAACCTGCCTGCGTTGCAAACTGCCCTAACAGAGCTATCGTGTTTGAAGAAAGGGGCGAGGAATAATGAAGTATGTTATCATCGGCAATTCAGCAGCAGGTATCGGTGCGGTACAGGGAATCCGTTCCGTCGACAAGAACAGTCAGATAGTTGTTATCTCCGACGAAAAATACCATACATATTCCCGTCCGCTCATTTCCTACTGGCTCAAAGGCGCAGTAACAGAAGAGAATATGCGTTACAGAAACGATGACTTTTACACAACCAACGGAGTGGAAACAAAGCTTGGCGTAAAGGTCACAGCAATAGACGCAAAAGCAAAGAAGGTAACACTTGACAGCGGCGAAGAAGTAGCATACGATAAGCTTCTCAATGCAACAGGCTCAAAGCCGTTCGTACCGCCGATGGAAGGACTTGAAACAGTAAAGAACAAGTATAGCTTTATGAAGCTTGACGACGCAAAGGCTATCAAGGAAGAAATAAAGGAAGGCGCAAAGGTACTTATCGTAGGCGCAGGTCTTATCGGTCTGAAAGCAGCGGAAGCCTTGGAGCATTACGGCGCAGATATGACGGTGATAGACCTTGCCGACAGAATTTTGCCGTCCATTCTCGATAAGGAAGCATCTGCAATAATGCAGGCTCATATCGAAAGCAAGGGCGTAAAATTCATACTTGGAACAAGCGCAAAGAAGTTCACAGCAGACAGTGCAGAGCTTACAAACGGCGAAACAGTAAAGTTTGATATGCTTATACTTGCAGTAGGCGTTCGTCCCAATACAGAGCTTATCGCCGCAGCAGGCGGAAAGGTAAACAGGGGCATCGAAACCGATGATACTCAGGCAGTATCGGGACTTACCGACGTTTACGCAGCAGGCGACTGCACAGAGTCCTACGATATAACAACAGCCTCACAGAAGATAATCGCGATCCTTCCAAACGCATTTTTGCAGGGCGAGGTCGCAGGAAAGAATATGGCAGGCTCAGAAGCACACCTTGAAAACGCAATGCCAATGAATGCCATAGGCTTCTTCGGACTTCATATCATCACAGCAGGCAGCTATGACGGAGATGCATATGTTGAGCACGACGGCACAAATTACAAGAAGCTTGTAACAAAGGACGATGAGCTTAAAGGCTTTATCCTTATGGGAAATATCAAGCGTGCAGGAATATATACATCTCTTATCAAACAGCATATCAAGCTCAGCGAGTGTGATTTTGAAATGCTGAAAAAGAATCCGCAGATGATGGCATTCTCAAGAGAAAGAAGAAACGAAAAGCTTGCAGGAGGTGTAGGCAATGTCCGTTAAGATCAATGCAGAAAATTTGTATTATAAAGAGCTGAACGACCTTGTCCGCAAAACGACCGACAATAACGTTATCCTCGAAAATGTAATAGGACAGCGTTACATCGGCGGCGGCACAGCTGATAAAAATATAGAAATATACGGTATCCCCGGCAACGCACTTGGCGCATACCTTAACAAGTGCAAAATAACCGTCTACGGCAACGCACAGGACGCAACAGGCGATACAATGAACTCAGGCGAAATAATCATTCACGGCAACTGCGGCGATGCCTGCGGCTACGGTATGCGTGACGGCAAAATATTTATCAAGGGCAGCGCAGGCTACCGTGCAGGCATTCATATGAAGGAATACCAGACCCATATCCCGATGATAACCATCGGCGGCAAGGTGGGTGACTTCTTGGGCGAGTACCTCGCAGGCGGCAGACTTATCGTCCTCGGCATCGGCTTCGAGAGCGAATGCCCCGTAGGAAGCTTCTGCGGCACAGGAATGCACGGTGGTGCTATCTACATCAGAAGCGAGCATAAACCTGTGGGACTTCCCATACAGGTATGCTGCCACGATGCGACACAGGAGGACATCGAGTCCATCAGAGCGGACGTTGAGGAATTTTCCGAGTATTTCGGCTATGACGCAAAGCGTATCCTCTCCTCCCACTTCTATAAGCTGACACCGAACTCCGCAAGCCCGTATAAACAGCTTTACGTCAATAATTAAATGTGCTATAATGTAAGGGGAATGTCGCTGCGGCACTCCCCTTATGTAAAACACAGGCAGCATTGTATTATCCGTAGGTTTTTTATTTTATTTAGGGCGGCGGTCTGAAGTTTGCCGTAAGCTTGGGGAAAGTGTTCCGCCGCGGTCGTAAATTTTGCTTTGACCGCAGGAAATAGCTGAAAGCAGCATACATATATAAAGTACGCAAATATCTGCAAAGGGGGGCAAAGCACCGTGAGCGGAGAAAGTAAAGTGATAGTAATATCAAGCGGCGAAGATGTAAGGGAAAATCTCGCCATAACAGCGAAGGAATGCGGTTTCGCAAGCGTGTCCGTTTCCGACGGAACAGATGTCCGCCCCATAATAGAAAAAGGCGGCTTTGACCTTGTGATAATAAATACACCGCTTGCAGACGAATTCGGACTTGACCTAATATCGTTCACATTAAAAAATACAAATGCGGCAGTAATAGCAGCCGCATCGCAGAAAAACTGCGATGAAATAAACAGAAAGCTTGGAGAGCATACAGCAATGATACTCCCCAAACCATTGAATAAAGCAATACTTGCACAGTCCATACGCTTTGCAATGTCATCAAGAGCAGCAATGCTGAAGCTTGAAGCGGAAAAGGAAAAGCTTGAAACAAAGCTTGCCAATATGAAGCAGATAGACAGAGCAAAATGCGTCCTTATCCAGTATCTGAGAATATCGGAAGCGGAAGCCCACCGACAGATACAGAAAAGAGCAATGGATCAGCGTGTACCCGAAATAGAAATAGCAATGGATATACTCAGGACCTACGAAATGTAAGTGTCCTGTTGATATAAGGCAGCGAAAGGAGCATACATAAATGAAATTCACAAAAATGCAGGGTATCGGCAACGATTATATCTATGTAAACTGCTTTAAGGAAAATGTGCCCGACCCGGAAAGCGTGTCAATAAAGGTGAGCGACCGTCATTTCGGTATTGGCGGCGACGGACTTGTGCTGATAATGCCATCGGATAAAGCGGATTTCCGTATGCGTATGTTCAATGCAGACGGTTCCGAGGGAATGATGTGCGGAAATGCGTCACGCTGCATAGGAAAATATGTCTATGACAAGGGTCTGACCGATAAAACGGATATAACCCTTGAAACAAAAAGCGGCATAAAGAAGCTGCACCTCAATCCCGAAAACGGCAAGGTAAAGACCGTTGAAGTTGATATGGGCGAAGCAATTTTGAAACCCCGTGATATTCCGATGAATGCCGATGGCGACAGCTTTGTAAACAAGCCCGTTGCAGTAGACGGCAAAGAGCAGAACATCACCGCCGTTTCAATGGGAAATCCTCACGCAGTAATATTCACAGTTAGCATCGACAAACTCGATCTTGAAAAAATAGGTCCGTCATATGAGAACCACCCCCTCTTCCCCGAAAGAGTAAATACAGAGTTCTGCGAGGTCATCGACAGCAGAACATTAAAAATGCGTGTCTGGGAACGTGGTTCGGGAGAAACATGGGCTTGCGGAACGGGAGCCTGCGCAACAGCCGTAGCAGCAGTATTGAACGGCTTCTGCAAGCGTGACGAGGAAATAACACTTAAATTAAGAGGCGGCGACCTTAAAATAACCTACCGCAGCGATAATCATGTAATAATGTGCGGTGAAGCGGAAACAGTATTTGAGGGCGAGATCAATTTATAAAATAAAGTAAGGACGGTATTGACAATGGCTTTTATTAACGAAAACTTTTTAAGCTTGAAGGAAAATTATCTTTTCATTGATATTGCAAAAAGGCTGAAAGCATATCGTGAAGCGCACCCCGATAAAACGCTCATAAGAATGGGTATCGGCGACGTAACACGTCCGCTTGCACCTGTCGTAGTCGAAGCAATGAAAAAGGGTGCAGAGGAAATGGGTCATAAGGAAACTTTCCATGGCTATGAGGACAGCGGAAAGGGCTATGAGTTTCTCCGTGAAGCCGTTGCAGGCTATTATAAGGAAATGGGCGTAACAGTTGACCCCGACGAAATACTCATCAGCGACGGCGCAAAAAGCGACTGCGGCAATATCGTTGATATTTTCGGCGACTGCAATACCGTGCTTGTAACAGACCCCGCATACCCTGTTTACGTTGACTCAAATACAATGAGCGGAAAGGATATAATCTATGCGTCCTCAAATGAGGAAAACGGCTTTGCGGCAATGCCCGATAAAAACGTTGACTGCGATATAATCTACCTCTGCTCACCGAATAACCCCACAGGCTCAGTATATACAAAGGAGCAGCTTAAAGAATGGGTGGACTATGCAATTTCAAAGAACGCAATAATCATCTTTGACAGCGCATACGAAGCCTTTATCAGAGACAGATCCCTGCCGAGGAGCATTTTCACAATAGAGGGTGCAAGAAAGTGTGCAATAGAGATATGTTCCCTCTCCAAAACAGCAGGCTTCACAGGTACAAGATGCGGCTATACCGTTATCCCCAAGGAGCTTAATGCCTATACCACCGACGGCGAAGCAGTAAGCGTCTATAAAATATGGTGCAGACGACAGGGCAGCAAATTCAATGGTGTATCCTACCCCGTGCAGTGCGCAGCAGCAGCAGTATTCACTCCAGAAGGACAGAAACAGACCCATGCAGATATAGACTATTATATGGAAAATGCAAGAATAATGTCCGAAACCTGTGAAGAACTTGGAATAAGCTATACAGGCGGCAAAAATTCACCGTATATCTGGCTCAAATGCCCGAAAGGAATGTCGAGCTGGGAATTTTTCGATTACCTGCTGAATGAGATCCAGGTAGTAGGAACACCCGGAGAAGGCTTCGGACCGAACGGAAAAGGCTGGTTCAGACTAACCGCATTCGGTACAAGAGAAAATACAATAGAAGCAATGAACAGATTAAAAGCATTGCTCAAATAAAAAATTCAACAGCGTAATGCAGTCCAAAAGACCGATCTGACAGATGTATGCCAGATCTGCATTACGCTGTTTCCGGCTTATAATACTAATAACCATTTAACCTATGGATAAAATACGGCGGCTAATACGCCCACTCTGCATCAAACTCCCTTGAAAGGCGGCAGCCTGTCTGCGGTCGTTTTCTTTGATTGGACGTATTCTATCCACCGCCTTTATCCATAGAACAAATGGTTATTAGTATAAAATTCCTTTTTGACAGGACTACACAACATTTTAGCACTCACATCAAACGAGTGCTAATTTTTACTTTATATTCACATAATTATCATAAAATATACACAATGGGCAGTTATACTATTAATCGTAATGAAAGGATAAAGGACATAGGCAAAAGAAAAAGAGCCTATGAAAACATAGACTCTTGACCGCAAATATATGCGGCATCTTCTGGTGGAGATGACGGGAATCGAACCCGTGTCCGAAAACCTATCCACACAACTTTCTACGGGTGTAGTTTGTTATTAACGTTCCCTCGTTAAGCCGTGAACAAACACACGGCGAAACTCAGTAGCCTGCAATACATTACGGAAACGCAGGCACTTTTCCGTAACGTTCACCACTGATCGACGCCTGATCCGAAGCCGTGGTAATCAACGGTCAGACGAGCAGCAATTAAGCAGCTGCTAATTCAAAATTATTGTTGTCGTCTAATTTTAAAACGTGTGCCGTTTAAAGAGATGACACATCCTCTACCCGCTTATCATGATTCAAGATCCCCGTCGAAGCCTTTACATCCCCAAGCTTAACGGTTATTGACCTTGACAGCTCTTTCAATGTCACGCTTGGCAGCTCTTGCAGCCATATCGTCACGCTTGTCATGAAGCTTTTTACCTTTGCATAAACCGACCTGGACCTTTACCAAAGAGCCCTTGAAATATATCGAAACAGGAATGAGCGTAAGTCCGTCCTGCTTGACCTTTCCGAGAAGCTGCATTATCTGCTTTTTATGCATAAGCAGTTTGCGGACACGCATCGGGTCTTTGTTAAAAATGTTTCCGTGGTCATAGGGTGAAATGTGCATACCGTTGACGAAAAGCTCGCCGTCCTGCACAGTACACCAGCTGTCCTTCAGATTAACACCGCCCCTGCGGATAGATTTGACTTCAGTACCCACAAGTTCGATACCTGCTTCAAAGCTGTCGATAATAAAATATTCGTGCCTGACCTTACGGTTCTCGGCAATAGTTTTGAAAGCAGCGTTATCCATAAAAAACATCCTTTGTCAGACATACGGTTTATTTGATCGGTAATATCATAGTATACAACATAAATTCCGATTTGTCAACCCTTTTTATTTTTTATTTGCGGCACGGCGTTCCGCCGTTTACAGTACCGCAAGATAGTCGCTTACAATATCCTTCAGCGTAGACGGCAAGACAATGTTATCCGCCAGCATAAGCATAAATTCATAAACTGTGTTATGATCGGTGGAAATGTCAGTGACCGTTTCGGTTTCCTCTTCACCAAATAAAGTAGTTGAAACTGAGATGCCGTATGAAGTCTTTCCAAGACTGTTTTTATCCTTTACCACTCGGTAAATAAGCCTGCCGTTTGCAATGCGAATTTCATTTTCAGTTTTCATCGTAATGTTTCCTTTCTTGTCTGTTCTCTGTTTTTATTAATAAACGGTTAATTAATGTGCAGTTTACAAAATATGGTATCAATCAACCGTGTAAGTCAATTATAGAGCATAATTTTACAGGTTACAAGCTTTTTTATTCGCTGAAAATTATCCTAATGTGACATTGTTTTCTGCTTTATTTGTTGCAGATAAACAAGCTGTCATAAGGGTTTACATAAATTATGAACAAAAAGCTGTCGAATGAAGGTTTTCACAAAAATCAAAGTTAAAATTAAACATATAGCACAAAAAATCAACTGTCAGAAATAATGATATGCATATTCTACAAGCTGTATATCCTTAAAATGCCATTAAATGAAATTGTACACTACATAATAAACTATTGCCCGTTGGTAAAGAGACGGCGAAAATGTTTACCGTTTCTTTACTGCCGGGCAGGCAGTACAACATTGCTTGACAAATAACAATTATAAGGAGGGTTTCTTTATGGACGCAAACAAATTCACTAAAAAATCCCTTGATGCGATAAACGCTGCTCAGAGCGTTGCTATCGAATATCAGAACATGAATGTGGAGCAGGAGCATTTGCTTTATGCACTTCTCGATCAGGAAAACGGACTTATCAGCCAGCTTTTCTCAAAGATAGGTGCTGACAGTGAAAGCGTTAAAAACGTGCTCCGGCAGAAGATATCCGCATTGCCAAAGGTAACAGGCAGCGGACGTGAAGCCAACACAGTCTATATCTCACAGGACGTTGACAAGTGCCTTAACCTTGCCGAGAATATCGCAAAGAAGATGCACGATGACTATGTTTCCGTTGAGCATATCGTACTTGCGCTCTTTGAAACCGCAAATAACAATATCAATACACTTTTCAAGAACTTTGCCATAACAAAGGACGCTTTTTATCAGGCACTTTCCGACGTCAGAGGAAACCAGCGTGTAACAAGCGATAATCCTGAGGACACATATGACGTTCTGAAAAAATACGGTCAGGATCTTGTAGAGCTTGCAAAGCAGAATAAGCTTGACCCTGTTATCGGACGTGATTCCGAGATAAGAAACGTTATCCGTATCCTTTCAAGAAAAACCAAGAACAACCCTGTTATCATAGGTGAACCGGGTGTAGGTAAAACAGCTATCGTTGAAGGACTTGCACTCCGTATCGTAAGAGGAGATGTCCCGGCAAATCTGAAGGAACACCGCATCTTCTCACTTGATATGGGCAGCCTTATTTCAGGCGCAAAGTTCAGAGGCGAGTTTGAGGAACGTCTTAAAGCGGTCCTTAACGAAGTTAAAAAGTCCGACGGCAAGATAATACTCTTCATAGATGAGCTTCATACCATTGTAGGCGCAGGCAAGACCGACGGCGCAATGGACGCAGGCAACCTTTTAAAGCCTATGCTTGCAAGAGGTGAGCTCCATTGTATCGGTGCAACGACCCTTGACGAATACCGCAAGTATATCGAAAAAGACCCTGCACTTGAACGTCGTTTCCAGCCTGTACAGGCAGACGAGCCTACCGTTGAAGATACAATTTCCATTCTACGTGGACTTAAAGAGCGTTATGAGGTTTTCCACGGCGTAAAAATCCAGGACTCTGCGCTTATCACAGCCGCAACCCTTTCAAACCGTTACATCACCGACAGATTCCTGCCTGATAAGGCAATAGACCTTGTCGATGAAGCCTGCGCACTTATCCGTACCGAAATGGATTCAATGCCTGCGGAAATGGACGACCTTTCAAGAAAGATAATGCAGCAGGAAATAGCCGAAACTGCCCTTAAAAAAGAGGACAGCAAGCTTTCAAAGGAAGAGCTTGCAAACGTGCAGAAAGAGCTTTCCGAAATGCGAGCTGAATTTGCAGAAATGAAAGCCCGCTGGGAAAACGAAAAAGAGGGCATCAAAAAGCTCCAGACTCTCCGTGAGCAGATAGAAGCAACAAATGCAGAGATCGCAACGGCAGAGAGAAATTACGACCTTAACAAAGCCGCAGAGCTTAAATACGGAAAGCTGCCCGAACTGAAAAAACAGCTTGAAGCCGCAGAAGAAGCAGCCGAAAAGGAAAAGGGCAAAGCCGATAACCTCCTCCGTGACAAAGTTACCGATGAAGAAATCGCACGAGTTGTCGCAAGATGGACAGGAATCCCTGTTTCAAAGCTTATGGAGGGCGAGCGTGAAAAGCTCCTCAATCTTGAAAATATCCTCCATCAGCGTGTTATCGGTCAGGACGAGGCAGTAACAAAGGTAAGCGAAGCGATACTCCGTTCAAGAGCAGGTATTCAAGACCCGAACAGACCGATAGGTTCGTTCCTCTTTATGGGACCTACAGGCGTAGGTAAAACAGAGCTTGCAAAGGCACTTGCCCAGTCGCTTTTCGATGACGATACGAACATCGTCCGTATAGATATGACCGAATATATGGAGAAACACAGCGTAAGCCGTCTTATAGGCGCACCTCCGGGATATGTCGGCTATGAGGAAGGCGGCCAGCTTACAGAAGCAGTACGCCGTAAGCCGTATTCAGTAGTCCTCTTTGATGAGGTCGAAAAGGCTCACCCCGATGTGTTCAATATCCTGCTCCAAATACTTGATGACGGACGTGTCACCGACTCACAGGGCAGAACAGTCGATTTCAAGAATACCATCATAATCCTTACATCGAACCTCGGCTCAGATTATATACTTGACGGCATCAACGAGCAGGGTGAAATTTCCGCCGAAGCAAGAGAGAACGTAAGCAAGCTCCTGAAGAGCCATTTCCGTCCTGAGTTCCTTAACAGACTTGACGAAATAGTATTCTATAAGCCACTCACAAAGAAGGAAATATTCCCGATAATCGACCTTATGCTCAACAGCCTGAGAAACAGATTGAAGAGCAAGCAGCTTGACCTTGAGGTTACCGACGCAGCCAAGACATATATCGCAGACAATGGCTATGACCCTGTATACGGCGCAAGACCGCTCAAGAGATTTATCCAGAGCAGCCTTGAAACAATGATAGCAAAGAAGATAATCGCCGACGACATAGCACCATATACAACATTGACCGTCGATTATGAAAACGGCAGCCTGATACTCAGATAATAAAAACTCCCGATCACTTCACTTTTGTTGTGTTCGGGAGTTTTTTTATTTTTTGGGGGACGCGCCCAAATAACGTGCAAACCCAAAGATAGGAGCCGCGGCGGCAGCTCCTATGGCAACAGGAATAACTGCGCTGCTCTTTTTATTCTCGGCATCATTGCTTTCGGCAGACACGCTTTCGTCAGTATCTTCTTCGGCTTCTTCAACGGTTTCATCGATCTTCGGCAGCGGTACCTCGCCGCCCATTACCTGCATTCCGTCAACGCTGTATGATCCCATTGCAACAGTGATAACGGCTGTATGATGACCATTTTCAAGTCCGTCGGCAAGATACGAAACCTCTCTTGAACCCGTTTTATACACTCCTGCAACAGCAGCCTCGCCGCCGTCTATGGACACGGAAAGGACTGTTTCTCCGTTCGCTTCTCCTGTGAGGGCAAAGCCTGTACCGTCAAAGGTTACTGTAAGGACAGAATCCTGACTGCCCTTTGAGATAGTACGCTTATAGTTTTTGAAGCTGCTCATTGTGTTGTGTTCCCATTCGCCCGAATATTCAAAACAGCTGTCCGTTTCGTCAAAGCGTGTGATGTATGGCTCGCTGCCAACAGGTTCAATTACAAGGTCATCAAAGCTGTTTCTGTTGTATGAGCTGAAAAATGCCGCTCTGCCCGCACCGATAAGTGCTTCACTCTCGCAGACGTATTCAGCTGCCTTTTCACCGTCGATATATGCACGGACAGTTCTTCCCTCGGCTTCGATCTTAAGGTTATGGGAAATGCTGCCGTCAAAACCTTCTATCTTTCCGCTTGCCTTGTCTGAGGAGTTGCCTTTCAGCTTCCAGCTGCCGTCCTCATAAAGCTGGATCCAATAGCCGCTGTATGAGTTGCAGGCAAGTATGTATCGCAGTCCCACACCCACATAATTTGCTGCCTTATCCTCAGCAGGTGCAAAGGAAACATCAGCCGCAACGCTGTAATTATACCATCTGTCGTCGCCGAATGTTGTAACAGGGTCAGGCGTCCAGCCCCATTCCTTAGCCTTTGTTTCGGGTGTTATCTGCTGAACAAGAACGTTTCCCTTTTCTGTTGCTTCCACCTCAAAAGCACCGCCCTGATCGGTAGTGTATCTCGGTGCATTGCCTCTCGAAGCAAGGTAGTCGGCAGGATAATCAGCATATTCGTAATCATCTGTGTAAGGAAGCTCAAGAACAGTTCTTTCGCTCCCGTCAGCATTTGTATATTCCGTTCTCGGCGGTGTCACGGTAGAAACCGTAACAATTGAGTAAGGCTTTACCGTTACCTTGTAGGTATAAGCTCCGTCAGCCTCTTCGGGAGTTATCTCAGATACTTTTTTGAAATAGTTTTCATCATATGCCGTGCTTTCCGTGCTGTCAGGACCTCTTGTTTCCCATACATTTACCGCAGCTGAAGCCTTTTCAAGATCTGATACCTTGAATGTATATTCAATAGGCTCTGCTGTTGTGTTTGTGATAATTGTGCTGTAATCGCCCGTGTCGGGGTCGGAAGCGGTCATAAAGCTGTAAACAGCATCAACGATAGCGTGACCGTCGCCGCCTACCTTGCCGTCCGAATAGCAGGCACCGTCAATGAATGTCCAGCCCTTTTTGATGAACTGTGAGAAGTGCAGCGACATATAGAATCCGCTGTCAAGCATATAATAACCGCTCCAAGGGTCGCAGGCGGAAATAAGCTGCTTCTGGCAGTATGTAACACCGTCATAATATGCCGAAACAACAGGCTGATATTCATAAAGGGTCATACCGCCGTTAGGGTACATACCGATGATCCTGTTTGCAATATCCAGCACGCCGTTTATGTCGGACATACCCGAACCTGTTCCGTCGTATCTGTAAACGCCCTGAGCATAGCTCATTGAAGAGCTTGCCTCGCTGAACCATAGCTCCTTGCCGTACTTTTCCGCAAGACGCTGAGCCGCAGCGGTAGATTGACTTGTGTAGTGACTGCCGACAACGTCAACAGCGTCCATAAGCTCTTCGTCCTCGTTCATTCTGTCGGCAAATCCCCATGTGCATACCTCTTCACCGCCGACTATTTTTATTTTTGAATAGTCATAAGGGCAGTCCGTCTCACTTTTGAGATGTGACGAAAGATATTTTACCCAGTCAAGATCGGCAGCACGTTCATTCTGAACTGCGCTCACATAGTCAAATTCAAGTCCGTATGTTTCATAAGCGGCGTCAAGAGTTTCCTTATACCATTTGTATCTTGCAGCATAAACATCGTCTGAATCGGTTATCCATTTAGGCTCGCTCCACCAGAGCATATCAACGGTAAGGTCCGGATTGACCTTTTTAGCGTCCGCAGCAAGCTGATAACCCGCACCTCTTGTAACATCAGCCTTTTCATCGGCACTTCTCATAACGGAAGGCTCAGTTCCCGAAGATGAATTTATATCCGAACCCATTTCCAGCTTGAGGTGATTTATGCCGATACCCTCATCTCCGAAAATATATTCCATAAGCTCGGCATAAGCTTTGGGATCTTCGGTTTTGTAGTCAATAAGCAGACGTGAGGAATTGTTTGCACTGACCATTCCCGCACCTCTGTACCGCATATTTTCTTTAGTGTTGGCATTTGAGCCGTCAATAACTATCTCCCGCATATTAACAGAACTCTCCTTCGCAAAGCAATTTAAAGGTGTGACCGCAGACATCATAACAGCAGCCGAAACAGCAGCAGCGCATCTTTTTATTATTTTCAAAAAAATACCTCCCTACAGTAATTACCCAAAAGCACAAACGCTTCTTTGATTAGATTATATTACTGTAAAGGAGTATGGTCAATCTGAAATATTTTGCACTTTATTATTTTTTTAGCATTTTATAATAAAACAGTACCCTTGGAGCGTCGGTACTCTCCGGGAGAAACACCCTCTGCCCTGCGAAAGACGATACCAAAATAATTTCTGTCGGAATAACCGACCTTTTTGCCGATGTCGCCGATGGGCATATCGCTGTTTACAAGCAATGACTTAGCCTCAGCCATGCGCCGCTCCGCAATGTATTCCAGCGGACGCATAGAGGTCTCCGCCTTGAAAACACGGCAGAAATGCTGAACCGAAACACCCGAAAGCGATGCAAGCTTTTCGTCCGAAATATCGAGCATATAGTTTTTGTCGATATAAATGATAGCCTCGGCAGCAATACCGTTGACATTGGCACGCTTGGGCGAAAGCATACACCTGCGCAGAGCAAGAATGTATTCGTAAATAAACTCAGAGGTCTTTTCGCCGCCATTCAAAGGGTCAGCCGCCGCAGAAAATATCCTTCTGAAAATACCGCCGCAGCGTTCCGAGTCAAAATTATCCGAGGACATAAAGCCGTCAAAGCCGAGATTTTTCATAATCCCGTCGGCAAATTCACCTCTGAACACGAGCCAGTTCGTTACCCAGCTTTCACCGCTTGGATAATATTCATGCGGCTTACCGGGAGCAAGGTAAAATACCGAGCCGACCCTCTGGCGGTATTCCGCACCGTCAACGTAAAGAATCCCACTGCCCTCAGAAGTAAAAAGGAATTGATGTGAAGCAAGTCCCGTGCTTCTGCAAACGTGATATTCCGGGTCGGAAACGCCTATACCCGTGAGATAAAAGGGCAGCCTGACCTGAGTGCTGATAACAGGATAGATAGCATCGGTCATAATTTCACCTTATTTGTAAATACATTCAAAGCCCGTAAATTCCGCATTATTGTTTCCGACAGCGTAAAGACCGAGAACAACACCCGTGAAGCCGCCCGATACCTCGCTTGTAAGGTATTTGCTCTTGCCGTTTGCAAGTGTCGTGACCTTGCCGTTGTCGTCTGCGGAAAGAGTGTATCCGAAATTGTCGCCGTGAACAATGAGCTTTACCTTGTCAGAGCTTACGGGAACAGTCGCCTGAATGTGCTTTATTCCGCCTATGTTAAGCTTTGCAGCAGCCTCATAGCCGCTTTCCGTTTTACGGAGAGCGATCTCGTAATGCTCGTCCTCGCACATATAGCAGGTAACGCCGCCCTCGCCGCCGTCAAGCTTTACATCAACGGAAAGGTCAAAATCAAAGTCACGCTGTCTGAGCGCAATAAATGTAGGCGAGTCAACGTCATCGAGAGTGATGTCCGTGCCGTGAAGAACAGCCTTGTCCCTGTCAAGCTTGTAATTGTTAAGGTCAGGGTGACGGAGATAGCACCAGTCAATGCACCAGTCGGTATTTTCAAAGGTGTATTTTTTCTTTTCGACCTGCTCAAAATCACCCTTTATCTCATATTCATAGTCGGTAGTGCCGTCAGTGCCTGCGGTGAACCAGCCGTCCTCACCGAATTTTACGGGAGTAAGGAATACCTCACGTCCAAGGTTATGATAAGGCATCCACATATGTATCTGACGGAAGCCAAGGCTCAGAATATGCCATTCGCCGTCAGTATCTTGGATAAGGTCGCCGTGACCGATACCCTGAATGATGAAAGGTGCTTTGTTGCGGTTTGTGAGAACAGGATTATGTGGATAGTTCTCAAAAGGACCCCAAGGCGAATCGGAACGTGCATAGGTTATCATATGACCGTATTCCGTGCCGCCCTCGGCAGCCATAAGATAATATGCACCGTTTATTTTATAAAGATGAGGACTTTCAAGATAGCGTCCGCCCGAACCCTGCCATATGCATTTGCTCGGTGAAAGCTTCTCGCCCGTTTCAATATTTATCTCGCACTGAACAACACCGCCGACACCGTAGTCATCGCTGCCGTTGCTCATAAAGTAGGTGTGACCGTCCTCAAAGAAAAGCGAAGGGTCAATACCGCCCTGATCTACTCCGATAGGGTCGGACCATTCGCCGTGAATATCGTCTGTGTAAACATAAAAATTCTGATGTGTAGTGTCGTTGGTGGTGACCATATAGTATCTGCCGTTGTTATAGCGGATAGTCGGAGCGAAAACACCGCCCGAGCTGTTTATTTTGTCAAGCATTACCTGATTTTTTCTTGTGAGGACATAGCCTGTCTGAGACCAGTTCACAAGGTCGTCGCTCTCGAAAAGCGGAACTCCGGGGAAGTACTGGAACGAGCTGCATACCATATGATATTTGCCCTCGGCATAGCAAACGCTTGGGTCGGGATAAAAGCCTTTTACAACAGGGTTTGTGTATTTCATAGAAAGATCTCCTTTCGCATTTTGATGACGGAAAATCTGCAAGCAAGATGTGTGCCAAGTCGTTAGACGGGATTTAAGCAGTGCTTCCTTAATTATGGAACATTATATCATATATTTATGTAATATTCAAGCACAAATGTTTGACAGCACAAAGTGCATATGTTATACTGTATTACAGATATTTTTTGTGGTGGTGAGTAAAATGTCGGGCATTAAAGATGATATTGAAAAAATAATAAGCACAGTAGTGTCGGAGGTAGTGAAAAACAGCAGGCTTTTTGACTCAAAGGTATATCACGACGAACCCATACTGAAAACCGCACGTCAGCTCTCCAATTACGTCCCCGACGAGATAAAGAAAATGCGTTCCCTTGCTTCATCATCATACTATCTTTCCGAAAACGAGCTTTTCTACCGACAGGGCAAGCTTATGGAAAGCTACGAGGACGATTTTGAATACCAAGGCACATTCTCACGCTATTTTCCCACCTATCGTTCAATGGATAACCACCAGCTCAGAGGATATTTCACCTTCCGCACCAATGTGAGAAAGGGCATCATAAAAGAAACCTCTCTTTCCTTTGCATTTGTATATATCTATGAGCTGCTGAACTGTATCGGCTCGGACGACCCGGCAGAATGTTTCACCCGACTAAAAAGCTTCGCCGAAAGCTACGGCAGCATAGACGAAAAAATACTGCCCTATATGAATAAATGGCTCTGCGACTTTGTAATATACAATGACCTTGACCCAATGCTGCTGAAGGATATTTCCGATACGGATTTTGACCGCTGCCTGCTCACCCTCATAAATTATAAAATGTTTGACGATGATGAGCTTTATGAAGCCTTGGTGTATCTCAGCTCCTACAACATTGAAAATTCAAAGTTCGCAAAGCAGTATCACGATGACGTGAAAAAGGTCGCCTGCGAAACCTTTAAAAGCCTTGCGGAATATTACAGCAAAGGGCATAAAAAGGATATAACAGAAAAGCTGTTCGGACGCAAAATGTCAATGCATTACGATATGTTCGGCTCAGCGGTGTTCTTCGACAGAAAAAAGTACCCCAACTATGAGTACAAAATAAACGATATAAATATCTACCGCTGTAAAAACGGCATATGGTCCTGCGAAAAATACTACGGCAGCCGTGGAAAGAACCGTGAGCTTGGCGCAATAATAAAAGCCATAGATGTTGTGATGCGCAGAAAATACGACTTCAAGACCCGGCTCAAAGATACCGATACCACAAAAATAATCCTGAGCACAATTGAAAAGGAAACGGACAAGCTCCTTGAAATAAAAAAAGCCAAGGAAGCCGCCGTCATAAATATTGATATGTCAAAGCTGAACGGCATAAGAAGAGCCGCCGAATCAACAAGGAACAAGCTCATAGTTGATACGGACGATGATTTTTATTTTGACATAGCCGAAACTGCTCCAAAGCCTGAGGAAAAACCACCTGTGGCAGAGGCTGCACCTGCTGTTCGGACGCAGACCGAAACCCCTCTCAGCGAAACGGAATATGAATTTATGCACAGACTTCTTTACGGAGGAGATTATAAAGCATATCTCAAAGAAAAAGGACTTATGCTTTCCGTCGTTGTGGATTCGGTGAATGAAAAGCTTTATGATGATTTCGGCGATACGGTGATGCTCTTTGACGGAGCAGAGCCTGAGCTTATCGAGGACTATATTGAAGAACTGAAAGGAATCGTGGCAGAATGAAAATACCAAAAAGAATAGCTTCGGCAGTAATAAATTCACTTAAAGGCGGTGTTGTCCCAAGAACAGGACTGCCCTATATAGCCGTTGGCAGAGAAACGGAAATAAACGCTCTTCTCCACGATGTTGATATAATCTCAGATGGCGGAGCGTCCTTCCGCTTCATTATGGGCAAATACGGCAGCGGCAAAAGCTTCCTGCTCCAGACCATAAGAAACTACGTTATGGATAAAAATTTTGTAGTTGCCGATGCCGACCTTTCCCCCGAAAGGCGTTTGCAGGGTACAAAAGGACAGGGTCTTGCAACATATAAAGAGCTTATCCGAAATATGTCCACCAAAACCAAGCCCGAGGGCGGTGCGCTCACACTTATACTTGACAGATGGATAAGCAGCGTCCAGAGCCGAACTGCCGCAGAATGTGAGCTTGACCCCACCGACCCCGAGTTCGTAAAAAAGGTGGAAAAGAATATCTATGAGGTCATAAACTCCCTGAATGAAATGGTGCATGGCTTTGACTTTTCAAAGCTGCTGACAATATATTACCGCTCCTATGTGAACGGCGACGACGAAAGCAAGGCAAAGGTGGTAAAATGGTTCAGGGGCGAGTATGTCAACAAGACCGAAGCACGTTCCGAGCTTGGCGTCAATATAATCATCACCGATGACGACTGGTACGAGTATATCAAGCTTTTCGCTTTCTTTTTGAAGCAGGCAGGCTACAACGGTATGCTTATCTTAATTGACGAGCTTGTAAATATATATAAGATACCACACAGCATAACACGACAGTATAACTATGAAAAAATACTGACGATGTATAACGATACATTGCAGGGCAAGGCAAAATATCTCGGCATAATAATGTGCGGAACACCGCAGTGCATCGAGGATACAAGACGCGGTATATACAGCTATGAAGCACTCCGCTCACGCCTTTCCGAAGGACACTTCGGACGTGATGATATGAAGGATATGCTTGCCCCGGTAATAAAGCTTGTGCCGCTGACATATGAGGAAATGCTTATCCTTATCGAGAAGCTTGCGGATATTCATTCCCAGCTTTTTGACTATGAGCAGACCATTACCGAGGAGGATATGGTGAACTTCATAAAGATAGAATACGGAAGAATAGGTGCGAACAAAAACATCACACCGAGAGAAGTTATCCGTGACTTTATCGAGCTGATGAATATCGTTTATCAGAACCCGACGGTGAATATGACCGAGCTTCTGAACTCTGAAAGCTTTGAGTACGCAAAGACCGAGCTTGAGGACGATAACGCAGTAACAGACGAGTTTGCCGAGTTTGAAATATAGGTGATACGGAATGAATATCTTTGACAGATATGCCCCATTTGTGCAGGATTTTATCTACCGGAACAGCTGGGAATCCCTGAGAGCAATACAGGTCGCAGCAGGCGACGCTATATTCAATACAGATGAAAATGTGCTGCTTTCAGCGTCAACAGCCTCGGGAAAAACAGAAGCCGCATTCTTCCCTATCCTAACGCTTTTTTCGGAGGATATGCCGAAGTCGGTGGGCGCAATTTATATCGGACCGCTGAAAGCGCTGATAAACGACCAGTTTATGCGCCTGAACGACCTTTGCGAAGAGGCGGAAATACCCGTCTGGCATTGGCACGGCGATGTTTCCGCATCACATAAAGCAAAACTGCTGAAAAATCCGTCAGGAATATTGCAGATAACCCCCGAGTCGCTTGAAGCACTGCTGCTGCATAAACACGCAGCCATAGCAAAGCTTTTCGGCGACCTGCGCTTTATCGTAATAGACGAGGTACATTCGCTTATGAGAGGCGACCGAGGCGGACAGACACTCTGCCTTATAGAGCGTCTGTCAAAAGCAGCAGGAGTGAACCCACGGAGAATAGGTCTGTCAGCAACCATAGGCGACCTTGAAGAAACGGGAAAATTTTTAGCGTCGGGAACGGGCAGAGGAACAGTCATACCGAGAATAGAAGCAAAAGGTGTGAAATGGCGGCTCTCAATGGAGCATTTTTATATAAGCGGAAAACAGTCCGCCGACGGAAAAGAGCCAAAGGAAGCCCTCCCCGTACTTGAAAACGCAACAGATACCGCCCCCGAAAATGCCGACCCGGGACTTGGCTATGTTTTCGAGCATACAAGGGGAAAAAAGTGCCTTGTGTTCGTCAATTCAAGAGAGGAGTGCGAAGCCGTCACCACTACCCTCCGCAGCTATTGCGAAGCAAAGCACGAGCCGAACCGTTTCCTTATCCACCACGGAAACCTTTCGCAGTCCTTCAGGGAAACAGCTGAAGCCGCAATGAAGGACGACGATTTTTCAATGACCACCGTGACCACAGCCACATTGGAGCTTGGCATTGATATAGGCAGACTTGAACGGGCATTTCAGATAGACGCTCCCTTTACCGTGTCATCATTTCTTCAAAGAATGGGACGAACAGGCAGACGTGACCTGCCCCCCGAAATGTGGTTCGTAATGAGAGAGGAGCAGCCCGAACCGAGAGCAATGCTGCCCGAAACTATCCCGTGGACATTGATACAGGGCATATCATTGGTGCAGCTGTATCTGGAGGAACGCTGGGTCGAACCGCCGAAGCTTGACCGCCTGCCGTACAGCCTGCTGTATCATCAGACAATGTGTACCCTTGCCTCCTGCGGAGAAATGACCCCCGCCGCATTGGCGTCAAGAGTGCTGACGCTAAGCTATTTCCACCGAATAACAAAGGACGATTTCAGAATAATGCTGCGCCACCTGCTTGAAACAGACCATATACAGCGCACGGAAAACGGCGGACTGATATTGGGGCTTGCAGGAGAGCGTGAGGTAAATTCGTTCAAATTCTATGCCGTTTTCAAAGAAAACGAGGAATATACAGTCCGCAGCGATTCGCAGGAGCTTGGCACGATAGTGAAACCGCCACCGCCGGGAGAAAAAATAGCCATAGCAGGACAGGTCTGGGTCGTAACGGAAGTCGACCATAAGCATCACCTTGTCTATTGCGAGGAAGTGAAAGGCAAAGTCCCCGCCTATTTCGGCGAGTGTCCCGGCGATATAAATACCAAGGTGCTGGAGCGAATGAGGGAGAGCCTCCGTGAGAATAAGACCTACCCATATGTTATGGCAAATGCCGCCGCCCGTCTTGAACAAGCCCGTCATACAGCCGTAAATTCACATATGACAGAAGAGCCGCTGATAAATCTGGGCGGCGATATGTGGTGCCTGTTCCCATGGCTGGGATCGTATGCATTTCTGGCAATGGAAAGGTTCATCAAGATAAAATGCGCCGCAAAGCTTGGGATAAAGGGCGTAGATTCGTCACGTCCGTACTTTATCCGGTTCACAATGAAAGCGACCCGTGAGGACTTTTTCCGCACCCTTGCGGAAGAAGCCGAGAAACCGTTTGACCCAATGGAGCTTGTCTACCCGAAGGAGATACCTCTTTTTGAGAAATATGACGACTTCCTGCCTGCCGAGCTGGTAAAGAAAGGCTTTGCATACGGCATATTGAGCATGACCGAAATGAAGGAGCGCATAAAGGACTGGAACGGAAACATAGCTAAATAATGCAAAATATCGGTTGTTTGCCTTTTGACGATCCTGCTCGGCAGGTCAAGTTCACCTCCTATCCTATAAAATTGACCTTATTATTTCATAACAATGCCAAGCAGTTTCTCATAGCTGTCAACGGCATCATATCTGATATTGCTTGTGGAAATATTGTTAAAAAGCTTTTTTGCGCAGGATATTTTTGCCTCCTCAATACGGCGCAGATCAAAACTTTCCATTGACCCCTTGGTTTCAGCAATAAAGAAAATGTGTTTTACTGTGCCTTCATAGAAAGCTATCGCCCAGTCGGGAGAGTAATTGCCAACGGGTGTCGGAATAGCAAATCCCTTCGGCAGCTTTGCGTATACACATACTTCATCGGCCTTGTCAAGATCCTGTGCAAATCTGCGTTCAACGCTCTGTTCCGCCGTGCCGTCCGTGAAAACATAATCCTGTATTGCTTTTTCTGCTGCAAATGCCTTGTCAAAGCTTTGTGAGTTCTTTTCAGCGGTAAATATGTTGCTGTCATATGGTTCTTCTGAGCTTTCCGTATAAGTGATATGCTCTACTATCATTGTAGCTTTCTGCTCATTGATAAGCCTTATTACCTTTGAAATAAATTCTTCAGGATTGTTTCTGAACATATAAAGCTTCTTCGGCTCAAGCTCTTTCAGAATAGCCGTAACTGTTCTTCTTGTGAGAGTTGTTCCCTGTGCTATCTTGCCAACAAGGTCATATTTTACCCTGCTTGTTTCAGCATGATTCAGAGTTTTTGTCTTTGACTTTTCACTGCCGAATGATGCACCTCTTTCGATCTCGTACTGGTTCATATCATTTTTCTGCTGTCCGACGGTAGCTGTGTACATAAGCTCTGATACGTTCAGTTTTTCGTTGATATACGCAGATGCTTTCTGTATAAGTTCATCACTGTCAAAAGAAACTGTGTAAGCATACTTGTGATTGATATATCCCCACAAGGTCTGAAATTCCTTTTTGGAGAAATTATCATTAAGCGGATTATCCCTGACCTTAGTTTCACGTCCGTCCTTTATCATATCGTTAAGAACGCTTTCATCAAAAATAGCCTGAACGAGCTTGTGAACACCCGATTCAATGTCCTTTATCTCATCGGGAACAGGTGCAAGAGAATTGTTTGCAAGGTCTGTTCTGTATTCATCGGTAACATTATCGTCATTGTCGATATAGTCATTTTTGGCAAGATACTTGTAAATGATCTTTGCCTGAGTTTTATCGATGATAACGGGTTCTCCATCGACTGTAACAGTCTTACCCTCAAAGTATTCGATAGTCGCCTTGGACGGTCTGTCATAAAGTTCTGCCTTGATATCCGACTGCAAGTCGCTTACAAAATTTTTGTAGCTTTCGCTTGCAATAACTGTAAGCATATTCACATTATGTACAGTATCTCCGAGGGCTTCTTTGTCCATACGGTTTCCATCCTGATCAACACAAAGGCGAAGTCCTCGTCCGATTTCCTGACGCTTGGCGGTCTGATTGTCGGAATGTTTCAATGTGCATATCTGAAATACATTCGGATTATCCCAGCCCTCACGAAGTGCGGAATGTGAGAAAATGAATCGTGTCGGTTCATCAAAACTCAACAGACGCTCCTTGTTTTTCAGAATAAGATCATAAGCCGAAATATCATCGGAAAATTCACTTCCACGTTTCAGCTGACTGTCAATGCTGTGTCCTGTTTTCTTGTCAATGCTGAAATATCCCTTGTGAACAGCCTTTTCGTCACTGCACATTTCACGGAGATATTTCTGATAATGCGTATCTTCCATAGTGAGCTTATCATTCAGAATACTGTTGTATTCCTGCTCAAAGACAACACCGTATTCGCCGAGAACTTCATCGCCGTTTTCATCATATTGACGGTATTTCGCAACTTCATCAATAAAGAAAAGCGACAGACATTTTATGCCCATATCAAACAGCTTTTCTTCCTTTTCAAAATGCGAAAGAATGGTTTCTCTTATCTGAATTCGCCGCATATCCTTTTCGGATACATCACCCCGTACTTCTCCGACGGAAATTGTTTCACCGTTGAGGAAAGTGACTGTTCTTTCGATTGGATCAATGCTTGATACAGTGTAACCCTTGTACTGTTCCATTTCCTGCGACACATAATAAAGATCATCACTCACACCGACAATTCGTGTTTCACGGTTGATAGACTTTTTATAGCCTATCTCCAGCTCAATTCTCGCCATAGGCGGCTTCTTGGGACTTATAACAATTTCTTCAAGGAACATATATCTGTCCGTTCCCCGAAGATTTTTTACTTCAAAGCCTTTGACCTCTATTTTCTTTACAAGCCGCTGATTATACGCTTCAAGCGCATCAAGAACATAAACCATATTATGTTCGTTTTTATGTGTAGCGGAGTAATTAAGTGTAAAAAGCGGATTAAAGTTTGCAAGTGCCTTCTGCGTAACAGCACCGCCCATTTTCTGCGGCTCATCAAGGATAATGATAGGTCTGTTTGCTTTGATAACGTCAATAGGTCTGCGTGAACCGAATTCGTCACGCTTGGAATAGATAATTCTCGCTTCCTTGCTTTTTCCGTCCTCTTTAAGCGACGATGCAAACGCCTGAGTGTTGATTATCATTACATTTATTCCGCCGTCGGAGGAAAAGCTGTCAAGCTGAGTAAGATTTGAACTGTTATAAACGAAAAACCTTACCCGCTTGCCGTAATGCTCCATAAAGTGATCGGACGTTATCTCAAAAGTCTTTTTCACACCCTCACGGATAGCGATGCTCGGCACAACGACAATAAACTTTGTCCAGCCATAACGCTTGTTCAGCTCAAACATTGTCTTTATGTAAACATAGGTCTTGCCTGTTCCTGTCTCCATTTCAATATCAAGACTGCATCTGCCTAAATCCTTTACAAGAGAGGGCGAAACCTTGATATTATTGTCCCTCTGCAATTTCTGAATATTTGTGAGGAGCTGTGTGTCGGTAAGGTCTATCTCATCGTTTTTAAAGCCTGTATCATCGTAAATATCGGCTTCATCTTCATTCAAAAGGCTTGTCTGAACCGCTGTCTGACGTTCAAGTGTTCCAAGATCACGGATATATCCGCCGTTTTTATGAAAACCTTGTCCGCCGAATACATTTATTACGGCTTCAACGGCATCTGTCTGATACTGCTGTATCTTAAAATTAAATTTCATTTTTTCACATCACTTTCAAATTCCGGATATTTTTTGTTGATTATGTACAAATCAAAATTCTGAATATTGACAAATCACATTGCGTATGCTATACTATGAATAAGTTAACTCGTGAAGGATAACGGCTGGGTTCCCGAATGGGAGTAGGCATTATTGCTTAGAATTCCTTTGCCCCTGGGGTTGACTTATTTTTTTGCATTTTTTCTTTAAGATTCTGAATTATATTTTCAGGATCTTTTTTTATTTCTTCAACAATAAAGTCGATAGTCTGCAAAGAATAACTATATTGTGGCTGTGATGAAATCTTATATGTATAACACAGTTTAGGGTTGCTTTTTATTTCAAAATACTGACAGAATAATCTGAAATGCGAAGAATTAAATCTTTTGGCTTCACCATTTACAAGCATTAATATTTTTGATTTATCCAATCGTTTATTTATTTCTTCACAGCAAATTTTGCAAGTATATTTATGTGTATTATTAGGATCTTTTAACTCTGTCACAATACGCACGCCTGTTTCAGAATCTTTATCTATTTTAACTTTAGCAGTTGCTTTGTTTTCATCTTTTGTCATATAATAATAATGGTTTACACGAATTGCGAATCTGCTATTATTATCAGACATAATAGAGCTTAATTCTGCATCAGCAGAAATTAAACGCTCCGCAATTTCTGGCGGATATTTTGCTCTTATCTCATCAACGTTTAAAGAATTATAACTTACAGTCAATGTCAAAAAATTCTGTGGAATTATCTCTGTCATATCAACATTGTGAAAAGCCTGCATTTTTTCGATAAAATTAAATACGGCAGCCTGAAACAAAGGAATATACACCATTTCATATTCCTCTGTTATAAAGTGTGTTCCTGTATTACGGAGTTCAATTATTTTCTCAAGGTTTTTTCTGAGAGGATCCTTATCATTCGTAAATACTTTTTTTACACAGTTTTCGAGAGCGATCGTTCTGCTTGGATTATCCTTGTAATAAATGCTGTCATTACCCATTGTTCTTATCATATGTGCTTTCAGCATAAGCTCCCAAGCATTGCATATAAAAAAGCTAAAACCCTCTACACGATATTTTATTGATGGTTTATTATAAACTTCAATTGCCATAATAAACGCTTCTTTAGATTTATCGATCAATTTATCAATTATTTCCATCACAGCACCTTCCTTATCGTATCAGCCGAATAAGTCGCAAATATCTGCTCAAAGTTAGTCGCAACGCTGTCGTTTGCCATAGAACTGTCACGCATAACGAAATAGTATGGCTTACGCTTTGCAATTTCTGTAATTGTTTCCTCGGTCACATTCTCGTCAAAGCAGGCAATAAGATAGTTATCCTCAACATTAAATACCTTTTTGCCGCCGATAACATTTTCCTCGATCTTGCCCGAAAGCAGTATACCAAGTTCAAGCATAACCTGGAACAGCAGATCTTCGGCTGTTCTGTCCTCCTTGATATTATCTGCAAGGCTGTCAAGCAGGTTCGGCTGAAACTCGGAGGGATTGTAATAAACGTCCTTCATATTTGTGCTGTCAAGCTTAAGAACACGGAAACCGCCGTCAAATTTTGCATTGGGATTTTCTTCTGCTATCTTCTTTGCGGCACGTCTTATGCGCTCTTTACCGATTTCACAGATGTTTTTATATCCTGCCTTGTATGCTTCGCTTTTTTCGTCACAGGGTTCAGGCAGCTGCACCATAATAAACCGGCGACAGCCGTACCCCCCCCGTTTCCATTTTCTTCTGCATTAAGCTGCATTACTGCATGGGCGGTGGTGGCTGAACCGCTGAAAAAGTCTAATACAATTGCATCATTATCTACAAACCCAAGCATACGTCTTACAATAATCGTCAATTTTGCAGTATCAAAAACCTTTGTATCAAACAAATTCATTATTTCAGATGATGAACCCACTAATAAATCATTCCATGAACTATTGAGTAATGTTGTACTCGTTGGAGGAATGTAGTGCTCCGGTTTCCCGTTGGTCGACAGCCTAAGTAAATCAATATTTTTATTTTGTTTTTCATACCAATCATCAATTTGTTGTTGTGTTGGATTACTTCCAATTTTGTCAAGCATTAAATTATAGTTTTTTACTGCAGTTTCGCTCCGTTCTTTACTCCATCTCCACTGACCGGTTGTTGGCGTTATCCCCAATAAAGGATACCGCATCGTTGGTCTATCAGTTCCACGCCAATGATTATTCCAACTACCATCTCTTTTTTCACTTAATGGTTTTGACTGCTGTTTAAATCTGAATTCTGCGTTTTTGGTATATAATAATACATATTCAAAATCTTTTCCAAGCTTATCCCATGTTTCAAATTGAGCCTGAACAGATTTTGCACCTCTTCTTACCGTAATTTGATTTCTAAAATTATCTGCACCAAATATTTCATCTGCAACTTTCCTAAGATTATCTATTTCTTCATCACCAATAGAAATAAAAATAACCCCATCATCAGACAATAAATCCTTAGCCACTTTTAACCTCGGATAGATCATATTAAGCCAGTCAGTATGAAAACGTCCATTGCTTTCGGTGTTCTGCACAAGACGGTTTCCTTCGTCATCAAACTGACCGCTTTTGTCAAGATATTCATCTGCATTTCCCGCAAAATCATCTTTGTAAACAAAATCGTTTCCCGTGTTGTACGGCGGATCAATATAGATCATTTTGACTTTACCAAGATAGGTTTCACGCAAAAGCTTAAGTACATCAAGATTATCGCCCTCAATATAGAGGTTTTCCGTGTTGTCAAAGTCAACGCTTTCTTCACGGCAGGGGCGAAGTGTCTTTGATATAGGCGAATTTGCCAGCAGAATAGACTTCTTCTTATCGGGCCAAGTAAACTGATAGCGTTCCTCCTTGCCGTCAACAACTTTGCAGGATATTTCCTGCATAAGCACGTCCTTATCTATCGCACGGACAACCTCGCCGTTTTCGTCTATTGTTTCTGTTACTGCATTCGGAAACAACGCAGCAAGTTTTTCGTAGTTCTCGTTAGCTATGTTTGGGGTTTGCATTTTAAGTTTGTTCATTTATTAAGATCCTCCTTGATTTTGCTTAATTGTTTAAAAAGCTCAAACTTCTTCTTAGGCTGTTTCTCCGCCCGTGCCAGCTTTTCAAGCTTTGCAATTTCCTTTTCAAGCTTTTCACGGTGCTCTTTGTCGGCTATTTGCTCACCGAGAGAATCAGCATTGTTATCATTGATACCGCCTATCCGGCGGACAAGGTTTTCATAAATGCTGTCTCTATCAAAGCCCTCAAGCTTTATTGATGCATACTGTTCATCGAGCCAGTCCGTGTGATAATACTTGTTTACCTTAAAAGCGTTATCACCGCCCGACTGCTCCTTGTAGCCTATCCATATCTGATATTTTTCGTTGTATTCAAGTACAAACAGAATATGATAGGGTATCTGCTTGTCCATCTGACGAAGTGCAGATTCATCAGAAGTGACCGAAAGATGTTTATAGACATATAGTTTTTATCATCAACATTGAATTTTGTTATCTATAATATCAATATTCACATTGATCCCGCCCTTCAAGATCACTTTCGGTCACAAGATATTTATGTTTATTGTACCATAAACCACCAAATTTTTCAAGTGTAAAATTATCAACTGTTATCGGATATGCACAACTTTTCATCGCATCAAATCAGGACAGAAAGAGGCCTTCAATGTATAAAAACGCACAAAATAATGCACCACCCAAGATTCTCTTATCCGCTTGTCAAAAATTTCATTTTTTGTCCGACTTTTTTGTGGCAGTTCAGTTAAACTGAAGAAACTATACAAAAAAGCCATTGATCAACGCAGGTACGTTTATCAATGGCTTTTTCATCTGGTGCCGCTGACCGGACTTGAAGCGGTACGCTTTTAAGGGCGAGGGATTTTAAGTCCCTTGTGTCTGCCTATTCCACCACAGCGGCATATTAAGCATATTAAATAAATTAAGCAATAAATATTATACATTCAAAATAAAAATCTGTCAAGTGTTTTCTATAAAAACATTGCGAATTTTTCTTCAAAATGCATTGACGCCGTGCCGAACAGCGTTGCAATACAATTACCGGCACTTGGTCAAATGGGCTTGCTCCTTCCTGCAAAGACGCAGACCTTAAAGAGGGCAGGCATTTTGCGGCAAACGCCTCCGCCGCAAAGCTAAAAAGCCGGGCAGAAAAGTTCCTTAAATAAGCTTTTCTCAGGGCAGCTTTTGCTTTGTTCCTTTTTATATTTTTTATTTGGATAGCCAACTTTTGCCTGAACCGCAGGTGACGTTTTCAAAAAGCCTGCATTGCAATGACTTTTCCCAAGGGCATTGTTACCCCGAATACGCAAAACACCGCAGCATTTGTGCGGACTGCAGGAACTATGTCTTACAGTTCCGTCATAAAGCTGCGGTGTTTGTATTTCCTGCGGTACAATGCCCTCAGGAACAGCCCGTGCCATCTTCGGTATGGGACATGTCTGCTGCAGATCCAAGCAAAAGCCGGCTTCCCAAATAAAAAATAACAAAGGAAACGGACAAAATAAAATTTTTTTACAGGGTAAAAGAAGTTCCGTCGTCTGAAAACACGGGCTTCATATTTTTTTCCGCAAAGAACTCCGTAATGAAGTTTTTCAGTTCTTCCGACGGTTCATCAACGGTAAAAAACTGCCCGCCGCAGCCGTCGTGAAAATGAATTGCCGAGTTGAATTTTTCCGCTGCCGCCTTTTTCAGCTCCGCGGCGAGAGTAAAGCTTACAGTCATTTGCTGTTCTCCTATCAGATGATTATTCCTTCAAAGTGATCCATTTCGTGCTGGATTATCTGCGCATCGAAACCGCTGAAAGTCTGCTTTTTCTTTTTGAATTTTTTGTCCAGATATTCCACCGTTATAACGCTATGGCGCTTGGCTTTGCGCTCGCCCGTAAGGGACAGGCAGCCCTCCTCAGCTTCATAGCAGGCTTGGGACTTATCCGTTATTTTCGGGTTTATCATTATCACAATATCCTTTCCGAACTGTGCCGCAAGGATAGTTTTATTCACGCCGATCATATTTGCCGCCATACCGACGCAATGGTCGGAATTTGCAGCAAGCGTATCCGCAAGGTCTTTTATCGTATCGGTATCGCTTCTGTCTGCGGCTGTCGATCTCTGCCCGAGAAGTATCACATCTTTTACTATCGGTCTTACCATTATATCATTTCCCTTTATTTTTTTATTATAATTATACAATATACAGTTTTTTTGTCAATACAGTCATTTTATGCCGATTTTTTCAGTTTTTTGCAATGTATATACTTTTATTCATATTTCATTGTTAAAATTGAATACTTATGTCATTGACTTTGTTGATAAATGATTGTATAATTTAATACAGTGCGAATTGCAGCTTAGGGAGATTATGCGCACAACATTTTATGAAAAGGAATGAGAAAATGTATAAGATTCTTCGCAAAAAAGTGCTGAATCCAACAGTTACTCTTATGGATATTGAAGCACCAATGATCGCTAAAAAAGCTGAACCCGGTCAGTTTATTATTCTCAGAGTTGATGAAGAGGGCGAACGTATTCCTCTCACTATCGCTGATTTCGACAGAGAAAAGGGCATCATCACGATCATTTTCCAGATCGTAGGTGCAACCACAGAAAAGCTCAATCATAAAAATGAAGGCGAATATATTCAGGACTTCGTTGGTCCTCTCGGTGTTGCCTCACATACAGAGGGTCTTAAAAAGGTCGCTGTTATCGGCGGCGGCGTAGGCTGCGCTATCGCTTACCCTATCGCTAAGAAGCTCCACAATCAGGGCTGTGAGGTCCACTCCATCGTCGGCTTCAGAAACAAGGATCTCGTTATCCTTGAAGATGAATTCAAGGCTGTTTCTGATAAGCTCTGCATGATGACAGACGACGGCTCACACGGCACTAAGGGTCTTGTTACCGATGCTCTCAAGCAGCTTATTGAAAGCGGCGAAAAGTATGATGAAGTCATCACTATCGGTCCTCTTATCATGATGAAATTCGTTACACTCCTTACAAAGCAGTATGACATCAAGACTGTCGTTTCTATGAACCCTATTATGATAGACGGTACAGGAATGTGCGGCGGCTGCCGTCTTACTGTCGGCGGAGAAACAAAGTTTGCCTGCGTTGACGGTCCTGATTTTGACGGTCACCTCGTTGACTTTGACGAAGCTATCGAGCGTTCATCAATGTACAAGCCATTTGAACGCCGCAAGCACGAAGAAACCTGCAATCTCTTCGCTAAGGAGGTAAAATAATCATGCCTAATATGTCACTTAAAAAAAATGAAATGCCTGCTCAGGATCCAAAGGTAAGAAGCGGCAACTTTAAGGAAGTTACTCTCGGTTATTCCAAGGAAACCGCTCTCGATGAAGCAGCAAGATGTCTTCACTGCAAGAACAAGCCTTGCGTAAACGGCTGTCCTGTAGGTATCAACATTCCTGACTTTATCGAAAGAGTCGTTGCAGAGGATTTTGACGGTGCTTATGATATTATTTCAAAGTCAAGCTCACTCCCTGCTGTATGCGGACGTGTATGTCCTCAAGAAACACAGTGCGAAGGCAAGTGTGTAAGAGGCATCAAGGGTGAACCTGTCGGAATCGGCAGACTTGAAAGATTCGTTGCCGACTGGCACAACGAACACAGCACAGCTGTTCCTGTAAAGCCTGAGCCAAACGGTCATAAGGTCGCAGTTATCGGTGCAGGTCCTTCAGGTCTTACCTGTGCAGGCGACCTCGCTAAGATGGGCTATGACGTTACAATTTACGAAGCACTCCACCTTGCAGGCGGTGTTCTCGTTTACGGTATCCCTGAATTCAGACTTCCTAAGGCTATCGTTCAGAAGGAAGTTGACGGTCTTAAGGCTCTCGGCGTAACAGTAAACACAAATACTGTTGTCGGCAAGACAATTTCCGTTGATGAACTCTTTGATATGGGTTATGAATCCATCTTCATTGGTTCAGGTGCAGGTCTTCCAAGATTTATGGGTATCCCCGGTGAAAACTTCAAGGGTGTTTACTCCGCTAACGAATTCCTTACAAGAACAAATCTTATGAAGGCTTACAAGCCTGATTCAGATACACCTATCGAACGTGCAAAGAGCGTAGCTGTTGTCGGCGGCGGTAACGTTGCAATGGACGCAGCAAGATGTGCTAAGCGTCTTGGTGCTGAAAATGTATACATAGTATACAGAAGAGGCGAAGCTGAAATGCCAGCCCGTAACGAAGAGATCGAACACGCTAAGGAAGAAGGCATCATCTTCAAGACACTCAACAACCCTGTTGAGATACTCGGCGATGAGCACAAGTTCGTAAACGGTATGAAGTGCATTGAAATGGAGCTTGGCGAACCTGATGCAAGCGGCAGAAGAAGCCCTATTGAAAAGAAGGGTTCAGAATTTGTACTTGACGTTGACTGCGTTGTAATGTCTATCGGTACATCACCTAACCCACTTATCAGAAACACAACAAAGGGTCTTGAAACAAACCGTAAGGGCTGCTTCATCTGCGATGAAAACGGTCTTACATCAAGAGAAGGTGTTTATGCAGGCGGCGACGCTGTAACAGGTGCTGCTACTGTAATCCTTGCAATGGGTGCAGGCAAAACTGCAGCTAAGGCAATGGACGAATACATCAAGTCCAAGAAGTAATCCACAATATATAAAATCAGCGGTTCAGTTAATTCTGAACCGCTTTTTGTTTATTCATCAGCTAATGGTTTGCGTACTTCTTTTATAAATCGCTCCTCACAAGCACCAAAGCTTGAAAAATTCTTTTTTGCATTAACAAGGTCAACGTCGTTTGCACCGCCTGCACAATCTGGACATTCGTCCTGAAAAGGATCGTCCTCCCAGAAACACACGGGGCATATGTCATATTCCCCTCTTGATGTCAGGGTCTTATATCCGCAGCAGGGACATTTGTATTTCATTCCGCAGCCTCCTTATACTTAACACCAATTATAAACTATACAAAAAATGGAGCATAATCTTGCATATATGGATTATGCGATGATTTTTGTCTATAGTTTTATTGGTGTTTAGTATTACTGTCTGTTCCAGTAATCAATTCCGTCATCGGGAATAAAATATGTGCGTATATATCCGTCAGCGGAAAGCACAAGGAACTCGCCTGTTTTCTTGTTAAAATAAAGCTTGTCATTGTCGTCCGAAGTCTTGGTCAGGACATTTTTTGATGAAGAGCTTATAAGCTCATTTGCCTTTTCAAGATATTCTTCCTGAGATATGTCACCAAACTCATCACCGTGCTTTTTGAAATGAGAATCAAAAAGCTCTTTGGTGCGGAATGTGTATTTGTCCTGCTCCACTGTCACTTTTATATTTACACAGTTGTCGGCATTATCCTTTTCATAAACGGTTATGACTGCTGAACCGACGCTGCGCCCGTCTATCGTAAGGGTGAATTTTCCGTTTTTGAACTTGCCTTTATTGCCGTATGCGATTTTTGTTGATGTGGATTTTATGCTGATATATGCACCGTCGGTATCAACATTGACCTTTGCGCTCTCTCCTTTGTTTATTGTAACAGCATATTTATCGGCGGTAATACCTTCATCACTTACTTTTATGGCGCATTTGTATTTTTTCCTGCCGCCTGTTGCATAAACATATGCCGTGCCTTCTTTTTTGCCTGTTACCGTACCGCTTTTGTCAACGGTAATGATACCCTTTCCGCTGTGTGACCATTTGACATTTCCGCTGTAATTTTCAAGAACAAGCTGCTCGCTTTCACCCGTATGCAAAACAAGCTCGCTTGCGGAAAGCTGAATGGTTTTTGCCTTTTCCGCACAGGTAATTATTCCAAGCACAGAAAGAACTACCGTCAATGACATAAACAGTGATATAAGCTTTTTAAATTTCATCTTATCCCCTCCGTTTTTATAATACAATATTATCACAACCTTCAATTATTGTCAATTGAGATAATATATTTTCCAACAGTATTATTTTCGATATGCCGTTTCAGATCCGATTTAAAGTGCGGTATGAAACGGCTAATATAACCCAATATTCATATACAGCTCATCGGGACAGCACACATAAACACGGCAATATCCATTGATAAGCCTTTTTATATCCGCTTTTTTAAACAGTCCGCAGAACTCATTAAATATGCTATGATATTATTGTAAAATGGGATATTGTACACAATGGTAAATATACATAATAAATATTTCTGCCATATTTTATATATTTTGTCAATACAGGCTGCCTTAATTGGCGGCTTTTTTATTTTTATTAGGGCGGCGGTTTAAATTTTACTGTGGACTTGGGGATAGCGTTCCGCCGCAGTCGGTTATTTTTCTTTTAACTGTTACAAATGTTGTACGTGTACTGCAAAATTGCGCTGAAATCCCATAGGGTGACGGATTTCACGTGCTGCTTTAAACGTGATTATTTATGGTATGATGTGTGACTTGATTGAACTTCTGGGTTCTCTTGGTACTATGGACCGCGGCGGAACGCTATTTTACAGCCCACAGCTATCCTCAAACCGCCGCCCCCCAAAAAATAAAAACTAAAAGCTCACATGATCTGACCTTTTTTAAAGCAAAGGCAACAGCCATCAAAATACAAAAATGGTGCCGCAAACAACGCTGCGGCAGCCTGATTTTATTTTTCGCTGAAGGTCAGGATCGTTTTCTTTGTAAACATAAGGTATATGCCGAACGGTATCACGCCGAGTACAAGCTCCATATCGTTGGCAAAAAGTACGGCAAATACTGCTGCGGCAATGAGTGCAAGTCCGCATAAACGCTGCTTCATATGATTTTTTCTCTCTGTATAGCTTGTGCGGACAATATATTTTTCTCTGTCGCCGGCATAATTTTTTTCTGTAAGTGCCTTTGCATTTGAGCTTCCGTAATTCATGATAATTCCCCTTTTCTATATCGTACATTTGTTCAACACGTTTGTTCTGTTTCATATTATAGAACAAACGTACGATTTTGTCAAGGAGTTTTATCGCAAAATAATGCACAAATCGAACAATTGTTTTATATTGATTTATGATAAAAATATAAAAAAACTGCAAGAGCCGCTATCTGAAGCACGATAATACAAGGAATACCTATCATAAAACGCTTATGCTTGGTTTTATGATGGTATTTTTTCATAGATGCATACATTGCGGCAGAGCCGCCAAACGCTGAAACCAGAAACAAGGTGCTTTCCCTTATGCGCCATTTTCCTTCTTTTGCCCGTTTTTTATCGGCATACGGCAGCACCCAGCCAATTATGCTTATTATCACAAAATACGCCCCGATAATTATCAGCTTTTCCCTCATCTTAAACCCCCTCAAAAAATAAAAAAGGAACTGCCGACCTGACAGTTCCTTGAATTTTCTGAATTAAGTTAAATATAATCTAACTTCAGCTAAATGTTCTGGTGGTCTCACTCCAAACTCTTAGAATTTCAAAACTCTCAAAACATTCATCATATGTACCACTTCTTTCATCTATTTAAAAGCAATGGTTCATGCTGTTCAGTTCATCGGACTCACTCCTGTAATTCATATTCCCCGGTATAAATTTTCATTGCAGCCATCTGCCACATATGAACTCAACTCCTTAGGAATTATTTGTTTTACAAGCTCCGATCAGCACATTGGACTCACTCCCGAATTTTCAGAATTTAATTAAATAAGCGGTTCTTAATTTCATATTAATCACCTTAGGTTTTATAAAATCAGATCGTAATACCCACCGTTTCCGGTATCGCCTTACCTAACCTGTCGGACTCACTCCAATTCTATCTGAAATATTTCATATAACTCATTTTCATAAAGATCACACCTTGCGATGTTTTTTGAAGTTCAATTATCGGCTCAATGCCGCCTTACCTGTCCTGTTGGACTCACTCCAATCCTATCTGAAATATTTCATATAACTCATTACCATAATGATCACACCTTACGATGTTTTTTAGGAACTTTATTATCGGCTTAAAGCCGCCTTACCTGGCCTGTCGGACTCACTCCCGTTTCATAAGCAGATTTTTCTGTATCCCTTTATCATCATAATAATCACCTTTTCGGTTGATTTTGTATTCTTAAATCGGTCTTAAACCGTTTGCTTAGTATGTTGGACTCACCCCTTAATAAATTTATCTCATATTCAGATCGTGGAAGTTACGTTTAAGTGTTTTCATAAACACCACTCGCTTTCCGTAATATCAAATTTTTATAAGGGAACTTTTTAAGGGAAAACTAACTGTACTGGTGGTCTCACTCCAATCCTTTTAAAGCTTGTATAAGTACCTCAGTTTAGTTTCGATTTTTTTCATCAGACATCACTTCTTTCTGAAAAGTTACGACTGACGCAGTTACCACATTTTAAACACCTTCTTAATGTTAATTATGGTACACTGAACTCTTCATCGGAATCACCTTGTCAATCAAATTGCCTTTTATATTAAACGCCTAAAGCGGTAATATCTCATTATGAGCGCAAAGGTAATCGCTTGTTTATGTTTTCGAGAGTATCCCTTACTTATGTTGAGATTTCCCAAAGCTCCTCACATCGGTTAACGTCTTAGTATCAAGCTAAGGCTTGAAGAACAATCTGTATCATATAAACGGTATATGTACTTTGTCTTTGTTTTGTGAGGGGATAAAAAAATCCGTATAGCTTAGGACTGTACTGTTCTAAGGTATGCGGTTCAAATTCTTATTATTCTGACTTTAAGTTAATTTTGTAAGCTTAGTCGCTTTATGATTCGGAGTGGAGATCTGAGGATCTGCTGCCTTTAAACTCCCTTATTTTCCTTAAAGTAGATTTTCAAACGAGCCGCAAAAGATACTCTCTGAAAACTGCTGTTCTGTTATTTCCATTGGACCCGCCATCCTTTCCAAGCTTGATTTTAATATTCCCGCTTAACCCTGCCCCTGCAGAGATGCAATTCAACGATTGAGCTGCGAATTAATTATGCGGGTTTAAATCTTTGGGGAGAAGTTAAGACTTACTTAACAGATTATTTGCTTTAAAGAATCATCATTCTTGTCCGGCTCTGTATTTTCTGTTCTTATCTTTTCCTTGACTATAATATACCACAATGTATAGTGAAAGTCAACAGTTTCCTGAAATAAAAATACATATATTTTATGCAAGATTTTTATTTACTTTACATCTTGACAATTATTGCTGTTAGTAGTAAAATAAAAATGTTGGGTGTCCGATTTCCGATACCGAATATATTTTATTAGGAGGTACCACAATGGCTGATAATTTTGAAAACAACGAAATGGCTGCCGATCTCTATACTCTTGTTGACGAGGATGGCGTTGAACAGACATTTGAAATGATTGATGTTATGGACGTTGATGATGAACGTTACTATGCTCTCGTTCCATATTATGACGACCCGACCAAAGAACTGGAGGCTGATACAGAGCTCGTTATTCTTAAATCCGAAATTGATGAAAACAATGATGAGATCCTTGCTTCTATCGATAACGATGATGAATATGAGAAAATCGGCAATATGTTCCTTGCACGCCTTAATGAACTTTATGACGGCGAAGAGGACTGATCCGCTTTGTTTAAAAAATATGACCGTTCCTTACCGAAAGGTTTGGGACGGTTTTTTTATAGCCGCATACTTCCTTTTTTTCAAATAATATTGCATTTTATGCCGTCTTGTGCTATAATAATTCAAAATAAAAAATGAGGAAGAACGCTAAAATGAATGATGTGAATACTCCTCCGACAGAAGCTGTGCAGCCGAAGGCTGCCAAAATAAAAAAGAGCAAAAAAGTAAATGCACCAAGAGCTTTTGCTGTCGGAACTATACTATTGTTTATTATAATGTTCATAGTAATTATAAGGCTCAACGCTAAGGTATCATCATTGAGCGATCGCCTTACCGCAAACGAAGAATACCTTGCCGTTGAGAACAGCAGGGTCTATGAATACGCTGCACCCGATGATGTCCTGCTTTTTGAGGACAATACATACGGCGAGGTCTGGCTTTCGGCACTTGAAAATGTTCCGCTGAACACTCACGATTACTCCAATCTTGTGCTTGGTGATGACAACCGCTATACATACTCCGAAAATGGTCTGACTACCTCTAAAACAGGCATTGATGTATCCTATCATCAGGGCAGCATTGACTGGGAAGCGGTCGCTGCGGACGGTATTGATTTCGTAATTGTGCGCCTTGGCTACCGAGGCTATGAATCGGGACGTGTGAACGAGGACGACCGTGCGGAAGAATACATCAGCGGAGCCTTGGCGGCAGGTCTTGATGTGGGAGCATATTTCTACTCACAGGCTATCACCGAAGAAGAAGCTAAGGAAGAAGCCGAATTTGTAATTGAAAAGCTCAGCCAATACAAAATAACCTACCCTGTCGTTTTCGACTGGGAGCTTCCCGACGACCCCAACGCACGAACAGCTGATATGTCCTCAGAAATGCTGAATAAATGCGCCGTTGAATTCTGCAACAATATTTCCGCAGCAGGCTATACGCCAATGATATACAGCGGACTTAAAATGGCACTTTGCAAATATGACCTCAGCGGTCTTTATCAGTATGATTTCTGGTACGTTGAATATAAGGACGGTCACAATCCCCCGCTTTTCCCATATGAGCTCCAGATGTGGCAGTATGCAAGCGACGGAAAAGTTGACGGTATCAACGGCGATGTTGATATGAACATATGCTTTGTGAACTATCCTCAGAAATATTATGCTATCCACGGTTATGATAACTGACTTGAAAGGCGGTAATTTATATGCAGGTAAACATTTCATCAGATATTTTAAAGGTAAAAGTCGATTCATTCGGAGCAGAGCTCCACTCTGTCAAGGACTATAATGACACGGAGTATCTCTGGCAGGCTGACGAAAGAGTCTGGAAGCGTCACGCTCCCGTGCTTTTTCCCTTTGTATGCAACACAGCTTCAAAAAAATACACCGTAAACGGCAAAGAATTTGCTCTCTCAAACCACGGTTTTGCTCGTGACAGCGAGTTTGAGCTGCTTTTTGCAAAGGAAAATTCCACAGAATTCTACCTTGGCTTTACAGATGAAACCCTGAAAATATATCCGTTCAAATTCGGACTTTATGTAAACTACACCATCGACGGCAACAAGCTTAAAGTAACATATACCGTTGAAAACAAGGACGATAAGGACATTTACTTTTTCATCGGCGGACACCCTGCATTCAGATGTCCGGTATGCAACAGTGAAAGCTTTTCCGACTATACCGTTGTCTATGAAAAGAACGAAACCATAACCCAGAAGCGTGAGGACGGAACAGAAGCGGTCATTCTCGAAAACGGTTCAAGAGTACCCGTTTCCCACGAGCTTTTCGCCCACGATGTATTTATGAAAAACAAGCCAAGATCGGAATGGATCGCCTTGGTAAGCAAGTCCCACGACTATAAAGTAAAGCTCCACTTCGACAACGACGGCTGTATCGCAGTATGGTCATCTTACTTTGCCGAAAAAGAAAAAACAGACCTTGCCCAGTTCGTGTGCCTTGAACCGTGGAGCAGCGCACCTGTTTATTGCGACAACGAAGAAGAGCTTACAAAAATGCCGAGCGCAGTAAAGCTCCCGACAGGAGAAAAGCACCGTTTCTCATTCACAATTGAGATCGGCTGATGCTGATATAATAACAAAGGGAATAAAGCAATTAAGTTTTGCCTTATTCCCTGTTTTTTTATTTAGACGCGCCCAAGTTTTGTGCGGATTTGAAAGAAAGTACCCACGCCGCAGGCAAAGTAAAGGCAGCTGCACCGAATGCAGCTGCCAATTATTTTACCAATTGTTTTTCAATGCTGTCAAGTTCGCTGAATGGAACTGCCTTTGAAAAATAGTAGCCCTGAGAATACCTTACACCCTTATTGCTTGCATAGTCCTGTAAAGCCTCATTTTCGATATACTCCGCAATAAGGTCAATATCAAAGGAATTTGCAAGGTAAAGTATCGTTCCGACAATTTTTCTGTGCATCTCGCTGTCAACTACCTCACGGACTATCTGACCGTCTATTTTGATGTAGTTAGGCGAAAGCTGTGCGATTTCAAGAAGGTTTGTAAAGCCTGCGCCGAAATCATCTATGGCTATCCTTACATTGTGACGGCGTACATTGGCTATAAAATGCTTCAGCACGTCAACATCACGGAATTCTTCCGATTCGAGCACCTCAAAAATAAAGTTTTTGGCATCACCGATACGTTCAAGACGCTCATATATCATTCCACGTATTTCAGAGGAATTTATATCATATGCCGAAAGATTTATCGAAACCGTTTCACTGCGATTTTCAAACAGATCGAATACCTTATTTATCATGATCTTTGATATTTGCAGATACAAACGGTATTCCTTTGCAGCCTTCATAAAATCGCCCGGAAAATAGATTTTTCCGTCAGGTCCTTTTATTCGCATAAGTGCCTCAAATTTGTCTATTTTACCTGTCTGATTATCGTATATAGGCTGGAAATACGGTATTACCGTGTCATTTCTGATCGCATAATTTATCAGGTCAACGGTTTTCATCGACTCCTCTATCTCATGCTCAATTCCCTTTGATGAATCATATACAACAAAACGTTCAAGGCTTTTTAACGAATCCACCTTTGTGATCTTTATTTTATCGAGAGCATTTTTCTCACCTGCAACTACTATAAAATGATTTATGCAGCTGTAATTATACTGCGGTATGCTTACTGTACCGAATTTTGCAAAAAGCTCTTCGGACGCTTTTACAAACTGTTCGCAGTCAGCATCATTTTCGCAGGCAATAATAAACGAGCAGGAGTCAAAAATATAGATACGGCTTCTGAGTGCAGAAAGCGAAACAACGACATCTGCAGCTGTATCCGAAACTACTGTTGATACCGAGATCGAAGAGACCCCTAT
>ENA-ORCP01000289-ORCP01000289.1-human-gut-metagenome-genome-assembly--contig:-NODE-289-length-44847-cov-12.048716_pt1 | contig 44847 bp, 39 predicted proteins | sample MGYA00242990_ERZ507991 | MGnify/ENA primary metagenome ERZ507991 (study PRJEB26167, sample SAMN06115496) | human gut metagenome | host: Homo sapiens | place: China:Henan | collected 2015-05-07... | reverse complement strand
GCAAAGATGATAGCCAGGAAGGGAAAAAGGGGAGCCCAAAAGTGTTTATTATTGATCAAGTACACACTTTTTGAACCGAAAACAAGAAAAACGCTTCTGGAGTGCTGACCAAAAGCGTTTTGTCTACAGTCTGAACAGACCGCATTGCGGTCTGTTTTTCTTTATCATAAATTTTCTTTTTCAACGCGGCTGTAGAGGTAAATGAATTTATAGTAGTTATACAAAAATTCATTACGCTGCGAAGTGCTTAAAGTCTGATGTACGTAATCAATTGGCGTTTCAAATAATTCAAATGCTGTTGTGAGATAGTAATTCCGGATGTCCGAACGTCCCTTTGTGGTGAGAAAGTGTCTGTATACTTCTTCAATATTTGAGAAAATCAGTTTCTCCCGTAATACATAAGATAAACAAACTTTGGCTCTATTTACTCCTTTTTCATCGTGAAAGAACTTTTTAGGATAACTGCAACCTTTTGTGGTAATGACACGTTTGTATGTATCCAACGCGAGATTGGAGTCATTATAATAAATCCTATCCGGATACAAAAGATGAGCCAAATATTTTGGATCCAATTTTCCTCCAAATTCATCCGGAATTTGAAGATATTTAATTAATGGATGTATTTTCATAATTTTTAGAATATCCATATTTACCGAATTCGCAATATCGTCCGGATTCCATCCCAGAAATTTTTCAAATGCATATTTCATGATAAAAACAGCGTTTTCCTTTGCCGTTTCCTCATTTCCTTTAAAAAAACTGCTGGAAAATGTTTTCTTTTGTCCCGTCACGATTTTTTCATATTCTGCATACAATTCTTTTTTCATGTATTTTCCCTCTTCCAGAAAAGAAATAAAATATATGTTCCTTTATTATTATGAAAGAATTTGTCTCTTTGCTAAAATTCTGCACAGAAATTCATAGACGGCGTTTTCGTTAGTTGTCTTTCATAATAATAGTGAAGATAAATCTGACCCAACGTAATCATCGTTTCAATCCGTTCGGATACTAAATTCCATTTTTGAAAGGAGAAACATACATGCCGAATACTTATTCACTTGTTTTTGAGCATTATCTGAATGAAGAGGCGGATCAGAAAACAGTATCTCTTTTGATCTGCAGTTTGATCAATGATCTTGAATCCGCTGATTCCAAAGATAAGTCAGAACTGTTAAAGACAGCGAAATATGTAAGAGACGCTGCAGAAAAAGTAAAAAATGATTCCATTGATGAAGAAAAAATCAGATTTTGGGATAGGGTCAGCTGCCTAATCTCTACATCAATTAACAATGCACAGGAGGTAGCAAATGTCGGATAGTATCACAAATACAAACACAAAAATAGCGAACACTGTTGAGGACTTTTTTGCCGAACTGCTCAAACTTCTCGATCAGTCGGATATTTATGATACCGACGCTTCTTTTTTGAGAAGCCTCGGGAAAGATGGACAGTCTCCTAACATGATCTGTGTAGACACAATGATAGCTAAAAGAATGGTTAAGGAAATGGAAGCGCAAAAAATTCCTTACATGCAGTTCAGAATTAGAGCAACCGGAAAAGATATTATTCTCGTCAGCCCCGAAATGATGTCCAAAATGCAGGCTATTGAAAACAACATCAGAATACATGCCGGTCTCGAATTGGATACGAAAGCAGAACTTGACAGAGCACTAGCTATTTCAGAACCCGGCGCAAAAGAATACATAATTGAGGGTTTGACGGAATATGAAGCGGATAAGGTTTTGTCTTATTCCGCGAATGCCAAAAAGCCGTTTGTGGTGGTTAAAGAAGAAATGAGCGATGGAAAATTCCTCGTTGCAACCCACGAAAAGAACAAAGTTGCCGTAAATTACTATGCCGCAATTTCTATGTTCGAAGATTCTAATGTAAGTAAAGAAATGGCTTCCATTGTGAAAGGACAGGCTTACCTTACCCAACAGAGAAAAGAAATCGAACAAGCCGTTGATGAAGTAAGAAATACCAATGAAACGAAGCCTGCTTATGTATTTTCTTTGAATGAACCGGAAAAGTACGTGAAAATCAACGAAACCTCCTTTGAAATTCATGACAGGGGTAACGTAACGCATCGAATGAATATTGCTCAGAATCCGGAATTATACGCAGATGCTCTGAAATTGATCTGTAATTCGCTTCCGAATCCTGTTTTTAAGTTGGAAATCGAGGTGCAGGAGCTCGGCGGAATGAATGAATGCCTGCGTGACGCGAAAGCACACATACCAAACGGCACCAAGCCCAAGAATTATCCGATTGATGCCGCTTTTAAAAATTGGTTCCTTGAGCAGACAAATCCTCAAAATGGCTATATTTTTGAACATCCGGAAATGCTGTCGAAAATGAGTGTCGAAGAATTCAAAAAAGTTTATTTGAAAGATCATCAGAGTGAAAGAGAAACACTGGAAAGTAAAACACCGTATCTGGAAAAGCAGCTTGAGGTTATGAAAGGAAAACTCGCCGAGATCTATGTTCAAACGACAGCTCCTCTCGTGGATATCGATGATACGCTTGCAAGAAATGGTTTTGATGTCAGTACGATGGAAGAATTTTATGATGATAAGGAAGTTCTGGCAATTAAAAACGGAATCTATCAGGAACAGGTAGGTGGACAGGTTCCTGAAACACACGAAGCTCCCATTCAACCCATTGCTCATGAAGAAACAAAACGCGCGCAGGAGCAGGAGAAATATCCCGCAAAGACAGTAGAATGGAAGGAGCAGAGATAATATGCCGTTAAAAGAAAGTAAACTCAAAACTTATCTGCTGGTCGGCGGATTGATTTATGTGCTGCTCTTTTATTTTTCCCTGCACATGGGACATGCTGTGTATCTTGACGAGGCTGCTGCAAAAGCAACTGAAATCTCTTCATCGATACAATTTGGAACTTATGACAATACAGCAAGCGCACCGGTTGTAAAGGAAAGCATAAATTGGTTTACTGTTGCCTTTGAAGCACTTGCCAATATGTCAGAAAACCCTGTAGCAATATGGCCTCTGTCTATAAAATTTCTGATTCCTGCGTTATTTTTCCTTGTATGTGTAGCTTTCGGAATAGGCTGGATGCTTGCCATAGGGGATACCAGGAGACAGGATGCTCCCGGAAGAGAGCACGGATCAGCAAAATGGAATCTTGATTATAATAATTATTACAAACAGTTTGTTGCTCCGTATGACCCCAAGAGAGATCCATTTGATCCCAATATGCCATTTTCCAGCAGGGTTATGTTAAATCTAAATAATAAGAAAACAGGACGAAACGCAAATGTGTTTGTTGTTGGAGGCCCCGGTACTGGTAAATCATTTCGAGTAATTAAGCCGAGCCTTATGCAGATGAACTGTAGTACGATTACCACAGACCCTTCCGGGGAACTTATGCAGTGCTGTGGCAAACCGTTACATGAACATGGAATTAAGTTAAAACTTTTCAGTACTTCTGATATGAAACACTCTAATTGCTATAATCCTTTTGATTACATTTTCGATGAAAATGGAGAAGTGGAAGAGTCGAAAGTCAGTACCATGATCAATCTGTTTTTGGAAAATGCCAGCGGATCTTCTTCAAAATCAAAAGGCGATCCTTTCTGGGATAAGTCTGCAAGAGCTCTTATGGCCGCACTTGCTTATTATATGCTTGAGAATCCTATGACTAATCAGCTCAGGAAAGGCAAGAGATACGCTCCGGACATCAATTTCTGCACAATGCTTAAACTTGTTCAGGCAGGTAAAGTAAGCGAAGAAAGTGAAACATCACAGTCTGCACTCGATAAATTGATGGAAGAACACAGGCTGTTGATGAAAGCCGAAGGCAGAGAATCAAAGGCTCTTTCCAATTACGATACCTTTAAACTGGCTCCCGGAAAGACGGCAAATTCCATTCTGATTACTGTTGCAGTAGATCTTCAGATGTTCAATAACGAAGATGTGCGTAATCTTACGAGACACGATTATGAAGATGAAGAGAATAATCTTCAGCTTGATAAGATCGGTGATGAACAAACTGCGTTATTCATCAACATTCCGCAGGCGAACACCACGTTTAACTTCCTGGTATCTATGTTATATGCGCAGATGTTTGATGCATTATACACAAAGGCTGAGAAAATTTGCCCTAAAAAGTGGATGTTAGTTGATCAGTATAATCGTCCGGTGATTACGATGCTAAATTCCGAAGATGACGCGAAACAACTTTTGGAAAATCTTAAGTCAGCTACTGTAAAAGAATACAAAACTCCCAGAGACGCAAGCAGATTTCAAATTGTAATCGGAAATAAGGTAATTCAGGAAAAGCCCACAAGAGAAACCGCTCAAGCTATAATTGATAACGCAGCGAATTATAAAGTGCAAAAAGGTGATTTAAGATTGCCTTGGCATATCAGATGCCTGATGGATGAATTTGCAAATATTGGATCTGTGCCTATGTTTTCTGAAAAATTAACTACTATGAGAAAGTATGAGATTTCCTGTACCGTTGTAGTCCAGAACATTGCGCAAATTAAGGAGAAATATGATAAATTATTCGAATCTATTATTGGCGGCTGTGACACCATTGTGTTTCTAGGCAGCTCCGAAAATGAAACCTGCAAGTATATCTCCGATACATTGGGAGAAACGACTGTTCGCACACGAAATATAAGTCTAAGTCATGGACAGAAGGGCGGAAGCTCTGAAGGATTCGGTACGTCAAAGCGCATGTTGTTGACGCCTGAAGAAGTCAAGGATTTGGATAATAAGGAGTGTATTGTTATCATCCGAGGTTTGCATCCATTTAGGGATTTAAAATATGATTTTTCTAAGCATCCTCATTTTGCCGAAACAGGAAATGCGAGCCGTAACAACGAATTATCAGAAGACTTTATTGAAAAATACTTCAATACAAAACCTGTTAAAAAGAAAAAAGTTAGTAAAAAGAGACAACAGAAGGCTGTGTCTCTGGTAGCAGGCAGATCCCAGTATACGAATGATCTTGATGGTGCAAATCAGATTATGCAGGATAACCGTGTTACTAAAGAAAATATTGGAGAAAAAGTGGAAGCCCAAGTTAGTTCCAAAGCAAATACCGAAAACAAAAAAGAAGCAATGGATGAAAGAAAATCCATTGAAAAAGCCATGAAAGAGGATACCGGTTCAATGGCTGATTCTACGTTTATGTTTTAGGAAAAGATCCTGCAGTAATGCAGGGTCTTTTTGATGTTAATGCATGGATCGCGGCATATTCTGCGTTCATGACACTTTTCTCTCATAATAATAATGAGAAAAAAATAACTTTACTCAGGAGGTAAGTTTATGAAAAAAATCGCGTTATTTAAAAACAAGGCACAGAATGTTCTGTTGGCTGTTGAAGCAATGGCAACCGCAGTAATGACTCCGATAATCGGACGTGCTTTTAGTGAAGTAACCGTCAATCAGGGAGCCCTTAATGGAGTTGATCCATTTGCCATTGCAGGTAAAGGAATTGGTATGATTCTTACTGTATTGCAGATTCTCGGCATTGGTATGCTGATCTTCGGTATCATTTCCGTTGCACAGTCCATGCAGGATAACGGCAATCCTGACAAGAGAGCACAGGGATTTGCTACCATTGCAGTTGCCGCAATCCTGATCGGCATGAAGTTCGTGTTACAGGCCATGGGTATTCTCGCCTAACGATCGTGATACCCCGGATTATACCGGGGTATCTTTTTCGGATTTTAGGAGGTCTTTATGAGAAAACGATTATTAGGATTAGCACTTGTGATCATAATGATATTGGGTTGTTCGATGACTACATTTGCAAAAACACCGGAAGAATCTGGCGTGAAAGAAGTTACAACAGAAGTAAAAGAATGGGGAAAAGCTATTGATAGTATTCAAGATCTTTTTGAGTCTTTAGGTGACGCTGTTGCTGACGGTAAAGCATGGTATGAAGGAATGAAAGACGGTTTTCAGAAAACCGTCGCTGAAGCATATATTATGAATGCGGGCGGTTTAAGCGTTGCACGTGATGCTATTATCGTCACGGATCTTGAAAAGAATATGATCGCTCAAATCTGGGATTATTTTTCACCCATAGGCTATTGTATGTTGTTATTTTATTTTCTATTAACAATAGTGCAGGATATGCAGGGAAAAGTAAGGGATCTTGATATAAAATATTGGATCACAACAATCATGAAATTTGTCTGTGTTGATGCACTTATATATTTTGGCCCCACAATAGTTGTGTTAGCAATGCAATTAGGAAATACATTTATTGATTACTTCCTCAACAACCCTATTGCTCTTACGAAAGGAGAAGACGGGGCTGATTACGTAAATGCTGTAGCTGATTATTTTGCAAATGGTCAAGGAAAGCATTTCACAAAAGCTCTTTCTTTATATGTTTACTCACTTCTTTTGAAAGGGGCAAACACCATTCCTAATATTATGATATTACTCCATGCGGCAAGCAGAAAAATCGAATTGATAATTCGTGGTGGAATTTTATGTATTGCAATTCCAGATATTGTAATGTCTGGTCCGCATTCGAGAGGTTTATCATACGTAAAAAAATTCTTTGGAATTTGCTTATACGGATTTGTAATGCTATTGGTTGTTCAGATCGCCGGTACGCTTTCGGCAAGTAATATGTATGCATCAATCTTGGATGGTGGATCCAAAGGTCTGGTAGATGGAGCTATGACAAACTTGAGTGGATTGCTTAATGTAGCTTTATATAACTTTGCAGCCGTGGGCATGCTTAGTGCATCAAAATCCATTTTAAATGATTTCCTGTCTTAAAGAGGAGAGATAGATATGCAAGTATACATTAATAAAGATATTCGTGAATATCAAGTAAAAGATATCGGTCCATTTACACTAAGACAAGCTATTTTTTCCATTTTAGCCGTGGCTTCCATTTTTGCTTCGAGAGCAATACAAAGAGCGTTATTCGGGTCCTATATTTCTTTGCTTTTGTATCTCCCGGCCGTTCCGTTTTTACTCTTTGGATTCGGTTCTTCCTTAAGTATTTTTGGAGGATTGCCGTTTGAAAAATGGTTGAAATCTGTTTTTGTTGAGAATTTTTTAAATCCCAGAAACCGTCCGTTTTGTTATGAAATGACATGGGATATCAATGATATTCTCACGGAAGATGAGTTGAAGATTTATCATCAAATGGAAACAGAAAAGGTTAAGAAAGTTAAAAAATCCAAATTAACAGAAGAAGAAAAACTTTGGCTAAAGGGTTATAAATAACAGGAAACAGGGATTGCGTCAAGCGTCCCTGTTTTTTGACGAAATCGTTCATAATAATTATAGAGGAAGAACAGGAGGACTTATATGAAAAGCAAAATCTTACTTTTTACGTGCGTTTCGTTACTCACCGCTGCGTTGTGTGGCTGCGGACAAAATAATCAGCAGGAAGAAGCTGTAGATACCCTGGTTGTTGCACCAAATGACTGGCACGGTGCTTTTTCCAGACTGGCAAAAATACAGACGGATGTAATGAATACAACTTCAATTCTCGATGAACACAATTACACGATCATTCAAGGACAACCTGATGACTATTGGAACAATGAAGAATTCCATTATCTAAAATTTATTCCCATGAATTCGAATTTACTCGGATACACGCAGTTGTTTCAAAGTGGGGTAGATGTATCGGCCTTACAGGAGACAATGTCAACTATGCTGTCGGAGGCAGGATACACATTGGCTTCTTTAAGTGAAGTTGGCGCAAATCATTATACATTTGGCTTAACCTATCACGATAAATCATGGCGTTCCTGGACTAATGTATATAAAGAAAAGAATGTGGACTGTGTTTATGATGCTTCTCACGACTGGCTTCAGATGTCTACTTCTGTAAGCGAAGATTTCAGGGGTCAAAATTATGAAGAAGAATTATATGAATTTGCAGACCTCGGTGATAAAACTTTTGCGCTGCAAAACGAAAAAGAAAGACTGTATGTAAAATATGACAGCAACGGTAAGATTTCAGAATATTATCATACAGTTTTGCCTGATGTCACTGAAAGCATGGCTAAGGAATTTTATGCAAAGCAGAACGCCGCAGATGCAGATATTCAAAAGGTTTACGAAGGTATTGTTAATGCTGATAATGGTTCAAAAATCGGAGAAGCTCCCGAAGAAGAAACAACAGAAGAGGAAACTTATGGCATTTATTATACCAAGGCCGATAATTCTATATTCAAGCACCTTGAATCAGTAAATCCGGAATGGGTACAGGCAGCAGGAAATTTTCAAAGCATTATTGAGTATAAAGATCACGTTTTGTCAGTATCCGTTAAAAATAATTTAACTGACGAAATGGAGAGTTTTTCCGTAAAAGAGAAGGTACAGGAGGAAACTACAGATGAAACTTTACAAGGACTATCTGGAGGAGGAAATCCGGAATAACAAAAAAGCTGAAGATGAAAAGAAACTGCGTGAATACGGAGAAGATTTTGACGGTTCCCCTGTGATTATATACGAACCGGATACGATCGTGCAGACGGGTAGAAAAGTGGTAAAAGGAGTCGTTACCTTGCTGATATTTATTGCGATATGTGCCGCTATCGGTGCCTTATTGATTTATGCAGGAACAAAAATGTAAAGGAGTATATAAAAATGAAAAAGAATAATTCAATGGCTCATCAGATAGCAGATGAAAAAGAGCTGCTTCAGGAATTGATCGAAGATTATTCCAAGCTTAAGCAGACGGATTTGCTGAGTGTTAAAAATAATGAAATTACAAAGGAAAATTTCATGGAAAGCGTCAAAAACTACGCTCTCGAAATGTATGATGTTACCTCAGAAATCGTAGAAAAGACATTAAAAATGTTTGAAAACTATGTGTTCGGATATTCCATTCTGACGGATTTGATTAATGATCCGCAGGTGTCTGACATTCGTGTTACTGGATATAATCAGATCCGTATCAAAAGAAAGGGGCATAGAGAGGACGCCGGTATTGTTTTTTCTTCAAAAGAAGAATACGCGAGATTCGTTGATTTCGTTGCAACCAGAAATCAGGTCAGCTTATCAAATTTGAACGCAATTCAGCGTTTTACAGATGATGAGAGTAATCCGGATTATATATTGCGTTTTACAATTTCCATACCTTTGGTAAATACGTTCGATGAACCGTATCTGGTTATCAGAAAAGTTGCAAAGAATTTCCCGACCATCGATAAACTGGTGAATATGGAAGAACCGATGCTCTCCCAGGAATTAGCTGATGTTCTGGTTTCTAGATTCATAAATGGGTCAACCCTTGTGTGCGGCGGTAACTCTTCCGGAAAAACAACTATACTGAATGCACTGAAAGAAGAAATACCTCACGATGTTTCAGTTCTGATCGCACAGCAGGCTGATGAATTAACTACAAAAACGCACCCGGATATGATGTTTATGCATTCTTTGCCTAATTCAGAAGAGAGTAAAGTTAAGTATGATTTAAAAAACATCAGTATTGCTGGACTTACCATGGATGTTGATTTCTTCATCATCGGTGAGATTAAGGGCGAAGAGGCAAGATACCTGTTAAATGCAGCTTATACCGGCCAATTGTGTGCCGCTACAATCCATGCACCCTCTGCTCCGAAAGCGCTGGATAAATTAATCGATTATTCCCTTATAGATAGTAAATATTCAAAAGATGAACTGCTTCGAATGATGGACTGTTTTAAGACTATTATTTTTATGAAGAATTACAAGGTTTGCCAGGTTTATGCCGTTAAAGGATATAACCGCGACAAGGGAGAATTGGAATATGAGGCAATATGGGAAAATGGAGGTTTTGTAAATGGATACGATAAAGACAACGCTGGGGAAATTAAGTATTGATTTTTTGAACTCGCTTTCCATCACGCATGAGAACTTGATATTCAAAATTGGGACTTTTGCTATTATTGTTGCGGCATTTACAATTTTGTTTTATTACCTGAGAAAAACGAGCATTATATCAAATACATTGCAGGATACCTACAATGATATGATTTATAAAAATATGATACTCAATAAAGGCGGTAAAAAGCTGCTGAAAAAAGACGGGTTCTGGGAAAAATGGATAAAGCTATATACGTACAGTCGAATAGATAAGATTTTTACCTTTTTGACCCCGGAATTATGGTTAGCAATCATCATTGTGTTTGGATTGTTTGTGTTTCTTGTTTCGCTGATATTTGTAAAAGATTTCCTGCTGAATATCATTCTTGGAATAGTAGCCTCAGGACTATTAATGTTCTTTGAAATGATGCTGAGTATGAATAATTATCAGAAAGTCGATAAGGATCTGATTCAGTTTTTGAATATGCTCGGAAGCTACAGCTTGACAGCGCAGGAAGTGACAGCCACTTTCAGAAAAGTTGCAAGATTCATGAATGATCCATTAAGAACTGTTTTGATAGAGTGTTATGAGGAGGCGCGTACATCCGGTAAGCCGGAGGAAGCTTTAAATAACATGGCTGCCAAAATCGAGCATCCACAGTTTCATGAAATTATCAAAAATCTCGAAATTGCAATCAATTATGATGCTGATTTTACAACGGTAGTAAAAAGCAACAGACAGATTTTGCAGAATTATATGAGTTCAAAACAGGAAAGAAAAGCATTGGCGTCCGATGGCATGGCAAATATGTTTGTTATGGCGCTTGCGTTAATTGGCTGCGTTTATTTCATGGGCCAGCTGCTCGGCATTGATATTTGGGCTGAGCTTTTCGGTTCTCTGATAGGACGAATTGCTCTTATTATCGAAGCTACATGTTTCCTGGCTATGTTTTGGAAGATCTATACAGTCAATAAATCATAAATTTGCGAGAGGTATCGAAAATGAATGAAACGTTAAATTTAATTGTGCAGTACAATATTCTGCCGCTTATTATTGCAATATTTGGTGGCGGAATTATTCTGATAATTGCATTTTCTTATCATCCCGGACAAGCCATCGCAAAACAATATGAACGTATTCGAGGCGAGCTGCAGGAAAAGAAAAAGGTAGGGATTTTTGATTATGACCAGATTCAGAAAAAATTGATCAGTAACGGATTTGCTTTTAGGCACCCAAGTTTGGCAGACCCACTGGTCTATACCGGCGTTAAGATTTGTATGGGCGCAGCAGCGGCTGTTCTTACGGCTCAGTTCTATCCGGCGATAGCGATACTTGGTTTTGTGCTTGGTTATGCATTGTTGGATTTGTTAGCCAATATTCAAAATAATAGTGATAATAATAAGATTACTTCGGATCTGCAAATTATTTACGATGCGCTTTCCGTACAGATCAAAGGTGGTGTTTATATTATTAACGCTTTGTGCGAAGATTATGCGCTTGTAAACAGAAGCAAAAGGCTTAAGGTAGCATTAATGGAAATGTCCGGAGAAATGATGATGACATCTGATGCAAAAAAAGTTATCACGAATTTCCAGAATAAATTTTCCAATAGTTATATTGATTCATTGTGCGTTGCTGTTATTCAGGCATTAGATTCAGGAGAAGCGGTGGAACTTCTGGGAGATATTTCAGAGCAGCTCAAGTCATTTCAAAACGCAGCTCTCATGAGAAAGAAACAGGAATTGGATAGGGCGCTGACTTTTAGCTCCATCGTAGAATTTGGCGCAATTATGTTTTTTATTATCGTAATTTCCTTAGGATCATTATCTATCGGGTCATTGTTTTAACGTCAAAATGATGAAAGTTGCGAACTACCCCGACTTATAGAAGCCAGAGCTTCCTGATTCGACCACCGCTGCATCGATCACGATATACGCAACCAACGTCTTACACGATGTCCACAGGCGTATGAGTTCGGGCTGTTTCATCCCTGCTATGAATCTTTAATTTATGCTGCCGCTGTCAGTGTCCGCAGACCTTCCTGCAGGATGTTGATGGCGGCATTCCTGTCTCTATCTAGTAGGATAGATCCGGTATCTGTAAGCGCAGTTCATCGAAAAAATGTCATCTTTCTATAAAATAACTTTCATAATAATTATGAAAGAAGATGTTTAATTTATTAGGATCGTGGCTTGTAATCGAAGTCAAGGACAGCGCCGTTTTATTCGTAATTCATCCCACCACTTATAGAAGTCGGGATTCCTCGCTCGTAGCTTGTTGAATTCTGTGTTTTTAACAAAGTTCTGTCATAATAATAGTGCAAGGAAAACAAATCTTTTTCTAGTAAAGGAGAATTAACATGAAGAAAATTTTGGATTTTTCAAATGCACTTGTAATTAATGGGACCAGCAAGACGCGTCAGATGCTTACCCGTAAGAGAAAAGGCATCGACGGTCTGATGATTGCAATCGCCCTCGTTGTAATCGGTGTTGCTATTGCGATTTTGTTCAAGAATTCAATGTCTAATTCCATGAATCAGTTATTGGAAAAGGCAACAAATTCACTTTCCAACATTCTTTCTCTGTAAGTTGGAAAGTAAAGGCAAAAAAGGCCGTGTATGCGGCCTTTTTGGATAAGGAGGATTGCGTGAAAAAGATATTGAGTAATAAACGACGCGGTTCCATGGATCAGTTTGTTGCCTCGATCATAACATTTTTGTTTGAAGCCACATTATTAGTTTTCATCATCAATACGTTTGCAATTTCTAATTATAGGGACAATATTGATCAGATTGCCAGAGCGGAGATTTTGAAACTCGAAACCACAGGAGAACTTAATAGAGATACCGTAGTCGAAGATTTCAATAACAGAGGCTTTAAGCTCACGAGTACAGACATCATCATAAACAGTGGCACAGCCGGGAAGGTAGATTATGGAAATCCTGTATCCATTTTGGTAGAGTATGACGCGCAATCGACCGATATTGGAACGATAGGCAGCCGAATCCTTGGTGGAACACATCATATCAGGATCTATCGCGAATCCATTTCGAAGGCAAGGTGATAGATATGCTACGTAAATTTTTATCACGAAAAAGAAAAGGTAACGCAGAATTGATTCGTGCGACAATGCTCGTGTTTTACAGCATAGTATTGGTTGTGATCGGTGTCTCCATGAAATACACGAAGGTGTTGAAAAACAATATAGATGACACTATTGTTTCCTCCGGGCTTGCAGCTACGCTGGTGGATCAGGATACGTATTCATCTGAAGAAAAAATGTACATCGATAAATATGATAGTCTCCGTGTTTTTAAAAATTGTATGAAAGCTAACTTAGGGATCAATGAGTTTGTTGATGATGCAATCGATATAGATACCGTTAATTTTGGAGATAGGTTAATCGGCGATAAGGCGAGGGTAATTGAATACCGAATATATAATGTATTTAATGGAACCCCAGCCAAAGTAGTCCCGTCGGATGACCCAAAACTGCAGCCAATTGTTTTGGCGGAAGAAAAAGGTGCCGAAATTGTCAAATGCGTATATAAAGATGGAACATGGAAAAGTGACGCGGTTATAGCTTCAACACAGGATTATGTTGAGGATTACCATATATCATATTACGAAAGCGATCTTAGCGAAACAATAGATCAGACATCGATATATGTGGAACTCGAAATCCCGATCAAAACGCTGCACGGACAAATAAAAGGCGTTATTAGGCAGAAAAAATTATTTTCTGTAGATAAAGTATTGTAATGGAGGAAAAACAAATGTTAAAGAAAAAGGAAAAGAAAGTAAGAACAGAAAAGAAAAACAAAAGTATTTTGCCGATAGCGTTCCTTATGGCACTGATTGTCGGAGTGGTTTTGTTTTTTGTCATGATCCACATGGAGAAACAAGCATTATCCAACTATGAAAAGGCAGAAATTCTCGTCGCCAGCACCGAAATTCCCAAAAATGTCGTATTTTCGGAAGATAATGTGTCTACTTATTTTGCCAAAAAGGAAATCGATAAGGGAATTTTCCCGGAGAATGCTGTAACTGAAGAAGAGCAGCTTTATGGATTTGCTCCAGAGTTTACGATCAGCACCGGCACCGCCATGAGCACAAATATGTTGAAGAGCATTGATGAGAAAGTTGCAGCCATGAAAGAACCCAGATCCGTCGGTGCAGGTTCAGCTGATCTTTCCCAGATCGTAAGCGGTACTGTAAGACCGGGAGATACAGTTGATATTTATATCATCGCTAACAGAAAAGAAGACGGTATCGATCATTCTGATGAAGATCTTTTATATTCCAATATTTATGTATTGCAGGCTTTTGATTCCGCCGGTACAGAAATCAAAAATGGTGATGACACATCAGTTTGCGAAAGAGTAAATCTGCTGTTTGAAAATGCTTCCGTAGATGAGTATTACAAGGCTGTTGCCGAAGGAACCATTTATTATGTAAAACATGTAGATTAATGGGGAGGGAGCTGAAAAAGCTCCCTTTTTAAATAAAAACTTTCATAATAATAGTGAGGAGTAAGTTATGCTAAATGTCATTATTTTTATGTTGGTTTTTATTTTTGCAAGAAAAATTATCTTGCAATACAGTAATAAGATAGGCGAAGAGAAAATTGAGGAATCAAACAAAGAAATAGTGATTGAAACATTCATCATATTTCTTCTGGCTATATCGCATTATATTTTGCCGTTACCATTAAACACTCACATCGAACATTCATGGTTTATGAGCATCATGGAAGCTATATTCTTTGCGAATACAATCATAATGGTTGAAATGGACATAAAATATCAGGAAGTATATGATCTATTTCATTTTATAAACTTAGCCTCTATGGTTCTTTTTGTAGGGTATGTCGGATTCCCGAAAAATTATATATCGTTTCTATTTTTCGCCGCATTGCAATTAGGAATATTCCAGTTTATGTATGGCCAGGCGGATGCTTTTTTGTTTTGCGAATGTGCCGCATTTCTCATGCTTCATAACGCTGAAATAGAAGATTACATGTGGCACATGGGAATAATGCTTGTTATTTTAACTGTTGTGCAGGGAGTTAAAAAGAACATCAATAAACGAGGTAATTTGAAGCACCCCGTTGCGATGACACCGTATATTTTGTCTTCATTTTTAATATTTTTTATTTAGGAGGAAATAGTATGAAACGAAATAAAGTATCAATCTGGTTTTATGTTGTTATGGCGATTATAGCCCTCATTAATTGTATTTTTCAGCTAATAAACGGAACTTTTTATTGGGGAAATGGATTAGTGCTTATTATATTTATCCTCGTGATAATATATAAAGCCATAAGATTATATAGAAAAGAAAATCTTTTGTTCTGGCGGGAAGATCCCGAAGAACTTGATGAAAACAACGAAGAAGAAACAGAGGAAGATGCCGAAGAATAGCGGCATCTTTTTTGTGCAGAAATTTCTATAGAGCCGCCAAATCTGTCATAATAATATCATCCAAAGACAGGGAGGCAGATTCATGACCATAGATGGTATATATCAAAAAACTTTATTTCGCAATATCAAGTCAGGCTATACGTTCTTTCAGTTTAAGGGACTAAAATATGACGAAGACGGCGAAAATTTCTATAACTGCCGCGGAGTCATTCCGAATTATGCCCCCAAAACGCCATTAACAATTACCGGTCACAAAGAGTTATCCGGAGACAAAAAAGAGCTCTTATTTATTGTCGATTCCATCAGTTTAAATATCAATAACGATATTTTGGCGAAGTCTTTCATTATGGCACATTTAGAGCCTGGAATGGGAAGCGCCTGTGCAGACAGGGTTATTGCTCATCTTAAAATCAATAATATGACCATCGATCAGCTTTTGCAGTCAGATAAGGCCGTTGGGCACATAGAACAAATCAAGGGATTTTCTCATAAAAAAGCGGTTGCTTTCGTAAAGAAAGCAGAAGGATCTTTGATCGAAATGGATCTGTTGAAAGAGTTATCTCCTTATGGAATTTCTTTCACACAGATCAATCGATTGAGAAAAATGTATGAAAGAAATGTTCGTACAGAAATCAAAGAAAATCCGTATTTGTCCATGAAGCGCGCAGAAATCCCTTTTGAAAACATTGATGCTTACGCAAGAGATAATGGGTTCACTTTCTGTGATACGGATAGAATCAGGAGTATCGTAAATCAGACATTTTATTACCTGGCGACAACAGGAAACAGTTATTGTTCAGCAGAAGAAATTCTTCCAATGTACCGAAAAATTGAAAAAAGAATATCCTGTTTTGATGAACAGGCCCCCGATGGACTGGTTCTTTTTGAGATTTTATCAAGTAAAGCTGGTTATCTTGATACTACAACAGGACAGCCCAGATTTTATTCCCGCAAATCATGGGACGCCGAAAGTGAAATAGCCGGAGGTCTTGCGAGACTTAAGAGAAAATCGCAGACCATGTTGAACGACAGGGAAATTGATGATTATCTGAATACAGACGGAAGTTATCTGGACGATTCTCAAAAAGAAGCTTTTTGTTTGCTTAAAGATACAGAACCATGTTTTCTGATCGGTGGTCCCGGCACAGGAAAAACAACCACTCTAAAGAATCTTGTAGCCTGCTATCAGAAGAAATATCCGGAAAAACGTGTTGCCGTCTGCGCACCGACAGGCCGTGCGGCAGAAAGAATCAAGGAAGCAACCGGACTAGCTTCATCTACGATACATCTGTTGATGGAATACCGGATAGAAGACGGACAATCATTTCCTATGAGAAATGAGAATAATCCCATAGATGCCGATTTTATTATCATTGATGAATTCTCTATGGTCGGCATTTATCTGTTTAAAAGTTTTTTAAATGCGGTTGGGGATGAGACAAAACTTCTTTTTGTGGGCGACTGGAATCAGCTTCCTTCGGTAGAGCCTGGATTTTTGTTACATGATTTGGTAAACAGTGGCAAATTCCATTATTTTGAATTATCAAGTACACATAGACAGAAAAAAGACAGCTCTATCTGTATTAACAGAGATTTGATTTTAGACGGCAAAACTGAACTTAAACAGGATAGTCATTTTGTTATAAAACGCTTTCATAATGACTCGGAAGTAAGAATGGAGGCAAAAAGAATATTTGAAACGCTTTATGATCCGGTAAATTACCAGAAATTACATGTTATAACTCCTCAGCAATCGGGTACAATAGGTGTACAGGGACTAAATTTGCTGGCACAGGAAATATTCCATAACGCAGACGAAGATCATATCTGCTATGGCGAAGATTGCTTTTATAGGTCTGATAAAGTTATGACGGTTAGAAATGTGTATGGTGATGAATCGTATTTTAACGGCAATTTATGGCTCATTCATGATTTTTGCTCGGAAGAAATGATTCTTTCTGCAGACGACGATACAAATGTACATATTCACGAAGATCATTATGAAGACATTGCGCTTGCTTATGCGACCACGGTTCATAAATATCAGGGCAGCGAAGGAGAGATTATTGTGATAGCCCTTCCGTCGGATGTTGCGCCGTCTATGATAAGCAGATCAATTTTATACACAGCAGTAACAAGGGCGATTGATAAGGTAATTATCCTTTCTTCCGAAAACATGCTGGAAAGATTTATTATCGCAGATATCCATCCGAAAAGAAATTCTGGAATTGTGGAAAAATTAGAAAAAATATTATAAATGTGTCGCAATATTTATTCTCTGTGTTCAAAAAAGATTTCTTTCATAATAATATTGAAGGAAAAATATACCGAACACGAGGAGAATTGTATGCGTAAGGGTGTACTGAAATTTTTTAATCTCAAAAAGGGTTTTGGATTCATTGAAGATGAAGAGACCGGAGAACAATATTTTGTGCGATATCGAAGTTTTTTGCCAAACAAAATACGTATGATACCGGCTGCCAACAGCAGAGTATCTTTTGATATCGTTCAGAATAACAACGAAACGGAGCTGCCGCTTGCGGTAAATGTAACGTTTCTTTAAGAGAGCCGAAAGGCTCTCTTTTTTTAACCCTTCTTTTCTTTCATATTAATAGAAATTAGAAATCGGGAGGAAAAAAGAATGGTAAAATATGGTTTTTTACACTGTCATACACAGAATTCAGTAAAGGATTCCGTTATGACAGTAAAAAGACTTTGTCAGAGAGCTAAAGAAATGGAAGCACCTGCAGTGGCTATTGCCGATCATGGTGTATTAACGGGTATTCCTTCTTTTCTGAAGGAAGCCGCTGAAAATGAAATCAAACCTATAGTTGGATGTGAGTACTATGTCAAGGAATTTTCTTATGACAAAAGACTTCATCTGATAATTTATGCAAAAGATTTGATTGGATATCAGGCAATGATGAAAGCGGTGAAGCTTTCCAACAAGCGAATCGAAAAAGTAAGAACTATGCTTTTTCCTGCGTTAAACGAAGAAATTATCAAAACATGCTTCGGACCTGGTTCCAGGGGTTACGGACATGTAATCGCAACTTCTGCCTGTGTAAACGGCGTTCTGGCTGGTTTGATTCTTCAGAACGAAGCTTATAAGAAAGAAGCTGAAAAACTGGCTGAACAGCTGTCTGAGTTCGAAAGAAACAAGGATCTGTTGGAAAGTCATGAGGCAAAGAAAACAGCCCTCGAGAAACGTATCGATGAAATTCAGCACCTGACTCTTTTGAAGTTTGGAAAGGAGAAGAGAGCCGCAGAAAAGCTTCCTGAAGATGAGAAAGCGAAAGTACTTGCGGAAATCGCTGAAAAAGAAGCAGCTGTCGAAAGAGCCAAGGCTGAAGTAGCCCAGCTCAAAACCACAAAGAACACAATTTGCAAGCAGATCACACTTTGTAAAAATAAGTTTAGTGGCAAAGGCGGCGCTCTGAACGAAAAGTATACTGTATTGAAAGAATTGAGAGAGAAGATTTGCGACAGACCTGCTCTGGCCGCAAAGATGCGCTCCGATGCTCTCAGATATCAGCAGATTTTCGGAAAAGAGAACTTTTATATTGAACTCCAGTTCCACGGAATGTTCGAAGAGAAAGATGCTATGATGGAGCTCGACCGCATTGCACAGGAACTTGATATCCCTGTAGTGGCTGCAAACGACGCACACATGGCAACAAATTCCGAAGAAGATCTTGTGGGAAGAGAAACCGTAAGATCCTTGCGTTTCATGAAAATGGAGCCTTTGGAAGATTCCGATAAGGAATTGTACCTGAAAGATGACGAAGAGCTCTATAAAGCCATCAGACAGGTTGTGACTCCTGAAAGGGCTAAGATTGCAATGGAAAACGTCGGAAAGATCGTTGAACAGTGCAATTATGAACCCAGTAAGGAGAAACATTATCCCGTCTTCGATAAGAGCGTAGATTCCTTTGAACTCTTAAAGAAGATGACATACGAGGGTGTTCAGAAGCGTTTCCCTGGTGGTTTCCCGTCCAAGGAATACGATGAGCGTCTGGAGTACGAACTTGCTGTAATTAAGAAAATGGGCGTTTCAGATTATCACCTGATCGTTCAGGATTTGGTTAACTTCACCAAGAAACTGGGTAAGATGCCGGAAGACAGATACAACTATCTGAAAGAGAATATTTGGAACATGACATTCGAGCAGATCGTTGAATATGTCGAAGCAGATCAGACCTACGTAGGTATGACAGTGGGCCCCGGAAGAGGTTCTTCTGCAGGTTCCCTTGTTTGTTATTGTATTGGTATTACAGATCTGGATCCTATCGAACACGGCCTTTTGTTCGAAAGATATCTGAATCCGGAAAGAGTAACTATGCCTGATATTGATACAGACTATGCCAACGGCTACAGAGATGTGGTTGTTGTGTATACCTACAAAAAGTACGGAGAGGACGCTGTATGCAGAATTATCACATACGCAAAATCCGCTCCTAAGTCCGCCATAAAGGATGTGGCGAAGGCCATCGGCATTTCCAAGGGACAGGAAGACGAATATGTTGCTTTGGGAGACGCTCTGGCAGATGTAATTCCCCAGAAGCCAAAGGAGCATATTGCAACATATCTTCCTATATTTGAGGAAATGAACCAGAAAAATCCTAAGGTTGATGAGATCATCAAAAGAGCTATGTCAATCGAAGGAGCTTACAACCATTATGGCATGCATGCTGCCGGCGTTATCATTTCTGATAATGATGATGTTAATGAATATGTCCCTCTTTCCTGGGATGATGTTAACAAGCAGTGGAAGTGTCAGATGGACATGGTGGAAGCTGAAGAAGCTGGTCTTTTAAAGATGGATTATCTTGGCCTGAAAAATCTCAATATCATTACTGAAATGTTACGTCTTATCTACAAAAGAACCGGTCGCAAGATCGATCCTCAGACAGACATCAAAGAAGAAAAAGAGGTTATCAAGGCTATCTGTGCATCCGGGAAAACCAACGCGATCTTCCAGCTTGAATCCGCTGGTATGAAGGATGTGGAAAAGAAACTTGGAACCGATAAGTTTGCCGACCTGGTATTATTACTGGCAGCATACAGACCCGGCCCCATGGATTCTATTCCTTCCATGATTGCTGTAAAACATGGCAAGGCTCCCGAGTATAGACATCCGATGCTCGAGCATATTCTGAAAGACACTTACGGTTCCTTGATTTATCAGGAGCAAGTACAACAGATCTTCCGTGATCTGGCAGGATATTCCTTCGGACGAGCTGATCTTGTGCGTCGTGCCATGAGTAAAAAGAAGGAAGCTGTATTCCTTGCAGAAAAACCTATCTTCGTTAATGGAGATCCTGAAAGTGGAATTAAAGGCTGCGTCGCTAACGGCATTCCAGCAGAGGTCGCTGAACAGATTTTCGATGACATGGTTGACTTCGCAAAGTATGCTTTCAACAAATCCCACGCAGCAGCATACGCGCGGGTAACATACATTCTCTGCTGGTTAAAGTATTATTATCCGATTGAATTCATGACTGTGGCGTTAAGCTGGGCGAGCGAAAAACAATTGGTTGCTTTAATCGCAGAGTGTAAGTCAATGGGTATTGAGGTAAAACCTGTGGATATCAACAGATCCGGTGCTAAATTCAGTATCGTTGACGAAAAGATTTATTTTGGAATGACTTCTATCAAAGGTATCGGTGCTGTAGAACCCATTATGGCTGCAAGAAAGGAAGCTGCATTCAGCAGTTTTCACGATTACTATAGAAGAGGCCACTTCAAGAAGAATGTAACTGAAGGCTTAATCAATGCAGGTGCGTTTGATTATTTCTGCAAGAACCGTAAAGCTCTTATGATGGCTTTTGAGGAAATGGAAGAGTGCGCAAGCGGCAAATCAAAGAATAATTCTGATATCGAAAAGCAGACCGTTATTCTCAATGTTCTGAAAGAAATTGAGAATGAAAAGAACGGGTCCGTAGTAGATGCAGATTATGTATTTGGCAAGCTGAGAGCAGTCGGTTACAAAAATAAAACGCTTCCGACCATCGAAAAGATCCAGGCGAAGATCGATTCTATCGTTAATAAGAATCAGGAAATTGACGCTCAGATTTCTGAGATTGAAATTCCTGAAAATATTGATGAAGATATGATGCAGAAGCTGGAAAATGAGAAGAAGCTGATCGGGGTATTCTTATCCGGACATCCCATGGATGCCTACAGAATCCCCACAAATGCCAAGATGATTTCTGAACTTAAGGGTGGCGACGTTGTCAACATCTGCGGAATCATCGAGGATTACAAAATCCGCCAGAGAAAATCCGATAACGCTGATATGTCCTTCTTCACTTTGGAAGACAAGAGCGGTGTTATTGAAGTAGCTTGCTTCACAAAAGCATATGCTTCTTTCGGAGAATTACTTGGTGAAGGCAGAGTTGTCAATATCAGAGGTAAAGTAATGGAAGAAGAAGTCTCTGTTTCCAATAATAATACTGATGATGACGACAATGCAAATGAGGAAGAACAGAAAGAGACAGTTCTTAAAATCTCTGTATACGAAGTAAAGCCCATGGCTCCCGCAAGCAAGGATCTTATGCTTGAGATTCCGGATATTACTATTTGGAATGATTTATTCAAGGAGTGCGTGGTACAGTATGTTTCTCCTGTTGGAAAGTATCATGTGGTTCTTCATGATATTTTATTCAACGAAATAAGAGAGACATCACTTCATGTTGTTCCCCAGATAAAAAATGATCCGATCCTTGGATCTTTGATCACAGTTTTATAATTAACAGGCGTCGCAAGACGCCTGTTTTTCTGTGCAGAAAAAACGTTAATTTTCAAATTCTGTCATAATAATTATAGGCATAAAGAAAGGAGAAACGCATGCTGACTATTTCTTTTACAGAATATGATGATTTGGATCAGAAAGCAGAATTGTTTGAAGTTCCTGAGGATTACGAATTCCCATTAAGAGAGAGCTTTCAATCAAAACTGGACGAAAAACACGGCTTATTTGATCTTATGGTCGCATTTTACAATACCACAGATTCTGATTATCGCGAAGAATTGCGGCGATTTATGTATCAGGAAGTAAAAATCGTAGATTCCCTTGAAGATAATAATCCGATTGGAAAAGCTGTCAAAGGGCAACTTAAAATCTCATCCGAAAAAAATATGAAAATCATGCAGAATGTTCAGAATATGGATTTTCAGCTTACTGGATATTTTCCGACGAAACAGGATATCGACGATTACGTGAAAGATAATTCGGAAACGAATCTTGCGTTTTTATACTGGATTTTAAATACACCGATGGATGATCTTTCCGAAGATGAACTGGATACCATGAACTATATTAAAACAATTATCGAAAGAAGAGTAAAGTTGGAGGAATAATGGGAAAGAGACTTTTTATTACAGAAAAACCAAGTGTAGCCAGAGATTTTGCAAAGGCCCTGCATGTTAACGGGGGAGGAAAAGATGGCTACATTGAAGACGATAACACCATCATCACATGGTGTGTGGGGCATCTCGTTACCATGAGTTATCCGGAAAAATATGATCCGGATTTGAAATCATGGAAACTCGACACACTGCCGTTTTTGCCTAAAACGTTCAAATACGAGGTTATTGAAAGTGTAGCCAAACAATTCGGAATCGTTAAAGCACAGATTGAAAGAAAAGATGTGGATCACATTTATTATTCCGGTGATGCTGCGAGAGAGGGAGAATATATTCAGCGTCTTGTACGCCAGTTCTGTAATATTGGGAACAACGTAGAAGAGCGAAGAGTATGGATTGACTCCCAAACGGAAGAGGAAATTCAGAGAGGCATCAGGGAAGCGAAACTTCTTTCCGAATACGATCTTATTTCCGATGCCGGTTATATGCGCGCCATCGAGGATTATCTTTTTGGAATCAATCTTTCCAGAGCTTATACTTTGAAATTCGGCAGACTTTATAACAATATCGTAGGCAACACGAACAATGAAGTTATTGCTGTTGGCCGTGTTATGACCTGCGTGCTTGGAATGATCGTAAACCGCGAACGACTGATTAAAGGTTCAAAAGAAATTCCGTTCTACGGACTTCGGGGATTTGTCGGTGATTCTTCCGCGGACTGGAAGACAACGGAGACGTCCGCATATTTTGAATCTCCTATGCTTTATAAGCCGGGAGCATTTTCTGATAAGAAGAATGCAGAAGAATTGAAAGCGAAATGCGAAGCAAAAGGACAGCTTCTTTACAAAAATAAGGAGAAGAACAGAGAAAAGAAATCCGCGCCCATGCTTTACAACCTTGCCGAACTGCAGGGAGAATGTTCTTCCGCGCTTAAGATTACGCCGGATCAGACGCTTCAAATTGTTCAGGCCTTATATGAAAAGAAGATGGTGACTTATCCCAGAACGGACGCAAGAGTTTTATCATCTGCCGTTGCAAAGGAAATCGCAAACAATATCAATGGATTAAAGAGCCATCCGGTTGTTGGCAAATGCGCATCCATGATTGATGCCGGTTACATCAATAACATTGGAAATACCAAATACACCAATGATGCATTGATTTCCGACCACTATGCGATCATTCCTACCGGAAAAGAAGTAAGCAGCTACAATTCCCTCGGTGATGACGAAAAGACAGTTTATGCCATGATCTGCCGCCGTTTTCTCGCTATTTTTTATCCGGAAGCCGTATATGAGAAAATCGCATATTTCTTCGATTGCGATGGAGAAAGTTTTCAGGCAGCGACAAAAACGCTTGTAACGCCCGGATACCTTTCCGTCTATGACAAAACAGTGGAAGAAACAGAAGAAATGTTCTCTGGATTGAAAGAGGGAGAAAGTTACAACGCAAGATTTGAAATTGTGGAAGGAAAAACGCAGCCGCCCAAAAGATATACTTCCGGTAGTATTATCCTTGCAATGGAAAACGCAGGACAGCTGATTGAAGACGCGGATCTCAGGGCGCAGATCAAATCCAGTGGAATAGGAACCAGTGCAACGAGAGCAGAAATCCTCAAAAAGCTGATCGCCAATAATTACGTAACACTTAATAAGAAAACGCAGGCATTATCTCCCAGTGAGCGCGGAGAGGTGATCTTTGATATCGTTAACATTATTACGCCATCCCTGCTCAGACCAGAAATGACAGCCAACTGGGAAAAAGGACTGGATATGGTAGCAAGCGGCGATGTGACAAAAGAAGGATATCTGGAAAAGTTATATGCTTATGTCACCCGAGAAGTAAACGCTGTAAAAGACGCAAACGTAGAAGAGATCAAAAAAAATCTTCCGGAAGAGAAAATTAAAACTTCCAGTTCTGGTGGTTATACCAAAATGGAAGTGAAACCGAAATTCAAAAAGTCAGCACCGGCAAAAATGCCCGAAGTATGTCCTCACTGCGGCGGAAAGATCCGCGAATTCGAAAAGGGATATGGATGCAGCAAATGTAACGCTGTCGTTTGGAAAAGAATTGGACAGACAATGCTTTCCGAAGAACAGCTTACAAAACTGCTCTGTTCCGGAGAAACGGATTTTATCGAGTTTAAGAAGAAAGATGGTTCCGGTACATTTACAGCTAAGTTAAAAGCAGCAAGTGACTGGTCCACAAAATTTGTGTTTCAGGAAAGAAAATAGCGTACAATTAGAAGGTGGGGCGTTTTGCTCCACTTTCTTTCATAATAATTATGAGGGTAGTATTTCAAAATATAATTTATAAAAAGGAGAACGCTATGGACGAAAAAGTCGTTGAAGTGAATCTGTCTCTGGATGAAGAAAAGTCCGCAGACAATGAAGTGACGGTTGAGACCGTTAAACATTATGAAGACACCAATCGTGCCGAGATTGAGGGTACGATGGTTAGTCGTTTTGATGCCGGTAAGGCAGCATTATTAACTATCCTTGTAACCACAGGACGTGAAAAGAATGAGACTTCCGGTATTACCGTTGTTGCGACCGGTGATCTTTATGAAAAAGCCGTTGCTATCAAAGAGGGCAGACGCGTCAAAGTTACAGGAGAAATGAGAACTATTCCCGACAGAAAAAACCCCGGTTTTTATACCTGCCAGGTATTTGCAAAAGAGCTGGAAGAAGCAAAGAGTCAGCTGGAAGAAGAGTTTGACATCAAAGGTCGTGTGTATGACCAGTCATTCAACAGGGTATTTGTTGTCGGAACAGTATCCCGTCTGATCCAGATTAACAGAAATTACATCAAGGTCGTAATTCAGGTTAAGAGTGATAAAAAGACAAGATGCATTGAAGGATCCCTCATCGCAAGAAACATGAAGAATGTAATTCCTCACGTTATGGTTGGCAGCCGTATCTGCGCCGTTCTCGAAATGCGCAGCACCAGAAAAGAAGTAGACGGAAAGCCTGTTTACCGTAAGGATGCCTATATCGTAGATATGAAGGAAATTTAAGAAGCCGCCTGCCGTGTATCAAACGGCAGGCTTTTTCTTTCATAATAATTATGATATTTAAGAGATGAGGAGAGAGCTTATCTCTTTTTTATTTAGCTGAAAGGAGAATAAAAAATATATGAAAAATGTAGTGGTTATTAAAAAGGACGGAACGACTCAGGATTTTAATCCGGAGAAAATCAAAAAAGCGATCACAAAAAGCGCGGATCGTGTTCTGATAGATCTCAGCGAGGAACAGAAAGATGAAATCGTCAATATTATCAAAAAGCATATTGATGAAAAGAATCTATCTGAAATTTCCATATACACAATGCACTGTCTGGTCGAAGGAGCACTTGATGATGTGTCTCCGGAAGTAGCAAAAAGTTATCGTGATTATCGCGATTACAAAACTACTTTTGTAGATATGCTTGATAAGGTATATCGTAAAAGTCAGTCCATTATGTATATCGGAGATAAGGAGAACGCGAATTCCGATTCTGCGCTGGTATCCACTAAGAGAAGTTTGATTTTCAATCAACTGAATAAGGAATTGTATCAGAAGTTTTTCTTAAACAGAGAAGAACAGCAGGCCATCAATGACGGATACATTTATATTCACGATATGTCTGCGAGAAGAGATACCATGAACTGCTGCTTGTTCCGTATGGGCGAAGTGCTCAAAGGCGGCTTCGAAATGGGTAATGTCTGGTACAATGAGCCGAAAACGCTGGATACAGCCTGCGATGTTATCAGCGATGTCATTCTGAATGCAGCAAGCCAGCAGTACGGCGGATTTACTGTTCCTGAGATTGACAAGATACTGAAACCCTATGCGGAAAAATCCTTAAATCTTCACAAAGAGGAATATCTTTCTGTGTTTAAGGACAGCGAGCAACCTGTGACCGATGAAATTCTGAAAAAAGCTGAAAAATATGCATGGGACAAAACCGTAAGAGAAATGGAACAGGGCTATCAGGGCTGGGAATACAAGCTCAATACCGTGGCAAGCAGCCGTGGAGATTATCCATTCACTGCAATTTCCTTTGGTCTCGGAACCGATCCTATTGAAAAGATGATCTCCAAAGCAATTTTGAGAGTTCACAGAGAAGGACAGGGCAAAAAAGGAAATAAGATCCCGGTGCTGTTCCCGAAGCTGATTTTTTTGTACACCAAAGACCTTCACGGAATCGGTGCCGAAAACGAGGATGTGTTTGAGGAAGCTGTCAAAACATCAGCTAAAACGATGTATCCTGATTACACCAGCCTCGACAGTGATGATACGATCGGAGAAATGTGGCATAAATATCACAAGGCGATTTCTCCTATGGGCTGCAGAGCATATCTGTCCCCCTGGTATGAAAGAGGCGGATCACATCCGGCAGATGATAAAGATGTTCCTGTTTTTGAAGGACGTTTTAACATCGGAGCCGTATCACTACATTTGCCTATGATCCTTGCGAAAGCAAGAAAAGAGAGTAAAGATTTTTATGAAGTCCTGGACTATTATATGGAACTGATCCGTAAGCTTCATATCCGCACCTACGCATATCTCGGAGAGATGAGAGCCTCTACGAATCCTCTGGCATACTGCGAAGGCGGCTTCTACGGAGGCAATTTAAAACCTTCCGACAAGATCAAGCCGTTACTTAAATCAGCGACAGCAAGTTTTGGTATTACGGCACTGAATGAGCTGCAGGAACTGTATAATGGCAAGTCACTTGTCGAAGACGGAGAATTCGCATTGGAAGTTATGCGGCATATTCAGGACAAGGTGAATGAATATAAGGCAGCCGACGGAAATCTGTATGCCATTTATGGCACGCCCGCTGAAAATTTATGCGGACTGCAGATTAAGCAGTTCAGAGCAAAATACGGTATTGTCGATGGTGTTTCCGACAGACCGTATGTGAGCAACAGCTTCCATTGTCATGTATCTGAAGACATTACGCCGATTCAGAAACAGGATCTGGAAAAGAGATTCTGGTCTTATTTCCAGGGCGGAAGAATCCAGTATGTAAAATATCCGGTAAATTACAACGTGACAGCAATCAAGAGTCTTATCCGGAGAGCAATGAACCTTGGATTTTATGAAGGCGTCAATATGGCATTATCCTATTGTAATGATTGCGGACATGAGGAACTGGATATGGATGTGTGCCCCGTCTGTGGCAGCCGTAATTTGACCAAAATCGATCGAATGAACGGTTACCTGGCATATTCCAGGGTACATGGAGATACGCGGCTGAATGAGGCTAAAATGGCCGAAATCGCGGACCGTAAGAGCATGTAAAATATTTAAGAAGGAGCCGAAAGGCTTCTTCTTATTATGGAGGTAAAAATGATCTATTTTAGAAATATCAATGACATTGAAGATTATTCCGGAAAGGAAATCTGGCTGATTATGCGGAGTGTCACTGGAAATCTGGAGAAAATAGCGAAGCTGCCGAATGTTCATGTTGTACCGGAACTTGCGCCGTCAGAGAAATTATACACAGACTTTCTTTTTTGGAAAAAGAAATTAGAATGGGGACAAGAAAAGTTCGACAACGAATATACGCCACGCTTCATTTATCAGCTTTCTACCGATAAGAAAGCGCAGCTTAAACTATTGGAACTATGTAAGAGAAAAGATAACTCAATTTATCTGTGCTGTGCTTGCGAGCGCGAGCAGATGTGTCATCGGATCATCATTGCAAGAATGTTGGATCAGTGGGGAATCCCTGTTGATGTAGAAAATGTAATGCATTTAAAAAGGCAGCCGTAAGCTGCCTTTTTCTTATCTTAAAAATATACAATTTGTTCACGAACAAACTCCCTTTTTAGTTTTGGATAAGGTCCTCCATCAACGTCATAATTTTTAAAATAAGACTGTGATTTGTTTTTTACGGATAAACCTGCAGATTTTCGCATAAAACCGGGCTGTTCGGTGCCGCCTATAAAATATACTGCACAGTGAAATTGATCAATCAATTCATACCTTTATTATATCAGAAGTATTTTGAAATGCAAATTTCTGCACAGAAATTTTCGATGTTTTTATTTTTTGTATTTCATAATAATTATGGAGGATAAAATATGGAAATTAAAAATTTTAATGTAAAAGTATGGAAAGAAGATAATATTGCGACGCCGGAAGGAAATTACATGTGTGTCGTTCCGGGAGAAAACGGATATCAATGGGCGGATCTTTTTAAAGACAGATTTCGCGAACTGGAGCCTGGAATTGACGGTGACCATATTAAAGCTTTATCTTTCTCTTTGGAATTTTTATGCGAAGATATCGAATTTATCAAAATCAATCATTTTATTTTAGATTTCTTCGAGACAATTTTTTCAGAGGGGAATGTTTTGTCCATTCGAGGATTGAATAACGATAATTTATTTAAGTATGAAATATTGTGTTTTCCACTGGTAAGAAGAGTTTTGAAAGCTTCTAACTGGGTTGCAAAGGATGAGGAAGGATATAAGATTCATCAGGATATATTAAATACCTTTCTTGCTTCGTTTGAAAATACATTTTCCACAAATATTACCAACAGAGCTGATTACGCTGATTCTGGAGCATCAGCAGAGCCGGTTGCAAAAGTGGATTTGATTTCACAAATGGACGTTCCCGAACCCAAAGTTTCAGATTATAAAGAAATGATTTATGACGCCGCCGGATTTGATGCCCAGACGATTACGGATGCCGGATATGAACGGTTTACACAGATGTGTTCACATATCATTTCCTATTATACGACCGGCGTCGAAAAAGCACTTTACTTTAAAGCGCAGGTTGGCGATATTACACCCGAAAACTTCATGAAGAATGTAGAAGATACTACAAGACGTCTGTATCAGAATATCACCGACAGAGATATAAAACTCCTGCTCGATAAAGTCTACAGTGCCGTTTACAAAAATTATGTGCTTGATCAGCTGATCGAATCAGATGAGATCAGCGACATTAAGGTTATTGACCCGAAACATATCCGAGTAAAAGTAAATGGGAAAAGAATGACTTCTAATGTAGGATTCATTAATGCAAATGATTATATCAACTACATTAATAGCTTGGCCATAAGATATGGTTTGGATCTCGCGAATGAAGCCTACCATGTGTTTACAGACGAATATACAAGCCCCAAATTCATTCTGAGAATGAATATTGCCACACAGTATGTAAATTCTTCGCCTTTTCCGTATTTACATATCAGAAAGATAAGAAAAAATAAATATACTATTGATGATTTGATAGAAAAAGGCGTTATGACGAGGAAGGTGGCAAATTACCTTATTGAAAAAATTAATACCACAGGAGTCGTAATCTGCGGCAAAGGCGCATCAGGAAAAACGAATCTATTGAATGTATTGCTTGATCTGATTTATTATAATATGTCCGGATTGGTTATTCAGGAAAGCAAAGAATTATTTTCAAACAAACATCCCGATTTTATGTTCCAGCATATCACAAACAGCAAAAACGGACGTCCGGCATACGGGTTGAAGGAAGAGGCCACAAACGGATTGCTTACTGATCTGGATCACTTCATCATCGGTGAGATTAAGGGCGGAGAGGCATGGTATTTCTTAAACGCTGCTTCTACTGGCCACATCTGCAGCTGTACTGTCCATGCGCCGTCTGCGAAAGACGCGATAGATAAGCTCGCGGATTATGTTACTTATGAAAGTAAATATTCCAAAGAACAGGCCATGTATATGCTGAAAGAACTTAAGACTATCGTATTTATGTCGCATTTTAAGATTAGGGAAATTGTTGAAATTACCGGATGGGACGACGAAAAGAAGCAACTCATTTTCAAAACAGTATACCAGTTATAATTTCTGTGCAGAAAAATCAGTTTTTCGGAAAATGTGTCATAATAATACTAGATAAAGAAAACTAGCCAAGAAAGGACAAAAATATGGATACAAAAGCTTTTAAGACACGGACCATCATTCAGTCACAGACCTTAAACGGACAGAGACCGGCAATCCGGCAGAATCCAAGCAGAAGACAGGATCAGTGGGTAATCGGTCTCGATATCGGTTATTCTTCCGTAAAAGGAATGAGCCAGAACGCTCTGTTTACTTTTCCCAAATTTGCAAAAAAGTTGCCAAAGAATGCGGTAGCTCTCGCAAAACCTTTGGATACAGATATTCTGTACCGTGATGAAAACGGTGAGATCTACGCTGTAGGTGAAAAAGCAGAGAAGATGCTTTCCATTGAAACCGCAAGCGACAATGATCCGACTTTGTTCGGAAGGAATCATTATTATAGTGAAACATTTAAAATCGCTGCCCGCGTTGGTCTGGCGATGGCACTTCAGAGCAACTCTTACGGATCCCCAGAAGGAAAGAGAATCGTCGTGCAGACTGGACTTCCTTCCGCATATATGCTCGATGACGCAAGATATATTAAGGAAGTGTTCGCAGATAATTACAGCTTTGATCTCAAGATGGGACGTGAAGACTGGAGACATTATGAATTTACGCTGACGGAGAATGACATCTTTGTAATGCAGCAGCCGATGGGAGCTCTGATTTCCCTGGTTGTGGACAAGAACGGTATTCAGACACTTGATTCTGAAGCGATTTTCCGTTCAAGAATCCTTGTATTCGATCCCGGTTTCAAAACAGGAGATACCGCATATATCAAAGGCGGAGAGATCAACCCGGCAGACTGCCAGACTTTCGAGGAACTGAGTATGCTGGAAGTACTCAATCGCACTGCTGAAAAAATTCATCAAAAATACGGTGTTACGGTAACAATCCCCGCTATGCAGAATTATCTCGAAACAGGGGAAGTAAAGGTACTGGATCGGAAGAATATGAGATCGTACCCTGTTGACTTTGCTGATTTGTTGGAAGCTTCCAGCATGGAAGTGTGCGATATGGCGATTTCAAAGCTGGTGGAAGTATATAATTATTTCAGCGAAGTGGATTACCTTACACTTTCCGGAGGAACCGGTGCTGCATGGTATCCTTATTTTAAGGAAAAATTATCCGGCTTTGAAACTCTCAATATCATTCCTTGCAATAGAAACGATGATATTTCTTATATTTTTGCGAATGTCAGAGGTTACTACATGTACCGGATCAATATTGGATAAGGAGTGTGCCTATGGCTAATAAAACAACATTCTATGTCCGCATTTATTCCCGTCACGACCATGACCTTATGATGTATTATCTGTCCCTTCGCAGCTGCGAAGGGGCGGGTAACAGAGAATTTTCCAAAGTAATCAAGACGGTATTGAGAGATTATGTCCGTAAAAGAAAATTTCAGATTCCGATTGTAAAAACACAGACCGATATTATTCCGAAAGGGTCGCTGAAAATCAGATTTACTCTTGATAACGAAGAAGATGCGGATGTAATAAAACTCTTACGATCCGTATATAAAAGACAAATGAATAGTTTTATCAAAAATCTGCTGAGATCAAGAATAGAAGAAAGCCAGCTCGAAAGTTATTTCCGCGCTTCGGAAAAAGCAGCATTAGCGGTGGTTGATGGTATTGAAAATAGAAAAAAGCGTGTGACTGCCACCAGAATGCAGCAAATGAATGCGGAAGAAAAAACGATAGAAAGCGTTGTCAAGTCGGAAAAAATTTCTGTTGAAGCCACAGTCGCTCCCAATATGCCAAAAGTCGAAGAGACAATACCCAAAACAAGTTACAACAAGTCATTTGCCTCAACGCCTATAGTACCGCAAAAAAATAATAACACTGTACCAGGTCAGACAGAAAATTCTTCCGGATTCAATATTTTTGGAGCCTTGGAACAAGCAATGAATTTCGGACAATAAGAGGAGAAAAATTATAAAAACGTAACATAGCGTCTGTAATATTTTATCGTTTTAAACAAAATTTAGGAGGTTAATGAAATATTATGAAACATTTAGTTGTATTTTTTTCAGAAAACGGAGTACATACTGCGTCATACGATTTTAAAAACGTACCGCCTACCATTAAAGACATACAGGAAATGCAAAAAGATTTACAGAGACAGCTGAATTTGGTTAATGCGCCTGCAATCGTAAATTGGTTGCCAATCAGTGAATAAAAAGATTATTAATCATATATGAAAATATCTAAGCAAAAAATCAGATCGAAAAAGTAAGAAAACTCAAAAAATAAAATCCTATCAGAAATTTGGAACAATAAGAGGAGAAAAATTATGAACGAAACAGTATTAAAATTAAAAGATACCGAACTTGCTAAACGAGTTGCCGCAGTAGAAGAATTCTGTAAGAGCAATAAACTGCCGTATTTTATCGGAATACCGGTGGAAAACACCAAAGAAGGTACATCCTATTTTTATTCTTATCTGACTCCAGCAGTATCCGGTGTGGAGCTGACGGAAGACAAGGTAACAAAGATGTTGAATGTAGCAAATGGATTCAACACCGTACCTCCGGTTCCTGTAACAGAATTCATGTTTTAGAATTTATCACGAAAGCGCCCCTTATTCGGGCGCTTTTTTACATAAAACGTTCGTATCAAGAATCTTTCATAATAATAGTAGCAAAGAATATTAATTTCAGAAAGGAAAAACCATGGATTATTTGCTTTTTAAAAAGAATGATCCAATTTTATCATTCAATCTTTCTAAAAATAACGTAGTGCGAATGCGCGAAATATTTACGCCCGAACTGCTTCCTTACAATATGCAGGATCCGGATGGAAAACAGTTAAAAGACTGGTTACAAAAGAGATGCATTTCACAAAGCAGGCCTCATATAGACAAGCTGTATGAAATTACAGGAAAGAACAGTTCATTTGAATTGTCCATATCATGTCATTGTGTGAATTTAACGGACTGTTACTGGATAAAAACAGAAGAAGATCCGGTTAAATGGGAAGATGTTGATTTCCGCGCAAACGGTTATTCGGAATCTGTCGGAAATCTGCTGTTGAAAAATGAAATTTACAGCAATGATTTTATTTCTCCGGACTTAACCACAAATGGCATTACGGAAAAGGCCTGGAAAAGAATAAACGACCTGGATTATCTGTTTAAGCTCGGAAGAACACCGTTTTTTCAAGAACCCTATAACGAAATTGCATGTTCAAAAGTCGCGCAGTGTTTCCCTGTTTTGAATGCGGTTCCTTATTTTTTGGGACTCGTAGGAGATAAGCCGGCGAGCGTATGCGAAAACTTTCTGAAAGATAATCAGGAGTTTGTCCCGGCTTCTTATTTGATTCCTAAAGGACACCCGCAGGAGGCAAGATACATTAGGCTCACATACGTTTGCAAAGAACTCGGAATGCATAACGTTAAAGAGTTTCTTGATAACATGATCGCATTCGATTACATCATCAATAACACAGATAGACATTTGGGAAATTTCGGTTTTCTTAGGAATGCGACGACGGGAGAATATTTAGGTCCTGCTCCGATTTTCGATAATGGTAATTCTTTGTGGTTCGATGAGCCAATCGAGTGCAATTATACGGTAGATAATTTTTCCAAACCATTTTGCGATTATCACGAAGATCAATTAAAACTGACGAAAAAGTTGGATAATATAGACTTCGTTAATCTAAAACTGATGCCGGAAATTGTTCGCGCAGAGCTGCTTAAGGTATGTGATGCCAAGCGCGTTGATAAAATCATCAGGACTTTTTCAGACAGGATCAATTCTTTGTATGAATATCGCGAAAGGATGGCGGTACAGAAGAAAGATTTGTTCAAAAAATATTCCATCGAGGAGGTAAGATAATATGAGTGTTTATGATGATAAAATGAACCAAGAAATGTTCAAAGTGGTTTGTGATCTGAATAGATTGATTGCGGAAGCAACGAAGGTAGTCGGAGTGACCGCATTAAACATATTAACGAATTTTAATATGGGGAGAAAACTTCGTATTCATGGACGCTTTAATAATTACGATGTATTAAGCGTAACTGGCCTTTCAATGGATGAAGCAGAAGAATTGTTATGGAAAAAGAAAAAAGTTGTAGCCAAAGGTTTTTACGACAGGGACGGTCATTATATTCTTGCAATCAAAAGAGAAGATTTTGATAAAATTTCCGAACTCGAAAAAGAAATCGCCGATGGTACGCTGAATGTCGATGAATTTCGCGAAGAATATAGAAAAAGCAAATTTGAACAGGAGCAAGGACACTCATCTAATAGCGAACGATCCAATCGTATGCCTGATCCGATCGACGCTCCTTTCGAAGAGATTTCCGAGGATGCTCCTGAACTGACCGAGGAAGATTTTGAACAGGGTGGAAATTTTGAAGTCAATTTCAATCCCGAGGAAGTTGTTCAGAGTATTGAAAATGATAAATCCAATGAAATAGAGAATGAAGTCGCTGCAGAGGAAGCTGTAGATCATAACAATGATTTTGCGTCCGGTGAAAGAAATGAAGCAGAAGTATCTGAATCTACTGATATTCCGCAGACAGAAGAGGATATTAAAGAACCTGATATTTCGCCGGAAGTTCCTCCCGTTCAGGAAGAAGATATTGAAGGGCCGTCTGTTGAGAATCAGAACATTGAATCCGGTGATGAACACGCGCCCGAAGCGACAGAGGAATCCTTAAGAGAAGATTCCGATAACGCGCCGTCTATCCAGAAAAAATCAGAAATAGAAAATAATGCATATATTGAGGAACAACGCGGCACGGAAGCAGATAGCGAACCTGAGCAGCGCGATATCGATGCGAATAGCGAATTTGGACAGTACGAAACTGAAAAATCGGTCGATGATCGTCCTGACAACTCCCATTCAGAAGAACATAAGGAAAAATCTGAGTATTCTGGAGAATCCAATAAAGAGAATTCCTCACATCCTGAAGAACATGAAAAAGATTCGGCGGAACAATATACGAAACCTGATGAATCTTTTTCAGAAGAGTACAAAGTTGAAGAATTAGATAATTCTCATTCTAATGGACAAAGTGCTGAAAGACAGAATACGCCGGAACACGAATCTCACAACGAAAAGGTTTTTGATCGTTCGGCGCTGGCCGAAAGCAGCGCTACGGATCGTTCCGGAGAAAATACTTCCTATCGAAATAATGATGCAACGATGTATTCTAATGAAGGTACATCAATAGACGAAAGAGACAGACGAGAAAAAGAAGAAGCTATTCGGAAACAGATCGATCGAAGAGAGCGCAGAGAAAATGTAACCGTTACCGAGGTTGGAACCGGAGCGAGCTTATTTTCTTCTTATGGTGATGCCAAAGAAGTGGAACAACTGCATGCAGCAGACAAAACAAACAGACCTGCTTTTTCGGATAATAGAGAGGTAAAAACTGATTCAAAGAATGAATCTTCTGGATTAAAAATGTTGCAGAATGGTGACTCTCGCAAAGATGTGCTGAGTTACAAAGAACAGTCTCAGAACCATTATACGCTTCCTTCTCCAAATTCAACAGGAGATAAAACTAACGTTCAATTTAATAAACTGACTTTGGTAAATAAATATACAGGCAATGTTGCTACCGATATGATTAAATCTGTTGGTACTGTCTTTGTGGGGTCCATAGAAGAAGGCAACAGGGAGTCAATGCAAGGACAGGGAAAAGCTCAAATGTCCGGGATATCCACTTACATTAATAATATTGGCTATTCCAATCTTGCTTCTGTCAAACGAGATGCTTTGATCAGAAAGACTCAACGAGAATTAAACAGCGGAACCGGGGCTTACGGGCAACTTAATCAACTGCTAAAAACAAAAGGATTTGCTGGAATCGATTTTTCTTCTCGAAAACAAGCAGGATCTTCTATGGAGGATATTTATAAAATGCTCCAAAGAAGCGGGATGGCTTCCAACAGAAGCGGTGTATGGGATTTAACGAAATTTGACAGATTGTATCGCCGCGCAAGAAAAGGTAATGATTATAGTGAAATAGCCCGTGCTTTAGGAATCAGCAGTATTTCTAAAGCCGAAATGAAGCTTATTGGAGAACAAATCCATCAATTTGCCAAAAGAGATAGAACAGGCAGAAAATCCACAGAAGGTGCGGTGAGTACAGGAAAAACTCTTCGCTCTATGATTGCGCATAAACTTGGACAGGACAGTCAGGTTCTCGCCGGATACATGAATATCAAACAAACTGTCCAAACAGTACGATCGACCGCAAAAGCTGCATGGCTGATGGCGGTCACAAATGGACGTGTTATCGGCAAGCTTGGTAAATGGTCCGGTCGCTTAATTGGTTTTGGTGCCAATACAAAGCTCTTGAGAGATACTGCGTTTGGAAAAGGATACAGAAAAATAGATTCCGGAGCAAAAAAGATTGGCGGTAAAATAGATGATTTAAAAAATCATCATCGGGAAAAGAAAGATAAAGAGGATTCTAAAAAAGAGAAAAAGAAAACCAACGAAAAGAAAAAGAGAGAAGATAGGCAAAAAGCCAGAAGAAATGCCCGCCAGGCAAGATTTGCCTCCTTGGCAGGAAAATGGAATCGTTTTGCTCCTGGTTTTTTAAGAACGAATAGTTTCGTTGGAAGGACGGTTGGCAATCTCGGCAAGGCTGTCGCAAGAACAACAAAAATACTGGGTAATGTGTTTAAATCAGTTTTTAGTTTAATTGGGGCAGTTTCTCTTGCAAAAGCATATATTAAAAAAACACTAATTTATGTTCTTGGAGGCTCTTTTCTTATAATGGGTGCAGCAGTTGTTATCATATCAGCTCCAATTGATTTCATTCTTGGCTTTGAAACCACAGATGACGAAGATAGCACTGGCGATCCAATAATGGATAAAACAATGCATTCTTTGCAGGAAATGGAAACTAAATGGACTGATAGTCTGCTTAATGATACGGAAGGCGTGGACCTTACTGATTATAATTTAAAATATGGATCTTCTTACAAAACAGCGGCAGAATATATGCCCGCAAGCGGCGCTCCGAGAATTTTCTGGGGACAGCATAATGTAAAATGGAACAATTTGTCTGGTTTTACGGCTAATCCGTTCGGTAATTTCGACCTTGAGAATGATAACACAGCTTCATTTATGAACAATATAAACGGTGGTGTAGAGCTGATTTACAAAACAAAAGATGGGTCAGCAAGAACCAGTAACATTAAGGAAATTATCTGTATGGCAGATATTTACACAATGTTCAGTACGGAAGCAGAAGATACTCACGATGACGGACAAGCTGTAGACGGAAGTGAAAGTGCAAATGCAAAACAGTCCGGAGCTACATTTGCGGCATCCAATAAAAAAATTAATGGAGATATAAAATCATGGGCTTCGAACAGCATGATTGCTTATGCGCAGGATCTATTCAATATGTCTCATCAGGAGATCATTGATCTTCAGTACGTCATTTTACCGACCAAAGTAACGAAAGATTCTTTTGATCCGGACACAACGATCGTCGATGGCGAAAATAACACATCTGTAAAAGTAACACAGTGTCCCGATTATGATTTAGGCGGTTGTCAGATTTACGAGAATTTTTATTACGATAAAAATGGCATAGCTGTAAAAGACAAAGACGGAAATCTCCATACAGCCGGCGGCGTATATCCATTAAGAAAAAACAATATGAAATTTGATGAAGATGAATCCGGAAATATCATAAATACAGAATATTGCTTTGCAGATAGCGTTGTTGGATTTGGAAATATTTATAACTCAGATAACGCTGCTTGTTGGAAAATTGAACTTCAAGACAGTAAATCAGACGAAATAGAAGATTATTCGGAGCCAAGCGAAAGTGGAATTTCCGATGCTGTTAAGAGTTTGACCGGTGACAAAGAATATGTAACAGGTTTTTCTTGGAATGATGCGGGATATTTTATCCTCACTACAGAAATTGTTGGAGAGACAAGAACACATACTAATCCAGAGTGGGTGATTGATGAGCCTGCTAGTCCGGGACATCCAGAAAAAGGTCATATAGCATTAAACCCGTATCAGGCAACAGACGTTGAATCCCGCACTTATCATGTGACTCATGAATGTGTAGGAGACCATCATGGGCGTTATTGCGGAGGTCATCTGAAGGCAAAAATAACCGGCGTAATATATGGCTTTACAGATGCGGAAGTTGGTGCCGAAGAGGGTGGTGTAACGATTGCAGGAAAAGTAGAAGATGGTAGTTTCGTTCACAAGGATAGCAGTAAATTCGTTGTAGATAACCCGAATGTATTTAAAACTGCACAGGATATTTTTGATATTGATGCCGCATGTACACATCCTAATGAAAGAGAAGATTGGGAAGGCTGGACCGAAGAGAATATTGAATTAACGCTTCTTAAATACAACATGGACTGGGAAGATCTGTATGGTTTTGATCTTACGACGACGCTTGGCGGACAGGCATTAACTTCTGCTGATACGCAAGAGATTATGGAACAGATCAGGAAAAATTACCCCGGTTTATCAGAAGAACGGCTAAGTGTTGTGGAAAGAGGATTAAATTATGTAGGAAAAATAGGGTATAGCCAAACGCATCACAACTGTCCTTTAGAGGGACCTTGTTTAATAAGCAAGAGCGGCCCTTGTTATTTGTCAGATTGCTCCGGTTTTACTTCTAATTTGTGGATCGATGAATTGGGCGACATATATACAACGGATGGATTTCGAACTATGCTGAACGGAAAATTCGATTCTTCAAAGAATTTGCCTGGAGATATCATAGTGCATTATGATCCGAACGGAAATCACGCACTTTTATATATCGGTGAATTTGAATATGATGGAACTTATCAGACCTGGTCCATCGATTGCTCCACAGTAAAAGGTGTCGGAAACGTATTCCTTCGCCACAGAGATTATTACGATAGTTGTTCTTATATTTCACCAGCGCCTTAATTAAAAAATAAATAAAAACAACCCTTAATCTCTAAGAAGGAGAGAAGGGTTGTTTTTTGTTTCAATACATAACATTTAATTTTCTATCTTTTTCATATTGTCTTACGTCAAATGCCGGCAAAGCTATTCTTTCAGCATTCGCGTATTCATTTTCAATGATAAAATTAACAGCTTCACCACTTTTCTCATACCAATTCGCGCCAAACTTTTCCAATAACGTGTTTTTAAGTTTTTCTTGGGCGTCATATAAACTTAAGCCTTGCCTCAAATATATTTTTGTGATTTCTGCAATTTTATTTGCAAAATCAATATTACCCATTATTTTTGTTTTATTATCCATTAAGCTTACAGAACACATATAGTTTGGTGAAATCATAAATAGAGTCTCCTTCCAAATTTTTTAATTATAGTTGCGATTTTATCTAATGAATATTTTATCCTCATATACTTATTATGAATGATTTCAACTCATATTATAACATATAACTGCAAAATGGGAGAGTATTTTTATACAAATATGTGTTCGCATCTTTTCGAAGTTGCGAAAAGAATATTACTTTTGATGAAAATTATAAGACTTGGCGATTATTATGCCCACTGGAATTTTTGAATTCCATTTAGCCATATTTTTATGTGTGTTGGAATTTTCATATTCCATTCAAATATATTTATATTCTTTGTGGAATTATTTTATTCTTACACGAATAATTCGTCCAGCGTGTCTGCTAAAAACCAATTCCGCCAAAGCGCCGTTTTCGTCAGACCCGCGCTTAAATCACAAATATACACAACCCATATCGCCATGATCCATTATGTCAATTCTAAAGCATTTGCTCAAAATCCATATATGGAAAATGTTTCTGCTTCTTTTCCAAAGGATATTTTTGTGCAGAAATTTGCGTGTTTTTGACTTATCTATCATAATAATTATATAAAGAAATGTAATTTAGCTCAGAGGTACGTAGATATGGGTAAAAACTATTTTAAGGAACGTGACAAAAAGAATATGTCTGTTGTGACGGAATTATCCACTTCTCTTCCTCAGGCAGTCACCGAGTATATGAATGCGATTTCGCTATCCAGAGCTCCGTCTACGCTGGCAAATTATTCGCGGCAGCTTAACGTATTTTTCGTATGGATAGCTGATAACGACATTATTCCGAAAAAGCCGAAGGAAATTAATTTTGATGACCTTGAGTCAATAACTTCCGATGATGTTATTTCTTTTATGCATGCGCTGCGTTTTACAGGCGACAATGACGAGACCTTACGGGCTTATTTAAGGGCTATTTCTGCATTGTACGTATATTTTATCAAAAACGGAAAATTGAAGGCGAATCCGGTCGATGGCGTGATCAGACCGAAGCATAAAAAGTCTCCGCGAATATATCTGGACGAAACGGATACAAAAAAGTTTATGTATTCAGTAGATACGGCGCACGGTCTTACGGATCGGGAAATAAAATATCGCGATACTATTATGACGGCATCCAGGGATATCGTTATCGTAAATTTGCTTTATGATACCGGCGTGCGTGTTTCGGAGTTAGTTGGGCTGGATATCAAAGATATTGACCTGCAGAGATGCCGCATGACCGTTCAGCGCAAAGGCGGCGATATCAATATTGTGTATTTTTCAGATAAAGCAAAGGAATATATTCTGGATTACCTTGAAGTACGCAAAAAGATTGTTGCCGATAACGAAGATGCGCTGCTGCTATCGTTCGTGGGGAATAATAAAGGACATAGAATGTCTGTCAGATCAGTGGAAATATTGATTAAAAAATACGCTACTGCTTCCGCGGTAACGAATGCAGAAAAATTTACTCCGCACAAAATGCGGCATACGTGTGGCATGTCTCTTTTGAAGGCGACACATGATATAAGTCTTGTGCAAAAACAGTTCGGTCACCGGAATATAACATCAACTACGATATATGCAGAAACGGATGATTCGGATGTGGCCGCTGTGAGAAATCTGCGGCGGAATGGAGAGATGTGAAATGAGTGATATTTTCATTGGTATTTGCTTTTTTTACTTGTTTTGACAATTGTGACTGCATCTGTGTTTATTGCAGCATTTCGATCGTGATTTTGCAAATCACATAGCTTAATTTATAACGTAAATATACATATTAAAAGGAATATATGAATGCGCAAAGGACAAATTAAATTAGTTGAAAAACTAAAAAAGATTTATGGAGAACAAAATAACATTGTTGCTTTTTTTGAAAACTCTGAAATACCACTTGATAGATTAAACTCCATTTATCATATACTTAAATGTATCAATAAAGAAGATCTATTCTGCCTAAATGTAGATGAATTACAGGAAATTATTGTAAAAATAGATAATCATGCAGAGATATTATATTTTGCATTGATGTATCATGCATATAAAATTCACCATGTTTCTTTACAGGAATTTGAAGAGATTTATAATTATATTGAATCTCCAGAATATTGCAAAGAAGTACTGGATGTATATGAATATTGCGAAACATTCACACAGGCAAAAGCAGTAATTGCAAAGTGTCCAATAGGTTTTGCTTTGGATGATTTTGCATATTTATTTAAGCATGCTATTATAATCAAAAAACATGCGAATATAGATGAGGTTATGCCATATGTAATGGAGTCTCTCCCGTTATCTAAGGAACAAAGAAACGGATTGTATGCTTTTTCTGCCTGGGGATGGTCATTGGATTTGATTCGTAAATATCATTATGATATACAATCTTATAAAAAGTCAATAGCCAGTATTATTCTTTCCGGATGTAATATGCAAAATTTTAATAACGAATCATGGGAGCAATATGATTATTATCAAAATCATTTTCCGATATCTCTCGAAGAAAAAGAGAAATTACAATCATTAAATCTGCAATCTAATATAGAAATTTATAGAGAAACGTTTTATAAAAAAGTTTCATTCTCAAATAACACCATAATAATTTATTTAACAAAATATAATTCGTTTAAATGGAACGATAATTCCAGACTTGATTATGGCAAAAAAGATAGATCGGATAAAATTGTATATTTTTATAATACCGGTGGATTTTATAAAGAAATAAAAGAAAAATCAATCTTAATTCCAATTAATTTACAGGAAATTATAAAATTAATTTCTGTTTATGGAAATATGATTACCGATTTTTTATATCCATATTTTGAAATGTTAGCAGAGGATAATAAAATTTATCTGGATGTACTTGAGATTATGAGAAGTACTAATAATAATAATAATATATATTATTCTTGTGTTCCTCCGATTCCTCTTTCTGAATTCAAAGGCAAACATACTTTAAAAGAGGTTATGACGTCTTATTATAAAAATACAGAAGATATTCCTTGGAACAAAGTAGATATTAAAATTTGTTATGCATATTTCAAATTACGAAAAAGGATTGAACCTGCGGGATATACTATTTTGTGGAATTGGTTAAATGATCATTCTGAATTGCTCACAATTTCGGATTCCGTATTTACTGAAATCCTAATGAACCGTTTTAATGAAGACAGTTATTGGAAATCTTTAAATATTTATGGAGAAAATCAAAAAGTGACAAAAGAAACGGTAAGATATACAGTACAAGATTATATTAATTTTTGTCATACACTACACAAAAAAATACATCTGACATTTACAAGTGCAAAAAAGATGAAGGAATTCCATGATGATTATGCCGTAATCATAGAGAATAAACATACTCCGACAATTACAATTCCCAAAAACACAAAATTTAAAGGATTGGAAAAATTATTACCGGCTGATGAATTTATATGGATTAAAACAAAACGTAAAATTATAAAAGAAGGCGTAGAAATGCATCATTGTGTTGCAACTTATGCTAATTTGGTAAATAAAGATGATTGTGCAATTTATGGGTTTATCAGAAAAAACAATAATCGAAGATATACAATTGAATTTAGAAAAAACAGAAACGGATATTATATCGAACAAATGCAATCTATGTGTAATCGAGAATATGCAAAAGAAGACTATATTTACGTACAATCATTAATAGTATAATTTCATAAATCAGAATGACCGCTCTCTCAAAACGAGGTGCGGTCATTTTATTATCTTTCTTTGACGCGATCGTGTTCTTTTTTCTTCTTTCTTTCTTTTTGACCAAACGTGATGTACCGGTTCATGTCTTGTTTTACGCGTTCACGTTCCTGTTCATCAGGATATGTGTTGAATGCTTCCCGCAAACTCTCCACGGTTTCCAGTTTCTGTTTAATAAGCGGTATTTCGCCGTATTCGTGAACCAACTCATCATGCTCCTTTTCAAGCTTATGAAGCTGTTTCATATTACGTTTATGCCCCTCGTTGGCAGAAAGACTTTTGGAACGTTCCTTATTAACAGCTTCAATACGTTCTTTTTCCATCTGTTTTTTGAGGGCAAACTTCTCGGTATTGATTTCCTTGATAACCTCGGCAGCGCGTTTCTGATACTGCTCGATAGTTTCACCAGGCTGAATTTCCGGAGCCGTCCGTTCTTCCATGGCGGTTGTTAATGCGGTATAAAAACTTTTCACCTGCTCATGCTTGGCAACGGAATATTCGGCGCCGCGTTCGAGACCATGACGTTCTTTCATAAACTCAGCATACTGCGTTTGCATTTCGCGTAAACTTTTAGGACCATGAACATAAGCGTAAGCGTTAAGTTTTCCTTTGTCGTCGATAGGGATCACAATTGCGTGGATATGAGGTGTGCTTTCATCTCCATGATAAGTTACACTAACAACGTTGTCTCCATACGTCAACGGATTTTTATTAAAATATCCGCGTAACCATTCAACATTGTCCTTTTTCCATTTTTCAATATCGATTTTATCTTTTTCATCATGCGAAAAGGACATTCTTACCTCAAATGCCATAACTGCATTTGACCTTGGTTTGTGATCCTTATAATAACTTAAAGAAGAGAGTCTATCTTGAAACAAATCCGTATAGCTTTTTCCTTCCGTATAAACAAGTTCGTCGTTCATGTGACTTAATGATTTGTCGGCATTGGGAACATCTGATTGTCGGAGATTGTGTTCCGAAGCAGCAGCTAATTTTGCAACAGAATTAATTTTGTTTATACCTATGATTGCGTAACCCATTTAATATTCCTCCTTCGAATGTATAATTTTCGAATGTGCTTCATTGACAGCATTTATTTTTTCTTGTTCAATCCTCTTGAGTAATACGAATTTCTCCATATTCATGGTTTTAATAAGTTGTTCAACTCTTTCTTTGTATTGCTCTAATGATTCACCAGGTATTATTTCAGGAGCATGATATTCTTCATATGCAGAATTCATAGCGCCGTAAAATTTTCTGATGTCTTCCCTTTTGCCAGACGAATACATAACGCCACGTTTTAAGCCATAAAGATCGTCCATGTATTTTGAATAATCACTTTGTAATTTCCGCATGATGTGGGGCCCTCCAAGATATCCGTTTGCGTTCAAATGACCTCTT
>ENA-ORCP01000288-ORCP01000288.1-human-gut-metagenome-genome-assembly--contig:-NODE-288-length-44916-cov-10.573474_pt1 | contig 44916 bp, 46 predicted proteins | sample MGYA00242990_ERZ507991 | MGnify/ENA primary metagenome ERZ507991 (study PRJEB26167, sample SAMN06115496) | human gut metagenome | host: Homo sapiens | place: China:Henan | collected 2015-05-07... | reverse complement strand
GTACTCCCTTTGGCATAGCAAAACACCCCACTTGTTAGATAGTATATCATACTGTCTAACAAATGGGGTGCAGTTCATTTTGATGATGGGGATATTCGTATTTTTCCGCTATTCTCGCTCAGGACACCCTTCCTCAGGTTCGGCTGCGCCGAGCCAGCTCCACTTTTTGTTGCATAGCTGCCGCACCCGAGGGAGAAACCTTTATCACTGTGACCTCTTCTATGCCGCAGCGGCGGAGGGCCTCCTGGGCGGCCTCGTCGATTTCCTCGCCGCACATGACGATGGGCACCGCCGGGGGGCAGCTGACGTTGGCCAGGGCCAGAATCCGGCCAAGGCTGTTTTCCACCGGAATCGTTTCCCGGGGGGCGAAGGCCGCCTGACGGGGGGGACACGCAGCTTTTGGGTGGGCAAGGGCAATGGGCGGCATCTCCTGCCGCGCGCCCCGGGGCAGGGCGCAGAGGGCGGCGCGCAGGCGGTCCAGCTCCTCCGGGGTATTCCGGGGGGTGAGCATGAAGACGAGGAAATCCCTGTCTGCAAACTCGCAGAAAATGCCCTGCTTTTCCAACATTTCCGCCATTTCCTCCCCGGAATAGCCGAATTTGGCAGCATGAACGGTGATTTTCAGGGGTTCCGCCCCCACCAGAGCAAAGCCATGGGCCAGAAGTGCCCCTTTCAGGGCGGCAATGTGCGGGGCAAGGGCTGCAATGTCCCCGGGCAGGCGCTCCATGGCCGGATTGGCCCCATCCAGGGACTGCAAAATCAGCCAGGATGGACTGGTGGAGCCAAAGAGGGCCATGGCGGCTTTGGCCTCCTCTGCGGTCCAGTCGGGACCCATATGCAGATAGGCCCCGCCGGTGAGCACGGGCAGCGTCTTATGGGCGGAATCGCTGCACAGGTCCGCCCCCAGGTCCATTGGGTGCAGGGACCGGGGCAGGAATTTCAGGTAAGCCCCGTGGGCGTTGTCCACCAGCAGGGGCACCCCATACCGATGGCACACGCTCGCGATTTCCCCCACGGGGGCCAGATTGCCCAGGTAGTCGGGGCTCGTCAGATAGACGGCGAAGGGCTTTTCTTTTTCTTCCAGAATGGCCGCTTCCACGGTTTCGGCGGTAACGGGACAGCTCAGGTAGCTGTCCCCAGCCCAGAGCCAGGAAATGGGAAAATCCAGCAGCACCGCCGTATGGAGGAAGCTCTTGTGGGCGTTCCGCCCCGCAAGGCATCTCCCCTTGCAGCCGGAGCGGGTATAGGCCAGATACAGCATGGCCCGAATGGCCAGACTGGAGCCCTCGGCGGAGTAGACCGTCCGGCAGCCGAAGAGCCGGGAGGCGTTTTCTTCGCTCCGGGCAAGGATGCCTTCCGGGTGGTACAGGTCGTCTGCCCCACGGATCTCCGTGATATCCAGGCTTTCGCAGCCCAGTATCCCCCGGCCCTTGTGGCCCGGCATATGGAGCCGGACAGGGGCGGATGCGGCGTAGTCCCGGACGAAATCACAGACCGGTGTGGAAATCACGCCTGATCTCCCAGCTTTTCCGCAACCTGCACCATAATGGCGCACTCCATGCGCTTGCGGAACAGCTTGCAGCCGTATTCATACACGCCCTTGACGCTGCCTGTGGCATGGTAGGCATTGGCGGCGCAGCCGCCGGAGCAGTAGAGCCGTGCCCAGCAGTCATGGCAGTCGGGCCGGGCATAGACATTGCAGGAGGCGAATTCCTGCTGGATTTCTGTGTTGGTGACCCCGTCCCAGATGTTGCCCAGCTTGAATTTTTCCTCGCCCACAAACTGGTGGCAGGGGTACAGGTCGCCCCAGGGGGTCACGGCCATATATTCCGTTCCGCTGCCGCAGCCGGAGATGCGCTTGTAGATGCAGGGGCCGCCGGTGAGGTCGATCATATAGTGGTAGAAGGTAAAGGGCCGACCCTCTTTGTAGCGCTCCAGCTGGAGCTTGGCCAGGTCCTCATACTGCTGCATGAGGATGGGCAGGTCCTCCTCCGTCAGGCCCGAGGGGTCTCCCTTGGCGGTGACCACAGGCTCCATGGAGAGCTCCGTAAAGCCCAGGTCCAGCATGGTCTTGATGTCCTCCAGGAAGTCCGGGTTGTGGTGGGTAAAGGTGCCTCGCATATAGTAGTTCTTGCCGTCCCGCTGGCGGACCAGCTCCTGGAACTTGGGGACGATCTTGTCGTAGCTGCCGTGGCCCGCGTAGTCCACCCGAAACCGGTCGTGGACCTCTTTCCGGCCGTCCAGGCTCAGAACCACGTTGCTCATTTCCTTGTTGCAGAAGTCGATGACATCCTGGTCAATAAGCACGCCGTTGGTGGTCAGAGTGAAGCGGAAGTTCTTCCCCGCCTCTTTCTCGATGCTGCGGGCATAGGCCACCAGCTGCTTGACTACATCAAAATTCATCAGCGGCTCGCCGCCGAAGAAGTCCACTTCCAGATTCTTCCGGGTGCCGGAGTGGGCAATCAAAAAGTCCAGGGCCTGCTTGCCAACCTCAAAGGACATGAGGGCCCGATCTCCATGGTACTTGCCCTGGGAGGCGAAGCAGTAGGAGCAGTTCAGGTTGCAGGTGTGGGCAATGTGCAGGCACAGGGCCTTGACCACGCCGGAGGTCCGGGCCTTCAGCTCCCCCGCCATGGGAGCGAAGGTATCCGGGGTGAAGAGCTTGCCCGCGTCCTTCAGGGAAGTGATATCGTCGTAGCACTCCTCCAGCTCGGCCCGGTCGAGGGCGGGGTACTTGGCGGAGACTTCGTCAATGGCCGCTTCCCGGGAGTGGTCCTCGTAAAGGCCGATGAGGTCATAGGCCGCCTCGTCCACCACATGGACGGAGCCGGAGCACACGTCCAGGACAATATTATAGCCGTTTAATTGGTACTGATGGATCATAGTTTTCCTTTCTGCATGAAAAATGCCGCCCAATCAGGCGGCATTCTCTTCAAAAATAAATTACTTATTCTTGTTCTCGCACTTCTGGTTGGCGATGCCGCTGCTGGTCTTGCAGGCAGACTGGCAGGAGGTCTGGCACTCGCCGCAGCCGCCGTTCTTGGCGCTCTGGCACAGATTGCGGGTCTCGATGGTCTGAATATGCTTCATGGAAGTTTCCTCCTTGTTATTTTTTCTATTCTCTCAGTTTACCATGGGGATGGGGAAATGTCAATGCGTTTTTTTGCTTTCCCCTTCTTCCGGACCGTTTCCATTTCTTCGCAGGTATTCTTTCCAAACAATTGCCGTGGACATGCATCGGCAAGAATTGACATAGTACTCTATTTCTGCTAAAATCGGCTTGTCCGAAAGGACGGGAAGAGCATTACCATAAAACGGGATAGGCGGTCTGCTACACTCCTTCCTAAGGGGGTGAGCTTTATGCCGATTACTTTGACTGTACATATTGGTTCTTTAACCATCACAATCACTGTAAAACGCAGAAACCGCCACTCTGCCAAGTGACGGTTTCTCTATCATGATTAACCTGTAATAAGAGCAGACCGCTTATCGGTAGTGCCCTTTTCATAGTGATTATACCACGACCGGCTTGAATCGTCAAGGCTGGCCGTCTTTTATTCACCCAGCCTTTTCACAAACCCTTCCAGCCGGTCCAGGCTCTCTTGCAGTTCCCGGTCGCTGTAGCAATAGGACAGGCGGATATAGCCCTCTGTCCCGAAGCACACGCCGGGCACGGCGGCAAGGCCTGCCTCCCGGATCATGCGCTCGCAGAACTGCCAGGAGGGAATGCCAAATTGGGAGATATCCGGGAACACATAAAAGGCCCCTTCCGGCTGCGGGTAGGAAAGGCCCATACGGTCCAGGCGGGAACAGACATAGTCCCTTCTTCTCCGGTACAGAAGCCGCACCGGCTCCGTATCAACTTCCAGCGCCGCTTCCGCTGCTGCCTGCAAGAAGGTGGGCACTGCGGCAATCTCCGCCGCACTGAGCAGCAGCAGCCGGGAGAGCAATTCTTCCGGGCAGATGAGATAGCCCACCCGCCAGCCGGTCATGGCATAGGGCTTGGAGAAGCTTTGGCAGAGGATGGTCTGGGGGCGCAAGTCCTCCCGCCGCGTCAGGTCGCCGCAGGGGGCATAGACCAGCTTGTCGTAGACATTGTCACAGATCAGGTAGATGTCTTTTCCCAGCACCGCCCGGGCGACGGTATCCAGGCTGCTCTCCCTCAAAATGACCCCCGTGGGATTGCAGGGGGAATTGAGGACGATGGCCTTCGTCTTCTCCGTCAGGCAGGCATTCAGGGCTTCCTCCGTGATCTGGAAGTCCGTTTTGGTCACATCCAGAAAGACCGGCTCGGCTCCTGCCGCCGTGACAATGGTGGCATACAGGGAGAAGGCGGGTGTTGGGATGATCACCTGGTCCCCGGGGTTCAGGATGCCGGTGAGGGCGGTATACAGGGCCTGGGTGGCCCCCACCGTCACCAGTACCTCTTCCGGGGCAGTGGGTCTTCCCCGGTTCGTTTCAAAGGCGGCAATGGCGGAGCGCAGAGAGGCCGTGCCCTGGTTTGGGGCATAGTGGGTTTCCCCCCGGGAAAGGGCTTCCAGCGCCGCCTGACGGATGGGCTCCGGGGTAGCCTGGTCCGGCTCGCCGATGGTGAGCATCCGGCAGTCCGGGGTGGCCTTGGCCAGATTGGTGAACACCCGAATGCCGCTGCGCTCCAGGGGGTCCAGGTGGTGGTTAATCGGCATCATTGGAATTTCTCCGCCAATTCCTCGAAGAAATCGGCGCCTTTCACAAGGACTTCTTCATTAAAATTGAAGGTATCGGAGTGGAGGGCAGAGGTATCCCCCACGCCCAGGAAGAAGAACATGCCCGGCAGGGATTTCTGATACCAGGAGAAGTCCTCGGCGGTCATGGTGGGCTTGTCCAGTTCGAAGAAGCCCACGGTCTTGCGCACCCGGTTGTGCAGGTCCGCCGGGTTCATGACGGCGGGGTATCCTTCCGTCATATATACATTGACGGTGGCCCCATAGGCCCGCTCGATATCCTTGGCTATGGAGACAATGCCCGCTCGGATGGAATAGAACACCTCGTCCTGGAAGGCCCGGAGAGACCCCTCCATATGGGTGTGATCTGACAATGCATTGCACACGGTGCCGCTCTGGAATTTGCCGAATTTCAGCAGGCGGAAGATGTTCTTGGGCAGGGCTCCCTCCAGCTTCATGACCCGCTGGTAGAATTCCACACCGGCGGCCAGAGCGTCAATGCCCTCACTGGCCTTGGCGATGTGGGCGGTCTTGCCGTAGACGTCCACCCGGACCTCGCAGGACCGGGCCATCATCTCGTTTTTCCGGCTGGCGATTATGCCCTCAGGCAGCTGGGGCCACAGGTGCAGGCCGAAAATCGCCTGGACCTTATGGGCCCGGAATACGCCGGTGGCGCAGATATCCTTGGCCCCGCCGGTGGTCTCCTCGGCGGGCTGGAACACCAGCAGCACATTGTGGGGCAGGCTCTTTTTCTCACTGAGGCGGCGGGCCAGCTCCAAAAGAATTGCCATATGGCCATCGTGGCCGCAGGCGTGCATACAGCCCTCGTGCTGGGAATGGTAGTCCACCCTGTTCCGCTCCTGGATGGGCAGGGCATCCGCATCTGCCCGGAAGGCGATGGCATCCTTCTGCCCAAAGTCAAAGAAGGCGCACAGGGCACTTTCCATGGGGGAAAAAACCTTGCAGTTCAGCTTTTCCAGAGAAGCACGGAGATATGCCATGGTTTGGGGGAGCTGCCTGTCCAGCTCGGGGATACGGTGCAGGGCACGGCGGTCTTCGATCAGTTGCATAGTAAACGCCTCCGGGTAGTTTTTCCTTATTATATTCCATTCCCGGGGCGGTGTCAATTTGCCCTTGTGCTTTTTCCGAAAAAGTGGTAGGATAAGGAGAAAAGAGACCCGCTGCAAAGGAGAATTTAACCATGATGAATGCAGAACAGATCATCGCCTATATCCGCGATGCGGAGAAGAAGACCCCTGTAAAGGTCTATGTGTGGGAAAAGGAGCCGGTTTCCTTCCCGGGCTGCCGGGAGTTTCCGGCAGGGGAGAAGTGCAAGATCGTTTTCGGTGACTGGAAGGACGTGGGCCCCATCCTGGAGAGCCACGAATTTGAGCACATCGAGATCGAAAACAACTGCCGCAACTCCGCCATTCCCATGCTGGACATGAAGAATATCCCCGCCCGCATTGAGCCCGGCGCCATCATCCGGGAGCAGGTGACCGTTGCGGAAAACGCCGTCATCATGATGGGCGCCATTCTGAACATCGGCGCGGTCGTCGGCGAGGGCACCATGATCGACATGGGCGCGGTGCTGGGGGGCCGGGCCACCGTGGGCAAGCACTGCCATGTGGGTGCCGGTGCCGTGCTGGCCGGTGTAGTGGAGCCCGCTTCCGCTACCCCCGTCATTGTGGAGGACAACGTGCTCATCGGAGCCAACGCCGTGGTCATTGAGGGCTGCCGCATCGGCCATGATGCGGTGGTAGCCGCCGGAGCCGTGGTGGTGGAGGATGTTGCTCCCAATACCGTGGTTGCCGGATGTCCCGCCCGGGTCATCAAGGTCAAGGATGACAAAACCGCCTCCAAAACCGCCCTGGTGGATGCCCTGCGGAAGCTGTAATTTACCAGTGCATTGTCAAATTGCCTAATTTTGTCCATTAAAAAACAGCAACCTGTACCATTGCGTCAAGCTCCAAAGTATGGTATCATGGTAACATTCCGGTGGAATGGTACTACTCCACAAAAATAGTTCCAATTCCGCTAAAATAAAGGAGGAACCCCCGTCAGACTCACGGTGCGGCAGTGTGGAGACCTGTCGTAATGCATCTGCTGTTTTACCCGGCAGATCGCGAGGGCATACATTGAGAATTCAGTATGTCCGGAGTCAGAAAACAATGGCAAGTGTAACCCTGAAGAACATCAAGAAAGTCTACCCCTTTAACGGCGACGATGCCAAGAAGAAAAAGAAGAAGAAAGGCGAAGAACCCGCTAAGAAGACCAATCTTCAGATCACCGACGAAGGCGTTGTCGCTGTGCAGGCCTTCAATCTGGACATCAAGGACAAGGAATTCATCGTCCTGGTCGGCCCCTCCGGCTGCGGTAAGTCCACCACCCTGCGTATGATCGCCGGCCTGGAAGACATCACCGACGGCGAGCTGTACATCGGCGACCGCCTGGTCAACGACGTGGCTCCTAAGGACCGCGATATCGCCATGGTTTTCCAGAACTACGCTCTGTACCCCCATATGACTGTTTATGATAACATGGCTTTTGCTCTGAAGCTGCGCCATGCTTCCAAGGAAGAGATCGACAAGAAGGTCAAGGAAGCCGCTGAGATCCTGGACATCACCCAGTACCTGGGCCGTAAGCCCAAGGCTCTGTCCGGCGGTCAGCGTCAGCGTGTTGCCATCGGCCGTGCTATCGTTCGGAACCCCCAGGTCATGCTGATGGACGAGCCTCTGTCCAACCTGGACGCCAAGCTGCGTAACCAGATGCGTGCTGAGATCATCAAGCTGCGTCAGCGCATCAACACCACCTTCATCTACGTTACCCACGACCAGACCGAGGCTATGACCCTGGGCGATCGGATCGTCATCATGAAGGATGGCTTCATCCAGCAGATCGGCACGCCTCAGGAAGTGTTCAGCCACCCCTACAACCTGTTCGTCGCCGGCTTCATTGGCACCCCTCAGATGAACCTGTTCGATGCCAAGCTGGTTAAGAATAACGGCAAGTACGCTGTCCAGGTGGGCGGCATCACCGTCGAGCTGGCCGAAGAGAAGCAGGCCAAGCTGGCCAAGAACAACGTTGCTGCGCAGGATGTGGTCCTGGGCGTTCGTCCCGAGCACATCGAGCTGAGCCAGGAAGGCATTGACGCCAAGGTCGATGTCTCCGAAATGATGGGTTCCACCGTGCATCTGCACGTCACCGCTATGGGCCGCGATGTGGTTCTGGTGGTCTCCACCATGAACATGACCGGCGCTGAGGTTGCTGCCCTGACTGCCGGTGCTGCCGTGAAGTTCACCTTCAGCGGCAACGTCTGCCACGTCTTCAACAAGGAGACCGGCATCAACCTGGAAGCCTAAGTTTCCAATCAAGCAACTGTTTTGCCCCCTGTGCATCTGCACAGGGGGCATTTTTTGCTTCTTGAAGGGTGTGCTTATTTACAGCTGCGGATATGCATATAAACGGTATTTCGGCTGATCCCCAGTGCGGCGGCACAATCTGCCACGCTGTCCTTGAATTTGAAAATGCCCTTTTGGTAGAGCCTGGCAATGATTTCTTTGTTTTTATCACTTGCGGGGATGCTGGCATCTGCCAAAACAATGCGCTGCATCTCATTTACCGCCTCAGATACCAATTGTGCCGGTTCGTCTACAAAATTCTCTCCCCCGGCAACGGATGTTTCCCTTGCATCTATGAGATTTTTGATGATTGCGGAATAGGGCGTATTTAAGTAAAAATTAATGCACAGCAGGCCAATGATCCGCTGATTTTCTCCACGGATCGCAATGGTTGTGGAATGCAGCGGTTCCCCTTTTTTGTTCCTGGAATTATAGGAAATATAGTCTCGGCCCTGGTGATTGCGGATATCCTCCAGCATTCGCAGGGCCAGATCGGTAATAGGCGCTCCCTCTTTCCGTCCTGTGTAGTACCCATTGATAATTTTTATGACGGAGCGGTCGTAGTTTTCCAGACTGTGGAGCACAAATTCATACCCCTCGCCAAGGTATTGGGCCAGACCCTCACAAAGCGTCTTGTAGCTGTCCAGAACTGCATGATCCACGGGTGTGAGCTGAATAGAATCATTCATCATAAAATAGCCATCCTAACTTATTTTATAAGAATTATATATCCGTTGCCCGGCAGCGTCAAGCTGCCGGGCCGTAATGGGCGGCGATTCCTCCTTTTTCGTCAAACTTGCCAAAGGAGACGACCCTGTTTTGTACGGTAAAACAATTTTCACTGAATGTAATAAATTTTATTGACTAAAATATTTTAATGTGCAATAATAGCAGCATCGGCAGGAAAACCTGCCAAATAAAAGGAGGCAACCCCAATGATTCAGAAAATCGAAACACAAAATGCGCCCGCTGCCATCGGTCCCTATAGCCAGGGCATGATCGCAGGCGGTCTGGTATTCACTTCCGGCCAGATCGGTGTGGATCCCGCCACAGGCAAGGCCCCCGGAGATACCATCGTCCAGCAGGCCGAGCAATCCTGCAAGAATGTGGCTGCCGTGCTGGCCGCGGCCGGGAGCAGCATGGAAAAGGTTGTCAAAACCACCTGCTTCATCGCAGATATGCAGGATTTCGCCGCATTTAATGAGGTCTATGCCAAATACTTTGTCAGCTGCCCCGCACGTTCCTGTGTTGCTGCCAAGCAGCTGCCGAAGGGGCTCCTGTGCGAAATCGAAGCCGTTGCCGAACTGTAAGCCGGATTTCTTTCTGAGCAATCCGGTTCCCCTCATAGAAAGGAAAGAGAACTATGCAGCCCAGTATTTTATCGCTCATTCCGCCTATTTTGACCCTTGTCATTGCGCTCTGGTCAAAAAACATCATGTTGGCCCTGTTTTTGGGCATCACCTCCTGCGCCATTTATTCCGGCGGTGCAGGCTTCCTGTCTCTGATCTTCGACAAGTACATCTATGACGGCATTGTCAGCAACGCTGATATGTTTATCTATATGATCGTCTTTGGCGCATTTATGGCCGCCATCAAGCGGGGCGGCGGCTTTGCCGCTTTTGGGAGCTTCGCTGATAAGCATCTGGACAGCCCGAAGAAATCCAAGCTTGTCACCTGGCTGCTTTCCGGTATTGTGATCAACCAGGGCTTCGGCACCATTGGCGTAGGCTCCATCATGCGGCCCATTACCGATAAGCAAAAGATTTCCCGCGAAAAGCTCGGCTACATTCTCTCCTCCACCGCAGAGCCTGTGGTATCTCTGGTGCCCATCACCATTTATATTCTGGTATTCGGCGGCATGATCACCTCTGTAGTTCCGGAGCTGAACGGCCAGGAGATTTTTGTTCAGTCCATCCCCTATAATTTTTTCTGCATTCTCAGCATTATCGCAGCCCTGCTGACAGCACTGGAGATCCTGCCTGACACCGGCTATATGAAACAGCGGGAACGCGATGCCCGTGAAAAGGGCGAGCTGATCCGCCCCGGTTCCTCTCCCATGGAAACCAAAGAGCTGGATGAGATGGAGGCTGCTTCCAAGCCGGACTTCCTGAGCTTTGTCCTCCCATTCCTGGCTTTCTTCGTTGCGATCATTCTGATCCGGATCCAGACCGGTATGTTCAGCCTGATGACCCCCATTCTGGTTGGCACCATTGTTGCCATTGGTTATCCTGTCATCCGCGGCTATTTCAAGTTCCAGGAGGTCCCCGGCCTGATCATTGACGGTGCAAAGTCTATGGTATCCGTGGTCGTACTGCTGGCACTGGCCTTTGGTTTTGGCAAAGCCGTTGCAGACATCGGTTTTGCAGATTTCATCGTCTCGATTGCCCAGGGCTTCCTGACTCCCGCAATTCTTCCCGCCGTCGTCTTCCTGGTCTGTGCCGTTGCATCCTATGCCACCGGCTCTCTGATCAGCGCCTGCTTCCTGCTGGGCCCCATCGCACTGGTCCTTGTCACCACCGTTGGCGGTAACGTCCCCCTGGTCGTCGCCGCTTTGGTAGGCGGTTCTACCTTTGGCGATGTCACCTCTCCGCTGTCAGATCTGGTCATTGAATCTGCCATGGGTGCCGGTGTGGACGTCATGGATCTCGGCAAGGCGCAGCTGCTGCCCAGAATTATCCTGGCCACCATCACCACCGTGCTGTACCTTGTGTTCGGCATTCTGGCATAAGGAAAGGAGAGATGCATATGTTTGATCCCCGCAGCTTAATGGCGAAAGAATATGCCGTGCTCCACGGTGACGGCAGCGGATTCGATTTTCAGAAAACGCTGACCAAGGAGCCCATCGCAATGAACTGGGCCGACCCCTACCGTCCCAGCGACACCGTTCCGCCCCATGTCAAGCAGGCCGTCATCGAGAGCCTGAACACCATGGCCGCCCACTATACCTTTCCCACCGGTGACTTTGCGCTGTGCGATGCCGTTGCCCAGCGCGTGTGGGAGAAGAACCACGTACACATCAACCCCCGGACGGAGCTGACCATTTCCAACGGCTCTGACTCCGCCTTTGCCTTTGTGATGCGCCCATTCCTGATTCCCGGCGAGGATAACGAGGTAATGATGCCGGTGCCCTCCTATGCCCACAATTTTGCAGTGCCCCCTATGATCGGCGGAAAATCCGTCATGGTTCCTACGTATCAGGAAAACGGCTACAATCTGGATATCGCCGAATTTGAAAAGCGCGTAACTCCAAAGACAAAGCTGGTCATTCTGACAAATCCCAACAATCCCACCGGCACCGTCTACAGCCGTGCTTCCATGGAAAAGCTGGCAGATTTTTGCATCCGCCACAACCTGATCTGCGTTGTAGACCAGTGCTTTGAGGACAGCGTATTTGACGGAAACACCTACACCAGCATGATGGAGCTGCCCGGAATGTGGGAACGCACCATTACCATTGGCTCCATTTCCAAGGGTATGGGTCTGTGCGGCTTCAGAGTTGCCTATATCGTCGCCAGTGAGAGCATTACCGATGTATTTCACCAAACCGCTGTGCTTTTCATCGGCGCGACAAACACCATGGCACAGGCCGGTATCACCGCAGCCTTGAAGGATACCCGGTTTATGGAGGATATGCGCCAGGAGTGGATGATTCGCGCAAAGGTTCTGGGAGACATTCTGGACACCATCCCCCATATCAGCTATGTGAAGCCCCAAGCCGGCTTCTACTTCTGGATCGATATTTCCTATTACGGAACCGATGAGGAGGTCATGCGCTATCTGGTGAAGGAAGCAAACGTCCTTGTCAGTACCGGAGCAGGCTTTACGGACCCCACCCATATCCGGATCATCTACGGCTGTCTGAAGGATCGCAGCCAGTGCATTGCCGCTGTAGAGGCCATTCGCGATGCCCTCCTGCGTCATCCGAAAAATGCCTGAATGAGATAATTTTACCGCCCCATGGTTTCCCGTGGGGCGGTGTTGTTCACGTATTTACTTCTCCGCTTCCACCGGGATATCTCCTACCCCGTTCAGGATCATGGTGGGCTGGTAGGCGAAGGTCTTGGGGGTGTCCCGGTCGGAGACGCCGGAGAGGACCAGTACCGTGTCGATGCCGCTTTCCATACCGGCAATGACGTCCGTATCCATCCGGTCCCCCACAACAACCGCCTCATCGGAGTGGCAGCCCAGCAGCCGAAGGCCGGTGCGCATCATCAGCGGGTTGGGCTTTCCGCAGAAATAGGCCTGCTTGCCGGTGGCCATCTCCACCGGGGCGATCAGCGCCCGGCAGGCCGGGGCAATGCCCTTTTCAATATTGCCGGATACATCGGAGTTGGCACCGATGAGCTTGGCCCCCTGCAAAACCAGGTTTACCGCCCGGGTCAGGGTGTCCAGGGAGTAGGTCCGGCCCTCGCCGATGACCACATAGTCCGGGTTCACATCGTTCATGGTAATGCCCGCGTCATACAATGCGTTCAGCAGCCCCGCCTCGCCGATGACGAAGGCCGAGCAGCCCGGGGCCTGTGCCTTCAAAAAGGCCGCCGTGGCCAGTGCGCTGGTGTAAAAATGCTCCTCCGGCACCTCCAGTCCCATCCGGGCCAGCTTCTGCCGGAGCTCCTTTGGGGTCATGCCGCTGTTATTTGTCAAAAACAGGTATTCCTTGTTCTCCCGCTGGAGCCACTGCACAAACTCCGCAGCACCCGGCAGGATGCGATTTCCATGGTACAAAACGCCATCCATATCGCAGATAAAGCCCTTCTTGGCCTTAAAATCGATCTTCATCTTTCTTTTCCTCCTTCTGTCTCCATATTACAGAGATACTATAGACCCAATACGTAAAGGCGGAAAGAAAATGAAAGTAAAATATGTGTAAAATATGGCCCCCTCCCGACGCTGTGCCGGGAGGGGAAGCCTGTTTGCGTTTTAATTAAAGCTGCTCTGGTCGAAGGTGATCACGGGGTAATAGGTCACGCCGGAGTTCTGATTCAGAGCTTTTTCCAGGGCGGCGGTGATATCCGCCTCCTGGCCCCGCAGGTCTGTGGGCAGGACCACATCGAAAATCAGATTGACGTGTCCCTTGCCGGGGACCATGCGGAAGTCGTGGACCCCCAGGCGGATGTCGTATGTATGCAGCAGCTGCTCTACCCGGACGTGCATCCGGTCCAGCTCCGGGTCGTCGGTGACGATGGGGTCGTAGTGGATGACCAGGTGGACGCCGTGGCTTTTCAGGCACTCCCGCTCCAGGTCGTCGAGGATCTCATGGCATTCCATGGGGTCCTCCCGGCGGTCCATCTCCACGTGGATACTGGCGAAGCGCTGGCCGGGGCCGTAGTCATGGACCATCAGGTCGTGAAAGCCCAGGACCTTGGGGCAGGCCCGGATGTTGTCTACGATCTTCTCCCGCAGCTCCGGGTCGGCGTTTTCGCCAAGCAGGGGAGAGATGGTGTCCTTTGCCAGACCGACGCCGCTGTAGAGGATGAAGCAGGACACGGCCAGACCCATCCAGCCGTCGGCACGGAAGGCTGTAAAGTGCTCGATCAGGGCCGCCAGAAGCACGGCGGAGGTGGTGATCACATCGTTGCGGCTGTCGGCGGCGGTGGCGGCCAGGGTAGCGGAGTGGATGGTTTTGCCAAGCTTCGTATTGAACAGGGACATCCAGAGCTTTACCAGAATGGAGCCCGCCAGTACGGCGGCGGTGGTCCAGCCGAATTCCACCGCGGCAGGGTGGAGCACCTTGTCCAGAGAGGATTTGGCCAGTTCCACGCCGATGATGAGTATCAGCGCGGACACCGCAAGGCCGGACAGGTATTCATACCGGGCGTGGCCGAAGGGATGCTCCTCGTCTGCGGGCCGTTCGGCCAGTCGGAAGCCCAGCATGGTGACAACACTGCTGGTGGCATCGGACAGGTTGTTCATGGCGTCGGCGGTAATGGACACGGACCGCGTGAGCAGTCCGACGGCCAGCTTTCCGCCGAAGAGCAGAATATTGCAGAAGATCCCCACAATGCCGGAGAGAATGCCGACGGCGGCGCGGACCTTGGGGTCCTCGGGATGGCCGGAATTCTTGATAAATGTGCGAAGAAGCCAGTTAGTCATGACAAATTCCTCCATAACGGAAGCAGCACCGCAGAGCCCGGAAAACCGGGAATGCGGTGTTGCGGTGGAACGCGATTTTTTCGTTTGTATTGCGGCTTATGCCTTATTCCTGGGCCGTCTTCTCAGCTCGCCCTTCCGGTCAAACCAGTACATGGCAAGGCCGTTGATGGCCAGAGTGGCCAGCAAACTCAGCACGGCCTCCCAGACCAGGCACCACACCGTCCGCCAAACCATGGCATTGATGTCCATGGAGCCGAAGCCCAGGGAAAGGACGGTCATGACCACTGTGAGCACCAGCCCCAGTCCTCCCAGAACCATACCGGCAATGCGCTGGGTGAAGCGCCAGGCGTGGACGCTGCCCATGCCGTAATAGCAGCGGTAGCCCAGGTAGTAATTGGCCTCCTTGGGGGCCAGAAACAGATAGGAAAGCCCCAGGACCAGCAGAAGAATGGGCCCTACCAGCACGCAGATGCGGCAGATGAGGGTGATCTTGCCGAAAATGGAGTCCAGATTGGGAAGCAGTGTGGCCAGATCGAAGTCTTCAAAGGCTTTTTTCAGAGCTTCAATATCCAGAGCCGCTTCCGTAGGGGTTGTGGCTGTTAGCATTATTTTTCCTCCAGGTATTTGCTGATCTCCCGCATGAAGCTGCCTGCGTCCTGGAACTGGTGATAGATGGAGGCAAAGCGGATGTAGGCCACCTCGTCCACGGGCTTCAAACGCTCCATGACCATCTCACCCAGGCGCTCGGTGGTGACCTCCCGCTCCAGGGAATTCTGGATGGTCTGCTCAATCTCAGTCGCAATGCGCTCCAGCTCTACGATGTCGGCACGCCGCTTGTCAAAGGCGCGGATCATGCTGTTCACGATCTTGTTTTTGTCGAAATTCTGCCGGGACCCATTGCGCTTGACCACAAGGATCGGCTGGCTCTCCACACTTTCGTAGGTGGTGAACCGGTGGCCGCAGCGGCAGCATTCTCTCCGGCGGCGAATACTCAGGTCGTCGGAGTGCCGGGAGTCAATGACCTTGCTTTCCTGATCTCCGCAGTAAGGACATTTCATAGGAAAACACTCCTTCTCCGGGTCCTTTCGCCGTTGGCTAGGATTCCCGGCAACGCTGTGTATTATTATACCAGCTTTCTCCGGCAGTGTCCAGACTTTTTTCCTCTTGTGTTTTGCAGGAAAATCGGGTAAAATGGCAAGCGTATAAGGAGGTAGTATGAACCGAAAATTTTTGTATACAGCTTGGGCTGTACTATTCATTCTATGCGCCGCTTTCGGATTTGTGCCGGAGCGGTCCGGGGTCTTGCAGGCGCTGCTGACGGTGCTGAGCCTGGTGTTCTTTCTGCCTCCGGCGATGCTTTTGCATAAGGCGGCGGGAAAGACCCGGAAAACCGTTGGGCTTCTGAGCGCGGTATCCCTGGGGGCAACCCTTGTGATGCTGGTTCTGAATATCGTCCTGGCCACCGGAAGCACGGCGCTGGGAGATTTTCTCCATGGCGTTCTCACAGTGGTGTCCGCCCCCATGCTCTGCTGCGGGTCTTGGGCACTGTCCCTGTTTTTGTGGGCCTGCCTGCTGATCTGGGCAAAGCCCTGGAAAAAGTAAAGTATAAGGAGCGAAAACGATGTCCTATCAGATCATTACCGATTCCGGCTGCGATTTTACGAAAGAAAAATATGAGGCGCTGGGCCTTATTGCGGCGCCGCTTACGGTGAATTTTCGGGGGGAAACCTATCCGGACCGCAATGACGACAGCCTGCGGGATATGTATGCCGACCTGCGCACCGGGGAGGTAGCCACCACGTCTGCGGTGAATCCCGAGCAGTGGCAGGAGATCATGGAGCCTCTGCTGGAAAAGGGCGAGGATATTCTGGTGCTGGCCTTTTCCTCAGGCCTGTCCACCACCTACCAGTCTGCCAGTATCGCGGCTCAGGAGCTGCGGGAGCGCTATCCGGAGCGGACCATCTCCGTGGTGGACAGCCTGTGCGCCTCTCTGGGCCAGGGCCTGCTTGCCTACTATGCCTGCAAAAAGCGGGACGAGGGCCTGAGCCTTGGGGAGCTGGAGCAGTGGCTGCTGGACAACCGCCTGCATCTGTGCCACTGGTTTACGGTGGACGACTTGATGTATCTCAAGCGGGGCGGCCGGGTCAGCGCGGCCACGGCCATTATGGGCACCATGCTGAACATCAAGCCTGTGCTCCATGTGGACAATGAGGGCCACCTGATCAACGTCAGCAAGGCCCGGGGCCGGAAGGCCTCCATTCAGGCCATGGCCAAGAAGGTTGCCGAGCTGGGCGCGGGTTTCGACAACTCCGTCATGTTCATCTCCCACGGCGACTGCCGGGAGGATGCGGAGTACCTGGCAGGGCTGCTGAAGGAGCAGTACGGGGTGAAGGAGATCTACATCAACTACGTAGGCGCCGTCATCGGCTCCCACTCCGGCCCGGGCACTCTGGCATTGTTCTTCCTGGGAGAGCATAGATAAAAGATACACGCAAAGCGAAGAGCTTCGTATAAAAGCTTCCCCTTCGGGGGAGCCGGCTCGCGTCAGCGAGACTGAAGAGGGGCGTTTCGGGCGGGAGTGCTGGGAAAATTCGACCAGCCGCCCATTACACCCCTCTTCAGTCAGGGCTGCGCCCTGCCAGCTTCCCCGGAGGGGAAGCTCTTTTCCAATTTCTCCAACACCTTGGTAAAATACTCCGGCAGTGGGGCAAAGACCAGGACGGGTCTGCCGTCTCTCGGGTGGCGAAAGGACAGGGCCCCGGCGTGGAGGCACTGGCTGTCCTGGCCCAGCTCCGGCTTCTTGTGGCCGTAGACCGTGTCCCCCAAAATGGGGTGGCCGATGTAGGCCATATGGACGCGGATCTGGTGGGTGCGGCCCGTTTCCAGGCGGCAGCGGATGTGGGTGTAGCCCCGGTAGCGCTTGACCACTTCCCAGTGGGTCACGGCGGGCTTGGAATTCCGCTGGGTGACGCACATCTTCTTCCGGTCCGTAGGATGGCGGCCGATGGGAGCGTCCACGGTGCCGCTGTCCTCCTTCAAATTGCCGCAGACAATGGCCTCATAGGTCCGCGCCATGGTGTGATCCTTCAGCTGGGAGGCCAGCACTGCATGGGCCAGGTCATTTTTGGCAATGGCAAGCAGACCGGAGGTGTCCTTGTCAATGCGGTGGACAATGCCCGGGCGCAGCTCTCCGTTGATGCCGGAAAGGCTGTCCCCCATGGCGTAGAGCAGGCCGTTCACCAGAGTGTCGTCCTGATGCCCCGCTGCCGGATGGACAACAAGCCCTTTGGGCTTGTTGATGACAGCCACATCCTCGTCTTCGTACACGATGTCCAGCTGCATTTCGGTGGGGGTCACGTCAACGGGCCTGGGCTCCGGAATGGTGACGCTGACGGTCTGTCCGGGCTCCAGGCGGTCATTTTTTTTGGCGGGCTTCCCGTCTAAGAGCACATTGCCCTCGGCGATGAGCTTCTGGGCGGCGCTGCGGCTGATTTCCGGCAGAGCCCGGGAGAGAAATGCGTCCAGCCGTTCGCCGGACCGGTCACAGGTAAGGATCATTTCTTTTTCTCGTCCTTCCAAATGGCTTTGTTGCAGAATGCCAGACTGGCAAACAGGGCAATGCAGCCGCAGGTGATGAAGCAGTCGGCTACGTTGAACACGGGAAAATCCATGAACTGGGTTTCAATCATGTCCACCACATAGCCCAGCCGCAGCCGGTCGATCATATTGCCCAGGCCTCCGGCGTAGATGGCGGCGATCATCCACCGCTCAAAGCCGGAAAAGGGCTGCCTTTTCTTGAAGTATTCATAAAAGAGCGCAGCAGTGAATGCCAGAAAAATCAGCGCAAACAGCCACTGCATCCCCTCAAAGGAGGAGAACGCCGCGCCGGTGTTGCGCAGATAGGTAAAGTCCAGAAAGCCCGGCAAGAAGTCCATATGCCCTCCAAGGGGGATATGGGCCACAACCAGAGCCTTGGTGATCTGATCCGCCGCAACAATCCCCGCGACGAAGAGGCAGTAGTAGAAAAACTGCATGGGAATGGGTCCTTTCAAGTGAAAATTTATGGCCTTCGAAAATACGAGTTGACAGTTGACAGTGAACAGTTGACAGTTGTGGTGTCCCTTCGGGACGAAAAGCCTCTGCCGTAGGCAGAATTTGTATGTTCGGCACGGAACCCCTCAGTCAGCTTCGCTGACAGCTCCAGCTGTGCATTAAGAGCTTGTACGCCGCAAGCGGCTACAATCTCTATACCTTTCAGGGGAGCCGAGCACGCAGCTACTACGAACCGCTCTATCATCGAACATGGATTATGGTGCGATTGCCACCGGCAATCGATTATTTCGATTCGCTGCGCGGAGCACCACCCTCATCCACCACCGCTTGCGGCGGTCCCCCTTACGAATTATGGTATAGCTGCCACTGGCAGCTATAATCTATTAGATTCGCTGCGCGACGCACCGCCCCGTAGGGGAAGGTTTTGGGGCGTTCAACTCTTGATTCGCATTGTCAACTGTCAACTGTCAATTGTCAACTGTCAACTGTCACCACGTCAGCCCCTTGGGGTAGAAAAACCGGACCTTTTCCTTCGCAATGGACATAGAGATATCCGTTTCCATTTTCAGCTCCCCGTCCAGGTTGACGGCGGTGGGGGTGGGGCTGTGGATTTCCAGGCGGTCGGTGCGGTAATGGGTGATGTACTCCGGCAGCTCCTTGTAGCGGCCGGCCTTGTATTTGCCGATGAGCCCCGGAACCTGGGCCCGGGTGATCTTTTTTACCAGCAGCACGTCCAGCAAACCGTCTCTGGGGTCCGCCTCCGGCACGGCATAGAAGCCGCCGCCGTAGTAGCGGCCGTTGCAGACGCAGACCATGGTCATCTCTTCGTCCCGGGTTTGGCCGCAGAGGGTGACACGCAAAGGCTGACTGACGCCGCGGACCACATTCACCACCGCCGAGGCCGCATAGGCCCAGAAGCCCTGCAGCAGAGGCAGCCGCTTGTAGTTGGCAACATCCGTGCCGATGCGGGCATCCAGACCAACGGAGCAGATGTTCAGGGCCAGAGAATCGTTGCAGCGGATCATGTCGAACGCGGTTTCTTCCGCATCCAGCAGCCGGGCCAGGTGACAAAAGGCCCGGGGCTCGGAGAAGAGCCGGACGAAATCGTTCCCGCTGCCGCCGGCCCAGACGGTCACGGCTGCATTGCCGTACCCTGCCGCACCGGCGGCAACCTCGTTCAGGGTTCCGTCGCCGCCGCAGGCATAGATTCGGTATTCCTCTCCGGAGCGGGCGGCTGCATTGGCAAGCCGCCTGCAATCTCCGGGACCCTTGGAGATCTCCACCCGGTAGTCAAGATCGCGGCACAGCTGCATGATCTCCCGGGAGCACTCCAGAGTCCTGTCCCGGCTTCCCGCTGCCGGATTGATGATGAACAGATGCTTCATCTTACTTTCCTTTTCTCTGCTGCCCCAAATACATATAGTAGTCGCATTTGATCATGCCGTTGTAGAGCTTGCGCTTCTTGTCGGCCCGTTTCCCAAAATAGTGCTCAAATTCCGGCTCGGAGGTAATGACGTATTTCTTCCAGCCGTCGGCAAATTTCAGGTGGCGGCCCAGGTCCGCATACAGCCGCTGGGCGCTTTTCTGCTCCATCATCCGCTGGCCGTAGGGCGGGTTGCAGATGAGGATGCCCTCGTCACAGGGCAGGCTCATTTTGGTGGCATCCCCGTCCCGGAATTCGATCAGATCCCCCAGGCCTGCCTTTCGGGCGTTGGCCATGGAGAGAGACACGCACTTGGGGTCATTATCAGAGCCCAGAATCCGGTAGCTGCCGTGGAACTCCCGGTCTTTGGCCTCGGTGCGGACCTGGCCCCAGATTTTGGGGTCGATCCAGGCGAAGGCCTCGGCGGAGAACCGGCGGAAAGCACCGGGGGCCTTGTTCTTGGCAATCATGGCTGCCTCAATGGGGATGGTGCCGCTGCCGCAGAAGGGGTCCCACAGGAATTCCCGGCCCCGGTAGCGGGTCAGGGTCACCATGGCCGCAGCCAGGGTCTCCCGCAGAGGTGCATCGTTGCCGTTGGCCCGGTAGCCCCGCTTGTGCAGCCCCGGCCCGGAGGTATCCAGGTACAGCTGCACCCGGTCGTTCATGACGGAAAATTGCAGCTGGTATTTGGCCCCGGTCTCCGGAAGCCAGCTGACGCCATACTTTTCGCCCAAGCGCCGGGAGGCGGCCTTTTTGATGATGGCCTGGCAGTCCGGTACGCTCATGAGGGTGCTGCTCAGGCAGTGGCCCTTCACAGGGAAGGCCCCGTCTTGGGGGATGAAGCGTTCCAGCTCCGTTTTATAAACACCCTGGAACAGCTCTTCAAAGGTGGTGGCCTTGAAGTCCGCCAGGACGATCAGCACCCGCTCGCCGGTGCGCAGGCAGATATTGGCTTTGGCAAGGGCGCTCTCGTCCCCGGAAAACAGCACCCGGCCGTTTTCCACCCGGACATTCTGAATGTCCAGCCGCCGCAATTCGTCTCCTGCCAGGCCCTCCAGGCCAAACAGGCAGGGAACGGAAAATTCCATTTCTTCCATAGATTCTCTCACTTTCTGGTAAATTCCGCAATTTACGGAATGATCTTACTCTTTTTTAAGTACCGCTCTTCCTCGGAGAAGACGCAGCCGCAGTATTTCTGAATGTAGAAGCTCAGCTCCCGGGCCCGCTCCTGGCCTGCCCGGAAATAGGGCCGGAAGTCCCGGTAGAGAAATTCCACGCCGTATTCGCTGGCGGCCCGCTGGGCGACCTCCCGCATGAGCTCGTGCTTCTGATAGGGAGAGATGAAAAGCGACGAGGTGAAGCTGTCAAAGCCCCCCTCCTTTGCCTGCCGGGCGGCTTCATAGAGCCGGAACTCGTAGCACTTGATGCAGCGGTTCTCAATGTCGTCTGCCACCGCCCTTACAAAGGGCCGCAGGCCGTAGTCGTTGCGCTCGATCAGGGGCAGCTCGATGGTCTGGGCGTACTCCCGCAGACAGTTCCGCCGGGCCCGGTATTCCGTAAAGGGGTGGATATTGGGATTGTACCAAAATCCCGTAACGTCATAGTGATCTGCGCGCAGGACGTCAATGCACTGATTGGCACAGGGCGCGCAGCAGATATGCAGGAGTGTATTCATGATTTCCTCCGGAGAAAAGATTTGGCATTCCGTATAGTATAGCATGGTTTTTGAAGGGAAGCAATGAAAAAGTTGGTGCAGAGTCGCCCAAATGGGCCTCTCACTCCTCAATCAGCCCGAACACGCCGTCTTCATATAGACCGGTGATCTTCACGTTCTTTACCACATTGTGCAGTTCCTCCCCGGCGGCGTAGACCCTTACGTAATTGGGGGCGTGGCCGGTGTAGAAGCTGAGGACCTGCTCCTCAAAGAGCACCGCTTGGGTGGTACCGATGAGCGATTCCCGGTAGGATCTGCTCATCTGCTGGGCCACGGCAATGGCCCGGCGGCTGCGGTCCTCCTTGACGGCATTGCCCAGCTGACCGGGCATGGTATCCGCCGGGGTGCCGGGACGGCGGGAATAGGGGAAGATATGCATATCCGCAAAGGCGCACTTTTGGATAAAGGTGAGGCTTTCTTCAAATTCCGCCTCCGTCTCTCCAGGGAAGGCAACGATCATGTCCGTGGTAATGGCGCAGTTTGGGAAGAATTTCCGCAGCAGGCAGACGCTTTCATAGTACCGCCGGGTATCATACTTCCGGTGCATCCGCTGCAAAACCGTGTCGCAGCCGGACTGCATACTCAGGTGAAACTGGGGACACAGGTTGGGGAAACCCGCCAGGGTACGGCAGAAGTCCTCCGTAACAATTCTCGGCTCCAGGCTGCCCAGCCGGATGCGCAGCTCCGGCACAGCCTCGCAGAGCCCCGCAATCAGGTCCTTCACGGGAGGCTTTCCCGGCAGGTCTGCGCCCCAGCTGGCAATCTCAATACCGGTGACCACGATCTCCCGGTAGCCCATTTCCGCCAGCTCCCGGGCCTGGGCCAGGGCATCCGCCAGAGGGGCGGAGCGCACGGGGCCCCGGGTATAGGGGATGATGCAGTAGGTGCAGAAATTGACGCAGCCGTCCTGGACCTTCAGCATGGCCCGGGTCCGTTCTTCCAAACCGCCGGGGGGCAGCAGCTCAAATTCCCGGCGGCGGAGGGCATTGTCCAGCGTGTCCACATGGTCTTTCCCCTGGAGGGCGGCAAGCATATGCTCCAAAAATTCCTGCCGCCCGCCGGAGCCGCCCAAAACGTCCACACCCAGCTCCTTTACCGCCTCAGGGGCGTGCTGGGTGTAGCAGCCGCAGACGCCGATGACGGCCTTCGGATTTTCCCGGCGGCAGCGGCGGATAACGGCCCGGTTTTTCTTATCCGCAATGGCGGTGACGGAGCAGGTATTGATGATGTAGGCATCGCACTTCTCGTCAAAATGTCCGATTTCATGGCCCCGGTTTTGTAAAATATGCTCCATGGCCTGGGTTTCGTATTGATTGGTCTTACAGCCCAATGTGTAAAAAGCAAATCGCATCTTCGTAAAAATCGCCAATTTTGCTGGCGCTCCCTTGTTATAATTCGCCAAACCGTCAATTGCATTTCGCCCGGATTATGTTATAATGATTCATATCATCCGTTTTTTCGGTTCATAGCCATATTATACACGAAAACCCGGCATTTGTACAGTCAAAGGAGGTTTTTATGCAGGAATTTACGATTCATCTTCGCTCCGTGCGGGATGTAAACGATTTTGTTGCATTGACTGCCCCTCTGTGTGCCATCACACTGACGGATGGCTTACGGGTGGTGGATGGAAAGAGCTTTATGGAGATATTCTGTCTGCAGCTCTCCGGCCCCATCACCGTTGCGGCGGATTGCTCTGCCGAGGATTTTGAGCGATTCCGCCAAGACTGTCTGCGCTTCCAGAGCGCATCCTGAATATCGGCTCTTGCAGCACCGTCCCGGGAATACTCGGGGCGGTTTTTTTATTTTGGGGGCGACACCGCACAATTCGTCTGCGGCTGTCAGCGGATCTTTTCCGCCAGGGCTGCGGTATTTTTCTCGAAATACACAAAGGATTCCTTCGAAAAATACCTTGCCCCGACGAAAAATCTCTCGCTGACTGCTCTTGCCGAATTATGCGGGGCTGCCCCTTGGGGGAGGACAAACAAAGGGGGCGGCCCGGCGGGCCGCCCCCAAAGCATATATCAGCAGTAGAAATCCCGGATTTTCTTGGCTCTGCTGGGATGGCGGAGCTTCCGGATGGCTTTGTTTTCGATCTGGCGGATACGCTCTCTGGTCACGCCGAAGATCTGGCCCACCTCTTCCAGGGTGTGGGTGCGGCCGTCGTACATGCCAAAGCGCATCCGCAGCACGTCGGCTTCCCGCTCGGTAAGCGTCCCCAGAATTTCCTTCAGGGCCTCGGCAAGCAGCGCGTTGGAGGTGGCATCGGCAGGACCGGGAGTCCGCTCGTCCTCTACGAAGGAGCCGATGGAGGTGTCCTCTTCGTCACCCACAGGGGTATCCAAGCTCAGGGTATCGGCAGCGGTGCGGTTGGCCTCGATGATCTTCTCCACAGGCAGACCCAGCTCGGCGGCGATTTCCTCCATAGTGGGCTCTCTGCCCAGTTCCTGGACCAGCTTCCGGTTGCAGCGGGTGGCCTTGTTGATGACCTCTACCATATGCACCGGGACACGGATGGTCCGGGCCTGGTCGGCTATGGCACGGGTAATGGCCTGCCGGATCCACCAGGTGGCATATGTAGAGAATTTGTTTCCCTTTGTCCAGTCGAATTTATCGACTGCGCGAATCAGGCCCGTGTTGCCCTCCTGGATCAGGTCCAGGATGTGCAGGCCCCGGCCGGAGTATTTTTTGGCAATGGAGACCACCAGACGCAGGTTGGCTTCCGTCAGCTTATTTTTGGCCTCCTGATCGCCCTCGGAGACGCGCTTGGCCAGCTCCACTTCCTCCTCGGCAGACAGCAGCTTCACCTGGCCGATCTCCTTCAGGTACATCCGCACAGGATCGTCCAGGCTGTATTCTGCGGCCAGATCCACAGGATCGATGAGCTCTTCCTCTTCAATGCCCCGCAGATCCAGACCGTCGTCCAGCCCATCGCCCAGGCCGTCGCCCAGAACATCCAGGCTGTCGTCAATTTCCAGCTCGGTGGTGACGATTTGGATATTCATGGCATCGAACCGGTCATAGATCTCTTCAATTTTTTCCGGGGACAGCTGCATCTTTTCCAGGATGGTGCTGAGCTCCGTATCCCGGATCATGCCCTCTTTCTTGCCCTTGGCAATCAAAGCCTGCATGGCGGCCTGGAGATCCTCGGTATTCGCAGTATTCTTTGTCGGCTTTTTGGCTGTACTCATAGTCAATTCCCTCTTTACCTCTGTCTGTATACGACTTCAAAACATTCTTGCCGTAAGACTATACCCCGATTTTGCATTTCTGGCAAGGGTTTTTTAAGTATTTCTTTGTTTTCCGTGAAAAAAGTCAAAATCCGGCAGGCGGTACTTTGATTTTTCCCGCTTTTTGTGAAAACATACGGTTTACTTTTTCGGGAAAATTCGTTATAATTGGTAAAATGCTTGTAGAATGCCCTTTGCGTCCCCTGAAAGGGGAGGTGGCCGCAGGCCGGAGGGGTTCTGCGGGAAATACGGTATAACCCCTCAGTCTCGACTGTCACTATGCATTAAGAGCCCTGTTTTGGAGATTTTTTAGAGAGGAACCAGCCTATGACGGATCTTTCCCATATTCGTAATTTTTCCATTATTGCCCACATTGACCACGGCAAGTCCACCCTGGCGGACCGGCTGATGGAGCAGTGCAACGCCGTGGACCAGCGGACCCGGGCCGAGCAGCTCCTGGACTCCATGGATCTGGAGCGGGAGCGGGGCATTACCATCAAGGCCACCGCCGTGCAGCTGAACTACACCGCCGACGACGGCGAAACCTACGACCTGAACCTCATCGACACCCCGGGCCATGTGGACTTCAACTACGAGGTATCCCGGTCTCTGGCAGCCTGCGAGGGCGCGGTGCTGGTGGTGGACGCCAGTCAGGGTGTGGAGGCCCAGACCCTGGCCAACACCTATCTGGCCATTGACGCAGGGCTGGAGGTGCTGCCGGTCATCAACAAAATCGACCTGCCCTCTGCCCGCCCCGCCGAGGTCAAGGCCGAGGTGGAGGACATCATTGGAATTCCTGCCGAGGATGCCCCGGAGATCTCCGCCAAGAACGGCATCAACATTCACTCCGTGCTGGAAATGATCGTACGCGACATTCCTGCCCCCCAGGGTGACCGGGAAGCGCCGCTGCAGGCGCTGATCTTCGACAGCCAGTACGATGCCTACCGGGGCGTCATCGTCTACACCAGGATCAAACAGGGCACCGTCAGGGCCGGTACGGACATTCGGATGATGGCCACCGGCGCCGTGTATAAGGTTGTGGAGGTGGGCACCATGAATCCCCTGGGGCTGACTCCCGGGGAATCCTTAGGTGCCGGTGAGGTAGGCTACATCACCGCCTCCATTAAAAACGTCTCCGATACCCGGGTGGGCGACACCATCACCGCTGTGGAAAACCCCGCTGCCGAACCGCTGCCGGGCTACCGGCAGGTGCAGCCCATGGTCTACTCCGGCGTATACCCCGCCGACGGTGCCAAATACCAGGACCTGCGGGACGCTTTGGAAAAGCTGAAGCTGAACGACGCCTCTATGAGCTACGAGCCGGAGAGCTCCATTGCTCTGGGCTTCGGCTTCCGCTGCGGCTTCTTAGGCCTGCTGCACATGGAGATCATCCAGGAGCGGCTGGAACGGGAGTACAATCTGGACCTGATCACCACCGCACCCAACGTCGTCTACCGGGTGACGAAAACCGATGGCACGGTGCTTATGGTGGACAATCCCCTGGACTACCCAGACCCCATGGAAATTGAGTTGGCGGAGGAGCCCTTTGTCAAGGCCAGCCTCATTGCCCCCCAGGAATATGTGGGCAATATTATGGACCTGTGCCAGGCCCGCCGGGGAGAATTCAAGAATATGGAATACCTGGATGCCAACCGGGTGGAGCTGCACTATGAAATGCCCCTGAACGAAATCATCTACGATTTCTTCGATGCCCTCAAGTCCCGCACCCGGGGCTATGGCAGCCTGGACTACACCTTCCTGGGCTACCGGCCCAGCAAGCTGGTAAAGCTGGACATCCTCTTAAACGGCGAGGTGGTGGACGCGCTGAGCTTTATCCTCTTTGCGGACAATGCCTATCCCAGAGCCCGGAAGATCTGCGAAAAGCTCAAGGACAATATCCCCAGAGCCCAGTTTGAGATCCCCGTTCAGGCAGCCATCGGCGGCAAGATCATTGCCCGGGAGACCATCAAGGCTCTGCGCAAGGACGTGCTTGCCAAGTGCTACGGCGGCGACATCACCCGGAAAAAGAAGCTGCTGGAAAAGCAGAAGGAGGGCAAAAAGCGGATGCGCACCTTCGGCACCGTGTCCGTCCCCTCTGAGGCCTTTATGGCCGTCCTCAAACTGGACGACGAATGAGATTAGTTGACAGTTGACAATTGACAGTTGACAGTTAAGGACTGTTTTGATGCGTATGTCGGCTATTATTGAGACAAAAAGTTTTGCGTTTTCCGTTCGAATTGTGAAGCTGTACAAGCACCTCTGTGAGGAGAAGAAAGAGTATGTCCTCTCCAGGCAGATACTCCGGGCGGGAACCAGTATAGGGGCAAATGTGGCTGAGGCCCAGCAAGCCCAAAGCAGACCCGACTTTATATCCAAACTCTGTATTGCTCTAAAAGAGGCGGGTGAAACCGATTATTGGCTTCGCCTCCTCCGGGCAACAGATTATCTATCGGAAAATGAGTACGATTCTCTGATCATTGATTGCAAAGAACTGGAAAAACTTCTGACAACCATTATCAAATCCACAAAATCTTTACCGCAAAAGTAAACAACCAAGAAAAACTTCAGTACAGTGACACTGACGGTTCTATGGTGGCACCTTTCGTTTTCGCCAACTGTCAACTGTCAACTGTCAACTGTCAACTGTTACGGAGGTACTATGGCAATATTAACCAGACGCAACAACAAAACCCCCTTGGGGATCTACATTCACATTCCCTTCTGCCGCAGCAAGTGCCAGTATTGCGACTTCTATTCCATGCCCTGCAAGGATGACAAGCTGATGGACAGCTACCTGGATGCCATCTGCGCCCATCTGAAAGAGGCGGGGGCCCTGTGCCCCGGCTACCGGGTGGACACCGTCTATTTCGGCGGCGGCACCCCCAGCTATTTTGGTGCGGACGCGCTGGCCATCATTCTGACGGCCATTCGCCGGAATTTTGACGTGGCCACCGATGCGGAGATCACCTTTGAGGCCAACCCGGACTCCGTGACGGACCGGCTGCTGCACCGGCTGAAAGCCGAAGGCTTCAACCGGGTGAGCCTGGGCGTCCAGTGCGACAATGACGAAATTCTCAAAAAGCTGGGCCGCCCCCATACCTATGCCCAGGCCGTCACCGCCTACCAGCGCATCCGCAAGGCAGGCTTCCGGAATGTGTCCTTGGACCTGATGTACGGTCTGCCCGGCCAGAGCCTCCACGACTGGCAGGAAACATTGGAAAACGTTCTAAAGCTGAACCCGGAGCACATGAGCTGCTACGGCCTGAAGGTAGAGGAAGGTACCCCTCTGTACGACGTGAAGGACTTCGTGGGCCTGGCGGACGATGACACCCAGGCAGATATGTATATGGCCGCTGTGGAGGCTCTGCGCAACCATGGCTTCCGGCAGTATGAAATTTCCAATTTCTGCCGGAAGGGCCTGTACTCCCGGCACAATACCAAGTATTGGACCGGCGGCGAATATCTGGGCTTCGGCCCCAGCGCCAGCTCGGATTTTGCAGGGAAGCGCTTTACCATGGTGCGGGATCTGCAGGCCTATATCCAGGGCATCCAGACCGGCGGCAACATCATGGAGGATGTCCAGGAGATCCCCCTGCGGGAGCGGGCAGGGGAGTACCTGATGCTCCGGCTGCGGACCACGGCGGGCATTCTGGCCGAGGAATACGAGCGGACCTTCATGCTGCCCTTTAAGCCCCTGGAAGAGGTGCTTCTCAAGCACCGGGTCTATTATCAGACAGCACAGGGCGAGGACGGCCGGTGGTACCTGACCCCCAGAGGCTTTCTGGTGTCCAACGACATCATTTCCGACCTGCTTCTGGCCCAGGACGATTCCGAGCCGCTGAAAAGGCTGTAAATAAGAAAGGGGCTGTTAGAAAAGTATGTCGCTGCGAACCAGTGACCGACGTCACTACTCCGCGCTAAGAGCCGGCTTCGCCGGTTGCGCTATGTACGTGACTGCGGTCACAGTGGTGTGGCAGCCCCCCGGTTGAATGGTAACAGACTGGTTTTACTACCAAGATGTTTGAAAATCCGGGGGATTGTGCCCGAAGGAAATACCCTTGGGGTACCACACCAGCGTGCGCGCTGGTTCGCAATGACAGAGCGTTTTCTAACAGCCCCAATGCCTTCCCGCAGGGGAAGGTTTTTTACTTTTCCTCCTCCACCGGCAGGGGGGAGATCACAGGCTTGCCGTCCCGGTCCAGGAGAACCGTCAGGCCGCCGCCGTATCCGCTTTGCTGGAACAAATAATTGACACCGGTCTGGGTGTCAACCCAGATTTCCGTGGTGCTGACAACACCCTGACTGTAGGTGCGGACAAAACGCTTTTTATTCTTTTCCATCATACTTTTCCCTTCAAAATGGGGGCGCAGCGATTTTGCTGCGCCCCTTTGCGTGATTACTGTTTGGTACCTTCTACAATGCCGTTGGCAAGACCCACCAGACCCTGCATTTCGCTGGGAATGATGATCTTGGTGGCCTGGCCGTCGGCGACCTTCTGCATGGCCTCAATGGCTTTCAGCCGCAGAACGCTGTCGTTGGGGGCCTTTTCGTTCAGCATGGCGATGGAGTCGGCCAGGGCCTGCTGCACTGCCAGAATGGCCTGGGCTTCGCCGTCAGCCTTTAGAATGGCAGCCTGCTTCTCGGCCTCAGCCCGGAGAATGGCGGCCTGCTTCTCAGCATCGGCCTTCAAAATGGCGGATTCCTTTTCGCCCTCGGCAATGAGGATGGCGGACTTCTTCTGGCCCTCGGCCTGGAGGATGGACTGACGGCGGTCACGCTCGGCCTTCATCTGCTTCTCCATGGAGTTCTGAATGTCCGCAGGGGGCAGGATGTTCTTCAGCTCTACCCGGTTGACCTTGATGCCCCAGGGGTCGGTGGCCTCGTCCAGAATGGAGCGCATTTTGGTGTTGACCACATCGCGGGAGGTCAGGGTCTGATCCAGCTCCAGATCGCCAATGATGTTTCGCAGAGTGGTGGCGGTCAGGGTTTCCATAGCCATCATGGGCTGCTCCACGCCGTAGCAGTAGAGCTTGGGGTCTGTGATCTGGAAGTAGACGACGGTATCGATCTGCATGGTGACGTTGTCCTTGGTGATCACAGGCTGGGGGGGATAGTCCAGGACCTGCTCCTTCAGGCTCACCTTCCGGGCAACTCGGTCAATAAAGGGCACCTTAAAGTGCATGCCCACGCCCCACACGCTGTGGAAAGCGCCCAACCGCTCCACAACATAGGCCCGGGACTGCTGGACCACGGCGATATTGGAAATGATGATGACAAGGGCGAGAATGACGATGATAAGCAATACAATAGGCATAGATGTTCCTCCTTTTTACCTTACGGCTTCCTGGACAGCCACAGGGGAAACCAGAAGCTTCACGCCCTGCACTGCCTCAATTTTCACAACGGTTCCTGCGGGGATATTCTCTTCTCCGATGCTCCTGGCACTCCAGGTCATACCGCCCATCTTTACCCGGCCCGTTGCTGCCAGGTTATCTATGGCTTCGATGACGGTACATTCCTGCCCGACCAGAGCATCTACATTGGTCCTCTGAATTTTTGGGTTCACGTACTTTTTCAGCACCGGCCGCAGCATGGCAAGCAGCACCACGCTGACCACCAGAAACAGCGCCAGCTGCAAGCCAACGGATGCGCCCAGCAGCGCGGCGATAATGGCCGCCAGCGCCCCGGCTGCAAACCACAGCGATACCAGCGCCACGGTGGCACCCTCGGCCATCAGAAAAAGAATCAGAAGGACCAGCCAGACATAAGCGGAAATGTGCACGGAAAAACCTCCTTTCCGGAAATCCTTTTGGGATTTTCTCTCTTGCTTACGGACTTATCATAGCAGTTTCCGGCCCTGCCGTCAATTGCCGGAAAGGCAAAATAGATGTATTTTTTTTGCCGCCCCAGCAAAATAGATTACTCCCGCTCCACCATTTCTTCCGTCAGTTCGTTTCTGCGGAACAGGAACCGGCGGATGGCAAAAAGTCCGGCAATGCAGGCCACGGACAAAAGGTTGCTGACAGGGTCGTCGTGGCTCAGAATCACGTGCCGGGTAATGGCCACGGTCAGAACCTCCAGAATATTGGCGGGGGTGGTGTCGATGAGCATACGCACAAACTCCAAACCCACCACGATGGTCAGCACATCATGAAGAAAGCTCAGCACATCGGCAGAGGAGCCGGGATGGTGCACCAACTCCAAAATCAGCTTGGCAAAAGCGCCAAGCAGCACGATCAGCGTAAAAATCGCAATGAGCTTTTCCATAATATGCAGTACATGGCGGAAATAATGCTGCATTTTCGCCTCCCGTGCCTCCGAGCGCTGAATCCGCGCCTTGGTTTTCTCCATGCGGTCGTTGACCTTTTCTTCGATTTCCTGCTGTGTTGCCATGTGTGATCCTCCTGTAGTGTTATGTGGGAATAAACGCCTTCCCCTGGGGGAAGGTGGCCCGCCGATAGGCGGGTCGGATGAGGGTGGTGCTCCGCGCAGCGAATCAGAATAAACGATTGCCAGTGGCAATCGCACCATAATTCGTGCGGGATGCAGAACTGATACAGAAAGCCTACGCAGTTAAGCTCCTGAAACAGGACTTTTCTGCTGGGGCAGCACCGCATTTTACCCTGTACCGCCCCTCATCAGTCAGGGCTGCGCCCTGCCAGCTTCCCCCAGGGGAAGCCTTTTTCTAATAGTACTTTTTCATTTCCTCCCTCGCCCTTCTGACTTCCTCTTCCAGCTCTCTCGCGGAAACACGGAGGACACCGGAGCCCAGGGCGGAGAGCTGGACGAGGCCGTCGGAGCTGGCCACGCTGACCCGGTAATTGCCGCCCAGGTCCCGGGCAAGGGCCTGGATATAGGCATCCGCCGTCTCGCCCTCCCGGGTGAAGACCACCTGGATGGTTGCATCCCGGTATTTCTCGCTGCCGGGCTGCCGGTAGCTGTCGAACACCAGAATGACCCGGGTTTTTGTAAAGCCTGCGTAGCTGGTCAGAGCATCCGTCAGGCGCCGCCGGGCGGCGGACAGGTCCGTTTTGGCCGTTTCTGCCAGGCTTTCCCAGGCGAAAATCACATTGTAGCCGTCTACGATCAGACATTTCTCTTTTGGCACGCTGATGGTCACTTCCGCTGTGGCCGGGGCTTTGGGGGCGGTGTACTGTCGGCGGCGGATGGGGCCGAACTCCCGCTCCATGATTTGCTCCAGCTCCCGGTCGTCAATGGCCGGGAGAATGCGCATCTGGGGTTTTTCCTCTTGCAGGCCGCTTTCCAGGTGCATGAATTCCTTTACCCGGTCCCATTTCACGGTGTGCCCTGCTCCGTGGCTGCAAAATACGGAGTCCGGGGTGTTTTCCAGATCCGCCTCCGGGTCGTAGGCCGCTGCCTCGATGACCTGCCTGGTATTGTGGCAGGGCTCATAGCCCCGCAGGGACAGACTCAACCGGCCCAGGCCCTGGGTGTAGGCGGAGAGCTGAGAGGCATAGTCCCGGATTTCTCCGGCAGGGACCCGGCCCTCCAGGATGGCCGTCCCCTCCCGGCTCTCCGGGGTCTCGGGGGCGCCGCCCATGGCGCGGATATCCGTAATGGCCCGGCCGATCTGGGCCTGGGGCAGCTCCAGGTGAAAGTTGTACCAGGGCTCTAAAAGCACGCTCTTTGCCTGCATCAGCCCCTGTCGGACGGCCCGATAGGTGGCCTGCCGGAAGTCGCCGCCCTCGGTGTGCTTCAAGTGGGCCTTGCCGATGAGCAGGGTGATCTTCATATCCGTAATGGGGGCTCCGATGAGCACACCCCGGTGCTGCTTTTCCGCCAGATGGGTCAGAATCAGGCTTTGGTAGCCCGTGTCCAGCACATCCTGGGGGCATTGCGTATCAAACACCAGCCCGCTGCCCGGCGTTCCGGGCTCTAAGAGCAAATGCACCTCGGCATAGTGCCGCAGGGGTTCAAAGTGGCCCACGCCCTCCACGGTATCGGAAATGGTCTCTTTATAGAATATCTTCGGGTCGTCCAGGGTGATGTCCAGATCAAAGCGCTGCTTGACCAGACTCTGGAACACCTCCAGCTGGACCTGCCCCATGATCTGCACCCCGATTTGCTTACCGTCCCAGGCGATGTGCAGCTGGGGGTCCTCCTCTTCCAGCTGACGCAGCTTGGGAAGCACCAGGGACGGGTCCGCTTTGGGCGGCAGCTTGGCCCGGTAGGTCATAACGGGCTCCAATTCCGGGCGGAAAATCTCTGCCTCAGCTCCCAGGCCTTGCCCTGCCCAGGTAGCGGTGAGACCGGTTACGGCGAAGGCCGTCCCGGCCTCCACCCGGTCCGGGGTTTCGAACTTTTCCCCGGAGTACAGCCGCAGCTGGGCCGCCTTTTCCGTCAGGGTCTCTCCCTGCCGGTTTTCATAGCGGACAGGCTCCCGGACGGACAGGCTGCCGCCGGTGAGCTTCATCCAGGTCAGCCGGTTTCCCTGGGGGTCCCGGGTGATTTTGTAGACCCGGGCAGAGAAGGCATCTCCATAGGTATTTTCCGGGGCATAGGTATCCAATCCTGCCAGAAGCGCGTCAACGCCCTCATTTTTCAGCGCCGCACCAAAGTACACGGGGAACAGGCGGCACTGGGCGATCAGCTGCCGCAGATTTTCGTCGGTAACGGCCCCGCCTTCCAGGAAGCTTTCCAGAAGGGCCTCGTCGCACATGGCCGCAGCTTCCCGAATGGCTTCCGCACTGCCGGTAAAATCCACGCAGCTCTCGCTGAGCTCCTTTTGCAGCTGGGCGAGCAGCTTGTCCCGGTCCGCCCCGGGCAGGTCCATTTTATTGATAAAGAGAAATACGGGCACTTGGTGCTTGCGCAGCAGCTGCCACAGGGTTCTGGTGTGGGCCTGAACCCCATCCGTGCCGCTGATAACCAGCACAGCGCAGTCCAGCGCCGGCAGCACCCGTTCCGTTTCCGCGGCAAAGTCCACGTGGCCCGGGGTGTCGATCAGGGTCACCGCCCGGTGGGCCGTTCGGAGCCGGGCCTGCTTGGAGAAAATGGTAATGCCCCGCTGCCGTTCCAGCTGGAAGCTGTCCAGCAGCGCATCCCCATGGTCAACCCGTCCCAGCACCCGCCGGGCCCCGGCGGCATAGAGCAGGCCCTCGGAAAGGGTGGTCTTTCCCGCATCCACATGGGCCAGCAGTCCGATGCACAGGGGTTTTCTGAAATTTGTCTGTGCCTGCACCGTGGGAGACCTCCTTTTCCAAATGATTGTTCTTATTGTACCATAAAGAAGTGCCGCCGTCGAGAAATTTCTTTGTAAAACCGCCCTCCTGCGGTGGGGCAGGAGGGCGGCTGGAAATGCATTTTACAGGTCGGCGTACAGATCTTCTCCGTACACGCCCTGGGCGATGAGCTGGGCGAAGCTTTCGGTGACGGCGGCCTTGTCGGCGGCGTAGGTCACGCCGAACCACTTATCGTGGGTGGGCAGGACCTGGACCGTGACCTCCTTGCGCTGGAGCAGCTGGCCGATGAGGATGGGCAGCAGGTACTCCGCTTTCAGAGGATTGGCCGGAACGTCCGTTTCGAAGAAGGTCTTGAAGTTCTGTTCCAGGGTCTCCAGGAAGGCGGGGGACAGGCCCCACATATTCATGGATACATAGCCATCGGGATCCAGCGCCTTGCCGTCGGCTTCTGCGCCATTGGCAGTGGGGCGGATATTCTTGGTCTCTACAACGTCCGACAGGAAGCCCTTCCCGTCCACCTGGCAGATGCCCCGGGTGACGGCGCCGTTGTCGGACAGGGTGTTTTTCAGGATGAAGCCCGCCATGCAGAAGGCATTTTCCGGATGATCGGTGCACAGATAGTCGTGGATCTCCCGGTAGATGCTCTTTCCGTAATAGTCGTCGGCGTTGATGACGGCAAAGGGACCGTCGATATGGTCCTTTGCGGCCAGAACGGCCTGACCGGTGCCCCAGGGCTTGCTGCGGCCCTCGGGAAGAGAACCGGGGATCTCCGTCAGAGACTGGAAGCAGTAGGCTACCTCTACACCGGCCTTGGCGCACACGGCCTCGATGCGGTTGCCGATGACTTCCCGGAAGTCCTTTTCGATGTCCCGGCGGATAATGAATACGATCTTTTGAAAGCCTGCGGCGATGGCATCATGGATGGAGTAATCCATAATAATATGGCCGGACTTATCCACAGCGGCAAGCTGCTTGATTCCGGCACCGTAGCGGCTGCCGATGCCGGCGGCCATGATCACAAGGGTAGTCTTTTTCAAAAATACATCCTCCTGTCTTTCTTTTCGAAGACACTGCCTATACCATATCATAATTTTCCGCTTAATGCAACGGATTTTCAGAAATATCCTGCTCTTTGCGGGGCGACCCGCCGGATTGGATGCGATCCATGACGTACAGCGACAGCAGCAGGTATAGCCGCTGGCCGGGATCGTCCAGGCTCAGGTTCACCAGACTCTCGATTTTTTTCAGCCGGTACAGAAGGGTCGTGCGGTGGATGATCAGGGTCTGGGAGGTTTTGGGAATGTCCCGTTCGCAGAGCAGGTATTCCCGCAATGTCTCAAAATAGGGGGTGCCATGCTCCCGGTCGTAGTCCCGCAGGGCGTAGAGCGCCGGGGAGAGGGTCTGCTCCAGGGTCAGCTCCGCGTGGAAATTTTCCAGGATGTGGGTCAGGGCGCACTGGGAGAACAGCCAGATCCACCGGTCCCCCCGCTGGCGAAAGCAGGCATCCAGGGCAATTTGAGCCTGGGTAAAGGCCACATGGAGGCTCTGGATTCCCTGAATCGGTGAGGAAATCCCGGCATAGAGCAGGTAATCCCGGCACAGGGGGGCCAGGGTATGCCGCAGCATGGTATAGGGAATGGCCAGGCGGCGCATATTGAGGATCACATACTGCCTGTGATTTTCCAGCAGCACATAGCTGTTTGGGAAATACCGGAACAGATCGCTGTGCAGGGAGTGCTCCTGGATGGTGGAGACGGCGTTTTCCTGGTTGGCGATATTCAGGCACACATAGGGGTCCTCGCTCTCCCAGCCCAGCTGATCCAGCAGCCGCCGCAGCTGACCGCTGTCCGGCTGACGGTTCCGCAGCAGATCGGAGATCACATCGTCCATGCTGCGAAAGCCCGTGTTCAGCCCTCCGGCGCGGTAGTGCAGGCAGCTCATGGCCCGCTGGGCCAAAACCTCCGCCAGGCGATAGTCCGAGGGGCGGAAGGGATGGTTGGTCTCCATGACCAGCAGCCGCCCCCGGTAGACAGCGCCGTCCCAAAGGTTTACATAAATACAGTCTGCGGTTTTGCTGGAGCTGTGCCAGAGCTGCACATCGTGGGTGGTGTAGGTTTCCAGGTAGTCGCTGTCAAATTGCAGATCGTCCACAATGACCCGGGGCAGGAAGCCCCGCTGAGAGGTCATGGTGTATTCCGGGGTGAGTATGTCGTCCACCTGGGAGGACTGGGCCAGCATCATAAACCAGTCGTCGTGGATGTACACCGGGTTGTCCAGAAGCTCTGCCCCGGACTCGCACAGCTGCTGCAGCGTCACGCCCTGGAAGACCAGCTCATCCAAGAGCTGCTCCTGCTCCCGGCACCGGGAGAACAGGGCCATGGCCCGGTCCAGCACCTGCGCATCCGTCAGGCCGGGCACGGTGATATGGTCCGCGGCCCCGGGGATGGGGGCCTGGCAGATGCTGGCATAGGTATCCCCCGGGAAATCGGCAGCGTCCTCCTCCCGGACCAGGTAGAGAATGTTTTCGCTCATGGGCAGGCTGCTGCGGAAAATGCGGACATCCAGATAGGATTTTCCGCTGCCGGAATCGTGGACCGTGCCCTCCGGAAACACCTGGGCCACCATGGCAAGATTGGGGTTCATATGGGCAAGGGTGTACTTCTCCATGGATAACCCGCTCCTTTCGTTTTGCATAAGGAAATTATATCCTCAGAATTGCGGAAAGTAAAGAGAGAAAAATCAAAAAATGTGGAAAATTGTGAATTCCTTTTGCGCGAATTGACAAAACTAAAAGGATTTGTTAGGATACTTATAGAAGCAATCCACAAAAAAGGGGGGCTTTCGCCCAACGCAAAAATGTGGATATCTCTTCGCAGATTTGAATCATTTGGAGGATACAGATATGCTTACCGCAAAAGAGAATATGCGCGAAGCCATTCGGGGCGGCAATCCCGATCGGTTTGTAAACCAGTTTGAAGGCATTTCCCTGCTGATGCACCCCTACATGATGACCCAGCCCCTGCTGAAGCGCGGCATGGAGAACGTGGTCAACGGCTGGGGTGTGACCAACTCCTTCCCGGAAAATGTACCCGGCGCATTCCCCGTACATACCCCCGACAAGATCGTCGTGAAGGACATCGAGCAGTGGCAGGACTATGTCCATGCTCCCAGCCTGAAATTCTCCGATGAGCTGTGGAACATCTGCAAGGATATGTACGCCGCCGTGGACGGCACCAAGGCCTACAAGGCAGCCTTCGTGGCTCCCGGCCTGTTCGAGCAGTGCCACCACCTGTGCTCCATGCAGGAAGCTCTGATGAACTACATGGAATACCCCGATGAGATGCACGACCTCATCAAGTACCTGACCGACTGGGAGCTGGAGCTGGCCGAGGGCATCTGCTCCAACCTGCATCCCGATGCCATCTTCCATCACGACGACTGGGGCAGCGAGCTGAACTCCTTCCTGCGTCCCTCCATTTTCGAGGACTTCTTCCTGGAGCCCTACCAGAAGATCTACGGCTACTACCATAGCCACGGCGTGGAGCTCATCTTCCATCACTCCGATTCCTACTGCGCAAACATCCTGCCCATCATGATCGATATGGGCATTGATGTGTGGCAGGGCTGCATGCACTCCAACAATGTGCCCGAGTGCCTCGAAAAGTACGGCGACAAGATCGCCTTCATGGGCGAGATCGACAACAAGCAGGTGGACTTTGAGGGCTGGACCCAGGCCGACTGCGAGAAGGCCGCCGTCCACGCCATGGAGACCTGCGGCATGAAGCACTTCATCCCCTGCATCACCCAGGGAGGCCCCGGTTCTCTGTACCAGGGCACCTACAAGGGCCTGTGGGACGCCATTGACGACTACAACTGCAAGCACTTCGGCTTCACCAAGGAGCAGCTGGAGGCCCAGCGTCTGCCCATGTCCATTATGTTCTAAGGAGGAACGAGACAATGATCATTATCGGCGAGAAAATCAACGGTTCCATTCCCGTGGTGGCCAAGGCCATTGCCGAGCGGGATGCGGAATTCATCAAGGCCCGTGCCATCGCCCAGGCCAATGCCGGTGCAACCTTTATCGACTGCTGCGCCTCCGTTCCCGAGGCCCAGGAGGTGGAGACCCTGCACTGGATGATCGACTGCATCCAGTCCGTCACCGACCTGCCCATCGCCGTGGACAGCCCCAGCGCAGACGTGCTGCGGGAAGCTTATAAGTTCTGCAACAAGCCCGGCCTCATCAACTCCGTCTCCGGCGAGGGCGACAAGATCGACAAGATCTTCCCCATTCTGGCGGAGAACAAGGGCTGGCAGGTCATCGCCCTGCTGTCCGACGACACCGGCATTCCCAAGAACGCCGCAGACCGGCTGCGGGTCTTTGACAAGATCATGGCCAAGGCCGAGGAGTATGGCATCGCCCCCAACCGGATCCACATCGATCCGCTGGTAGAGATGCTCTGCACCTCCGAGAACGGCATTGAAACCAACATCGAGGTCATTTCCACCGTCCGTGAGAAGTACCCCACCATTCACATCACCGCCGCCGTTTCCAACATCTCCTTCAACCTGCCCGTCCGGAAGATGGTCAACCTGGGCTTCACCGTTCTGGCCATGAACGCCGGTCTGGACAGTGCCATCCTGGACCCCACCAACCGGGACATGATGGGCGTGATCTACGCCACCGAGGCTCTGCTGGGTCTGGATGACTACTGCATGGAGTACATCGGCGCTTACCGTGACGGCCTGTTCGGACCGGTCAAGCAGTAAAAAACGTACGGATGGAAGCCCCGGCGGCAATCGGGGCTTCCTGAAATAAACAAATTAACTTACAAAAGGGGAGTATTATTATGAGTCTCGAAAATGTACATGATCTGGTCGTTCGCGGCAAGGCAAAGCTGGTTCCCGCCGCTGTGCAGGAAACCCTGGACGAGGGCGTTGAGGCCTCCAAGATTCTGGATACCATGATCTCCGCCATGGACGTGGTTGGCGAAAACTTCAAGAACGGCACCATCTTCGTGCCCGAAATGCTGATCGCCGCCAAGGCTATGAAGAAGGGCGTTGAGGTCCTGAAGCCCCATCTGGCTTCCGGCGCTGCCGGCGCTCTGGGCAAGGTCATCATCGGCACCGTGGCCGGCGACCTGCACGACATCGGCAAGAACCTGGTGGCTATGATGATCGAGTCCGCCGGTTTCGAAGTCATCGACCTGGGCGTTGACGTGCCCGTTGAGAAGTTCCTGTCCGCTTACGAGGAGAACCCCGGCACCAAGATCGTTGCCTGCTCCGCTCTGCTGACCACCACCATGCCCGCTCTGCAGGAGACCGTTACCGCTCTGAACGCCGCTCCCTGGCGCAAGGACGTGAAGGTCATGGTCGGCGGCGCACCCATCACCCAGGAGTTTGCCGATAAGATCGGCGCCGATGCCTACACCCCCGACGCAGCTTCCGCCGCCAAGAAGGCCAAGGAACTGGTCGCCTAAGCTTATGAACCCTATGAAGCAGTATCGCGTCACATTTTTGCCTGCCGGGATCACCGTCCCGGTGGAAGAGGGGACCACGCTGCTTCAGGCAGAAATTCAGGCAGGCCTGAAGCCCTACGCACCCTGCGGCGGCAACGGGACCTGCGGGAAATGCAAAGTCACAGTACAGGCCGGGGCAGAAGTCCTGGCCTGTCAGACTATTGTGGGGTCTGACTGCACCGTGACCCTTCCCCAGGCCTCCGCCGCCCGAATTCTGACCCAGAGTCAGAGCGTCCAGACGACTCCGGATGGGGCCGACGAATACACGCTTGCCATCGATATCGGCACCACCACCGTGGTTGCCTATCTGCTGTCCGGGAAAACCGGTGCCCTGCTCTCCCAGGCCAGCACCCTGAACCCCCAGGGCCAGTACGGCGCGGATGTGATTTCCCGCATTCAATATGTGCTGGACGGCGGCAGGGAAGAGATGCAGCACTGCATCCTCGCCGCCCTGGACAGTCTGACCCGGCAGGCGGCACAAAAAGCCGCCATTGCGCCGGAGAAAATCACCTGCACCGCCATTGTGGGCAACACGGCCATGCACCATCTGCTGCTGGGCATTGACCCCAGGCCCCTGGTCACTCCGCCCTATATGCCCAAAGAGCGCGCAGAGCGGGTAATGGGGGCAAAGCCGCTTCTGCCCACCGCCGGGAATGTGCGGATTCTGCCCAACATCGCGGGCTTCGTAGGCGGCGACACCGTGGGCTGCCTGGTGGCCTCCCGGTTTGATCGCCGGGAGGCGCTGACGCTGCTCATCGACATCGGCACCAACGGGGAAATGGTCCTGGGGGACAGGAACCGGGCAGTGGCCTGCTCCACGGCCGCCGGTCCCGCCTTCGAGGGCGCCAAAATCTCCTGCGGTATGCGGGGGGCCGAAGGCGCCGTGGACCACGTTTTCCAAAAGGACGGGCAAATCTCCTACCACGTCATCGGCGACGTGCCCCCCAAGGGACTCTGCGGCTCCGGCCTGCTGGACCTGATCGCGGTGCTGCTGGAAACCGGGGAAATCGATGAAATGGGCCGCCTGGAGCACGGGGACTATCGGCTCTGCGAAAATGTGGTGCTGACCCAGAAGGACGTCCGGGAGGTGCAGCTGGCAAAGGCTGCCATCCGGGCCGGGATCGAGCTCATGGCAAAGCACCTGAATGTGGAAATCGAGGCGATTTCCCAGGTGCTCCTGGCCGGTGCCTTCGGCAACTATTTGGACCCCGCCTCCGCCTGCCGCATCGGCATGATTCCGCCCCGGCTGGTGGAGAAAATCCAGCCCATCGGCAATGCCGCCGGAGAGGGCGCCAAGCTGTGCAGCCTGAGCAAAGCGGAATTTGCCTATGCCGCTAAGCTGGCGGAGGAAACGGAATTTCTGGAACTGGCGGCCCTGCCGGAATTCCAGGACTGTTATGTAGACTGTTTGACCTTTGAGGAGGATGACCTATGACCATTGAAGAGTGGGTAGCCTATGCCAAGGAGCTGGGCTTTTCCGAAGCGGCCCCCGTGGTCCCCGCAGACCTGAAGCCAAACGCCGAGGTCCGGGCCATGTGCGCTGCCGATAAGTGCCATGCCTATGGCAAGAACTGGACCTGCCCCCCGGAGTGCGGCAGTCTGGAGGAATGCGCCGCCCGCATCAGCGCCAAGACCAGAGGCATTCTGGTCCAGTCCGTTGCCCAGCTGGAGGACTCCTTCGACATTGAGGGCATGATGGAGGCAGAGCAGGACCACACCGCCCGGTTCCACACCCTGGCCGACAGGGCCCATGCCGAGGAAAAGGGCGCCCTGTGTCTGGGCACCGGCGGCTGCCGCATCTGCGGCAAGTGCGCCTATCCGGAGAAGTGCCGCTTCCCGGAGCGGGCCTGCTCCTCCATGGAGGGCTACGGTCTGCTGGTGAACGATGCCTGCGCCGCTGCCGGCGTCCCCTACTACCACGGCCCCAACACCCTTGCCTATACGGCCTGCATCCTGTTTGACTGATATCCTATGCAAAAATGCGCGTCTCGGTCGAGGCGCGCATTATTGCAGGGCAGGAGAGGGACTTTCAATCCGTATCCTGCCGAAGAAACAGGCGGAGGAGCCTATGTAAATTTCAAAAAAATCTCTTGACAAACCGGCCGCACCGTGCTACTATAATGACGTAAATGATAATCACTCGCAAGTAAAAGACAGAAGGAGGACATCGCTTGGAAACGACCAAACAGTTTCGCAAACGGAATGCCATCCTGGCCTGCCTTCGGGGGACAACGTGCCACCCCAGCGCCGAGAAGCTCTACCAGATGCTCCGGCAGGAGCACCCGGATATCTCCCTGGCAACGGTCTACCGGAATCTGGCGCTCTTCAAGAGCCAGGGAATCATCGCCAGCGTGGCAACGGTGGGCGGCGTGGAGCGCTTCGATGGCAACATCGAGCCCCATGTGCATTTCATTTGCAGCGGATGCGGCGCGGTGCTGGATGTGATCCAGGTGGATCAGCCGGATTACAGCAGCTACGCCAGGTTTCTCGGCTGCCGCATCGATCAAACCCAGTTGACTTTCACGGGACTCTGCCGGGAGTGCCTGAACACCCCGGAAGAAACCCCGAAAGTAATAAATTAAGCATTGCGTAACAAACAACAAATAAAAATTAAACGGAGGATATTGTTATGAAGAAATTTGTCTGCCCTGTTTGCGGTTATGTTCTGGAAGCTGAAACCATGCCTGAGGGCTTCGTCTGCCCCGTCTGCAAGGTCCCCGGTTCTAAGTTCAAGGTCATGGAAGAGGGCAAGCTGGCTGCCGAGCATGAGCTGGGCATCTACGAGAAGACCGTTGCCAACAACCCCGACATCTCCGCCGAGGACAAGGCATATATCCTGGAGCAGCTGAAGGCCAACTTCACCGGCGAGTGCAGCGAGGTCGGTATGTACCTGTGCATGGCCCGCGTTGCCCATCGGGAAGGCTATCCCGAGATCGGCCTGTACTGGGAGAAGGCTGCTTACGAAGAGGCTGAGCACGCTGCCAAGTTCGCCGAGATGCTGGGTTCTACCCTGGAGCCCAACATGACCGCCTCCACCAAGAAGAACCTGGCATGGCGTGTTGACTGCGAGTTCGGCGCTACCCAGGGCAAGTTCGACCTGGCCGCCTGCGCCAAGCGCAACGGCCTGGATGCCATCCACGACACCGTCCACGAAATGGCCAAGGACGAGGCCCGTCACGGCAAGGCTCTGAAGGGCCTGCTGGAGCGGTACTTCAAGTAAGAGGAGACCTCTCTATGAAGTACGAGTGCCCCTGCGGCTATGTCTATGACCCCGCCGAAGGCGACCCCGAAAACGGAGTAGCCCCCGGCACAGCCTGGGAGGACGTCCCGGAAGATTGGGTCTGCCCCACCTGCGGACTTGGCAAGGATGCCTTTTATCCTGCGGAGTAAATAGGTCAATGAGAGGAGAGGGAGAAATCCTTCTCCTCTTTTTTCGTCCAATCGTGGAAAGTCTGGTGGAAAATCATTTTCCTTGTCCGCTCCAAAATGTTTTCCCGCTCCAATTCTGCCAGCGCACCGAATACGGTCAGCATGAAGCGGCCTTGTGGGGTGGTGGTGTCGATGTTCTCTTTCAGACTGACAAACTCCACGCCCTTTCTGCCAGTATTGAAAGGAATTCGATTGTCACAGGGCTATACCCTAATGAAATGGATAGAAAAAGGAGCGGGACACGCGCCCCGCTCCCACAATTACCATTCTCGGTCATTATATGGCGTGTTTTCAACGCCCTCCCCATTTAGCCGCTCAACCATACGGTCAAGGGTAGGTTTCCACATATTCTTAAACCATGCAGTTTTGCCAAACCATTTTACAAGTGTCGGGCTGATTGCGTAATAGGTACGAATAAATGCGCGGCCATACCATGTTTCAGCCAGAGTATTGTCACGGAAGCGGCGTAACGTCCAAACTTCGGGACAGTCATAGGAGCCGTACACAGCGGTAGCTACATAACAACCGCGTGACTGTTGTCCTTCCTCCTGTGCAAGCTCGGTAAAATGCAAACCCGCAGATTTTGTATAACGCAAATACACTGTCTGTTCTTTTTGGGTAACTTCATAATCATAAATCAAAATCTCTTTAGGAACAGCGCTGTTATTTACCCCGAGGGTATTTATCCCGACTTCCCACACAGCCAATCTGTGCTTACCAAGCGTAACATTAAGTGTATAGGTTTCTGCTGGCATATTTGCTACGAAAGAACGGCTATCAATTCTCTCTCCATCTATAGAAAGATAATATCTGACACCGGTGCCGCCACCCAGCAGCGGAAACTGTTCGCGTACAATTGTTAAAGTATTATTCTTGATTGCCCGCCTACGTTCATTCGCTTTTTCGTTGTCGGGGTCTGTTTCAAGTATGCGATTATAGATGTTAAGCGCTTCGGTATAGTCCTTTTCTTCTTCAAGCATTGACGCTCTTTTCAATAAAGTTTCAACACTATTTTCGCTCATGTTCTCTTTCCTCGTTTCATGTATTTTGTGCGTCCATAACAATGCGCACCGCGTTTACAGCGGATTCATGTTCATGCACATAGCGGGAAACGGTATCAGGGAAGCTTACAGCTCCTTGATCGGTATTCAATCCGCTCGGTTACTTCTTTTGATACATAACCTCAAGTCCGCTATCGGGATGATAAGACCAGCTTACCTTGTATTTGCTGTTTTCTTCAGACTGGCGGCCCATCAATGCGGTCGTCTTCAACATCAGATCGTAGACTCCCGGAAAACCCAGCTCGTCATTTGCGTATTTGATTGCCTCCAGTGTCCGCTCCTGAACGCCGGGCAGGAGGAGGTTTCTCACAGTTTCGTCCATGTACTCATAGGAATCCGGATACGTATCCAGTGTAAAATAATTCTTGCCATTCCCAGCCTGTCCGGCAATCTGGATGCACTTGTTCTCAACCCTCTCGAATTTTGAGGGAGTCAGGATGATTGCGGCGATAATGACTACGAGGAGCACAGCGCCCAGGATGATTGCGGTTTTCTTTGTGAACCGAAATCCCTTGCGTTTCTTCTGCACAGTATTCGTGTTCTCGGGAGCGGCATTTTCTGCCGGTGCAGAAGCTGTTTCCGGGGTCACTTCTTCCGCGGGAGTATCCAGTGCGGCCGTTTCCGCGGGGGCAATTTGCTCTGCATTCAGCTCTTGCTGTGCGGCATTGGTAATTGTTTCGTCCATGGTGATCTCTCCTTTTTCTTTCCGTGTGATAAAAACAGGATACATCAAAGAAGAACCAAAAACAATTAACTGGCTGCATAGTATCGACAAATTTTTTATATCTTACTGATTTATGTAAACTTAAAAAGAGGAGCGCTCGAAAAGCGTGTCGCAAGGACAGAACGTTTTCTGGCAATCCCTTTTTTCGCCCTTTTCGATATAGGCAAAGGAGCGGGGCTCATGCTCCGCTCCGCAGCTTGTCAAAAAAGCCTCGCAGAGTTTGGCGGCGTAAGCCGCCAAATAAAATCAAATCATTTTCTGCCGGGGCGTGTACCTGACAGAAAATACATCTCAGGCTGCAAGTCTAGCGCCGCAGCGCTGTGCAGAGCGCAACCGCCGTAGGCGGCTCTTAGCGCGTCGCTGTGC
>ENA-ORCP01000287-ORCP01000287.1-human-gut-metagenome-genome-assembly--contig:-NODE-287-length-45006-cov-6.946760_pt1 | contig 45006 bp, 80 predicted proteins | sample MGYA00242990_ERZ507991 | MGnify/ENA primary metagenome ERZ507991 (study PRJEB26167, sample SAMN06115496) | human gut metagenome | host: Homo sapiens | place: China:Henan | collected 2015-05-07 | study... | reverse complement strand
ATGCACGGGTCTACGGTAATGCACGGGTCTACGGTAATGCACGGGTCTACGGTAATGCACGGGTCTACGGTAATGCACAGGTCTCCGGTAATGCACAGGTCTACGGTGATGCATGGGTCTCCGGTGATGCACGGGTCTCCGGTGATGCACAGGTCTCCGGTGATCTGGACTATGCAACGGTTGGAGGTTTTGGCAGTGAGCAGCGGACATCTACATTCTTCATCCGGAAGGATGGAGCGATAGGTGTCATATGTGGATGCTTTTGCGGAACCATTGAACAATTTAGAGCGAAAGTAAAGGAAACGCACAAAGACAGTAAATACGCACAGGAATACCTGATGATCGCGGATCTGATGGAATTACATTTTGCAGGAGGAAAAGAAGATGATGAACGATAATATGGTAGTTAAACCAAGTGATGAGATGAACCTTGCCGAGGTGGTGGTGAATACAGGAGAAATTCTGACCGGAATTGAAAGTCTTGTGTGTGATATCGGCAGAAAACTGTACGGATATGATATGGATCAGAAAAACGTTGAACAGGTAAACTGCATGGAGCAGGCACTTGTTAGCAATCGCGAGAGATTAGCCGAAATCCGTAACAAGCTGGAGGTTATTTGCAGGAGGCTCTAAATGACACAGAAGATGGTGAGAACCAGTAACTCATACTGTCGCCAATGTGCCTATGGGATAGACATGGGAGGAAAGACAAGGGTTGACTGCAATTATTATCTGGATACCGGACAGCGGCGGAATTGTGATGTAGGCTGGTGCGACAAGTACCAGCCGAGAAAGAGGAAGAAGAAATGAAAGTAGTAGACAGATTGACCGAATATGTTGACGAGCGGCATTTCCGAGTTGTTGGCTCTAAGGCCATCAGATGCCGAAAACCTCGGATCACGCAGGTTATTGATACGGCTCTGGCAAAGCTGTTTGAGCTGGAGGAAGCCGGAGCGGACTATAAATTTACATATACGATCTGTGGTATATGCGACATGGAATACCGGGATCCGGTGAATGCGCCGTTTGCATATTGCCCGTATTGCGGTAGCAAGCGGAAAAAATAATTGAAAGGAGTAAGAGGTTTGCTGGCCAGCGTGAAAGAGCTCTTTACTCCGTAGAAAATGGAATCAGTACAAGAAAGAATGGAACGGCTGGGAACGTATGAAAAGATAGCATCCTTCATGCAAAAGGAAAAACAGCCGTATGAATTTAAGCGGAAATACGCACAGATTCGGGCAGAGGAATTTGCCACGGAATGTGACGGACGAGGATTGAATTATCATGTATCGGTTGGCGGACTGGACAGCATTGTTCTGTACTTGTTTTTACATGAGGTCTGCAATATCAATGCTCCAGGAGTGAGTGCATCAATGCTGGAGGATAAGTCGATCCAGCGGGTACATAGAGCACTGGGGATTATCCGGGTACCACCGCTACGGAGAGAGGACGGGAAGCTCTGGACGAAAGCCAGAGTGATACAGGAATTTGGATTTCCGGTAATATCCAAAGAAGTGGCAGCCAAGATAGAATTGCTGCAGAACCCATCTGAGAAGAATAAGACGGTCCGGCATGCCATCATAACCGGTGAAACCGGAGAGTATGGAGGCTGGCAGAAAGACTCCAACATGAAGCTGAAGCAACGATGGCTGGAGCTGTTCGGTGGATATGAAAATGAGAATGAAGGGTGCAATTATCAGAAGCCGGATTTCCTAGTATCTTCCAAGTGCTGCTATTACCTCAAAGAGAAGAACTGTGATAACTGGGGTAAGGAGCATAACAGTGTACCTTATCTGGGACTGATGGCATCCGAAGGCGGCAGACGTGCCAAAAGCCTACGGATGAACGGATGTAATTACTTCGGAAAGTCAACCATCAGATCAGCACCGTTTGCGATCTTCCATAGACAGGATATCTTGATCTTGGCACTGGAAATGGACCAGATGTGGAAGTCTGGACTGAAGGAAAAGTACCATGAGAAGCTTCTGGAGGAAGGAAAGATTGCAGAGAGCTTCCAGATGCCAGACAGCATCATTCCAGAGATTTATGGAACCATTGAAAAGAAACCAGATGGAACCCTATATACCACAAAGGCACAGCGTACCGGTTGTTCAATGTGTGGATTCGGAATCCACATGGAGAAAAGACCTCACCGGTTCGATATGTTGTACAAGGAAAATCCGAAAGAGTGGGATTACCTGATGTTCCATATGTGCAAGGACGCTGATGGAAATGACTATGGTTGGGCGAAGGTACTTGATTATATCGGCGTTGATTGGGATCCAACTACGATTGGTGGGAACTGTAAGGGACAGATAAGTTTGCCGCTGGATCAGATGAAGTGAGGTATAGATGACAGACAAGGAAAAGTTAGAACGATATGAAAAAATGAATACTGGAATTAGACCCAAATATCACAAAGGAAATCATATTAAAGATTGGTGGACATGTGGGAAATGCGGAGCAACGGTGTCCTGCGGTGTAATATCTGATTTTTGTAGGAGTTGTGGATATAGGATTAAATGGGATCATCCCAGATGTTTAACGGGGATAGACGTAGAATAGAAGAAAGGAGCCGAGACTCTGGCCAGAGTGAAGCATATGCGGTCTCCTTTTATGAAATGACATACAAAGAGTTTTTGGAAACAAAGATTGAGCTTGCGACAGAGAGCGGATTCATAGTGGATCCGGAGAAAGTCAATAAAGCATTGAAGCCACACCAGTGTGATGCTGTGATGTGGGCATTAAGAGGTGGCAGACGGGCACTATTTGAAAGCTTTGGACTGGGAAAGACCGTGCAGGAAATCGAGTTTTGCCATCTGGCAGCGGAACATAGTGGCGGACGTGCATTGATCGTGTTACCGCTTGGAGTAAAGCAGGAATTTACCAGAGATGCGGTGGAAGTTCTGGGGTATGAGAAACCAGAATACTGCCGGACAATGGAAGAAGTGGAACATAGTACCAGCCAGATCGTGATCACAAATTATGAGAGAGTTCGAGATGGAGACATCCGGCCAGATTATTTTTCGGCAACATCGTTGGATGAAGCGAGTGTACTCCGATCATTTGGCAGTAAGACATATCAGACGTTCCTGAACAAATTCAAGAACGTGCCGTATAAGCTGGTAGCAACGGCTACACCGTCACCGAACAAATATAAGGAGCTGATCCATTATGCTGGATATCTGGAAGTGATGGACACCGGACAGGCACTGACACGATTCTTTCAGCGTGACAGTACCAAGGCAAATAACCTGACCCTGTATCCAAACATGGAAGATGAGTTCTGGATGTGGGTGAGTAGCTGGGCATTATTCATCACCAGACCTTCAGATCTGGATCCTACATATTCTGATGTCGGTTATGATCTGCCGCCGTTGGAAGTAAGGTGGCATGAATTGCCGGTGCACTATGGTGATACTGCTGACAAGAACGGTCAGATGCAACTGTTTCAGGAAGCAGCGGAAGGACTAAAAGAAGCGGCAGCAGTGAAGCGTGACAGCATAGATCAGCGTGTAGCTGAGATGAAGAGAATCGTGGAAGAATCCCCGGAAGATCATTTCCTGCTGTGGCATGATCTCGAAAATGAGCGGCATGCAATTAAAAAGGCATTACCGGAGACCGTGGACATTTACGGATCTATGGACTATGACCTTCGGGAGCAGAGGGTGATTGATTTCTCGAATGGTAAGACAAAGCTGTTTGCTACAAAGAAATCATTATCGGGATCCGGATGTAATTTCCAGAGGTATTGTCACAGGGAAATCTTTCTGGGACTTGATTATGAGTTCAATGATTTCATTCAGGCGGTGCACCGGTGTTACAGGTTCTTGCAGCAATATCCGGTTGTGATCGACATCATTTACATGGAGAATGAGCGGCAGATCAAGGAAGCATTGCTGGAAAAATGGAAGAACCACAATCACATGGTTGCAAAGATGATCGAGATTGTAAAGAAATATGGACTGACCTCTGCAAATAAGGCAGAGCGGCTGGAAAGGAAGATGGGCGTGGAAGGCAGCAGAGAAGAAAGAACAGTGCGAGGACAGCATTATGAGGCGGTGTATGGAGATTGCGTGGAAGAGACAAGAGCGATGGAAAGCAACAGTGTGGATCTGATCCATACATCCATCCCCTTTGGTAATCACTATGAATACAGTGCAAATTACAATGATTTCGGTCATAACCAAAATACAGACCGGTTTTTTGAGCAGATGGATTATCTTACACCGGAACTGCTGCGGGTATTGCGCCCTGGCAGAGTGGCAGCAATTCATGTAAAAGACCGTGTGCTGTTTGGTAATGCGACAGGTACCGGAATGCCGACTATTGAACCATTTCATGCACAGTGCATCAGCCACTATATGAAACACGGCTTCCAGTATTTTGGAATGATCACAGTGGTAACGGATGTGGTTCGTGAGAATAACCAGACCTACCGGCTGGGGTGGTCGGAGCAGTGCAAGGACGGATCCAAGATGGGAGTAGGATGCCCGGAGTATATCCTGCTTTTTCGGAAACTTCCGACAGATAGATCCACGGCATATGCGGATATGCCGGTCAAGAAGTCCAAGGAGGAGTATACAAGGGCACAGTGGCAGATTGATGCTCACGGATACTGGAGGTCATCTGGAGACCGTCTGATCAGCAAGGAAGAGCTGGAAAACATATCCGTAGATAACCTGCAGGCAGTGTACCGGAAGTACAGCCGGGAAAGCATATACAGCTATGAAGACCATGTGAATCTGGCAAAGAAGCTGGATGAAAACGGGAAACTCCCGGCTACCTTCATGGTGGTTGCACCGGGATCCTGGAATCAGATGGAAGTATGGGATGATATCAACCGGATGCGTACCCTTAACACAACACAGAGCCGCAGACGCGCACAGATGCATGTGTGTCCGTTACAGCTGGATATTGTGGAGCGGATCATCAATCGTTACAGCAACGAGGGAGATACGGTTTATGACCCGTTTGGAGGGCTTATGACGGTGCCTATGACAGCAGTAAAGATGCACCGGTATGGAAAAGGCTGTGAGCTAAATCCAGATTACTTCCGGGATGGTGTTGGATATCTGCAGGCTGCAGAGAACGAGGTGGATGAGCCGACACTGTTTGATTTTATGGAGGTATAGGTTATGAGTAAATCAAAATATGCCAAGACCAAAGCCGCAGGGCAGCTGGTAGGTATGAGCAGATACGGGAAACAGTTTGGACAGCAAGCACATTTAGTGAATGCGAATAACCGGCAGATGAGGAGAATGCGAAAAGATGATTCACGGTGAATTGATAGTAGATAATTTTGCTGGTGGTGGCGGTGCTTCCACTGGTATTGAGCTGGCAACAGGATACAGTGTGGACATAGCCATCAATCATGATCCAGAAGCCATCCGAATGCACAAGATGAATCATCCTAACACGAAACATTATTGTGAGGATGTATGGCAGGTAGATCCAGTAAAAGCCTGTGGAGGATATCCAGTAGGACTGGCATGGTTTTCACCGGACTGTAAGCATTTTTCAAAAGCTAAAGGCGGTAAGCCAAAGGACAAGAATATCAGAGGTCTGGCATGGGTAGCCTGCCGATGGGCGGGACTTGTGAGACCTAGAGTTATCATGCTGGAAAATGTGGAAGAATTTAAGACCTGGGGACCGTTAAACCGGAGCCATAGACCGATTAAAAGTAAGACAGGAAAAACCTATCAGAAGTTCATTCAACAGTTGCAGGAGCTTGGATATGAAGTACAGACAAAGGAGCTTGTGGCAGCAGATTACGGTGCACCGACTATGAGAAAAAGGTTCTTTCTGATCGCCAGGTGTGATGGAGTGCCGATTATGTGGCCAGAGCCGACACATGGACCGGCAGACAGTGAGGCGGTAAAAGCCGGATTGTTAAAGGCATATGTTGGAGCATATACGCAGCTTGATTTTTCGTTGCCGTGCCCGAGTATCTTTGATACATCCGAAGAGATCAAGGAAAAGTACGGGATCCGGGCGGTACGTCCACTGGCACCCAAGACAATGGAGCGTATTGCCAGAGGATTGAAAAAATTTGTACTGGAAAATCCGGAACCTTTTATCATCCAATGCAATCATGGCGGTGAGCGTAGACCGAACGACATCAGAGAGCCGATGCCGACTATCACTGGGAAACATGGTTACGGTGTGGTAGAGCCTTATATGATACCTATTGGTTACGGAGAAAGGTATGGACAAGCCCCAAGAGTGCATGATGTGGAGAAACCATTACCCACCATCGTCGGAAATGGAAAACATTATTTATGTGAACCATATATGGTACAGATCGGTCAGACAGGATTCGCGGCGGATAGAAGTAAGGATGTAAGAGATCCGCTGACTACGATTGTGAGCAAAAATGAGCATTGTCTTATTGAGCCTAAACTTGCACCATATATGGGCACCAATACAACCAATCATCCGGGCGGAAGCTGCGAAGATCCGTTGCATACCATTACAACCGGCAACCAGCAATGTTTAATCAGTCCAACACTGATTCAGTACCATTCCGAGACCGCACGAGGAGAAGTCCGAGGGCAGACAATTAAAGACCCGATCATGACAGTGGATGGATCAAACAGATATGGACTGGTTACATCATTTTTAAGCAAATTTTATAAGAGCGGTACTGGGCAGGATATTAGGGAGCCATTACATACTGTGACCACATCGCCTGGGCACTTTGGAGAAGTCAGAGCATTTTTAATTAAATATTACGGTGATTGCACCGGACAGGATATCAAAAATCCGCTTGATACTGTTACGACCAAAGATAGATTTGGGCTTGTGACCATTGCAGGGGTAGATTATCAGATTGTTGATATCGGGCTGAGGATGCTGGAACCACGGGAACTGTACGGATGCCAGGGATTCCCGGAAGATTACATAATAGATCATGATTACACCGGAAAGATATATCCGAGAGCAGAGCAGGTCAAGCGTTGTGGAAATGCGGTATGCCCACCGATTCCGGCAGCAATGGTCAGAGCTAATCTGCCAGAGCTTTGTGTGGCGGAGAGAATGCCGAATATGCGGATACAGGCAGAACAGACCGGGCAACTCCGGTTTGCGTAACTCAACTTAACTCGAGTTAACTCAATTAACGAGTTAAATTAACTCAACTGATGAGTTGGAGGATAGAAGATGAAAAAACTTGATGAAATCTTAAAAAATGAAAGAATCTGGGGACATGAGATTATGTTCCAGTTTCACTCAGCCTGGGTGAAGCTGCCAGAATGCGGAAAGTGCAGTGTAATCTGGAGTGACTGCGAGGACGGCATGGAACATGTATCCGTATCGCCAAAGAAACAGTTCAGGATGCCGAGCTGGGACGATATGTGTGTTCTGAAGGACATCTTTTTCGAGTATGAGGAAGAAGCCTATCAGATCCATCCGAAGAATAGCCAGTACGTGAATGATGTTGAGAACTGCTTGCATCTCTGGAAGCCGAAAGGGCATGAGATTGATGAGCTGACGAAGTTGGAGAAGAAGAGCCGGTGGATACCGGTGAGTGAGCGGTTGCCGGAAGATGAAAGAGCGTATCTTGTAACTCTTAAAAAGACGTATGGAGAGCCAGAGGTATTTTGTGGAATTGCAAACTATCTGAAATTTGGAGACGCGGGATACTGGAATGAGAAGAAATATGGGTATCTCGAATGGGATAAATATTCAGATGGGTGCGGTGGAACAAAGGCGTATAAAGTAATCGCTTGGATGCCACTGCCGGAGCCGTGGAGAGGAGAATGAGTATGTACTGTAATGGAAACTGCGAATTTCTGGATAAAAAACGCAAGAAATGCAAAGCGGACGGAACAATTGTTGCATATATGAGAGTAAGAGGTAGAAACCTGGCATATGCCTGCTATGAACATAGAGTAGGCTGTGTGAAAGATAGGGAGGGAGAAGCTGATGGAGAAACTTAAACCGTGCCCGTTCTGTGGAAAAACACCAAAAATCGAACATTGGTCAAGTGGAGGAATGATGTATATGGTAAAGTGCAACAATCCTGATTGTCCTGTGCCGGTAGTGTCTTATCCGGCAGGACATAACCTGAGTGAGGTAATTTCCGAATGGAACAGGAGGCAGTGATGAGCGGTAAATATGTAAGAGTAGATGATGTGATGGAACTCATAAATACTTCTAATCGTGGAACCTGTGATTATTTTATCGTATATCAGATTGAAGAATTATGCAGATCAGAAAAAATATACGACCAGGACAAGGTTGTGGAGCAGTTGGAAAAGAACGGACAGAAAATGAGTGAAGCTAAGTCAAACAAACTGTATGGAAAATCTAATCCGGGATGCCATAACTACTATAAAGCAATAAGCGTTAAAAGAGCAATCGAGATCGTTAAAGGCGGTGGTGCAGATGGCAATTAAACCGATATTATTTAACACCGAAATGGTTCGGGCGATTTTGGACGGGCGGAAGACCTGCACACGGCGGATTGCGAAAGGATTTATTCCAGATGATGCATTATGGGGATATACAGCATTTACTCCTAAAGGATATATATCTTGTAGAGGGGTGTATGCCGATGGATACGGCGAAGGATTTTACAAATTGCCGTATCAGCCGGGTGACCTCCTGTATGTTCGAGAAACATGGGGTATCAGCAATATGGACGATGAAAGCAAGATGGCCTATATAGTATATCGAGCATCTGAAGACCAGGAAAACGAAGGCTGTCGAGAAGTGCATCTCCCAGATGAAAAATTTGAAAAGATGTATGAATCTATGGCGGAAAGTGAACCAGAATGGCACCCATCCATCCACATGCCGAAAGCAGCGGCTAGAATCTGGCTTAAGGTTACAAATGTGAGAGTGGAGCGGTTGCAGGAAATAACACCAAAGGGGGCAGAAAGCGAAGGTGTTGGAAACCTTTTCTATGATGATATCGGATACGGTGAAAAAAATTATGGAACAGAAGTAGACCCAGAGTACGGGATTGCAAAGGAGCAATTTGCTTGGCTGTGGGAATCAACCATCAAGAAATCCGACCTTGACCGGTATGGTTGGGATGCAAATCCTTACGTCTGGGTGATCGAGTTTGAGCGGTATGAGAAACCGCAGGAGGTATGATATGGCTAAACACTGTACCAGAGAATGTCTGGATGGCGAGACCGAGTGCTGCATCTGCTGTAACAAATCGGAATCTTGCGGATGCCAGTGTGACGATATGGACAGCTACGAATTTGCAGAGGACTGTCCAGAATATGTGGAGGATGAGGTATGAGAGAGATTCTTTTCCGTGGGAAGCATATGCATGTATGCCCGGAGAACAAACATTTAGATGGAACATGGGTAGAAGGGTATTTGGAAGACGAAAATCACATAAACGATGGAAAATGTGAGTTTTTAGTTGATCCAGAGACCATCTGCCAGTACACAGGTCTGATCGACAAGAACGGTAAGAAGATCTGGGAGGGTGATTTGGTAAAATATCTCTTTAGTGACACGATAGCACCGATTAGATACGGAAGTTATCAAAGCTGCTTTGATAGCACAAAAACAGAGCATGTTGGATTTTATGTGGACTGGTCAGTTACTGATAAAGAATACATGAGAAAAGATTTAGGGTATTGGATAAACATGGTTGATGCAAAAATTGTCGGCAATAAATTTGACAATTCAGAGCTGTTGTAGGTGTATGATGAAAAGATTAACAAAATGGATTGACGATGGCGAAAAAAGACAGGCTATTCCAGATCCGGAAATAAGATCAAATGGACATAGTAAGTGTTGTAATAAACTGGCAGAACTCGAAGATCTGGAAAAGCGGGGATTGTTGCTGCGGTTGCCGTGCAGACCGAATGACATTGTGTACCGGATTAATAAGGAAGTAAGAGAGCCGATTATCCGAATGAGTGTAGAGAGAATCGTGCTTTTTGATAATTCATACGCGTTGGAAGTTACCGATAAATATGGAAGACATCTTCTTTTTATGGCGGACGATATTGGAAAGGTGCTGTATATCACTAGAGAGGAAGCAGAAGCCAAGCTGACAGAAATGGAGGAAAGCGATGAAGGGGAATGAAGTAGAAATCCTGTTGAGAGATATGCAGGAGTATAGCCAATTAAAAGATCGTGTGAATACTATTTTTGGTGGAACCATGACATTGAAAGATGTCGTGGATTCGATAGAACGGGTATCAAAACTCCAGAAAAGCAACCCTTTTAACGCCAGAGTCCTTACATACGATGAAGCAGCCATGTGGGATGAATACCGGAAAATCGGAACGCCGGAAGAATGCTTGCGGAATAAAGATTTCTTGGATTTCCTTTCGGACAAGATGGATCCTGACGATTTTGAGATGTATTTACACATTTATAATTCACTGGATGAGAAAGGCAACAATAATGACGGAGAATGTGAAAAAGGCTATGAGCGTGGCAGGGATGAGATCCTTGCCATGAAAGAGAATGCGGACGGCTGTTGCGGCTGCGCATTTGAGCATGTGGAGCCTTGGGAGCTGCCATGCCGGAAGTGCAAAAGAAACAGCAAGGATTACTGGCGGAAGAAATGTGATCTGGATGAGTATGGAGGATATATGGATGACTTGAAAGTGGATGGTGACTGAGCATGGATCCAGACTATGATTACTGCTATGAGTGCAGCGGGTACGGTGATGATTGCTATCTTAACGATGACGGGAAGCTGGTGTGCAGATGCCCGGAGTGTCCGAATAACAGAGAGGATGGATGGGATGAACAATAAAAAAAATGCATCGCTGAACAGGATGGAATTTGCAGGAATTTATATCTGTACGGAACTCTTTGTGATGGATATAGAGAAAAATGCAAACTGAGACCAACATATAACAGTTTGCAGAAGCCGGCAGAAAAAGTAGTACATGATTTGAGAAAGGCATTTGGTGTAGACGATGACTGATACGGCAAAAGAAGATATTCAAGCGGCCTTAACGATATTGAGAACTGCGTTGATGAAAAACGGCATGAGTATAGGGGTAACAAAGGATAAGGAAATAATGTTTTTTGATACAAACCATTATATAGAAACTAGAAATTTTGATGGATTTGTTGTCAAAATGGATAGCCTTGTGAAGTAGTAGGAGGTAAAACATATGCGGACACGGGAAAAGAGCCTAGTGGATCACGGAGTCTGGCCGGAGGATATAGAAAAGCTATATGAATACTGCAAGCATCTGAGCCGGGAGGAATCACTGCTGCTTTTCCAGTGCTGCATATCCTCTGCATACGGGCTGGAAGTACCGGTATACGACAGTCTCACGACCGGAACCGGGTACAAGACTCAGATCAAGCGAGGGCGGGCGATATTAGCAAAAGCGGATGATTTCTACGCATATAAACGCAAGGTTGCGGAGCAGTTTTACAGGTTTTTGAGAATGGAAGGGAAAATGTGCTGATAGAAAGATGCGGAAAAGGGGTGATAATGGAAAGAGATGAGAAATCCTAATCAGATTATAAAGAAGTTGCAACGGGCATTATTAACCAAACAGTTGCAGATAAAGATAAATACAAATCAATTTTACAGTAAAGAGCAGAATCGAATGATAACCATGTACACCATATCTACACCGGTGTTGATGCCGGTGAGGGAGAAGTGGAAGACAAAAGACTATGAAATCATGCATACAGCGTCACAGTATGATGTGATTATGACACTGAAGGAGATATGGGAAGTGCTGGCAGACTGGGAATGATGGTAGGTGGTGATAATGACCGAGCTGACGCCAAAGCAGAAAATGTTTGCTGACGAATATTTGGCCTGCGGAAATGCTACGGAAGCGGCGAAAAAAGCGGGGTATAGCGCACGGTCAGCGAGACAAATTGGAACTGAAAACTTGTCAAAACCGTCTGTATCTGAGTATATACAGGAGCGGCAAAAGAAAATTGAGAGCAAACGAATTGCAAATATAACAGAAATTCAAGAATTTTATTCCGCTGTGATGAGAGGGGAAATAAAAGACCAATTTGGATTCGATGCTTCTCTTGATACAAGAATGGCAGCGGGAAGAGAGCTTATGAAACGTATTGAAAAGGCAGAAACAAATAAAAATGATTCATGCGGAATCACCATAATTAACAATATTCCAAGGCCAGAGGAACAGGATGAATAATAATTCTGTTGATTTGAAGAAAATCATAGCTCCTGCCTTTTACAACGTGTTCTGGGATATTCTGGACGAAAAGCACACCTATTATGATTTGTATGGTGGACGTGGGTCTACAAAATCTTCTTTTGTGGGTGTGATGATTCCACTCCTGATGATGCAGGATGCAGAAAATGGTGTAATGTCCAATGCGGTTATATTCCGAAAGGTTGGCAATACACTCAGGGAATCTGTATATGAGCAGATCGCATGGGGAATTGATGCGCTCAATGCTAATGATTTGTGGAGTACAAGCGTAAGCCCTATGCAGTACACTTATAAGCCGACAGGCCAGAAGATTATATTTAGAGGACTGGATAAGGCAAAAAAGACGAAATCTATCAAAGCGAGTAAAGGGTATTTTAAATATTTGTGGTTTGAAGAACTTGACGAATTTTCTGGAATCGAAGAAATACGTACAGTACAACAGTCTGTTCTCCGTGGTGGCAGCAAATTCGTAGTGTTTAAAACATTTAATCCACCGATCAGCCGGAGCAACTGGGCGAACACATATGTTAACGAACCTAGAGCGGATAGCTTCCGGCATAAAAGCGATTACAGATCAGTTCCTATTGAATGGCTGGGGCAACAGTTTATTAATGACGCTGAACATTTAAAAAATACAAATCCGAGAGCTTATGAACATGAATATCTTGGTATTCCTGTTGGACTTGGCACTAATGTTTTTGATTTACTGGAAATCAAAACAATAACGGATGAAGAGATCCAAAATTATCAAAGCATATATCAAGGACAGGACTGGGGTTGGTGGCCAGATCCAAAGGCATTTATACGTGCGGCATATGTGCCTAATCAGGAAAAGGTCATTCTTTTGGACGAAATGGGCGGGTGTAAAATACGTGTTGCTGCGATGGCTGATCAGATCAAAGCAAAACAATATGATGACTATGTTATCTATTGCGGCGTCGATGAAGACGAAAGCGTTATTGATTTCCGAGATGCAGGCATACCTGCAAGAAAAGCCATTGTAACGCCAGGAAGTCGTAAATACACATTCGAATGGTTACAATGCCGCACGATTGTTATAGATCCAGCAAGAACACCGAGAGCATATAAAGAAATTATAGAATATGAGCATGAAATTGATAAAAATGGAGAAGTTATCGCAGATTATCCGGATGGTAACGATCATTGGATAGATGCATTGAGGTACAGCATTTCTCCTATGGCAATGAGAAGGGGTCATAGCGCGTAATGGGACTAATAGCAACAATCAAGAGGTGGTTTACTATGATTTTTAAGAAAAAGGCAGAGGATGATTTTAACGTAAAGGCGCGAGTGTCGCCGGAAATGGAAAAGATTATCAGCGTCTGCTACGGTATATATTCGGGACATCCATATTGGGTCAATGGCAAAGACGGGGTAAAGACCATTAACTTTGCAAAATCTGTATGCTCAGAGACAGCGCGGCTGACTACGTTGGCGATAGGGATCACTATTAATGGGTCTGCCAGGGCAACATGGCTGCAGTCTCAGATTGATGCAATGTACTTCAAGATTCGGCACTGGGTAGAGTATGGATGCGCGTATGGCACGGTCTTCCTAAAACCGAACGGGACAGGCATTGATGTATTTACTCCTGCGGATGTGCTACTGATCGAGTACGACAATCTGGGAGTAAAGGGCATTATCTTCCGCGATTCATACACGGATAACGACAAATACTATACCAGATTGGAATATCATAGATTTGAACATGCAGAAGACGGAACAGAGCCGTACATAGTAACCAATAAGGCTTATGTGTCCAATAATCCAAGTGACATTGGGAAACCGGTGTCACTATCTGGCACGGTCTGGAGCAATCTCATGGAAGAGACGCCGCCGATTCTCAAAGCGGACGGATCAAGGCTTGATGGTCCGTTATTTGGCATGATGAGAACACCTCAGGCAAACAACAAGGATTTGGAAACACCTATGGGTTTGCCGGTATATGCAGAGGCTATTGAGGAGCTAAGAGATCTGGACGTGGCATACAGCCGGAATGCAGGCGAGATCTACGACAGTGAGAAGATTGTGCTTGCGGATGATCGTCTTCTGATTCCGGACGGAACGAAGCTGAGCAACATGACCACAGAAACGCGGGAGAGAAGAAGAGAAGAGATGAAGCTCCCGCATTACGTGAAGAATGTGTTCGGCAATGACCAGAAGGAATTTTACCAGGAGATTACCCCCCAGCTCAACACAGATACTCGTTTGAAAGGTATTGATGCGCTTCTTTCCCAGATTGGTTATAAGTGCGGATTTAGCAACGGATACTTTGTATTTAACCAGAGCACAGGAATGGTGACGGCTACGCAGGTGGAAGCTGACGACCGGAGGACGATCCAGTATATCAAAGATGTGCGAGATAAACTGGAAGAGTGCCTGAATGGTACAATCTATGCGCTGAATGTCTTTGCAGATTTGTACGGTCTTGCGCCTGTTGGAACATATGAGGTAACCTATGACTTCGGAGATATCACATACAACAGGGAAGAGGACAGAGCACGCTGGTGGCAATATGTAATGCAGGGAAAAGTGCCGGCATGGATGTATTTCCAAAAATTCGAGGGTATGTCGGAAGAAGAAGCAAAGAAAATGGTTGAAGAAGCACAGCCAAAAGAAAAAGGGCTGTTTGAGGAGGAATAGATGGTAGAGATCAGATTAAAAGAATGTTGTCTCGAATGTGAATGCCCAAGAATCCAAGTTATCGCAAATATGAAAAGATATTGCAATAAAGGTAACGTTTTGGAAGGCAATGAAACTGTATTCTGCGATAGTGAAATGAGTTGCAAGAAGATGAGCGAATGCCAGTCTGGGTATATAAAAAATGCTTGACCCGGAATATCTCCGCAACGTGGCGGAAGGAAGCGAAAAGATAGCGTCCGATCTGCATGATTATATCATTGACCGTCTTGTGATCCGAATACTCCGGCGGATCGGAAAAGGGAAAGACTATATATTGTCTGGAACAGACCGATGGAGTATTGAGACACTGCAGGAATCAGGATATCTGTTAGAAGAGATAACAGCCGAACTCGCAAAAAGGACAAAGCTGCAGAAAAAAGAGATTAAAGCATCAATGGAAGAAGCCGGGGTTAAGGCTTTAGAATATGACCACAAGGTTTATACTGATGCCGGGTTATCTCCTATGCCTTTAGAGCAGTCTCCAGGACTTATACGGCTCATGGAGCGTAATATGCTGGCAACTCTTGGCGAGTGGGATAACTTTACAAGGACAACGGCAGAAATGGCTCAAAGGACGTATATAACAGCATGTGACCTTGCGTACAACAAGGTTATGACCGGAGCAACATCATACGCACAGGCGGTCAGAGAAGCGGTGGAAATGGCTATAGACAGTGGCGCGGTAATCATATACCCAACAGGTCACAAGGACACGCTGGAGACTGCCACAGCGCGTGCAGTACGGACAGGGATAGCACAGGCGACAGGAGACATAGCCTTAAAGCGCATGGAAGAGATGGACTGGGATATCATTCTTGTATCTGCTCATGTGGGCGCACGTACCGGAGATGGAGGGCAGAATCCGAGTAATCATCTATGGTGGCAAGGGCAGTATTATTCCCGCACCGGAATAGATAAGCGGTTCCCGGATTTCAAAGAGTCCACAGGATACGGCACAGGTGAGGGACTGTGTGGATGGAATTGCCGTCACTCATTCGGATCTGGGACAGGCCGATCAGAAGATAACCCATACAAGGAGATCAACCAGGCGGACAACTACAAGGCAGAACAGGCTCAGAAACGACAGAGGTTATTGGAGCGAAGAATCAGGAGCACCAAGCGGGCGGTTATGGCTTTGCAGGATGCGGTGCAGAATACTAAGGACGATGCGGCAAGGTTTGAGCTTCAGCAACTTCTGGAGCGCAAGTCTTATCTGCTTGAAAGACAGTCAACTGCATACAGCCAATACTGCAAGGACAACAATCTAAAGCCACAGAACGAGCGGCTACAGATGGCAAAGTGGCAGCGGGAGCAGGTGCGAAAGGCAAGGGCTGATGCAAAGCTCTATAAGGATGCAAAGGGGATAAGCTAATGGATGATAAACCGAAAGAGAAACGTTGCATACATTTATGCGAGGACATATGCGTATGCGAAAAGAGCGATTATATACTTGGGTTCCCTGATAGAGAAGACTGTAAAAAGTGCGATCATTATGAATCAGAGGTGAAAAACGAATGAATTATATGGAATTTGGACAGGCTCTTTTGCAGATTTGCGGAGCAGTTACCGTGATCGGAGCTGCTGGCGGTGTGATCTATAAGATTTATGCCGGAGCAAAGAAACCACAGACGGACATTAAGTGTAGGCTGGATACGATTGAGTCCGATATCAAAGATATCAAATCTAAGCTAAATCAGGACTACAAGGATATCAACCAGAACAGGAATGATATGAGTCTGTTAATGCGTAGTATGTTTGATCTGATCGAGAACAAAATTACCGGGAACAATGTCGAGGGTCTAAAAAAAACGAGGGACGATCTGATTCATGCATTGACAGACAAATAAGAGGGTTAATATTGAAAATTTATGATTTTACGGTGCCGGAACTTGACCGCTTTCGGCGGATGGCAAACTTTACACCAGAGGAGCGAACATTGTTTGAATATCGGGCGCAGGGTGTACCGTTGATGCAGTGTGCGGAAATCATGAATATGAGCAGTGCAACTATTAAGCGGTTGAGCTGTAGAGTAAACAGAAAGATTATAAAAGTGTGTTGAGACTTTTACGAGCCTTTGATGATACTATCAAGGCTCCTTTTTTATGCCATAATTTATATATAAAAAGTTAGCAAAGATTTCATATCCATATCATCCGTTTTGGATGATTTGAAGGCATGGGAGGGATAGCTATGGGATATATGCCGCCAGTGTACGGAATGAACATGATGACACCGGATCAGTTGGAAATCCAGCAACGTATCCAACAGATGGAACAGCAAAGGCAGCAGATGCAGTACCCGAATCAAATGCCAGCACAACCGGCGATACCTACACAGAATGTCAACTGGATTTATGTGGCCGGAGTTGATGGGGCAAAGAACCAGATTGTACAGCCTGGAAACATTGCATGGATGATGGACAATAACTCTCCTATTTTTTATGTAAAAACCGTGGATAACATGGGAAGTGCTACTTTTAAGGCATTTCAGTTCCATGAAATTCCACTTGACGCGCCCACAGCACCTCAGAAAAGCAATGATTATGTGACCCGCGAGGAATTTAATGCGTTACTCACAAAATTGGGTGAACCGGCGCAGGAGAAGAAGGAGGAAACCTTATGAATCCTTTAATGGGTATGATGGGTAACGCAGGTGGAAACAACCCTATGTCTGCTATATCACAAGCTATGCAGGTGGTAAACCAGATTAAACAGTTTGAGAATCCGCATGCTGCAATGGACATATTGGCACAGCAGAATCCGAACATAAAAAAGGCAATGGATATGTGCCAGGGAAAAAATCCACAACAGGTATTTGAGCAGATGTGCCGACAGAACGGAATGGATCTTGGGCAAATTGCAAAAATGATTAAATAGCTATCTCGCCGGTGCGCAACGGCTTGATAAATATATGATAAGGAGACAACCAACATGACAAACGATGGCATGGGCTTAACGGCTGCGGATGTGGCAGCAGTTACAAGAAATGACAATGATGGCATGTGGGGCGGCGGTGGCTGGTGGATCTGGATTATCCTGCTTGCATTCATCTTCCCGATGATGGGCGGATGGAACCGCGGCGGTGTTGAGACGGGCGTGCATGATAACTTTATCTCTGATGAGTTTGTAAAGCGCGATATCTTTAATACCAATCAGAATGTATCCAACACAGCATGTCAGACCCAGAGGGATGTGCTGGAAAACCGGTACACTAACCAGCTCGGAATGCAGCAGTTGGGAGCACAGTCCCAGCAGTGTTGTTGCGAAACACAGAAGGAAATCCTGCAGAGCCGGTATGATTCTGCGTTAATGGCGCAGAACATCCAGGCGCAGATGGCACAGTGTTGCTGTGATATCAAAGAGAGCATTCTGGCTGACGGACAGGCTACCAGACAGCTTATGCAGGATAATACCATTCAGGGACTCCGCGACAAGCTGGCAGACAGAGACAGAGATCTCCAGACTGCATACTGGCAGATTTCCCAGGTCAACCAGACCAAGAACATTGTTGATGCAATCAGACCGACACCGACACCGGCGTATCTGACTTGCAGCCCGTACTTTGCGTACAACACCGGTTCTTTTTACGGGGGCGGGTGCTGCGGCAGTGGTAACGTGCTGTGAACAACAAGGAGCTGACTGCTCTGGATCTTTTAAACCTGCTCGGAGTTTTTCTTCAGGCACTCAATTACCAGAGCGACCTGTCGCAAGAAAGCAACGCAGATCTCGCAAGACATTTGCAAGAGCAGGACAAAAAGTATCTAGAGCGGATACTGGAAAATCAAAAGAAGATAATCAGCATGTTGGAAGAATCCAAGGCTACTGAGTAGTCGTGCACAGAAGAGGGTAGGCATTGCTTGCCCTCTTTGTTTTTTGAAAGGAGACAAGAATATGTTAAATGTAATCGCGAAAGACGCGCAGCAAATCAGCGCAGGGCAGAATGTAATTTTTACCAGCACAAGAGTCAGATCACGCAGATGCGGATGCGCCAGCGGATGGCTTAATCATATTGAGGGAAGCGGACAGTTTACCCTTACAAACCGTACAAATCAGCCGATGGCGGTTGAGGTACAGTTTAATAGCAATATTACAGCTTCAGCGGCTGGAGAAACTGTCTTGACAATGGAGATTAACGGCGAAGCAATCGGCGGAACAGAAATGGACTATACAGTGGTTACTGCAGGAGTGTTCCAGAATGTCGGAGCATCTGCGCTGATTCCGGTTCCGGCTGGAACATCCTTGATTGTATCTGTTGGCAACATTTCCTCAGGAGCTGTACTTGTTAAAGATGCAAATCTGATTATCAAAAAGCTGTCATGACAGGGGGTGATCTGATTGATTACCTTTAAAAGCAAGACAGACGTGCACAGTACAGAAGATATCTTTGCGGAGATCAATGCAAGAATGATAGCTGCGCTTATGTTCCATTCTCAGATGGCAGATTACTTTGATTTTCTTGGATTCCGAGGATATAAGCGGATCCACGAATACCAGTATTTTGACGAAGGCAAAGAGCGCAGATGTCTCAACCGGTATTATATCAACCACCATAACCAGATCATCCCGGATCGCTATGACGGAGTCGTTCAGATGATTCCGGATGGATGGAAGACTGCAAATAGAATGAGTGTTGGCAAGTCCACGAAGCAGAAAGCGGTTGAAGATGGATTCCTGCAGTATCGAGAATGGGAGTCCACGACAAAAGAATTGTATGAAAAGTACGCGACCGAGTTACGGACCGGCGGCATGATCGCAGATGCTATCTATGTGGATGAACTGGTGGAAGATGTGGACAAAGAGCTGAAATGCTTGGAGCGAATCATGGTTGACCTGATATCCACAGGGTACGACATGACTTATATTGTCGAGAGTCAGAAAGATATCCACGATAAATACCGGGATAAGCTGAAAGAGGTGGAAAAGTATGCATAAACTGATTGAAGTAATGGAAAAACAGCTTGAAATCGAAAAGAAAAATGCGGAAGAAAAGCTGACGGCGAATAATTTGGATACGATCTTTAAGCTGACGAGTGTGATTAACAACCTTAAATGCATGGAATCCGGCTCATACGTGAGTAAAGAAACCGTGTCTGAGGTTGCGGAAGGGCTTATCAAGAAGTATTCCAACGGCAGATATGACCATAACATAGATGCGTTATACGATGTATATCTTGCGGCTAAACAGGATTACAAGAAGACCGGAGATCAGGGCCATAAGGACAAGTTGATGGAAGCTGTTGGACGGCTGATGGTTGAGATGTACGATCTTTTGTCTGCAATGATTATGGATTCTGACTTCCAGGAGGAAAAGCGGGAAATTATGAACCGGATCCGCATGTTGGCAGATGCGTAAATGATGTGGTGACAGGAGACAGCAGTATACAAGATATGATGAATGTGTGGTGAAACCATATGCACCTTCTTTCCTTTTGGTAACTTGTTGAATGGCGCGCATGTCCTTAATAGAAACCGGGTGTTGCTAACCTCCGGCAACACGGCCAAACCGGGAGGTTGAAAAGCGGATGCAATGTCCGACATGCGCATTGTGCCTGGTGTCCGGGCTGACGGCTGGAAAGACAGCATATGGAACATATCATCAATGGCAGATGTGAAGGGTCGCGCCCTTTGTTCCGGTTCGATCCCGGGTGTTCCGATTACCCCGCCGGTGGTTTATCCGGCTGAATCCATACCGCTGACGGGCGGTTAATAATCACGTTTAGGAGGATGTTATGCAGAATTATGAACAGATCCTTGCGGAGCTTGGTATCGAGATTCCAGAGGATAAAAAAAGCGATCTGAAAAAGAAGATGGATGAAAATTATCGTACAAAATCAGATTATGACAAGGTAGTGACAAAAAGAGACGAATATAAGACATCTCTGGATGATGTGCAGGCAAAGCTGGACGGATTTAAGGATGTCGATGTAAATGATTTGAAAAACCAGATTAGCACTCTCACTACTCAGATCGATGATGAAAAGAAAGCCAGAGCGGCGGACGCTCGGAAGGTTGAAGTCGAAAAGACTGTGAATGATTTCCTTGCATCTGTGGATGATAAGGGAGTGAAGCAGTACGAATTTTTGAATGACATTACTGAGCAGCATTATCGGGAAGCTTTGGTGCAGGAGCTGGACAAAGATTCTGCGAAAGGAAAATCTATCAGCGACATCTTTAAGGGTATGATTACCGATGCGGACGGAAAACAGAAAACCGGAATTTTTGTTGACAAACAGCAAATTGATGCAAACCAGAAGAAAGCTGTGTTTACAAAACCGACAGCTAAGATGCATCCAGAAGGACAGAAATACACTATGTCTGAGCTTATGAAAATGAAAAATGAAAATCCGGATCTGGATATCACACAGTACATGTAACAGAAAAACAACCGGTGGCGCGGATGGAGCGTTACCGCTAACCTACACACCTTTTAAGAATTATAGGTAGAAAGGATTTTTTTATGGCTTTATTTGACCAGAAAAACTTTAATGGTGAAGTTTTTGGGGCATATGTTGACAAAGTCCCGAATCTTAACAGAAACGAACTTATCAAGTCTGGAGCAATCGTAGAAAAACCGCAGTATGCAGATATGCTCCCGGATCAGACAGGTGGTAATTATATCACTGTGCCGATCAAAGCAAGAATCAGTGGAAATCCACAGAACTATGATGGATCTACCAATATTACGGCAGATTCCAGAGACACGTTCACTCACGGCAGAATTGTAGTAGGACGTGCGCACGGATGGACAGAGAAAGATTTCTCTTCCGACATTACCGGAGAGGACTTCATGCCTGCAGCAGAAGAGGTCGCAGAGTATTGGGATGATATCGACCAGGAGACCCTTGTATCTACTCTGAAAGGTATCTTTTCCATGACCGGAACCGAGAACAAGAAGTTCGTGGACGGCCACACCTACGACATTACCGCTAATACTGGTGAAACTGGAAAGTTCGGAGAAACTACTCTGAATAACGCAATCCAGCAGGCACTCGGGGATAACAAGTCCAAGTTTGCGCTGGCTATCATGCATTCCCAGGTGGCGACCAATCTGGAGAATCTGAAGCTGGTATCCTACATGAAGGGCACGGATGCGGACGGCATTGAGAGAGAGCTGACCCTTGCCACCCTCAATGGTAGAGTTGTCCTGGTTGACGACAATATGCCGACCAAAGAAGTGACCGTTCCGGAATCCGATACTGGAAAAGGGGACGGATACACTTACACCGCGTATACCACTTACGTTCTTGGACAGGGCGCAATCGAGTATACCAACTGCGGCGCAAAGGTTCCGTATGAGATGGATAGAGACCCGGCGAAGAACGGCGGAGAGGATACATTGTATTCCAGGCAGCGAAAGATCTTCTCCCCTTACGGTATCAGTTTCAAGCAGAGCGGCATTGTCTCACCGACAAAAGAGCAGCTTGAAAGTGGCACAAACTGGGAGCTGGCAAACAACAATGCTACTTCTTCCAAGAAGTATTTCCCAATCAAAGCAATCGCTATTGCACAGATCATCACAAGAGGTTAAGGAGACCACGGCATGGCATATGTAGATTATGATTTTTACACAACTTCATACTTTGGCAGTGTCGTGCCGAAATCTGACTTCCCGCGGGTAGCGGAGCAGGCTTCCGACTTTGTGGATGTTATGACTTTTGACAGGCTGGCGGGTGGACTGCCATCAAATGAACGCTCTCAAAAGCGTATCAAAAAGGCAGTCTGTGCACTGGCTGATAAAATCTACGAGCTTGATCTCGCAGAGAAAAATTCCGTGGCTGCTGCTGGCGGAAGCACTACTACGGTAGGAACCAATGGCAGTACGACCGGAATTATTACCTCTGTATCATCCGGCAGCGAATCCATATCCTATGCGACACCGCAGCAGATTGGAGCAAGCGCAAAGGAATGGAATGCAGTATATGCAGCAGCCGGAGACATGCAGAAAACCAATGACTTACTCTTAAAGACGGCTTTACCGTTACTGATGGGAGTAAGAGACGATGAAGGAATCCCGATTCTTTATGCAGGACTGTAAAATCAACATTTTAGGATCACAGTGGAAAATTGTATACGGGTCGGAGAACGAATAATCCGGCATTAAAAGAGATGGACGGGTATATGGATTCGTCTACGAGGACCATTGTGGTTGATGATATGCATTATGCAGAAAAACAGCCTGGTACAAAAGCAAATATGCTTGAATACGTGAGACAGGTGACACGGCATGAAATCATACATGCATTTCTGTTTGAGTCCGGTCTTGATACTTCGAGCGGTAAGGCTGACAACTGGGCGGTGAATGAGGAAATGGTGGACTGGTTCAGTATCCAGATCCCAAAAATCCAGAGATGTATGCAGGAAGCCAGAGTGCTTCCAATCTGAAGGAGGTAAATATGTTTAAAAATTGCGTATTTAAAGTGTCTGTAAATACACAGAAGTGGTTGAAAAATGCAGGAGTAAGAGCTGTGAAAACTGTAGCGCAGACTTTTGTGGCAAGCGTTGGAACAGCTTCGGTTCTTGGCAGTGTAGATTGGAAGATGGTAATTTCTGCATCCGTTCTGGCTGGCATCTTATCCGTAGCTACCAGTATTGCAGGTATTCCTGAAGTAGAAGCGGAGTGATCTTATGGGCGGACGTGGTGGAAGCAGTGGATTAGACTATCAAGGGAAAAATTTAGGGTCCGGAAGAGCGAGTAGTAGTGGAGTAAATGTCTCCGATATGAAAAGTAAAATAGATGGACTGCCACAAAAGATAGTCGGAAATAAACTTGCCACGGAAGCTATTTCACAGATTAACTCTATCAAGGGCAGAGATTCAAACGTAAAAATATACAGAGCCACTATTGGGGATAGTATAAATCAAAATGACTGGGTATTTTTGTCTAAGGCGCAAGCGGAAAAATGGACAAAGACTCCACTCGGCAGACCAAAGCCGGGAGTAAAAGTCATTGAATCGACGGTAAAAGCAAATGATGTAGATTGGACAGGAAAAAATCTTGAATTTGTGTATAAAGGAAAGAGAAAGCGTAAGTAATGGAAGATAAATCAAACAGCATGGCATATGAGAATTTGAATCGCCGGATCTTTGATGGTGTTGGAGAATACGGCATACCGCAGTTACAGCCAGAAACATTTGATGGCGAGTGTGAATTTATCGGATTTAACTATGCCAGAGTCAACTGCAAGAACCCGGAAGATAAAGCGGTTCATTTCTTCCTTGATGATTATCAATTCAATGCACTGTGGATAAATGTTGACAGGTATGTGGAGAAGCTGAGCCGGTTTCGATATGTTCTGACACCGGATTTCAGCACTTACACTGATTTTCCGAAAGCTATTCAGATTTACAATCATTACCGGAAGCACTGGGTCGGCGCATATCTGCAAGAAGCAGGATGCAAAGTGATTCCGACAATCTCATGGAGCACTCCGGATTCCTATGATTGGTGCTTTGATGGGGAGCCAGAGGGCGGAACCGTGGCAGTGTCTTCGGTTGGCTGCATGAATGGAAAAGCAAAGAAAGAGCTGTTTATGTCCGGCTATAATGCCATGATCGACAGGTTACATCCAGAAAGCATTATCTTTTACGGGAAAGTGCCGGAAGAGTGCAAAGGAAACATTGTCAGAATCAAGGCATTTTCAGACAAATTCTCAGAGGCATTATGCGAGGTATAAACCATGTATGGCAAGACGATCACACTTTTTAATCAATATGAAAGCAAGATTACGGGTGAGGTTACATGGTATCCGCATGTGCTTTCTGGCGTTGATGTGATTGCGGATCGTGCAGCTATCCAGGCGAAGTACGGCGCAGAGTCGTCAGACTCCGTAAAGCTCCATATCCGTTACCAGATGCAAGACGGAAGTATCGTGATACCGGACAGCTCCGGCATAATGCTTCTGTGGATGAAAGAAAAGGCATGGGAAGCACAGACAAACGAAGGACTTGCAAACAGTATCCGGATCTCTCCGAAGGACTTCTTCTGGCAGGGAGAATGGGACAAGGGACCTGTGAACGATGCAGACTATCAAGACAGGCGGTATGAGGGTTTTTATGCTTACATGAATGCCAACAAGGATGGTGTGTACAAAATTACCAGTGTAAGCGATCCGTACACGGTTATCCCGCATTTTGAGATTATGGGTAAATAATCATGGCACGAAGTAATATTAAACACTTCAAAGATTATTCCGTTGTGCAGGGCGATATCAAGCTCAATATTGATATGTCACGGTTCAACAAGCAGTTTCAGCGCGCCCAGTATGAGCTGGACGGAAATGTAATGAACAGCATGATACCTTTTATGCCTATGCAGGATGGGACGTTTATCAACGTCACACGCGCTCACAGCGCATCATTGCAGGGCACTGGGATGGTCTGTGCAGGATTTCGTCCGCAGGGGCGGTGCCTGTACGAAGGAAAAGTCATGGTAGACAGCGAGACAGGAAAAGGACCAGCAAAGATCCCGACAGGATCAGGAGCTGGAGATTATATTTTTAGATTCCGGAAAGATGCAAAGCTTGTCCCGACAGATCGCCCGTTGAATTACGCGCGTGATAAGCATCCAAAAGCTACGGATCATTGGTTCGATGCGGCAAAAAGAGTAGATGGTAAGAAATGGGTAAAGGCAGCAAAGAAGACGGCAGGAGGCGGATAATGTGGAAAAGCCTGTAAAATATGATACATCTGGTCATACGGTTATTATAAAAGCTGTCCAAGATCTGCTTAACCAGTATCCTGGACTGTACGAAGATGAACGAATCAAATTTGAGGAATCCTCAGAAGATACCGGGATTATCTTTACCAGCAATAATGGATCTGTGATCTACTCCGAGACAAAGTACATTGATGGTACGGTAGTGCAGAAATGCCAGTATCCATTTTACATTGTGTACAGGACATCGGCATCAGAGAAAGAATCTTATAAGATTACCATTGCCGAATTTCTGGAGACAATGGGAAAGTGGCTCGCAGGAGAAATTGTTACCATTGACGGGGAAACGTATATGCTGGAAAAATATCCAGCCATGACAGATGGAAGAAAGATAAATGAGTTGATGTGGGATAACGTATACGCCGCAGAGCCGACAGCAAACGGCGTGCAGGACTGGGTTCTTCCGGTGACTGCTCGTTATACTAATACATTCAAAAAAAGAAGCATGTAAATTCCGGCTGCTGTCTAAAGCAGCTGCTAACCTACACACCTTTTAACAGATATAGGTAGAAAGGATTTTTTATGGCACAGGATAGAACAAATATGGTATCTCTCTTGGATATCGGAACTCTGATGAGCGGTCTGACACCTAAAATCGTAGAGCTTGGAAATGGATTTTCCGAGATCACTGAGGACTGGGGACCGGATACATCAGACACCCAGTACGTGAACATGAAGTCCAAATCCTCTACGGTAAAAGGATATGGTTTATCCATGACACCGGAAAGAGAATTTATCTCTGATGAGGTGCAGACTGCAATCAACAAGATTTTTAAGATGTTCCCGACAGGAGCAGACTGCGAGACATATTACTACCGGTTTTATAAGACTGATCTTTCTGAGTCCGGCGATAGCATGACTGGAGACTGTATCAAGGTACCGGTTACTGTATGCGCGTCCAGTACTGGCGGACAGGGTGGAGATCCGCTGACATCATCTATCCAGATCAATGGCAACGGTGATGTCGAAGTTGGAACTGTTACAATCAGTGCAACAGGAGAATATAGCTGGGCAACGAAATAAATCACAGGGCTTGCTTTTTGGCAAGCCTTTATTTGAAGGAGGACAAAATGCAGGAGCTTATCCTTGATAATGGTATTAAAGAGATTGCTGTAAAAAAAGAGAACGGTGATTTGATTACCGTGTTGAAAATCAATGTTGCAGATGGCCGGACAGCAGAGAAATTTGCGCAGCTTATTGACCGGCTCAACAAAATCACAGACGAGCAAAACGAACAGAAAAAGGCTATGGATGCCAAGTATACAGGCAGAAAGATTGTTTACAACGGTGGAGAGAATGTAGATACCGAGCAAATTATTGATAGAAGCCGTATGAATGTATCTTATCTGAAAAAGTGTATCGAGGAGCTTGACTTAGTATTTGGTCAGGGAACGGTAAGAAATGTGTACCGGGAAAATTACGAGATGGACGAGTATTTTATCCCGGATGAGGCTGCACTGGTAGAACTTGTCGATAAACTGATCCCGGTTATGACGGAATTGTTTGGACAGAGATTCCAGAGCGTGAAATCCAGATACAATGCTCGTAATCGTGGCAAAAATAGCAAGTATAATAAAAGGACCATGATCCAAGGATACAAACATGAATAATGTTCTGATTCATCCACTCCCGGATGAGTGGAATGGCTATAAGATCAATACATGGTTCCAAGTCGGAATACAGGTATCTCTCATATATTACGATGAGGAATTGACCAATTTGGAAAAGTCGAGCCTTATCATTGAGTTGCTGTTTGAAGACGAAGATGAAAGCGGAAATCTGTATATGCGAGATCATCCGCAAGATATAGATGAGCTTGAAGATTGCATTAAATGGTTTTTGAACGGATGGTATCATGATCGGCAACCGAGCGAAAGCGATAAAAAACGACTGGTAGATTATAATATAGATCAGTGGAGAATATATGCTGATTTTCGCCAGATTTACGGGATCAATCTCAATGAGGCAGATATGCATTGGTGGGAATTTTGTGGAATGTTGTGGAATATGCCGGACGAATCCTCCTCTTTTTTGAAGGTAATCGCGATACGTAATAAGAAAGTTACTAGCAAGATGAGTAAAGAGGAGAAAGAGGTCATAGCTAAAGCCAAGGTCATATATGCATTGGATTCTAAGCCTATAGAAAAAGAATATGACGATGACGAAAAAGAGAAAATCGACCAGTATGACAAGTTTGCAGCAAAATCAAAATCCAGAAAAGAGTTAGAGAAAAAGGCAGTAGAAGAATTTAGGAGGTGCACCTGATGCAGTATGACGGAAGCATTTATATCAATACAGAAATCATCACAGATGGTGCAGACTCAAAAATGTCTACGCTGGAGAACAGAATTGTAAAAACGTCTGACAAATTGGAAAATTTGAAAAAGAAGCAGAAAGAGTTATCGGAGCAGAGAATACCAACAGATGAATATAAAGAAATCCAGAATCAGATAGCAGAGTCTGAAAAGAAATTGAACACTCTTGTAGACAGAATGCAGAAGTGGCAGGATCTTGGAAAAAGCACAACAAGTAATACCTTTTCGGCTATGCAGTACGATGCAGAGCAACTTCGGCAAACGATTGAGTATGCAAAGGCTGAAAAGGAAGAACTTGAAGCTTCTGGTGGCGCGTTTATTGATCCAACTGCAGCATCAGGATATGCAAATCTTGATATGCAGATAAGGCAGACAAGCAGAGACCTGGAAGTTTTAAAGCAGAAACATGAGGAATTAAAGCAAAAGCAGAAAGAGGTATCAAAAGGTTCTTCCAGCGTAGGCTCTGCTCTTGGAAAGCTTGGAAAGAGAATTGCTGGACTTGCGAAGAGAATCTTTATCTTTTCGCTTATCGCAAAAGCATTCAGAGCTATGGTATCTGGGATTCAGGAGGGGCTGAAGAATTATGTTCAGTACTCCGCTGAGTACAATAAGACTATGTCTGACTTCTCTAGTTCGGCTGCAACTCTGAAAAATTCAATGGCAACTGCGGCAGCACCAATCTTAAACTTGTTTGTTCCTGCGCTGACCACTCTGTGCGGATGGCTTACGACAGCAGCAAATCTGATAAGCAAATTTGCCGCATTTGTATCCGGTAAAAGCACATGGACCAGAGCGGTCAAACAGCAGAAGAATTACGCAAAGTCATTGCAGAATACTTCAAAAGCTGCGGATAAAGCCAAAACATCACTGGCAGGATTTGATGATCTTGATGTTCTTCAGCAGGATACCGGATCAACTGGAGGAGCAGGCGGAGGCGGAGAAATCACTGGTGCAGGAGCATTTGAGGAAGTGCCATTTACTGATGCAGACATTTCTCTGTTGGAAAAGGTCAAAGCGATACTGGAAGCTATTCTTCCGTTTGTCGTTCTGATCGGAGCAGCTTTTCTTGCATGGAAACTTACAGATTTCTTGACAAAACTTATGGCTGTAAATCCAATTCTTGGTAAAATTTTGTCTATACTGTTTATTATTGCCGGTGCAGCACTGGCAATATACAGCTACTTACACATGTGGAATAACGGTGTAGATTGGAAAGGACTGATTGGTTATATCGTTGGTGTTTCGTTGGTATTTGCTGGTTTATATGCGTTGTTTGGCCCTGCGGTAGCTGGAATAGCTTTGATCGTAGCCGGAATAGCTGGACTTGTGTTGGCATTCAAAGATATTTACGAAAATGGCTTGAATGTTCAGAATATAAGCTTGTTATTGGTTTCGGTTTTTGGACTTATAGTTGGGGTTTTCCTTGTATTTGGTGGAGCTGCTGCGGTTGTGGTTGGAGCCATTGCTATATTGGCGTCTCTGTTTGTTGTGGCCCTTGCAAGAGCTGGAAAATTGCAGGAAGCAGTTGGATTTTTAAAAGATGCGTTTGCCGCTCTTAGTAAATTTGTCAAAGATATATTTGCTGGTGATTTTAAATCTGCATTACATGATCTTTGCGTATTTGCTATAAATATTGTGAATGCAATCATTACAGCATTTGAATCTTTGATAAATTTTATCATTGATGGAATCAATGCAATTATCAAAGCTGCAGTAGATGCGGCAAACAAGATTCCTGGCTTTGATTTTGATGCTCCGCAGATTTCACATGTAACGTTTGGCAGGCTTGAAGTTCCGGCACTGGCGAATGGTGGAATCACTTCTGGAGCTACACTTGCAAAGATTGGAGAGGCCGGGAGAGAAGCAGTGTTGCCTTTGGAAAATAATCTTGGCTATCTGGACGAATTTGCGAACAGAATCGCGGACAAGATTCCAGCAGCGCAGACAGGTCCTGTTTATTTGCAGGTTGATGGTAAGACATTTGCAAGGTTGATGCATCCTTATTCGGAGGCTGAGAATAATCGTGTGGGACTCTCATTTACAAAGTAGGTGAATTTTATGGAGCAAAAATATACAAGGGGGCTTGTCATTGACGGGGTGAATTATAACATCCCGTTAGTGTCGATTAAAAGAACCGCTGACTTTTTGGAAAAGTACGCAAACAGAACAGAAGACGGAGATGTCCATATCGAGACAATCGGAGTTTATAAAAATTATACAATATCCATTGGAACGATAAATGATAAGGCAACCTATGACAAGCTATTTGAGCATATCACAGATGTAGACAACCGGTTCCACGAAGTCACTCTTCCAGATGCAAATGGAAACTTCTCTTTTTATGGATATTTTTCCAGTATCGCGGATGAAATCGAAAAAGTATTTGAGTCAGGGGCAGAATTTAAGAGCCTTACATGGAAGATGACAAGCAAGAAACCATACAAGAAACCATAGGAGGCAAGAATGGCAAAAACAAGTTGCTTTGCAAGAATGAGGTTTTCAGATGTTACGGCAATAGCAGATGCAAACCTTGCCATCTCTGGAAAACAGGAAATAGGATCGCTGGAACCATTTGAAAAAGATGATTTTATCTCTATTCCAGATTGGGGAACCATCGAGAAGAACCAATTTGTCTTAAATGGAGAAAAAGAAATCATGCCGGATGTACCGGAAAATGTTGCATTTTGGAGTTCGGAAAAATCTGGAGACGATTGCGCCTTTTTGAATGTACCAGTAATAACGGTAACATTTACAAAAAACCATTCGTCTGCAGGTATAACTTTATATTTTTCTGATGAGTATCCAGAGGAAATCGATATAACATGGTATGATCTTGCAGGAATAAAAATTACAAATAAGACCTTTTGCCCAGATAGTTTAATATATTTTTGCAAAAAGCAAGTTGAAAATTACGGAAAAATTATAATTAAGTTTGTAAAAACTAAATTGCCGGATCGCTATATAAAATTACAGTATATTTTGTATGGTGAATATCTGGAATGGACAGATGCACTTATAATGTCTGCCAGTGTACATGAAGAAGTGGACGAGACATCTGATACGCTTGCAATAAACACGGCAGAAATAAGTATACACGATGAACGGTATGATTTTGACATAGCTAATGCAGAAGGATCGTGGAAAAGTGTACAGCGAGATCAACCAATCTGGTTGACACAGACTAAAGACGGCAAAGAAATCGAAATGGGAACGTATTATATTGATGAGCAAAAATTTAGCGATAACATAGCGACTTTTTCGCTGATAGATTCTGTTGGTAAAATGGACAGATACATATTTAGAAATGGAGAAGTGTATAAAAATGCAAAAGCTGGGAAAATAATGGAGTCCATATTTGTTGCAGCAGGAATTGATAAATATGAGATCGACTCTGACTTATATGATATATTGCTGTCTGGCCATTTGGAAATCCAAACCTGCAGAGAAGCTTTGAAAATGGTATGCTTTGCTATTAGTGCACTTGCGGACGACAGCCGATCTGACACTATAAGGGTTTATAAGCCTACACGATATGTAACAGAAGAAGTTGGTCCTGACAGAAAAATATATGGTACAACATCAATAGAGCTTGATGATTATGTCAGTGGTGTCTCAATAGAAAGCGCAACATACCTACTTCAAAGCGATGCGCAGAACCTTTATGACGATGATCTGCCAGCGGGAGTATCCACAGTTGAATTTTCCTCTCCGTGTGATCCGGCGACTGTCTCCGTATCAGGTGGATCTTTGCGTGAGGCGAAACATAATTACGCTGTTATCAATATGGATGCAGCCGGTAAATGTACGATTACTGGGAAACAGTATGAAAAAAACACATTTAAAAAAATGTTGTCTAACGTTGTAAAGGGCGGAGAAACAGAGAATATAAAAGAGTATGGGACAATTACTCTTTACAATTCTGATCAGATTACCGAAAAACTAGAATCTCTTTTATCCTATTTACAGCTTCGCAAGAAGTTAGAAATGCAATTTTTTGTGGATACTGAAAAGGTCGGGAATTGGCTTAATGTAAAAGACACAAAAGGAATGGTGTCTACTACATTATTGGAATCCCAGGATATCGACTTGACTGGAGGATTTATTGGAATTGCTACATGCAGAGGATATAATACCGTTGTTACAACATTTTACTATACAGGATCGGAACTGTATGCTGGAGGTGATTTTTTGCTATGAATCTTGACCCGATCAATCCATATTGGACTGCAATTGTCAAAAAGTTGCAGCAGGAAAACGAGGAATTAAAAAAGAAAAATATGGAGTTGGAAGAAGAAGTGGAGGGATACCGTGAATCTGTGGCAAGAAGCAGTGACAGATCGGACTCAGACTGATGTGGACAAAGCTGTGCTCTATAATCAAACTGGTTGGAACAGCCTTACGGACGAACAAAAGGCAGAGTGGCTTGCAGGTATGAAGGGATCTCTTAACGAATCGGATTTGCTGAGAATCGAGAACAACATTCAGCTTTTAAGCGATGTATTAGAGCTGTCACTTGACACTTATGCAGATGGAATACCGGAGTTGGTTAATGAATCATATTTTGCGAATCTATTAAGTAATGTCAAGGCAATAAGAGACGCAGGAGCATACCATCCCGACACACCTGCAGTACCAGAAAAACCGGTTAATGATTATCAGAAAGTTAATAATATTGAAAAGATATTGGATGATATTTATCAAATATTATTAAATAACTTCCATTATTATGCCGGATCTGAAATATATGCTGGTGACGAATTTGGATTTTTATTATAGGAGGAAGACATGGGATTTATTAAAAAAATTTGGAAAGACCGTATCAGCGAATTTCCAACACGAAGATCACTCACAAAAACAGATGGAACATCTGAGTTGGTGACTGTTGCCAGATCTGAAGGAATGATTTCGGAAGAAGGTGACGCTTTTTCTGCAGAAAATATGAACGATTTTGAGAATCGAGTCGCAAATGGATTTAGTGAACTAAATGAGAATATCAATGGTCCTCTACTTGGAGCAGCTACTTACAGCTACGGAAAAGAGATCACAATGTCGTGGGCTGAATTATCTGCCAAGATTAAGACAGAGGATTTCTCCGGGTTACATATCGGAGATTACAAGGACATTGTTCTTTCAACCGGTGAAGATGTACGGGTGGATCTTTCAGGATTTAATACCTACATGAATGTAGGTGATTCAGACATTCTAACTGATCCGCATTTGTATTTTACGTTCCGAGATTGTCTGAAGACAACGTATCAGATGAACTCCAGCCACACCAACACCGGAGGATACGCTTCTTCGGCTTTGGCAAAAACGGTCAATACAACCATTTACAACACCTTGCCTGCTGATCTCAAATCAGTAATGAAAGAAGTTCGGAGAATGGATAATAACAAAAGCGGCTGGGCATGGGCATCTAGAAAACTGTGGCTACTTCAGGAAACAGAAGTTTTTGGCAGAAATAACTGGTCTGATGGTTTTGATGGCGGAGGCATCCAGCTTCCGATTTTTGCCCATTCATACCGTCATATCGTCAAAGGGCTTGGGAAAGGAGCTGCAGCAAGTGGTTCTCGTGTGAACTGGTGGTTGGCATCCCCGTATGCCTTTAACGACACCAACTTCTGCCTTGTCAGCAGAGACGGCTATACCAGCAGAGATGGCGGTGGCGCAGCCGCCTCCTATGGCGTAGCCCCCGGCTTCATTATCGCTTGATCTTCCAATCTCGCCCCTTTATGGGGCGGTTGGAAGATAGAGCGGGAGGATATCATGAGCGTATTAAAAAATAATAGAGGACTGTCGGATCTGAGAATAATGCTATCGAAACTTCTCATTTAGTTCACAGTTAGGGCGGAGAAATCCGCCCTGCAGAGCTACATCGAATACACAAATCTGAAGAATACAATTCTTGGATTTTTCTCCGCAATGTAATGTCTTCTTGTTACATCAGATCCTTTGTGTCCGAGATAACAACCGGAATCATCAGCCGTACCACCGCGCCGCACAATATTTGTTGCAGTAGTAGATCTAAAGAGCTGCGGATACACTCTTTTATTTATACCGCATCTTTTGGCTATGTCTTTGATCTCCTTGAAAATTCCACCTTTTCCAAGCACTTTACTTTTGTCTCCAACAATATGCGTAAACAGTGGCTCATTGCTGTCGGCAACTGTAGCCGGAAGTGTTATTGCGTCTATGATGTCTACCTGGTACAGGCTCTCCGACAGAGCTTCGTCCAGAATTGCCAGCTCATTTTTCCCAAGATGATATTTCATTTTTAACAAAATTTCATTCTTAAATTGTTCTTTTTTCTGCATATGCGATCCTCCTCTCAAATCTTATAAAGTGGGTATTATGGTAATTAAGTTGTAGCACATAATAATTTTATCAAAATACAAGGAGGAAGAGTATGAGAATCAATGTACATGCTGGACATAATCCGGCTGGAAAGGTAGCTTGCGGAGCAGTAGGTCTTATCAATGAGTCAACCGAGGCCAGACGAGTAAAAGATGAGGTGATCAGTAAGCTTCGGCAGCTTGGTCACATCGTTTATGATTGCACGGTCGATAACGGTACAGGGCAGGTCGATGTGCTGAAAAAGATCATTGCGAAATGCAATGCCCATGCAGTAGATCTGGATGTTTCCATTCACTTCAACTCTGGAGCAGGCGATAAAGGTGGAAACGGTAAGACCACTGGTGTAGAGTGCTATGTTTATTCTGCGACAAGTAAGGCAAAAGCGTTTGCTGAGAAGATCTGCCAGGCAATCAGCAATCTTGGCTTTAAAAATCGTGGTGTGAAGATCAGTCAGAAACTGTATGTGCTTAAAAAAAGTAAGGCACCGGCACTGCTGTTGGAGTGCTGCTTTGTGGACGACAAGGATGATGTGCAGCTGTATTCCTATGAGGAGATGGCTGATGCTATCGTGTATGGAATCACCGGAGAGCGCGTGCAGATTACACCGGAAACGGATAAAGCAGAACAGGGCGAGGAAACTTCCACGGGTGACAGAAAAGCTCTGTACCGTGTTCAAGTAGGTGCGTACAGCAAAAAAGAAAATGCACAGGCACAGGCTGACAAACTGAAGAAAGCAGGCTTTGACGCAGTAGTTGTGCAGGCATAATTTTATGGTGCAGGTCATTACAATAGGGAATAAACTCTGATTGACATATCATCTATAATGCGATATAATCACAAACATTAAAGATTTGAGATGTCCTTATTTTGTCCTCGCCAATCGTCAAAAACGTTGATATTTCGGACGAAAATGGTGTTTTAAGCACTTGACTTTTAATCAAGTTGTCCGGGGTTCGAATCCCCGATGCCTCACACAAAAAACCGTCACTCAGAAAACCTCTGAATGGCGGTTTTTTCTTGTATTCTAAACGTTTTTCGCGTCTTGAAAATCCCTGAAATTACAATTTTGAAAGTGCTTTAAGTAACACAAAATAAGCGAAAGTAGATGTCCTGATCGTGTCCTTTTTAACCCGAATGTCCAGATTTTGTCCTAAAATCCAATGGCAGATTCCACGGCTTCAGCGGTCTTTTCTTTGTCTTCCTGGATGTGACTGTACACGTCCATAACCATCTTCTCCGTGTCTCCCATGATCTCCGCTATCTTTTTGATGGAGATCTTCGGGACCTGGTAGCACAGCTCCGTGCAGAAGTTGTGCCGGAACACATGAGAGGTCAGACCTGGAACCATATCAACCACCGAATTTCCACCAGCGGCAATGTTGATTTTGTCCCGGATAGAATCCCACATGCGCCGGAATGATGATTTTGTCAGCTTGCCACCGCCCCGAACCTTCTGGATCAGATATCCGTTCTTACCGTGTAGGTACTCGCTCAGAAACTGGCAGAGGAAATCTGGCATTGGGATCTCACGGTATCCGTTATCCGACTTCGGACCCTTCTCAATCGGATCATTTCTGACAAAGGTGACTGCCGTATGCACCCGGATTTTCCGGGTCTGCAAGTTGATGTCTGTCCGGCAGAGTGCCAGAGCCTCCTCTCGGCGCAGTCCCAGACCGTAGATCAGATACACGTAGCAGCGTTCCCGGTCCGTGAAGTCTGCCTTTTTGATTGCTTCCTTCTCCAGAGCTGTCAGCGGCCGCTTCTTCGGTGCTTTATATTCCGGTGCAGAAATCTCCGAACAGATACGGTCATAGGCTTCTGCAGGCAAGCGAGAGTCCCAGATCGCACTCTTTATGATCTGCTTAAATGTGACTTGGATCTGCTGGCAGGTGCGCGGGTGATCCGCATTATTATTTATCAGTTGCTGGAAGTGGATACGGGATACTTCCGACAGTTTTACTCCAGACAGGGCAACGATCTTCTTCTCGATGATATTCTCATACATAGCTTGTGTGTTCGCTTCCCTTGTCTGCTTAAAGGTTTTCTTCCATTGCTGTGCGTATTCGTACACGGACATATCACTTGCCTGTGTAGCTATCTGTCCTTTCCGCAGCGATTCTTCCACTTGCTTCTTGAATGCTTCCACCTGATTCTCCAGATCCTTGCTGGACTTCTTACTGCACAGGTTCTGCCGGTGCTTCGTGCCGTCTTTGTTGTAGGTTCCGTCCCATACCTTCGTCCGGTAATATCCATCTGCTCCCATTGTATATTTTTTCTTTGCCATCCCGTTTACCTCCTGTTTTTGGGCATAAAAAATACAGCCGACTTTTTTCGACAATTCTTGACATTATCTCTTGCGTGACTGCATTCCAGGTGGTAATATATGGGTGTAGGTAATACACTGCACCTTGGTGTGCAGTCGGCTCCCTGTTGGCGCAGGGAGCTTTTTTATTATTTCGTGACTACAAATTTGATATCTTTGCTCTTCCAGAAATCCGGTGTGAATGATACTTCCAATCTCTGGTAATCTTCAGGAACTTCATAAGTTATGATCCCGTTCATTTTCTTCCCGGATGCAACATTTCCATCAAGTGTAACTTTTCCGTTACTATTGGATGCTGCTCCAGAAATACTCTGATTTACAGAATAATCATCGCAGTATGCTTCGAAGTTGAGCATGGAGCTGACTGTGATATCCCTGTCTGAATTGTTGGTAATCTCGAATGACAGATTGATATAAATGTTGCCAGCTTCTGGTGCCAGAAATTGCGTACCGTTAGATTCCTCTGCTGATACAAGCGTAACTTCCACATCATTCAGACTTGCTGTTTCCCCGACTGCAAATTCTGTCTTTTCCTCTTCTGTGGCTTCCGCTGAATCTCCGCTGTCTACTTTTGTGGGCTTATCGTCAGACGACAGCATAGATCCAAACGCTCCAATCAAAATAAGCAGTGCAAACACTATAAGAACAGTGCCTAGACAACCACGTGTCTTCTTTTTAGTGCTCTTTTCCTCCGCTTCTTTGCGTGTAGGTGCCCCGCAATTCGGGCATTTGTCTGCCTGATCGGAGATCTCCTTACCACACTCCGGGCAATTTGTAAGTGCCATAACACATACCTCCTCGATATATAATTTTTGGTATAATTTAGCATATCACATAATATAATTTTAGTAAAGATTAAGTAAAACAATATACATCTGCTACTTTTGATAGGAGGGAACACATGGACTACAAGAAAGAAATCATTGACATGGTGCAGAAGATAAATAGTGAAAAAATACTGAATCTTATTTATTGGTTTGTGAAAAGAGGGTATAAAGAAGAATGGGCAGGAAAGTAGTTCCTGCCCATGTGCCTTAGAAAACAAACTTCTCAAGAAAATCACATAACAAATCTTTTTTATCAGTCGGTAGCTTGTCATATTCAAGAATAATATTCATGAATCTTTTATCTGTCAGACCAATTTTCATTACCACATCAGAAAACTCCGCATTAAATTCCTTTTCGGTTTTTTCATTAACCAAATCTGAAAGACCAATTCTGAAATATTTCGCCAGAGTTCCTAACTTTCCGGTTCCTGGAATTGCTTTCCCTGTGCACCACATATTAAATGTGGTTGCATTTATTCCAAGTTCTTTGGCGACTTCTTTTTGCTGCTTTCCGCTTGCGGCAACATACCTGCAAAGATTTTTTGAGAAGATCCTTTTCTGATCTTCATTTGTCATTGCACTTTCCTCCTTACATGTAATATTCTACATCAGAATTGAAAAAAATTCAATATTAAATCCAATATTTTTGAATTTTAGTGTTGACAATCCAATTATATTGAATTATAATAAAGTCAGAAATTGAGAAAGGAGATAAGAAATGCCACAGATTTGTTTGGAAGCGGTACGTGTAAATGCACGATGTAACCAGAAAGAATGGGCTGAAAAAATAGGGGTTTCCAACAAAACCGTTGTTAATTGGGAAAAAGGAAATACCGAACCAACGGTATCTCAGCTTAGAAAGATGAGTGAGCTTTCCGGCATCCCTATGGACTTTATTTTTGTGCCCGATAAATCCAATTAAATTGAATTTCAGAATGGAGGTGAGAAGAGATGGAAGATTTTCAAAAATTGAAGATTACACCGGATGGAAAGGTTTTTTTAGACGGTTGCGAGATTCGGAATGTGAAGGACTACGAGTTGAAAAACTCTGCAGGATGTCCTGCAGAGTTCACTGTGACACTGAATGTTACGGTAGATTCAGTCGGCTTTGAATTAAAGAAGTAATAATGAAAGAGCTGGAAGATTACTTCGGAGTAAGTATTGAGCATTTTTTGAAGGAGTAGGAGGTGAGAACATGAATCGGCTTGACGAGCCTGTGTTCACGGAGACAAGCAAAGAAAAAATCGTTGCGGTTCTTTACCAGGCTATGTTTGACGAGACAATACGTCTGAGAAAGTGCCGCAGCAAGGGAGAGAGGAAAGACATACGGGATTTTCTCACTTCAGCATGTCAGATATGTATACATCCAAATCCTGGAAATGAAGATCCAGATATTTTTCGAGAAAATATGCTGCAATTACGCCAAGAAACCAGTAAATGAGATTAATGATAGGCTTCGCGATTTCGGGAATCTCAATCTCTAAATTTTCAAGAATGCGAATCGGAAGGAAAATCCAATAAAAAGGATTTATACTTTCCAACATTCTGAATTTGTACACACCGATGGTTTTTTGAAAAATATTTTCCAAGGCATAATATGAGTCCTTTTTGTGCAGGGAATTTGAAATGTAGTCCTTTTTGGCTTGATTAAGCCCATTGGATCTGACAGTAGAAATAATAATCTGCTGAGTTCCGGCAGAATTAAATAAGGATGTCGCAAAAGGACAATATTGAGCAAGATTATTCGGTTGTCTCCGAAAAATGCGGAAGATAACGAGAGTTCCAATAAGGCGGAAAAAATTTAATGTAAATTTTAAAGCAGCGATTCCGATTATGGCAAATAACAGCATATGAAGTCATCCTTTTTTAACATATTTTTACTAAAAGGATACCACAAAAATATGTGATTACAAGGTAACCAACAAGAGAGGAGGTAAAACAGTTGAGTAGATCAGATATCCAGTATCTATTTGATTATGTAAGAGATTTACAGAAACAGGTAAATCAGTTAAAAGTGGCAGTCCTTACCGGGAAAACAAATGGATTAGAGCTTCCAAATCCTATCCATTTAGAACCCGGCGAGAAAATACCACTCGGACACCTTGCAGATGATCTACTTGATACAGAGTTTCAAAATCGTGGAAACGATACTTGTGATAAGAGCAATAAATGAGATTATGGTAGTCACTTTGAAACGGTAAGTATCTTCCCTATATATTTTCATTTCAACTTCGCCGTCCTGAGTGACCACATAGCCCTCATACCCACGTACAGGTTGCTTGTGCAAGAATCCTTTAGATGCTAAATATCTATACATTTCGTGATTCTCGGTATCTTGTGCGGTGGTTCCGTTGTTTTTGAGAACGGACTTCATTAACCGATATTGTTTCCAGGTTATCATTTTATACCTCCTTTCCCAAGGAGAGTATACCACACAGAAGGGAGTGAGTATATGTCAGAAAAAGAAAAAAGAATCATCGAAAAGCTGAGAGAGAATATCCCGAAGATGTCAGACTTTGACAAGGGATACATTCTCGGCAAGACAGAGAGCTTTTCCAAGAAAAAAGAAGAGTGCAAAAAGAAGGAGTAGACCATGCAAGGTGAGGAACGCTTAATATTTGCGATCGTAGCGCAGGCGGTCAGAGATTACCAGAGAGCATTACGGTATCTCCGGTTGCCTGCCAGCAAGAAAACTGAATCTGGCGAGATCGCACATGAGCGGTTGAAAAAGGATTGCGAAATATTCTTCCGATCCAAATGGTACTCGCAACTGTGCGATCTTGACGGCGAGGAACTTATGGCAACCGTCAAGAAGCGGTCGTACAACGGCAAGATACAGGGTCTGTCATGGTAGGAGGTGAGAAAGACGGAGTATCCGAAGAAAATTATGAAAGCCACCGAGATTGAGCGGCTGTATGGATACAGTCGAGGGAGTATATCCCGGCTGATCCATTATCCAGGTCAGGCATTTGCATTTAAGCTTCGCCCGGAAAGCCGGAACTCTCCGGTACTGATCGAGACCGAGAAATTTGAGCGGTGGCGGCAGTCGAGGAAGTGAGAGGGAGAAAACTGTAGAAGATTGTCAGAGAGTGGCTTGATTACGGAGAGTTTCGCGGCATTGGACAGTGGAGAAATTCCGGTAAGGGTCGTTTTAAGTGGGAAGAATTATAGGAGGGACTTATGCGTACAAATGTCAAAACATGGAGTGAAGCACAGGAGACACTGGCTACTGAGGTTATTGGAAAGCTGAAGCACAAGATACTGTTCTGGAAGCGCCTGTGCCTGATGCTTGCACTGGTGTGGCTGGTAACGTTGGGAGTTATTGCATATGAGATTTTTGTGGATGCTGTTTGGCGGCTTTAGCTTTTGCCTATTTACCTATGGGATGCTGTGGACAGCAGAGGCGATATGCGACAGCAAGGACATTCCGTGGGCAGTGATGACAGCGGCGGGCGGACTTGCCTGTGTAATCATCACAGGAATCATTTACGAGGAATATGAGTTATGAAAGATTGTAAGTGGGCGATTATCCTGCTGGTGTGCCTGATGATCTGGGCAGTAGTGCTGGCGGGAGTATTGAGAATAGGAGGATGAACATGTTTAAGGTAATCGAAGACAAGGTTCTCATTACCAGAAGTGAGTTTGAAGATTATATGCAGCTCAAAATGGCAAGAAAGATGATCGACAGCGCATCAGTATCCAGACAGTATCTGGATGCAGGACTTGCCCGCATGGCTCTGGGACTGGATGCAGTAAAGGAAGAGGATCATGTGGAAGTATAAATGCGATGCTTGCGGTTGCAACCTCGATCCGGGAGAGGGACTGCTGTGTGAAGAGTGCCGAGCCAAGATAAGAGAACGGACAAGACGAGGAAGGCAGTTATACAAACTGCTGGATACAGAGAAACCGCAGATCCGGCTGAAGTTGGAGGAGATGGCAGCATGTGTATAAAAGAAGATCCGTATATCATCTGTGATGGATGTGGAGGAAAGATCCATAAAGAAACAGATGAATATGAACAAGATGACTGCTATGAGATTGATGGATACAGGCTGTGTGCTGATTGCGTGATGCGATATTTGAGAAGGGAACATAGGGTGAGGTTAAATGGTTGATTTTGGACAACTGGCAAGTGTGGACGTGAGCAAGCACGTTGAGAAAAAAAACGGACTGAACTACCTGTCATGGTGCTGGGCATGGTCAGAGATTGTGCGGAAATATCCGGATGCTAGATACGAGATCCAGATGTTTGATGGAAAGCCGTATCTTGAAGATCCGGATCTCGGCTACATGGTTATGACAAAGATGGTTGTTGACGGAGTAGAGCGGATTATGTGGCTACCGGTGATGGACGGAGCCAACAAGGCCATGAAGTCCGAGCGTTATACATACCAGGTAAAAGAGTACAAGAATGGAAGCTGGACAGGCGGATACATTGAGAAACCGGTGGAAGCGGCAACCATGTTTGACGTAAATACAGCAATCATGCGGTGTCTGGTAAAAAACATTGCCATGTACGGTCTGGGGCTTTACATTTACGCTGGGGAAGATCTTCCGCCTGCAAAACCGGCAGGAAAGACCAGACTTGAGAAGATTGAAAAGCTCTGTAAGGAGTTGGATGTGAACATCGAGATGATGTATCGGAAGTATGGTGCAGAGTATGGTGGAGAACTCAGGGAAGATGTGGCAGACGTGATGATTAAGGTGCTGGAGACAGCCAAAGATAAAAAGAAAAAGGATGATGCTGAGTGCACACAGTAGCTGAGATCCAGAAGGTCAAGCAGACAGCAGAGGGAACGGATCTGATCATCCATATTCCCAAGCTGCAACTGCAAGATATGCTCATGAAGAAGCGGATCCGAAAGTCGGAGATCAGATTTGATGATGGCCGGACCATCTCTGTTGAGCAAAGGAAAAAAGCATATGCCACGATCCGAGATATCGCAGCATATACCGGTTATCTTCCAGAAGAACAGAAGGAGTGGCTGAAGTATCTACACATCGCCAATACCGGATGTGAGTATTTTTCGCTATCAGATTGCACGATGGATACTGCCAGAGAGTTTATCAATACGATTCTGGAGTATGCCATAACTGCAGGTATTCAGTTGACAGAATCTGGTGTTGAGCGGACAGATGATATCGGAAGATATCTGTACTTCTGCCTGAAGGCAAAGAAATGTTGCGTGTGCGGCAAGCCTGGTGAGATCCATCATGTTGACTCTATCGGCATGGGAAACGACCGGCGTAAGGTTGATGATTCCGAATATCGGAAAATGTGCCTTTGCCGTGAACATCATACGATGTGGCATAACTTAGGCGATGAGCGGTTCCAGAAGATGTACAAGGTCTATGGAATCGTAATAAAAGATCAGTTACCTCCGGGCGATAATATATCACACAAAAGCCCATGATGGATATATCTTCAAGATTGTTTCTCAACCGGCGGCTCAGACCGCCGGAGAAAGGAGAAGAATGAAGGACAAAAAGAAAGCTGCGGAAGACCTGTTTTACCGAATCGGCTATGGGCGAGAGTCCAGAGTCGAGAGACCAAGGAACAGAGCAGTGGACAGAAGCCTTCGCCGGATGATCGGTAAATGGAATGAGCATAGCGACAACGACACGATCATCAATGTCGGGGATGGTTATTACAAACCAAGATTAAGTATTCCGGATGAAAAGCTGGAATGCAAGCAATATATAGCGCAAGAGACTGCCAGAGCATATAGGGTACTGGACAAGATCAAACCTATGTGGGCGGCATTTGAAAGGATGGATAAGCATGGTAAACGGGAAGAAGAAGGGGAAAGCCGGGGAGCTGGAAGTGGCGAGGATTTTACGCAGCTACGGTTACCCTTGTAGAAGAGGTCAGCAGTATGCCGGAGCAAACGGTGATGCGGATGTGGTAGGGCTTCCGGGTATCCATATCGAGGTCAAGCGGAGAGAAAATCTGAACGTCTACGAAGCCATTGAACAGGCAAAAAGAGACGCGGCGAAGATCGGAACCATGCCCACGGTTATGTGGCGTAAAAACGACCATGAATGGCTTGTGACGATGCCTATGGAAGCTTGGATGCAGCTCTATCAGAAAGCAGGCCTGTAGGTGGATGCCTATGGGTGGACATATCAAGATAGATCGCCGGATCCTTGAGTGGGAATGGTATTCGGACATAAACACTTGTCGGCTGTTTATCCACCTGCTGCTGAAAGCCAACTGGAAGGACGGCAGGTTCCAGGGGACAGAAGTTCCGAGGGGATCGCTGGTAACTTCCTATAGCAGTCTGGCGAAAGATACAGGGTTGTCAGTAAAGAATGTAAGAACCGCATTAAATCATCTTGAAACGACAGGGGAAGTGGCAGTCAACCGGCACTCAAAATTCAGCGTAGTTACAGTGAAAAAGTACAATCTATATCAGACAGATGGCACAGTAACCGGCAGTCAAGTGGCAGTCAACCGGCAAGCAACCGGCAGTCAACCGGCAACAATAGAAGAAAGTAAGAAGGGAAGAAGGAAAGAAAGTAATAATAATACTCCTTCTGTGCCGGACGATAAATCGCCTTGCGCCGGAAGCTTCCTCCTGAACGATGGAACATCATACGAGATCACGGAGAACGACGTGGAGAATTTCCAGCAGCTCTATCCGGGGATAGATGTGAGACAGGAAATCAGGAACATTACCGGCTGGTGCTTATCGAATCCCAAGAACCGGAAGACGAGAGCCGGTGCAAAGAGATTTTTGAATGGCTGGTTATCGAGGTCACAGAACGCAGCAAGACCGGAGAAGAAGACGGGAGCCAAGCCAACCGGATTCACGAACTTTCAGCAGCGGGATTATGATTTTGACACACTGGAACGGGAGCTACTGGAGAGCCAGAAAGGATAGAAAGATGGCATATATCACACATGTGTACGACCTTTACTGCGAAGACCGGCTGATTGGTCAAAGCAAGGCAGCCGGTCAGATAGCAAAGCTGATGGGGATTCCCATTGGGGCAGTAACAGTATACGCGCAAAATGGAACATTGGTGGACGGCAGATACAAGATCGTCCAAAAGAAGGAGAAGGCCAAATCCCATCTTGCCTATGTGCTGGAGGACTGGGACAAGCTCATAGAACCATTTCAGCATGTGGTTTGGGTGAAAGAGTTGGGACCAGGCGTGAAGAAATTGGAGGTAAAATCAGAATGAAAAAATTTGAACTCACAGCAGAATATGAGACCAATATTTTTGGAAAAAAGCTATTCAGAATCAAGGCTCTGGTGGCGTTCGGTGATGTTGAAGAAGGAGACCTGGGAGGATTTATTGAGAAAGAATCTAACCTCGGCAATGATGGTAATGCATGGGTCTCCGGTGATGCACAGGTCTACGGTGATGCACAGGTCTACGGTGATGCACGGGTCTCCGGTGATGCATGGGTCTCCGGTGATGCACGGGTCTACGGTAATGCACGGGTCTCCGGTGATGCACAGGTCTACGGTGATGCACGGGTCTCCGGTGATGCACGGGTCTCCGGTAATGCACAGGTCTACGGTGATGCATGGGTCTCCGGTGATGCACGGGTCTACGGTAATGCACGGGTCTACGGTAATGCACGGGTCTACGGTAATGCACGGGTCTACGGTAATGCA
>ENA-ORCP01000286-ORCP01000286.1-human-gut-metagenome-genome-assembly--contig:-NODE-286-length-45038-cov-6.479415_pt1 | contig 45038 bp, 47 predicted proteins | sample MGYA00242990_ERZ507991 | MGnify/ENA primary metagenome ERZ507991 (study PRJEB26167, sample SAMN06115496) | human gut metagenome | host: Homo sapiens | place: China:Henan | collected 2015-05-07 | study... | reverse complement strand
CAAAGCAGCCATGGACTTACTGGTAGAACAACTCAAAAGACAACCACGTACGCTGGAAGGTGGCTTCTGGCATAAATATGATATATTGCAGCTGATATATTATCCCGAAGTTCTATCTTTTGTATTGATCGATTCAGAACTTTTTACAGATGTCACTATCAGACAAGCCAAAATTTGTGCAGTTGTACAAATTTTAGATTTTTGCCTTAAAGCTGTTGACGTATCGTATGTTATGGGTTATAATAATATCGATGTTAGAATTCGTCTAATTCTATTAATTATGTTTAACATCCGTTTTGTTGTCTCCTTTCTTTTGTTCTACACATATTTTAATTTAATTTCATTTGATCTTTGCAGGACACCGTTGTCCTGCATTTTTTTTGCCCTGATTTATTGACAACCATACTCGGTTCATACTATAATTATGGCATACCTATAAAGAAAAGGAATTATAACAATGAAAAGTGAAAGAAATTACCCGCGCGCATCAGTCAGCAAAAAGGCTGAAGCCGCTATAAAAAGAGGACACCCGTGGATATATGATACGGAAATAAAAATCGTTGACGGAGAATGGGCAAACGGCTGTCTTACAGACGTGGTTTCCGAAAAAGGCTCATACCTCGGAACGGGTTTCGTAAGCGAAAAAAGCAAAATAAGAATCCGCCTTCTCTCAAACAATGCCAACGATAAATTTGACGCAGCTTTTTTCAAACGCCGTTTAAAATATGCCCTTGATTACAGAAAAACGGTTATGGGCGGCGATTATTCCGCCTGCCGCCTTATATTCGGCGAAGCTGACGGACTTCCGGGACTGACCGTTGACCGCTATGAAAATCTTCTTGTAACACAGGTGCTTTCATACGGTATGGATAAAATAAAGGACGTTATTTACCGCAGTCTTTATGAGCTTATGGCTGAGGACGGCATAAAAATCGACGGTATCTACGAACGAAATGATGTCGCTATCCGTGAGCTTGAGGGTCTTGAAGTTTACAAAGGCTGGTATGAGAGCGACTTCATCTCCCCTGCCGACTCGGTGCTTACGGAAATAGTTGAAAACGGCATAAAATACGAGGTCGATGTTGAAAACGGTCAGAAAACAGGCTTTTTCCTTGACCAGAAATACAACCGTCTTGCTGTTGCAAAGATCGCAAAGGGCAAGACTGTACTGGACTGCTTTACTCACACAGGTTCATTTGCCCTCAATGCGGCAATGGGCGGTGCAAAACGTGTTACCGCTGTCGATGTATCGGAAACAGCTATCGCAAAGGCAAAGGAAAATGCCGAAAAGAACGGTCTTACCGACAGAATGGACTTCCTCTGCACCAATGTTTTTGACCTTCTTCCCGAATTATGCAAGGGCAAAAGCGAATACGATATGATAATCCTTGACCCGCCTGCATTCACCAAGAACCGAAAAACTATCTCAGACGCTGAACGTGGCTACAAGGAAATAAACTACCGTGCAATGAAGCTTCTCCCGAGAGGCGGCTATCTTGCGACCTGCTCATGCTCACATTTTATGGATAACAGTCTGTTCGTGAAAATGCTTATGTCCGCAGCCTCCGATGCAGGCGTTTCATTAAAGCTTATCGAGGCAAGACGTCAGTCCCCCGACCACCCTACTATGCTGAATATCCCCGAAACGGATTATCTTAAATTTTATTTATTCCAGATAGTATAATTTACACAAATATATACGGAAGGATTTTGACATAATGAAAAAACTGCTAAAAAATAATGCCGATAAAATTCTGGCGGCAACTCTTGCGGCAGCTTTTATACTTATTATTATAGCCGTGAAAACAGGCTTTACAGTTTCCTTTGCAGAAAATGCTATGGACGGACTCAGTACAGAGCTGGACAGCATAAGAAGCACCGATGAAATAGGCGATGTGGAAGGCTATGCGCTAATATTCGGCGGTATAGGCTATTTTTTAGGTTCTGTGGGAGTTTTCTTTTACAAGGTTCTGTTTGTTAATATCCCGGCAGCAATGGCACTCGGCACGATATTTTTTGCATCTGTTTCAAGAGCGGTCTACAAAAGCGAACAGCTTACAGCCTACCGCATTTTAACCGGCATTAGCTTTGCGGGACTTGCCGTGACAATGATATTATCCGCCGTTATCGTTTTTTCAGGTGCAGGTATTTTTATTACGGCTGCTGCGGCTCTTCTTTCGCTTTATATACTTTTTCTGCTTATTTTCGGCATACGAATCGTTTATTCCCGACGTATAACATCATAAGAAAGGACTTCATATATGAATGTGCTTGTTGTTGATGATGATAAGCTTGTTGCATCATCACTGAAAACCATACTTGAAGCAGACAGCGATATTACGGTCTGTGAAATGGGCAATTCCGGTGAAACGGCTGTTGAGCTTTATAAAAAACATTCTCCCGATGTGCTGCTTATGGATATAAGAATGGACGGTATGACGGGGCTTGAAGCCGCAGAGCAGATACTTGACAGCGACCCGAATGCAAAGATCCTTTTTCTTACCACCTTTTCAGATGACGACTATATTGCCGAAGCTCTGCACATAGGAGCAAAAGGCTACATATTAAAGCAGGAATACGAAAGCATTGCCCCTGCAATAAAAGCTGTTTTCAACGGACAGAGCGTTTTCGGCAGCGAAATAGTCGGAAAAATGAACAGCATTATAGGCAGCAGACACGGTTTCGACTATAATAAATTTGACATTGGCGAACGTGAACGTGAAATAATTCGGCTCGTTGCCGACGGCAAGAGCAACAAAGAGATAGCGGAAGCCTTGTTTTTAAGTGAAGGAACGGTCAGAAACTATCTCAGCGGCATACTTGAAAAGCTTGACTGCCGTGACAGAACTCAGCTTGCAGTTTTCTATTACAAAAATATCCACGCATAACGGGAGGTATTATATGATACAGTCACTCAACGGAAAATGGAACCTTTATCTCGGAAATCATACAAAGCCCATAGATGCGGTTGTACCCGGCTCACTTTATTCCGCACTTATGGCAAACGGCATTATGTCCGACCCCTATTACCGTCTTAATCAGTACAGCGCAGAAAAATACTCGGAAGATGACTGTACTTATGAGCACGTTTTTATCCCTGATGAAGAACTGCTGACCGCTCCGAAAAAAATACTCCGCTTCAAAGGCATTGATACTATCTCCGATGTTTATTTTAACAATATCCGTGTCGGCGGAACAGATAATATGCACCGTGCATATGAATTTGATGTCACAGATCTTATACACGAGGGTTCAAACAATGTAAAGGTTTATATCCAGTCCCCTGTCAAATATATAAATAAAAAGAATGCCGAACGCTCGCTCTGGGGTGTTTCATCAACAATGGCAGGCTATCCGCATATCAGAAAAGCACATTATATGTTCGGCTGGGACTGGGGCCCGCAGCTTCCCGATATGGGCATATGGCGTTCAGTTGAAGTTATCGGTGTGTTCGGCGGCAGAATAGAAAGCGTTTATGTAAGACAGAATCACAAGCCGAACAGCGTACGTCTTACCCTCGAAGCTGCCGTTACAGATGTTTCCTCCGACCTGCTCCGTGCGGAAGTTATAATAGTGTCCCCTGACGGAACAAGATCAACAATGAGCACTATGATAACAACGAGGATATTTGCACTTGACTGCCTTATTGCAAATCCTTATCTATGGAATGTACGCGGCTACGGGAAGCCTAATCTTTATATGGTGACACTTGTGCTTTTTGACGGTGACGAGCCTGTTGACAGGCATGAATTCAACATTGGTCTGCGTACGATCGAGGTGTGCCGTGAACCTGATGCAGAGGGCGAGGAATTCTGCTTCAAGGTAAACGGAATAAAGATATTTGCCATGGGTGCAAATTATATCCCCGAGGATCAGATACTTGACCGCACCTCCGCCGAACGCACAAAAGAGCTTCTGAAAAGCTGCGCAGCCGCAAATTACAATATGATAAGAGTATGGGGCGGCGGAATTTATCCCGATGATTATTTTTATGATCTCTGCGATAAGCTTGGTCTGCTTGTATGGCAGGATATGATGTTCGCCTGCTCCGTTTACAATGCAAGCGATATGGCATTCTGCAGCACTGTGCGCTATGAGCTTATCGACAATATCAGACGCATACGAAACCATGCCTGCCTCGGAATGTGGTGCGGCAACAATGAGATAGAATCCGCATGGCAGTATTGGGGACTTCCCGATGACGAAGAGCTTAAAGCAGGCTATCTCAGAATGTTTGAAGTCCTTGCACCGAAGGTAGTTGAACAGTATGACCCCAACACCTTCTACTGGCCGTCATCACCGTCCTCAGGGGGCGGCTTCAAGGATTCGGGCGCAAGAAACAAGGGCGACATACACTACTGGGACGTATGGCATAATTTCAAGCCTTTCACCGAATACAAGAAATACATTTTCCGTTTCTGCTCCGAATACGGCTTTGAGTCAATACCTTGTATGAAAACTGTAAGAAGCTTTGCGGAGCCGCAGGATCTTAACCTTATGGCACCTGTTATGGAGGCTCATCAGAAATGCGAAGCCGGCAATGAAAAGCTTATGTATTACATTGCCCAGATGACACATTATCCGTACAGCTTTGAAAACCTTGTTTATGCCTCACAGATAGTTCAGGCAGATGCGATACGTCTTAATGTCGAGCAGATGCGCCGTCACAGAGGACTTTGCATGGGTTCGCTCTACTGGCAGGTAAACGACAGCAATCCTGTCATCTCATGGTCATCTATCGACTATTTCGGCAGATGGAAGGCTCTCCATTATTACGCAAAGAAATTCTATGCACCTGTACTCTGTTCGATCGACGACAGCAACAAAAACAACCTTGTCATAAATATATCAAATGAAAAGCTTACGGCATTTGAAGGCACTCTTAAATGGAGAGTCAGAAAGAATACCGCTGAAATAATCGCCGAGGGTGAACAGGCTGTTTCAGTTCCGCCCCTTTCCGCAAAGGACTGCCTTACACTTACAAAGGAAATGACAGGCGTCAATGAGGATATGTATTCCGAATGTTATATTGAATACCTTCTTTTGCAGGACAATGCCGTAGTTTCCGATTCAACATTTATGTATTGTCTGCCGAAGCAGTTTGAGTTCCTTGACCCTGAAATTGAATTTACGGTAAATCAGATAGGCGATATGTACCGTTTCAAGATAAGCTCAAAGAAGTTTGCAAAGGGTGTGTATCTTGATTTTGACGATATGGACTGCGTATTCAGCGACAACTGGTTCGACCTGCATGGACAGGATACATATGTTATAGTGAACAGAATGTCCCTGCCGCTGAATGTAACGCTTAGTGATATTGAAGAAAAGCTTAAAATAAAGTCCTATTTTGATTTAAGTTCACCTGAAAATTACCGCTGAGGAGGAACGCTATGGAAAAGGATATTTCCGCATTAAAAGAAGAATTTGTTACGATATACCGTGAGAATATCAAACGTGACGGTGCTGATAAGCTGCTTGACTATATGCTTTCGGATCACAGTGATTTCTTTACAGCACCCGCAAGCACACGTTTTCACGGCGCACACGCAGGCGGACTTCTGGAGCATAGCCTTAATGTATATCACTGCCTTAAAGACTATCTTTCCCGTCCCCGTGCAAAAGAGCTTTACAGAATGGACTATTCCGAAGAAAGCATTGCGCTCTGCTCACTTCTCCACGACATATGCAAGATGAACTTCTACAAGGTGGACTACCGCAATGCCAAAAATGAAGCAGGCGTCTGGGAGAAAGTACCCTACTATACTATTGAGGACAATCTTCCCTACGGACACGGCGAGAAATCCGTTTACATAATATCGGGATATATGCGTCTTGCAAGGGAGGAAGCTTTTGCAATAAGATACCATATGGGCTTTTCGGGAATTGAGGATAAAAACAATGTGGGAAGGTCATTTGAAATGTTTCCTCTTGCCTTTGCCCTTTCAGTTGCCGATATGGAAGCAACATACTATCTTGAATAATTATGAACATTGACAAAAAAATGACGATATTTTGCTTTTTTCACAAAAAACTCTTGCAAAAGTGAGAAGCGGTGTTATAATATATACATAGTGATGTATAGGGGGTAATCTGATGGCTGATATAGTCGCAATAGGCGAGATGCTTATTGACTTTACGGAAAACATTCTTGAAAACGGGGATATAACTTATAAGCAGAATGCGGGGGGCGCACCCGCAAATGTTGCGGTAATGGCAGCAAAGCTTGGTGTATCGTCAGGCTTTATCGGAAAAGTCGGAAAAGATATGTTCGGCAAATATCTGAAAAATGTTCTTATAGAAAACGGTGTCGATACAGACGGACTTATTCTTGATAATGAACACAGCACAACGCTTGCATTCGTAGGCAAAGACGAGGACGGCGACCGTGACTTTGTTTTCTACCGCAAAAACAGTGCCGATACACAGCTTAATTATAATGAAGTAAATAAAAAGCTTATCGATAAATGCAGGATCCTTCATTTCGGCTCGCTTATGCTTACAAATGAACCGTCAAGATCAGCCGCCCTGCTGTCGGTCGAATATGCAAAGCAGAACGGAAAGATAATTTCCTATGACCCAAACTGGCGTGAAAATCTCTGGTCAAATAAGCAGGAAGCCATAACAGCAATGCAGAGCGTTCTGAAAATGGTCGACATCGTAAAGGTGTCGGAAAATGAGCTGCAAATAATAACAGACTGCGGAAATATGATACCTGCCATAGCAAAGCTCCTCAACACAGGCGTCAGAATAATCTGCATAACACAGGGCGCAAAAGGCTGCATAATCGCCACAAGACACGGGATCGAGCGCATCAGCACATATAAAGTCGAGACCGTCGACACCTTGGGCGCAGGCGACAGCTTCTTCGGCGCATTCCTTGCAGAGATAGTAAAATCGGGAAAGAGCCTTGATGAGCTTGGAATTGATGACCTTAAAGAATTTGCCCTCTATGCAAATGCCTGCGGCTCTCTCAGCTCAACAAAGCATGGTGCAATACCTGCAATGCCCACAGACGAAGAGATCCGTGGACTTATGGAAAAAGGAAAGATCATAGTATAAAACAATATCCTGCCCAAACTGCGTAAAAGCTTTTGAGCAGGATATTTTTATTTAAAGCCTTCTTAGCACTCGGCTTATTTCAGCCGAGGATTTGTCTATAGGTCAATTGGTTATCAGAATTATGGAAGCATTGATTAAATCTGGTGCACATATTGCGCCGTCAGATTTTTCGTCAGATTGTATGAAAGCGATGCAGGAATACTGTATGTATTTCAAGGAGCTTGAATGCAAGATGACGGAAAATCTGCAAGCAAGATGTGTGCCAAGTCGTCAGACGCGATTTGATCAGTGCTTCCTTATATAAACACCCTTGCAATATTTGCAAACAAAGCACATGCTGCCATACCGACAACAGTAGGTATCAGCGCAGCTATAACAGTCCATTTAAGGCTGCCCGTTTCTTTTTTTATGGTTATCAATGTAGTTGAACAGGGCCAATGCATCAATGAAAACAGCATAACGCATACTGCGGTTATAAAGTTCCAGCCGTTGTCAGCAAAAAGCTGTCGCATCTGTTCAAGGTCGTCAAATTCAATAATGCTGCCCTGCGCCATATATCCCATAATAATTATTGGAACAACTATCTCATTGGCAGGCAGCCCAAGTATGAATGCCATTAAAATAATACCGTCCATACCGAGAAATCTTGCAAAAGGATCAAGAAAGGCTGCACAATGTGAAAGCAAGGTCACGTCATTAACGGTAACATTAGCCATCAGCCATATGATAAGTCCCGCAGGAACAGCCACAGCCGCCGCTCTGCCAAGTACAAACAAGGTCCTGTCGAATATTGAGCGCACAAGCACCTTTAATATCTGCGGCTTGCGGTACGGCGGAAGCTCCAGTGTATACGACGACGGCACACCTCTGAGAAGCGTTTTCGACAAAAGCTTCGTGACACCGAAGGTAACAGCTATCCCAAGCAGTATCACCGCAGTAAGAAGCGCAGCCGAAAGCAGAGATGGACCCGCTCCGCCCGAAAAGCCTACAAAAAACATCGTGAGGATCGAAATTATAGTCGGGAAACGTCCGTTGCAGGGTACAAAATTGTTTGTCAGTATGGCGAGAAGCCTTTCTCTCGGTGAGTCGATTATGCGGCAGCCGACAATACCTGCCGCATTGCAGCCGAAGCCCATACACATTGTAAGTGACTGCTTTCCGCAGGCATTGCAGCGTTTGAACGGGCGGTCAAGATTATATGCCACTCTCGGCAGATAACCCGAATCCTCCAGCAGGGTGAAAAGCGGAAAAAATATAGCCATAGGCGGCAGCATTACCGATACGACCCATGCAAGCACACGGTAAATTCCCAATACAAGTACGCCGTGGAGCCATTCGGGCGCATTGAGCCAATGAAAAAGCTCCGTCAGCTTATCCTGCCCCTTGAATAAAATATCGGAAAGGATCTGCGAGGGATAATTTGCTCCCGTTATGGTTATCCAGAAAATAATAAGCAGCATAAGCAGCATAAGCGGATAACCTGTCAGACGGCTTGTGAGAATTTTATCGATAGTGCGGTCGGTCTTGTCGTAATTTTTCTTTTCATAGTGAACAGCCTTTGCGGCGATATGCTCCGCAGTTCTGACAAGTGAAGAAACGGTCAGCTCTTTTATGCGGCGGGGGTCGATGCCGTTTACATCAAGATTCATAACAGCAAGATCAACGGCAGCGGCTATCTCTTTGTCGTTCAGAATATCTTCGCCAAGGTATGTATTTATTTCTTTTATAAGAGAAGCGTCCCTGTCGATAAGCTTTAAGCTGAGCCATCGGCTGTTGAGCCTGCCGCCGTATTTTCGCTTTACAACAGGTTCAATAAGTGCAGCGGAATCCTCCACAGCCTGAGGATATCTCACTGTCTCAGGCTGTTTCGGACTGCGGGGTACATCAGCGGCTTTATCCATAGCGTCAAGCAGAACATCAAGGGTCTTGGGGTTCTGGGCGGAAGTTCCTACCACAGCTGTGCCAAGCTCCTTTGAAAGTGCTTTCAGATCGATTTTTATGCCTTTGCGCTTTGCTTCGTCCATAAGATTGACGCATACGATCACATTTGAAGAGATCTCCATTGTCTGCAAAACAAGATTGAGATTGCGTTCAAGGCAGGTTGCGTCGCAGACAACGATAACAGCGTCAGGATCGCCGAAGCATATAAAATTTCTTGCGACCTCCTCTTCGGCTGAATGTGCGAGAAGAGAATAAGTACCCGGTATGTCGACCATAACAAAGGAATGGTTTTCCGTGGAACAGTAACCCTGAGCACCGGCAACGGTTTTTCCGGGCCAGTTGCCCGTGTGCTGCTTCATACCTGTAAGAGCGTTAAAAACGGTGCTTTTGCCGACGTTTGGATTGCCTGCAAGAGCGATGACCTTGTCATTGTCATTTTGTTTGATAATATTGAAAGCGGAATCAACTGCATTGATGCCGACAGAACTGCTTGTAAGCCCCATTTTTCGCCCTCCCGTCAGCAAAGCTGAAGCATTATATCTGAGCAGTTTTCCCCTCGGATAGCGATAACAGCTCCTCTTATAAGGTAAGCGGAAGGATCGCCCGAAGGACTTCTGCCGATACATTCTATCTTAGTGTCATCTATCAGCCCTATATCAAGAAAACGACGCTGCATATTTTCATCGGCGTTAATTTTTTTTACGATAGCGGACTGCCCGGGATTTATAGTATTCATACGAACCAGATCACTCATAGTAAAAACCTCCGTAAATTAAAGCGGAAAACATTCTGTTATTCCGTTATTAACAGATTATGCGCTGTGACAAATATGGTTACAGTCGGCTTTTGTTTGGGCTTTTACTTTTTTTATTTTTTTAGGAAGGCAGCTTTTGCCTGAGGCTCATACTGTCGCTTTCAAAAAGCCGGCATTGCAATGACTTTTACTGAGGGCATTGTACCGCCCCAAAGCAAAACGCAGCAAAGCTGTGTATAAGGCACAAGCTTTGCTGCGTTTTTATTGCTGAAATAATTTTATCGGTATCTCATTTTTTATTTCAATGCTGTCCTCGGTCACAAGGCAGTCATATGCCAATGCGGTCACTCCGTTTTTAACAGCGTCGGCAAGTGTATCCCCAAAGGCTTTGTGAGTGTCATAATTGGGAGTAAAAAGCGTTACACCGTCCATCTGCACAACGAAAAGCACATAGGCTTTGTAACCCTCTGCGGCGCAGCGTTTCAGCTCTTTAAGGTGCTTTACTCCACGCTCCGTAGGTGCGTCGGGAAAACGAACTATGCCCTTTTCTTCAAGGGTAACACCCTTTACTTCAAGAAAAATTTTGTCGGACAGAGTTTCAATGTAAAAATCAAAGCGTGACGAACCGTATGTAAATTCGGGCTTTATAAGTGTTACGTTTTCAAAAAGCTTCGGGATAAATTCCGCTGCGCATTTATTGGGTACCTGACTGTCGATATTTATAAGCTTTTCGCCTTTATAGACTGCAATAAGGTCGTATTTTGTCTTTCTTGCCGGGTTGCCGCTCTCTTCAAGAATAACCGTGCAGCCTTTTATGAGCAGCTCCTTGCACCTGCCTGTATTTTTAACGTGACACACGCATACCTCGCCGTTTATTTCAACATTGGCAATAAATCTGTTGGGTCTTGATATGAAGATCCCCCTGCATATATTTCTGTATCTGTAAGCCATAAATAAATATCCTTTCAATAAAAATGCACAAAAATATTCGGTGCAAATTATAACATAAGTTATTATATAAAATAAAGCAAAGCAAAATTGGTATATTTGACGGATATAAAATGAAATCTGTTTGCTGTAAATATTAAAATTCATAAATTATTAAATAAAATTCAACAATTATTGTTCCGATAATATATATAATTGTAGTATGTAGTATTATATTTAGTTGAATTTGATGAAAACGGCATTGGTTAATTTGCCGATATGACAGAGAACAAAGAGATGAAACAGTAACGTAGGAGAGGAGAGAGGTCTTACATACCGATCTGTACTTGCGATCGGCTGATGTGAGCCATATGTGGGATGAGTAATATTGCATTTGTGTATACGACAAAATACGGGCATACCAAGCAATACGCAGACTGGCTTAAAGAAGATATGGATATTGATATTATCCCGATAGCTTCATTTAATGCCGCAAGAGCTCTTGCATATAAGCTTGTTATTTTCGCAAGCGGCGTATACGGCGACAAAATCCAGATAATGGACTTTATAAAGAAAAATTCAGGCGGCATAAATCTGCAAAGGATCATGATAGCGGCTGTTACCTGGTATACCAACGATTCGGAGGAAGCAAAGGCTAAGCTTATAAACGATAACTTCCCCGATAATATGAAAAATGTCGTTCCGCTTTATGTTATAAACAGCGGCATCGACAAGAAAAAAATAACCGTAGTTGAAAAAACTCAGCTCCTTGCCACTCAGACTATTATAAGCAGACGTGACGGACGTACTTCCGACGATATAAACACTCTTGCTATAATAAAAGGCTATTCCGACCAGACTGCAAAGGAAAACCTTGATTCACTTAAAAAGGGTATCGAGCTTCACCTCAATCCGCCTAAGGTAAAGGAACAACCAAAGCCCGAGCCAAAGCCTGAGCCTATACCGCAGGAGATCACAGAGGAAAGACAGCCTGAGCCTGCCGCAGAAGCTCCGAAACCGGTGGAAAAACCGATACCTGAACCTGCTCCGATACCTGAACCGCCAAAGAAAGGAAACGATACTGTAAGCGAAGTTGAAAACGCTTTCCGCAATCTGAAAGCAGCTCCGAAAGAAGCTCCGAAGCCTGCACCTAAGCAGGCGGTTTCAGACAGCGGAGTAGTCCTCACATCACTTGATGACGCTCTTGCGGCACTCAGCAGCGGAAATGTTCTTGCGCATAAAGTGCCTAAGCATAATCCTGCTCCTGCACCCGCTCCTGCACCCGCTCCCGAGCCGACACCTATCCCCGAACCGACTCCCGCACCTGCTGCAGAGATAATTGAAGAGCCTGCTGCGGAAGAAGAAATTTCAGCTGCCGATATAAAGGTCGAAGAGGTAAGCTATGAAAATAACGAGCCGGAACAGCCAAAGCTTGATGATATTTCTGCCGATGAAATAAAGCTTGACGAGGTTATGTCCGATGAAGCCGCCGAAGAACCGCAGCCGTCTGTAAGCGATATAAGCTCCGATGATATAAGTATTTCAGATATGGCATCGGAAAATGTTGAAGCAGGTACACACAGAGCACCGAGCCTTGATGATATAAGTGCGGAAAGCATTGGCATAAACGGTCTTGACGGTGCGGATATTGAAACAGCCGACAGTGAAGATGACATTGTAATGTCTATCTCAGAGGATATTGAGAGCCTTAACAGCACTGCGGAAGAACCTGTTAAGCCTGCCGCTGAGCCTGTTTTCCAGAAGCCGACATTTGAAACTGAGAAAAAGGAAGCTGCTCCGAGAAAGAACAGCTATCTTGAATATTTCTCAAGAAAAAATAAAACGGAAACTCCTGCGCAGTCCGAGCCTGCGGCTGAAGCTCCAAAGACTGAACCTGCAAAAGAAGAAGTCAAACCGGTACATCATTCAGCCGCTCCTGTTTTTGACCCACTGTTTATGACAGAAGAACCTGCTGCACCGGTACATAAGCCTGCTCCCGCACCTGCCCCTGCTCCTGCCCCTGCTCCGAAGCCTGCAGAAAAAAATGTACACAGCAGCGTTATTGATGATTTCGATTTTGACCTTATGGGCGGAACATCTGCTGCAAGCCAGCCGAGCCAGCGTGCGCTCAATGCGGTAAATGCTCTTGCAAAGGCAAAGGCTGACGCCGCAAAGGCTGCTGCCGAGGCTGAAAAAGCCGCAAAGGAAGCTGCTGAATATGAGGCAGAACAGTCTGCACCTCAGAATGAGATAAAGGCTGAACCTGTTTCCGATTCATATGGCAGCATTGATATGAGCGAAAGCCATACAGAAGAAAAATTTGCAGATGAACCTGCAAAGCCTTCATTCAATGCTTCTGAAATTGATATGTCCGACGAAAAGGAAGACGAAGTTATATTCAGCAACGATGAAGCATATGATATTGATGATGAAATTGCAGTTGTTGAAGAGCCTATCCACAATAAAGGCGCATTTGATTTCAAAAAGCTCCAGATGGAAATTGAACAGTCAATTGAAGTAAATAAAAAGAAAAAGGAACAGGAAAAGCTCCGCAATACCCGTGAGCTTGACCGTGAAAAGCTTGAAGAAGAGGAACAGAAACCGAAAAAGGGTATCAAGCAGCCTATTGATGCAGATATGTTCTTCCAGCGTCCCGGCAAGGATTATTATGATTCGGACACAATGCCCGAGATCAGATTTGACCGCCACAGACGCGGCTGATAATGCGTTTAAAGCAGAATATGCTTTAACAGATGCAGAAAGCATCACACTAAAAAGGAACGCCAAAGACGTCGTTTTCCCTATGGAAGCGGCGTCTTTGGCGTTTATTGATAAAGCGTTGATTATTGGTATCTTCTTCTGCGCGGCTTGCTGTCATTTCCGCTGTAGCTGCGCTTCTTGTCGTAGCCGCTGCGTTTTTTCTGAAGATTGCGGTAGTCCTTGCCTGTGTCGGAATAGCCCGATCTGCCGTCATATGGTTTGACGGTTATTTTCTGACCGTTTATCTTTGTGCCTGTCATAGCATCAAGGATATGCTCCTTGTCGGCTTCGGGAACTTCAACTGTGGTAAAGCGGTCGTAGATGTCTATCTTGCCGAAGCTTTTGCCCGTAAGACCTGTTGCGTCAACAAGTGCTCCGAGAATAAAGTTCGGTGCTATTCTGTTTGCACGTCCGAGGGAAATTTCAATTTTTGCCGACTTTCCGCCTCTCTGATCTCTGCCGCCTCTGCCGTTCTTTTCGGGACGGAATACAGGCTTGATAAATTCGGGAACGGAACGTGTTTCCTTTGAAATTCTCATACCGAGAAGTGTTGCAGCGACCTGTTCGGCTGTGAAGCCTTCGGCGGTAAGTCTTTCAAGCTGTTCTGCACCGCTTGCGTATTTTTCTGATGTGATGTAGTCCTTTACCTTTTCAAGGACCTGTTCGGTCTTCTTTTCGATAACCTCATCACGGGTCGGAAGATCGCATCGCTTTATTTCTGCCTTTGTAAATCTTGCAATATCCATAAGCTCCATTACCTGACGTCTGCCGCTTACGATAGTATATGCACAGCCTGTTTTGCCTGCACGGCCTGTACGTCCGATACGGTGGATATAGTATTCATTGTCCTGCGGAATATCATAGTTGAATACAGCGTCAACATCATCAACGTCAATACCTCTCGCTGCAACGTCAGTAGCGATAAGGACGTTAAGTCTGCCCGATTTGAAAGCGTTGAGTACCTGTGTACGGCTCGCCTGCTTCATATCGCCGTGAAGACCTGCTGCCTTGATGCCTTTTGAAACAAGCACTTCCGTAAGCTCGTCTACCATATGCTTTGTGTTGCAGAAAATGATAGAAAGCTTAGGCTCAAAGGCTGTAAGGAGCATCTGGAGAGCATCGCTCTTTCTGCCCATAGGGACTTCATAATAATACTGCGAGATACTTTCAACTGTGCGGGACTTCTGCTGAACGCCCACAACAACAGGGTCACGCTGATATTCTGCGGTAATAGCCATTATCTGCGGAGGCATTGTTGCTGAGAAAAGAACTGTCTGGCGGTCTTCGGGAATATACTGCAGAATTTCCTCAATGTCCTCACGGAAGCCCATATTGAGCATTTCGTCCGCTTCATCAAGAATAATTGTGCGGAGGAGATTAAGGTTAAGAGTATGACGGCGGATATGATCCATAACACGTCCCGGAGTGCCGACTATGATATTTGCACCTTTTTTGAGCTGGGTTATCTGTCGTTCAATATCAGCACCGCCGTAAATTGCGCAGGGCTTTACCCAAGGGAGATATTTCGAGAATTTCTCCATTTCATTGCAAGCCTGCATAGCAAGCTCACGGGTAGGACAGAGGATAAGTACCTGAACGCTGCGCTGCTTGTCCCTGTCAACAGAATCAACGGCAGGAAGACCGAAAGCAGCGGTTTTTCCTGTACCTGTCTGGGAACGTCCCACAACATCTTTGCCCTCAAGGAGAAGAGGGATAGTTTTTGCCTGAATTTCGGTAGCTTCTTCATAACCGATCTCGGCAACTGCACGGAGGACTTCTTCTGAAAGTCCGAGTTCGTTAAAAAGCATAGATTTTCCTTTCGCATTGCGGGTGCGCCGTGCAGAACACATTTATTAAAACTTTTTATCTGTAAAAAACATCAAACCAAGTAAAACACAAGCTTAATCTGCAGCCTGCACCCTGAGAAATTTAATGAAACTTTTTTATAGCTTTGGGCAATATCCAAAAATAAAAAAGTAGAATTTATTATAACATAATGCACATATTAAAGTCAATCATATTGTTATATTGTATAAATATTTAGGGCAGATATACAAAAATATCGCTTATCAGCGAAAAATGACAGTAACTTTGACCATAACAGCTGCCCGTAATACTAATAACCATTTGTTCTATGGATAAAGACGGTGGATAGAATACGTCCAATCAAAGAAAACGACCGCAGACAGGCTGCCGCCTTTCAAGGGAGTTTGATGCAGAGTGGGCGTATTATAGCCACCGTATTTTATCCATAGGTTAAATGGTTATTAGTATAAAACACAAAGAAATGTGAACGTCATATCATAAGGAAATGCCGGTCAATGCGAAAATATCACATCGCATCGGCCGGCATTTTCCTTACTATTTTATTCGGGGGGATACATATTTTCAGCAATGCTCCAGTGTGAAAGCATTATTTCCGCAATGTCCTTGTCATACATAAGACCTATATTTTTCTCTATTTCGCCTTTGCATACTTCAAGGGGAAGTGCCTTGCGGTAAGCTCTCGCCGAAGCCATAGCGTCGATGGAATCACATACAGCGATTATTCTTGACCCGAGAGGTATCTCATAACCCTTTGCACCGAAGGGATAGCCTTTGCCGTCAAAACGCTCGTGATGATGAAGTATGATAGCCGATATTCTTGAAAAATGCTCTGATTTAGCCAGAATATCCGCACCGATCTGAGGGTGCTTTTTCATAAGCTCCCATTCCTCGTCATTAAGATTGGCGGGTTTCAGCAGCACAGCGTCGGGAACACCTATCTTGCCAATATCGTGAAGATGAGCGGCAATGTGTATTTCCTGAGTTTCTGTTTCCGAAAGCTTCATAAGCCTGCAAAGCATACAAGCCATATCGCTTACACGCCGTGAATGATTTCCTGTGTATGGATCCCTTGCGTCAAGTGCCGATGTGATGCAGTCAACGAATTCGTGATAAACCTTATTTTCAACAATGTTGTCCTGCAATTGTCACACCTCTTGATTTGTGACAGATTTTGTTCGCAGAAGATACTGTACAAATTTTTCAAGAGCCTCCGAGGAAAGCTGTGAAACTGCCGCAACCGAATCAGCGTCCGCATTTTCTTCCGATACGCCGACGGTGTTTCTGAAAAAGTCATAAAGTATAACACCGGGGGTATAAAGCTCGTTCGCTTCCTTGACGCCCTTTTCGGTGAGTGCTATTTCTCTGTACGGTTCTTTAACGATATAGCCTTGTTCCGTAAGCCTCTGCACAGCCTTTACCGTGCTGGGCTTGCTGACTCCCACAAGCTTTGCCACATCAGCCGAACGTACAGTCCCGCCGTCCTGACCAAGCTTATAAATAGCATAAAGATAAAGCTTCTGCGATCTTGTTAGCATACCGTCACTCCTTAGTGTGTGTTTTTGTGGCAGAGTGCTGAATTGGGACAGCAGCCGCATTTGCCGCCGCAAGTGGACTTGCCCTTCTTTTTATCTTTTACAAGCTTTACAACAATAGCGGCAACTACTGCTGCAACTATGAGCAATACAATTATTGTACCGATATTCTGAGCAAAGAATCCTGCCATAACAAGTCCTCCTTATAAGAATGACGTGGGAACGGAACTTTGCAGCCGTTCCCGACAGTCACATATTTTTTTGACTTATGGGGTTCTCTGAAAACCGGGACTCGAGCAAATTTTCGTTGGGACTTTGCACAGCTTCAAGGCAGCGAAACGCAGTACATACTTGATGTATTTCAAGTTTCGCTAACGAAGAAGATGTGCAAAGTCACAGAAAATTTGCCGAGAAGGAGGTTTTCAGAGGTTCCCTTATGCCTTTACCTTAACATCTTGAGTAAGCTTATTGCTTTCCTTGTAAGGCTTAACGAGCATATAGATGATGAATGCTACAAGTGCAAGAGCAATGATAAGACCAAGTACATTTACCTTAACTGCGCTTGTGAAGAGTGCACCGATCTGATAGATGCAGAACGCAACAACATAAGCGAAGCTGCACTGGTAAGAGATTGCGAAAGCTGTCCACTTGCCGTTGTTCATCTCTCTCTTGATAGCACCCATTGCAGCGAAGCAAGGTGCGCAGAGGAGGTTGAATACGAGGAATGAGAAGCCGCTGAGCTGTGTGAATGCTGCACCGATAGTAGCATATGTGCTTGTATCTCCGCCGCCGTAAAGGATACCCATTGTACCAACGATATTTTCCTTAGCAACAAGACCTGTGATAGATGCAACAGCTGCCTGCCAGTTGCCCCAGCCGAGAGGCTTGAAGATCCAAGCAAGAACGCCGCCGATCGCAGCAAGAATGCTGTGGTCGATCTCTTCTTCGCTGAGCATACGGAATGCACCGTCTACAACGCCGAAGTAAGTTGTGAACCAAACGAAGATAGTTGAAAGAAGGATAACTGTACCTGCCTTCTTGATGAATGACCAGCCACGCTCCCACATTGAACGGAGAAGGCTGCCTACTGTCGGAAGGTGGTATGCAGGAAGTTCCATTACGAACGGAGCAGGGTCACCTGCGAACATCTTGGTTTTCTTGAGCATGATACCTGAAACGATTATTGCAGCAGCACCGATGAAGTAAGCTGATGTTGCAACGAGCGGTGAACCGCCGAAGATAGCACCTGCGATCATAGCGATGAACGGTACCTTTGCACCGCAAGGGATAAATGTTGTTGTCATAACTGTCATTCTTCTGTCACGTTCGTTTTCTATTGTACGGGAAGCCATGATACCCGGAACACCGCAGCCTACACCAACAAGCATAGGGATAAAGGATTTACCTGAAAGACCGAACTTTCTGAAAATTCTGTCCATAACGAATGCGATACGGGCCATATAGCCGCAGGATTCGAGGAATGCAAGAAGAAGGAAGAGAACCAGCATCTGAGGTACGAAGCCGAGGACTGCACCAACACCTGCTACGATACCGTCGAGGATAAGACCGCTGAGCCATTCTGCACAGTTAGCGGCTTCAAGAGCATTGCCGATGAGGACAGGGATACCCGGTACCCATACGCCGTAGTTTGCAGGATCAGGATCAGCACATTCATACTTAACAAAAGCGTCTGCTGCGTCAGCAAGCTCTGCACCTGTTGCTTCAACATCTTCAGTTGCAAGAGTTTCTTCATCTTCAACTGTGTATGTAACTGTGTCTGCATCTGTGAACATTGAAGAGAGTTCAGCGAGCTTAGCCTGAGCAGCCTCTACGCTGAAATCATCTGCTTCGGAGTCGATAGCAGCTTCGATAGCGGAAGTATCTGTACCGTTTTCCTGTGCCTTTGCAATGAATGCTTCAATGATAGCAGGAGCGTCGCCGTATTCTTCGGCAGCTTCTTCATAGGCTGATGTACCGATCCCGAAGAGGTGCCAGCCGTCGCCGAACAAACCGTCGTTAGCCCAGTCAGTAGCAGCTGCACCTACTGTTACCATTGCGATATAGTAAACGAGGAACATAATTACTGCGAAAATAGGAAGACCGAGGATTCTGTTTGTAACGATCTTATCGATCTTATCGGAGGTTGTAAGACCGCCTGCATTTTTCTTTTTAAGGCATTCGTGAATGATAGTGCCGATGTAAACGTAACGTTCGTTTGTGATAATGCTTTCTGCATCGTCGTCCATTTCTTCTTCGGCAGCCTTTATGTCGCCTTCGATGTGTTCCAGTGAAGCAGGGCTTATCTTAAGCATATCAAGGACCTTTTCATCACGTTCAAAGATCTTGATAGCGTACCATCTCTGCTGTTCTTCGGGAATATCGTGAAGAACCTCTTCTTCGATATGAGCGATAGCGTGTTCAACGCAGCCGCAGAACTTATGCTGAGGAACTGTCGGAACAGCAGCCTTTGCAGCGGCAATAGCCTTTTCAGCGGCTTCTGTGATACCTGTGCCTTTAAGAGCGGAGATCTCAACTACCTGACAGCCAAGCTCTTTTGCAAGCTGGTCGATATTGATCTTATCGCCGTTCTTCTTTACAACGTCCATCATATTTACAGCTGCAACAACAGGGATACCGAGTTCAACGAGCTGAGTTGTAAGATAGAGGTTACGTTCGAGGTTTGTACCGTCGATGATGTTAAGAATTGCATTCGGACGCTCATTGATAAGGTAGTTTCTTGCAACTACTTCTTCAAGAGTGTAAGGTGAAAGTGAGTAAATACCCGGAAGGTCAGTGATGACAACGTCTGTATGACCTTTAAGCTTACCCTCTTTCTTTTCAACAGTAACGCCCGGCCAGTTACCAACAAACTGGTTTGAACCTGTGAGAGCGTTAAAGAGTGTAGTTTTGCCGGCATTAGGGTTTCCGGCAAGAGCTATTTTAATCTCCATAATAAAAAACCAATCCTCTCTATAATCATTAGCATTTGCTAACCTGCAGCATTATTTCCTGCCTTGACGGCTCATACTAATAACCATTTGTTCTATGGATAAAGACGGTGGATAGAATACGTCCAATCAAAGAAAACGACCGCAGACAGGCTGCCGCCTTTCAAGGGAGTTTGATGCAGAGTGGGCGTATTATAGCCGCCGTATTTTATCCATAGGTTAAATGGTTATTAGTATCAGATAACCCTGCCGCATTAGCGTTTGCTAACGTATGTACAAAAAATTATTCTACTTCGATCATTTCTGCGTCAGCTTTACGAAGTGAAAGCTCATATCCACGAACGGTAACTTCAACAGGATCTCCGAGAGGAGCAACCTTTCTGACATAAACAGAAACGCCCTTTGTGATACCCATATCCATAATTCTGCGCTTTACAGCACCCTCGCCGTTAAGTTTTTTTACTGTAACGGTCTCGCCGATCTTTGCTTCTTTTAAAGTTGCCATTATATCATACCTCCAATAAAAATTTTTGCTTGATTTATCATACCATAATTTTGCTTGCCATTTCTTTTGATACAGCCACTCTGGAATCCTTAACGTTCACAATGACATTACCGCTGATCTCGCTGACCACAGTAACCATACCGCCCGCAACAAATCCGAGATTTTCAAGAAATTTTCTTGTTTCAGGCTTGCCGCCGATCTTCTTAATCATAAGCTCTTCGCCTACATTTGATAATGTCAAAGGCATCATACTATGACCATTCCTTTCCCAAATCATAAAAGTTAGTCTTAACTAACTTGACCCTTAAAATTTTGGTTAGTATCTGCTAACCGATTAATATAATACAACCAAATGTATCAAAAGTCAAGAGTTTCCGAAGTATAATTTTCCTTTCTTAGCAATTTTGTAGATATTTTCATTTTAAGGGTTAGCTGAGGGTAACTGCATTGTATATACTGCACAAAAGCCCAAAAGCTCTTATAAAAAGTTATACAGATTTTCTTAATAATATATTAAAAGGCATGGGATGGGCAATTTTGGTTTTTTATTTGTATGCTTATGATTTTGCAGTTTTGCTTGTTTATAATTTTGCTTTGTTTTCAAAATTTGCTTGCTTATAATTTTGCTTCGTTGCGGAATTTAATTCGCTTATTATTTTGCTGTTTTGCTTTGTTTTCAAAATTTGCTCTGCTTATAATTTTGCTTCGTTGCGAAATTTAACTCGCTTATGGCTCGTTAAATTTCGCAAGGGTTACTTTAGCTTAATTAGGATAGAATTAGCGCAATGCAGATTATTGGGTCAGGTCAGATTGTAACTTCGTTACATCTGTTTGGTTCAACCTTTTTGAGCTGCATTGCGCTTTTTATTTTTTACTTTTGTTTTTCATTTTTTTATTTTGCTTTATTCGTTAGAATGCGCTGGGGGATTTCGCTCCTGCGGGAGCGACCACGGGCTTTGCCCTTTGGATTCCCACAAGCCTTTGATAAAGGCAAAGCCTGTTTTCGCTGCCACTCAAACTTTTCTTCGAAAAGCAAGCAGGCTTGACCGAAACTTTTATATGGGTGTGCTGTCACTTTTGTTTGGCTTATCGGGTTTTGTGCTATGCTGCGACCGCGGCGGCTTGCTATCTTTTGATTTTCAGCAAATTTAATGCCGCCGCCCAAATAAAAAAAATCAAAGCTTGAACTATATTTCAAAATATACTATAATAAATATAATTTATATGCGGAGGTTTTTGCAATGATATATGAAAAGCACGTTTTAGATGTTCCTTATGAAAAGGCAGGGGTCAATTCCAACGGCTGTGAAGCTGTTCTGACGACGTTTATTCCCGACCGTTTACCCCATGACACACGAAATGTTAAGCACACGGCGGTCATTATTTGTCCCGGAGGCGGTTATGATTTCTGTTCCGTTCGTGAGGCTGAGCCTGTTGCACTGCGTTTTGCGTCCCATGATGTGACGGCTTTCGTTCTCAATTACAGCTGTTACAAAAAGCCTTTCCCTACAAATTTACTGGAGCTTGCGGCGGCTGTGAGATTCGTTCGTGAAAATGCTGAAAAATTCGGCATCGATCCTGACAGGATATTCGTATGCGGTTTTTCTGCGGGCGGTCATCTTGCCGCTTCTCTCGGTGTTCATTGGGACAAGCCTTTTGTTTACGAGCCGTTCGGCATCGGTGCTGAAATGTTCCGTCCAACAGGTCAGATACTCTGCTATCCTGTTATCACGGCAGGGGAAAAACGCCACGACGGTTCTGTCAGAAATCTTGTGGGCGACGACCTTGACGGCGAAAAGGCTCAGCTTGTTTCACTTGAAAAGCAGGTCACTTCCGATACCGTTCCGACCTTTATCTGGAGCACCTGCGATGATGAGCTTGTACCTGTTGAAAATACCATACTTTTTACTGCCTCTCTTGCTGCTGCAAAAGTACCCTTTGCAAGCCATATCTTCAGCAGCGGTGTACACGGTCTTGCTCTTGCCGATGAGTGTACCGCAAATTACGACGGCCACATCAATCCCGAATGTGCCGAATGGGTAAAGCTCGCTCTCGATTGGATAAAAAGAATATAGGCTATACCGTCATTTTGTGCGAAATGCTGTTTTTTATTTCAACGGCACAAATTACTTGACGTGAACCTATTATTATTATAAAATTAAAAGGTATGATTAAATTAAACTTATCTGACTTTGCGTTGGTATTCGCTTCTGCGGTATTGCTTTGCGGCTGTTCGGCGACAGAAAAACCGTATACAAAGGACGCTTTCGCTTTCGACACTTACATAACTGTTACCGACTACAGCGGTTCGGAAGATACTGCAAATGAGGTCATCAGCTTGCTGAACAATGCAAGCGGCAGCTTTTCAAAGGCTTATGACACAAATGCCGCTATGCTGAATGATGAGATGCTTTCCGATTGTGCCGTTAAAACGGCGGTGCTTAATCAAAAGTACGGTGACGCTGTAAATCTCACCTGCGGAGCACTTATAAGACTATGGGGGATTTCAACGGATTCGCCGTCTGTGCCTTCTGCCGATGATATTGAAAATGCAATGCTTTCTTTGGGAGAAACGGATTATTTTGGCGGCGATTTCAGCCTTTACGGTGATGATGTTTACCTTGATTTTGGTGCGGCGGCAAAAGGCTATGCCTGCGACCTTGCTTACGATCTTCTCAGCGAAAAGGGCGGCTGCGATATTGTTTCTCTCGGCTCATCAACGCTTCTTTTCGGTGAAAAGCCTGACGGAACGCTTTTTTCTGCGGCAGTAAAAAATCCCGAAGTACCGTCGGAATACCTTGGGGTACTGAAAACGTCCTCCGCATTCATTTCCACAAGCGGCGGATATGAACGCTTTTTTGAGGAAAACGGTGTAAAGTACCGGCATATCATTTCAACGGAAACAGGCTATCCTGTCGAAACAGACCTGACCTCCGTTACGGTGATAGTTCCCTCCGACACGGAAAACGGCGGCTTGCTCTCTGATTTTCTCGCTACGGCAATTTATTCGGAGGGTACTGCGGGACTTGAAAAATATCTTGCCGACGGCAGCTTTTATATTATTGCGGCAGATGAAAACAAAAACGTTTTTGTAAGCGGCGGAGTTGATTTTGAACTTGATGAAACATCGGGATACAAACTTAAATAACTATGAACGGCGAAAATTTTCACGGCGTGATGTGATAGCTGCCGTCGTGATTATCATATCCGCTCTTGCGGTGTATTTTATTCTGAAATGTGCGGGAGCGTCGGGACGCCGGAAGGGTTATGCCGTTATTTCCGCTGACGGTGACGTAATTGCAAGACTTCCGCTCTCCGCTGACACGGTTTACCGTCCCGAAAACTACGACATCGAATTTACCGTAAAGGACGGCAGGGTATGCGTATCGGATGCAGGCTGTCCCGATAAGATCTGTATGCATAAAGGCTATATCAGCGGAAGCTTTGAATCAATAGTCTGCCTGCCTCAGAAAATTACAGTGACCATAAGAAACAACAAGGAAAGTGTCAATACAGAAAGTAATATTGATGTTATATTAAACTGATAGTATGAAAATTAATCCTTACAGATCAACTGCAAAATATGTTGCCGTTTCGGGGATAATGCTCGGAATTGCGGCTGCATTGACTGCCATTGAAAGTATGCTGTCCGTATTTATGCCCGCAGGGGTGAGAATAGGACTTGCAAATATAGTCGTTCTCACAGCTGCTGCCTGCATAAATCTGCCCACGGCATTTATTATAGCCTTGCTTAAATCGGTATTCGTGCTTCTTACAAGGGGTATCACCGCAGGGGCAATGTCCTTTGGCGGCGGTATGCTTGCTTTTGCTGTGACGGCTGTTATGCTGTCAATGACAAGGGCTTCATATGTTATGATAAGCGTTTCAGGTGCGATAGCGCACATTATAGGTCAGCTTATTGTGGCGGCACTCCTTACACAAAGCAAATACACATTCTATTATGCACCGCTCCTTATCGCAACAGGAACAGCCTCAGGCTTTGTTACGGGTGCGGCGGCAAATGCTGTTATCCCGCATTTCTCAAATATAAAAAAATAAAAATATAAGGTCGCATCTAAAAACCACCGGCTAAAGCCTTAGCACCTCATCTGCTTGCATATTTTCCGTCATCTTGCACATAAATTTCTTGACATACGACAGTATGCCTGCGAAATTTCTATACAATCTGACGAAAAATCTGACTGCGCATCTGAGGCACTATGGTTTTTAGATGCGACCATAACATATAACTATTTTTAGGGAGGATATAGTCAGATGAAAAAACTCAACGGCATACACCTTAGCCATGACAAGGGTACAAAAGACTGCCGGACCGTAAGCTTTCCGCTTCCGTCACAGGTAGTCATACCTATGTCACAGTCTATGGGTGCGCCATGCAATTGCCTTGTAAAGGCAGGCGATACCGTTAAGGTGGGACAGAAAATAGGCGATACCGATGCTTTTATGTCCGCACCGATACATTCCTCTGTTTCGGGTACTGTTTCGTCCGTGACAGATTATCTCCTGCCAAACGGTGCAGTCTGTAAGGCAGCGGTCATCGACAGCGACGGCGAACAAACTCTTGCAGAGGGTCTTGAACCGCCTGTTATTACCGACCGTGATTCCTTTATCGCCGCAGTTCGTGACAGCGGTCTGACGGGTCTTGGCGGCGCAGGCTTTCCTACACACGTCAAGCTCAATTTCGACTCGGTAAAAACACCTATCGACACTCTTGTTATCAATGCGGCAGAGTGTGAACCCTACATCACTTCCGATTACCGTGAAATGATGGAGAACCCTACCGATGTTATCGAAGGTATACTTGCTGTACAGAAATATCTCGGTATTCCGTATTGTAAAATTTGTATAGAAAACAACAAGCCTGAGGCTATTGACCTTTTGAAGAAAAAAACTGCCGAAATAAAGTCGATTGAAGTGGTAACTCTTCCGTCGTCATATCCGCAGGGTGCTGAAAAGGTCATTGTCTATTCCGCAACGGGAAGAATAGTTGCGGAGGGTGAGCTTCCAAGCAATCAGGGCGTTATGGTAATGAATGTTTCAACCGCTTCATTTATAAACCGCTACTGCCGAAAGGGTATCCCGCTTGTTGTAAGACGTATCACCCTGGACGGAACAGCCGTTACAAAAAATCAGGGCAACTATTTTGTGCCTATCGGAACAAGAGTGTCCGAGCTTCTTGAATACGGCGGAGCTTCCGAGCCTAAAAAGGTCCTTTACGGCGGTCCTATGATGGGTATGTGCCTTTATGACACGGACCAGCCTATCACAAAGACCACCAATGCAATACTGGCATTCAGCGAGGACAACACACCGAAAACAACTGCCTGCATACGCTGCGGAAGCTGTATAAATGCCTGTCCTCTCAATCTTATGCCTGTATCTATCGAAAGCGCATATAACGCTAAGGACGTTGAAAGCCTCAAGGCACTGAAGGTAATGCTCTGTATGAACTGCGGCTGCTGCAGCTATGTATGCCCTGCCCACAGACCTCTTGCAGAAATAAATCAGCTTGCCAAGGGACTTATCCCACGCCCTGCTAAGAAATAAGGAAAGGACTGAATTTTTTGAAAGGCTTGAATGTTTCGCCGTCACCGCACAGGTCATCGGGTATCTCAACTGCTAAAATTATGGCTGCTGTGATCATCGCCCTGCTTCCTGCCGCTGTTGTCGGCTGTGTATATTTCGGAATAAGAGCGGCTGTTGTGCTGCTTGTTTCCATAGTCTCCGCTGTTGTTTTTGAGGCACTTTTCAATCTTATTACAAAGCGTGAGCAGACTGTTTCCGACCTGTCCGCTGTTGTAACCGGACTTCTTCTGGGAATGAATCTCCCTGCATCCATACCGCTTTATATCCCTGTTATCGGCAGCTTTATCGCTATCGTTATAGTTAAGCAGCTTTTCGGCGGTATCGGTCAGAATTTCGCTAACCCTGCTATTGCCGCAAGGATCGTTCTTATGGTATCATTCACACCGCAGATGACAAACTGGGTAGTTCCGTACTGGTACAAAAACGGCGGCTCTGCTGCTGATGCTGTGACCGGTGCAACTCCTCTTGTTGCAGGCTGGCTCGACAACGGTACAAATATGGTATCGCCATTTACCTTCAAGGAAATGCTTCTCGGTGAAACGGGAGGCTGTATCGGTGAGGTATGCGCACTTGCACTTATCATCGGCGGACTTTTCCTCATTGTCACAAGAGTTATTTCACCTGCAACACCTATTGCATTTATCGGAACCTTCGGCATCGTTACGCTCCTTTACACAGGCAGTATGACAGAAACCGTTTATCAGCTTCTTGCAGGCGGTCTTATGATAGGTGCATTCTTTATGGCTACCGACTATGCAACAACTCCGCTCACTACCTCGGGCAAGGTGATATTCGGCATAGGCTGTGCGCTCATCACATTTGTTATCCGTCAGTTCGGCAGCTTCCCTGAGGGCGTATCATTCTCAATACTTCTTATGAACCTGCTTACACCTTACATTGACAGATTTTGCAGAACAACTCCTCTCGGTGCAAAGAAAAAGAAATATTTCACCAAGGAGGTGCAGGGCTGATGTTCAACGAAAAAATAAAACCGTCACTTGTGCTTACATTGATATGCCTTATCACCTGCGCACTTCTTGTTATCGCATATGAGGCTACATACGTTGACACAACAGGCGTTATCACAGACAAAATGACAGGCGGACTTGAAGAGGTCTACGGCACATCGGAAGACTTTGAAATGCTGAAAAACGACGACGGTACGGTTTATGCTCCCGAGGGAGTTACGTCCGTCCTCAGAAACGCTGACGGTTCACTTGCGTTTGAAATAACAACAGACGGCTATTCCAGCGGAGGACTTCATGTTCTTGTTGGCATGGACGCCGAAGGCAGCGTAAAGGGCGTATCTATACTCACCATAGGCGAAACTCCCGGTCTTGGCACAAAGGTACAGGACGAAGGCTTTTTGAGCCAGTTTGTCGGACTTACTTATGATAAGCTGCCAAAGGAAACAGCAGGCGAAGATACATCATCGGGCAAAAAGGCTGTATGGGGCAGTGCAGAAGAAATAGCGTCCCTCAAAGCTGCGGCAGAATCCGTTCCCGCAGATGATTCATTCGTGCTTGACGCTGTAACGGGTGCAACATTCTCTTCAAAGGGTATGAACAGAGCCGTTACTATTGCACTTGATACCTACAACGAAATGAAAGGGGGAGAACAGTAATGGCAGATGAAAAGAAAAAAGGCAATCTTTATGAGCTTACAAAGGGTATCATAAAGGAAAATCCTGTTCTTGTAACGCTTCTCGGTATGTGTCCGACTCTGGCTGTTACAACAATGGCTTCAAACGGCATAGGTATGGGACTTGCAACTACATTTGTACTTATCTGTTCAAACCTTGCAATATCCCTGCTGAAAAATGTTATCCCAAAGGCTGTTCGTCTGCCTTGCTTTATCGTTATTATCGCAAGCTTTGTAACTCTTATTGAATTTCTTATGAAGGGCTATCTTCCTGAGCTTTACAGCAGCCTCGGACTTTTCCTTTCACTTATCACTGTAAACTGTATAATCCTCGGACGTGCAGAGGCTTTTGCTTCAAAGAATAACCCTCTTAGATCTGCTCTTGACGGACTTGGAATGGGTATCGGCTTTACTCTTGCACTTTTCCTTATGGGAAGTATCCGTGAGATATTCGGTACGGGAACATGGTTCGGTATCGATCTTCATCTGCCGACAACAATGTCAGTATTCATAATGCCCGCAGGCGGTTTCTTCGTTCTCGGTGTTATCATTGCCGTTGTCAATAAGCTTGCAAACAAAAAAGCACCGCAGGAGATCGGCTGTGCAAACTGTCCCAATGCCGCTTCCTGTCCTACATATAAAAATGAAGGGGGAGCTAAGTAATGAAAGGACTTCTTGTTATACTGCTCAGCGCAATGCTGGTCGATAACTTTGTATTGTCAAAGTTTATGGGTATATGTGCGTTTCTCGGTGTATCGAAAAAGCTTGACAGTGCTGTGGGAATGGGTGCTGCGGTAACATTCGTAATGCTCTGCGCAACATTGTGTACATATCCTATCTACACGCTCATACTTGTTCCTATGGGACTTACCTATCTGAAAACCATTGCATTTATCCTTATTATCGCCTTGTTCGTTCAGATAGTTGAAATGTTTCTTAAAAAGAAAGTTCCGCCGCTCTATAATGCGTTAGGTGTATTTCTTCCGCTTATAACAACGAACTGTGCAGTTCTCGGTGTAACTATCCTTAACATTGACAACAGCTATGGTCTTGGTGAATCACTTGTTAATGCACTTGGTGCAGGACTTGGCTTTACTCTTGCACTTATAATTTTCAGCGGAGTGCGTCAGCGTGTAAATGCAGCAAATACTCCTGCAATGTTCAAGGGCGTTCCCGCAACACTTATCGCCGCATCTATTGTATCCGTAAGCTTTATGGGCTTCTCGGGACTTTTTAACTGAGGGGAGGTCATATGATGTTTGCAACATATATTCTTCCTGCGCTGACATTCGGCGGACTGGGACTTTTCTCTGGTGTGCTTCTTACAGTTTGTTCAAAGGTGTTTGAAGTAAAGGTCGATGAGCGTGTTGAGGCACTCAATGAGGCACTTCCTCAGGTAAACTGCGGCTCATGCGGATTTTCGGGCTGTTCGGATTATGCAAATGCTATCGTAAAAAACGGCGTACCCACAAATCTCTGCAAACCTGGCGGAAAAGAATGTGCCGCAAAGCTTTCGGCACTTATGGGCATAGCAAATATGGACGTTGTTCCGCAGGTAGCGGTAGTTCTGTGCAGCGGTGACTGCAATGCAACGGAAAGCAAATTCAACTTCAACGGCATACAAAGCTGCCTTGCCGCAAACCGTTTCTATAACGGCTCAGAGGTCTGCACACACGGCTGCTTGGGTTTTGGTGACTGTACAAAGGTCTGCCCAAATGATGCCATACACGTTGTTGACGGACTTGCAAGAGTTGACAAAGCAAAATGTATCGGCTGCGGACTTTGTGCAAAGGCTTGCCCCGATAAGCTTATTGTACTTCGTGACATAACAAACCACGTCGATGTCTGCTGCTCGTCCACGGACATAGGCAAAATAACACGTTCCGTATGTTCAAGCGGCTGTATAGGCTGTAAGAAATGCGAAAAGACCTGTGAAAACGGTGCAATAACCGTTGAAAATAACCTTGCGTCAATAGATTACAGCAAATGTACAAACTGCGGCAAATGCGTTGAAGCCTGCCCTATGCACGTTATTAAAAAGTGCGACGCAGCAGTAATTGCAAAATAAAAATAACAGCTTATCCGTTTTATGCGATCGGATAGGCTGTTTTGCTTTGCCGGGGTACAATGCCCTTGGGTGCAGTCATTGCAATGTTGGCTTTTTGTGAACGTTAGTATAAGTCCAAGCCAAAGTTGGCTGTCCAAAAATAAAAAATATAAAAGTGTGTACTTTTGTGTGTACCGAAAAAAGAAAATCTCCCTGAAAGCTCGAAATTCAGGGAGATTTTTTGGTGCGGGCGACAGGACTTGAACCTGCACACCGTAGGGCAATAGATCCTAAGTCTATCGTGTCTGCCAATTTCACCACGCCCGCAAATAATAAAACTGCTTGCTTACGAAAAAGTAAGCAAGCGGTTCATTCCAGCTTGTAATCTGGCGCGGAACAAGGGATTTGAACCCTCGCGCCGGTTACCCGACCTACTCCCTTAGCAGGGGAGCCCCTTAACCACTTGGGTAATTCCGCAGGTTAATTACAAACTATATAAAATGGCGGAGAGGGTGGGATTCGAACCCACGGTCCCTTTCGGGATCACTGGTTTTCAAGACCAGCTCCTTAAACCACTCGGACACCTCTCCATGATATTATATTAAATCAATTACGCTCCGTAATCGACTTAATTATTATATCACGGGTATATTTATTTGTCAAGAGTTTTTTGAAAAATTTTTAGAGCGTTTTTCTTGCGGCTTTGTTTATCGAAATAAAAATACGATAACCCTTTGTATTATCAACGGTAAATGTTCCGCCCAGCTCCTTTACACGCTGTTCCATATTGAGAAGTCCCATTCCCTTGCCGTCGGAGGGAGCGGAGGAAGTGCCGTTATCCTTGATAAGAAGCTGATAAAAGCCGGGGTGCTCACGGATAACTGCCGAAAATTCTGTGGCATTGCTGTGCTTTACAACATTTGAAACGCTCTCTTTTACGGCGGCTATAAAGCAGAATTTTATGTTTGTCGGCATATCCTTTATGCGGTCACATTCCACAGAAGCTTTGCAGCCCTCGGGCAGATACGATACAGCATCTTTTACCGACTTTTCTATTTCAACGGCATCATCGTGAAGATCGTGTACGCTTGTGCGTATGCTTGTCATTGCCTGATCGAGAGTATCCTTGATGTCGGTAAGGCTGCCCCGTGTGTTTTCGTCTTTGGTCACGGCAAGAAGTGCGCCCACCTGCAGTATTGAGCGTGAAAGCATATGTCCTACGTTGTCGTGAATATCTCCCGCAATTCGGTTGCGCTCCTTTAGTGTTGCAAGGTTTATTTCGTAATCCTGATTTTCTGTGAGGTTTTTGTTCTGAGCGGAAAGTCTTATATTCTGCTCTGTTATTTTGTCACGGGTTTCAACGGTCTCCTTTTCAAGAGCGGCAGCTCTGACGCTTTTTACAGCGATGTAATAGGCTGCGATACATAAGATCAATATAACAGCTTTGTTCTGCGGCTCAAAGTTCACCGAGAAGATAATTACAATAAGTGAAATTATACTTGCAATATACATTTTGTATACAGCAAGGTCATAGATCACCAATGGCAGAAGATAAATAAAATCATTTTTGTAAAGGCAAAGCATAATGTAAATGCAGCTTGATACCCACCTGATAATTTTTGCATGTCTGCCTTTTATGTAGAATGTGCAGTAGTTTATTACCGATACAATGGACGCCGTAAGCAAAAGCATAACGGGTATTTCGCAGCTTATCAGCCCCGACCATAAGCAAATAATACAAAGTGCAGCTATCAGAAGCTTGTCCGCAGTATGCCGCATAATATCACCTCAGCAGCATTATAGCATAAATCCCGAAAAAATACAAATCCTATGAATTTCCGCAGATGACCTCTCATAGTATTTGCTAAGGGAGATGATAATGTGAAAAAAATCGGCAGCCTTATTCTTAGCATACTTATACCCTTGGGAGTGGGAGCGTTATCGGGTTATCTTACCCGTGACGGAATAGAATTGTTCGGCGAGCTGAACAAGCCGCCTCTTTCACCGCCAGCGGCAGTTTTTCCTGTGGTGTGGACGATACTTTATGCGCTTATGGGCGTTTCAGCTTGGCTTATAGCCAATTCCGACGCCGACACGGGCAGTAAAAAATCAGCACTCATTATATACGGAATACAGCTTGCGGTAAATTTTTTCTGGTCAATAATATTTTTTACCCTTGAAATGTACCTTGCCGCATTTTTCTGGCTTGCTTTTTTGTGGATATGGGTGTATATTATGATAAAAGAGTTCGGCAGGATCTCGAAAACTGCTGCAATACTTCAGATACCTTATATTTTGTGGCTGACTTTTGCAGCGTATCTTAACCTTGGTGTATATTTTCTGAATTAGGAGAAATAAATGGAGCTTAAAATTATAGACGGTGATTTTTCCGTGTGCCGTGTAAAAGACCTTTCAAAAGTGAACTTCGGCGGAAATTATTATTTTATCGGAAAGACAGACGAGGAGTTCTCGCTTGTGTGTGAAACGAAGGACGTTCCCGACAATGCCGAAAAGCGTGAGGATAACTGGAAAGCGTTCCGCTTTGAGGGCGTACTTGATTTTTCGCTGACAGGGATACTCTCGGCGGCAACGGCTGTCCTCGCAGAAGAAAAGATAGGCATTTTTGCGGTATCGACTTATAATACAGACTATATCCTTGTCAGAGCGGATAAACTTGAAGCAGCTGTATCGGTTCTGAAAAAAGCAGGCTATAAATTTAAAGCATATTAATAAATTTTCGTTGCAAAGACAAGCATTCAATGTTATAATATTAGCAATTAACGTAAAAACGCTGAAAAGGACTGATAATAGATATGAAGAAGATGTTATTTGTTTTTAATCCGCTTTCGGGCAAGGGTCAGATTAAATTTCATTTGCTGAATATTGTTGACATTTTTACACGGAACGGCTATGAAGTGACTGTTCACCCCACACAGGCAAAGCTTGATGCCTACCAGACGGTTTCCTCCCGTGCAGAGGATTTTGACGTTGTAGTAACAAGCGGCGGCGACGGTACGCTCAACGAAACAATAAAGGGACTTATGTCCGTAAATAAAAAAATACCGCTTGGATATATTCCCGCAGGAACGATGAACGACTTTGCCTCCAGCCTCGGCATACCGAAAAATATGCAGAGGGCTGCGCTTAAGATCATAAATAATGAAATGGCTGACGTTGATATAGGCTCGTTCAACGACGAGTATTTCACATATGTAGCAGGCTTCGGTGCATTTACCGACGTAAGCTATGAAACACCGCAGCCGATGAAGAATATGTTCGGAAGCCTTGCCTATATAGCCGAAGGGCTCCGCCTGAAACGCCTGAGCAATACAAAGGCATACCACGTCAATATCAAATATGACGACGTTGAAATAGAGGACGACTTTATTTTCGGTATGATATGCAACTCCAATTCCGTAGGCGGCTTCAAAGGACTGAGCGGCAAAGATGTTCAGCTCAACGACGGTGTTTTCGAGGGACTTTTCATAAAGATGCCGAAAAATCTTGCAGAGCTTCAGCTTACGATAAACGCAGTCCTTGCAAGGGATTTTGACGCACCGTATTTTTATTGCTTCAAGACAAGCTGTGCAGAGTTCCATTCGGACGACGACCTGCCGTGGACATTGGACGGCGAATATGGCGGTGACTGCCGAAATGTTACCATACGCAATATGTGTAAAGCAGTGCGTATCTTCACATCACCGTCCAGCAAGCTTCTTGGCGGAACAAATGAAGTAGAGGTCGATGAGTCCGATCCGGAGGAATATGTAGTTGACGCATTGGGATTTGTCCAGCCGAATTATGTAGAGCTTGAAAAAAAGAAAGAGGAATAATAAATGTAAGGCTGTCGCAAAGCATTTTTGCGGCAGCGTTTTGTTTAATGCAGAATTAAAAATTAAGAATTAAGAATTATTGCAAACCTGACTTTTACTTCCCGTATTCACTTTTTTATTATGGGATATATTTTTATCCCCGACCTTGCCGCTTTTTCCGTAAGCTTTTCAAGCCTTGCTCCGCCGCATTTCTTCATGTGGCAGTAGCTTTGCAGATTTCTCGGAGTATGATCGGGCAGCTTTACAGACAAAAGGATATATTCCTTCTGTGCCTGCTCTGTGTTTATAAGCTCGATATACTCATTTTCAATATCTGACATAAGCTCATTGTTTTTTTTGCAGCTCCCGAAATACTCGGAAAGCTTTTTATACATTTCATCGTCCTGCATTTTTAATGCCCCCCCGATTTATATTATATAGCATAACTCACCCGAAAAATGTCTTAATCAGGGACATTATTATTACCGCAGGCGCACCAAGCACAAGGGACACTACCGTTGTAAAAAAATTCAGCGGCAGATATATTCCGACATATCCGCCGAGAAAATGTACCGCCGCCAATGATACAGCACCGCTTGCCATACCCGAAAAGGCTGTCCGCACAGGCTTTTCGCTGCGCATATATGAGCATATCATTATAACTGCCGCAGCCGCCGTTATCACATAGAAAATTACCTCTCCGACATTCATTCACCTATCACCATCCTGCATTTTATCTTTTTTTCTTTTGCAAGCCGCAGCAGATACGCATACTTTGCTTTAAGTGCCTTTTCCTCGTATATCATTGCGTCGATAAGCTCGCTCTCACACACAAGGTCAAAGCTTTCCTGTATCTGCTCCAGCCGCATTGTTATGTACTCTATGTCTTTGATAAGCTCTTTGCGCTCACGCTCTTCATCTTCTTTTTCACGGCATTTTTTCTGTATGCTGCCGTCACAAATATCCTTTGCAAGCTGAATTGCGTTTACAATAAGTATATATTATCACCTCTTTAACTCAAAGTAATAAATATCCCAATGCCAGCAGCAGCTTTATATCGGCTTTTTCCCTTGCAAGAATTGCAATAAGCATTATTATCAGAAGGCTGTCACTGTTTATATCACCGCCGAGAATATTTTTTATCGGATCGGATGACTTTTCACAGCGTGGCTGCGGTTTTTCTTCACATTCAGGCGGAGGCGGAGCAGGTCTGCATTGCTGACCGTTCTGCTCCGTATTATGGTATGTATTTTTCTGCATAGGCGGAACATTGGGAACAGTCGGCATATTTGGCATTGTCGGCTTGTTCTGCCCGACGGGTTCAAACCTTGGCGGCGTAAAATTACGGCTGTTTCCGCCTGACTTCATCTGCTGACTGTTATTCTGCGTACCGTTATTCATACAACGGTTGCTTTGTTCAAGATACTGACGTGTCATGCGGTTCATCTCCCTTACTCTGTTTTCAGCCTGCAAAATACTGTTATTATTCACCGTTGCATCATTCCCTTACAGTTTAAACTCGGAAAGAATACCGCTTTCCCTCATTGCCGTATAAACATTATAGAGCCGCAGCATTTTTACGGCGTGGTCAGCCTTTTGCTGTTTGTCCTTTGACAGAAGCGGTTTCAGTGCAAGTATAAGGTCACAGTTGGGATCTTTCTTTGAAAACGCTGCCGAAAGCTGCATTATCGCCATTGGGTCTATGCTGCCGAACAAGCTGTCCGATGGAGATTGACTGTCCGAGGGCGGAGAGGGCGGCGGAGCGTTTCCGCCGCCGCTGCTGTTATTCTGTCCAAGACCCATACCGCCGCCGAACATTTCCGCAAGCTCCTGTATCTGCTTCATACTTTCTTCGTCGTTGAGCAGCGATTGTATTTTTTTAGCCATATCGTCCAGAATTATCACCGCCGTTTTACTTTAAGTATAATATATATTTTTATTTACCTTCCGTAAGCTTTTTGTAAAGGGCTGTTGCCTGAGGTGTGCTCATAAATTTTTCAAGCATCTGCGGATTGCTTATCATTTGATTGAAAACTGCGGCATCGTTAGGCTTCATACTGTTGATAGCGGAATCAAATTTGCCGCTTTCAAGCTCTGCCCTGAGCTGTTCGGGAGGAACACCTATTTTTCTGCTTACGATACCGATAAGCTCATTCATATTTGCAGCATTGAATTTGTTGTTCATAAAATACCCACTCCTATAAATATTGCCTTGCGTTACATTTTATGATATACTAATCATAAATAGACTTACGGTCAGCACATATATATCGCTGAACAATTTATTTTATGCACAGGAGGGAAAATTGTGAGAATTGTGGTAATGTCCGACTCACACGGCAATTATTTCGCCGTTGAGGATATTATAGAAAGAAATCTCGGCAGGGCGGATATGTTTATCCACCTTGGTGACGGTGAAAGGGAAACAGACACCGTAAGGCTGAAATATCCGCACCTTGACATACGAAATGTCTGCGGAAACTGCGACTATGAAAGTATGCTCCCCGATAAAATGATAGTCGATACGGGCGGTGCAAGAATTTTCTGCACCCACGGTCACAGATACTTCGTCAAAAGCGGCACGGAGCTTATCCGCTCACTTGCCCGTGACAACAGCTGCAACATAATTTTATTCGGACATACTCACGAACGCTATCAGTCCTATGAGGACGGAATTTATATTATGAACCCCGGAAGCTGTTCCTGTCCCCGTGATTTCAAAGGTCCGTCTTATGGCTATATTGACATAACAGACAAGGGCATAATGACCAATATCGTTGATTTAAAGTGAGGAGCGTACATTTATGAAAGCTAAAAAAATACTGACCGCAATTCTTGCCGCTGCATTCGTTTTTACCTGCGGCTGCACAAAATCCGACACAGAAACCGCCGAAACCGCTGCCGATACTTCCGAAACATTGGCAGATGAAGAAATTGCTGCACTTGACGAACATCAGACTATTCTTAACAATTCATTCGTACAGTTCGGCAACACATACCGCATTATAAAAAAGCTACAACAGATGATGTCGGGTGAAGAAACCACTATCGCTTATATCGGCGGTTCGATAACCTACGGCGTGGGTGCAGACTCGGAGACCTGCTATGCAAAGCGTTCCTTTGACTATCTTGCGGAGAAATACGGCAATGGCGACAATTTGAAATATATCAATGCAGGAATAAGCGGAACACCCTCGATACTGGGAAATCTCCGTGTAAAAAGAGATGTTCTCGACTATGATGCGGATATTGTTTTTATTGAATTTGCGGTAAATGACGGCGGCGAAAAGCTTTATCAGGAATCCTATGATTCAATGGTACATACTATTCTTGAACAGGAAAACAAGCCTGCCGTAATACTCCTTTTCAACCGCACAAAGGAGGGTCATTCCGCACAGGATTATATGAAGCAGATAGGCGAATATTACGAGCTGCCTATGGTAAGCAGTGCTGACGCACTCACTGTTGAGCTTGATGCGGGAAGAATGACATGGGAGGACTATTCAAATGATTCCTCTCACCCGAATGAAGAGGGGCACAAGCTTGTTGCGGAAATGCTGGACAACTATTTTGAAACGCTGAAATACCGCTCCATGGTCGACACCGAATACAAGCTGAAGCCTATGGGAAAATTCAATGCACCCTACAAAAATGCCGTTCTTGCCGAGGCTGATTATGACAACTCGGACGAGCATATACAGATAACCGACGTCGGTGCTTTTGACAAGGCTGCTCAGGGTACATACGGCTTTACAAAGGGCTGGGCATATGACCCCGACTCAGAGGGCGGCTCATTCAAGGCAACTGTAACGGGCAACAGCCTTTTCCTCATCTGCAAGCGAAACAAAAGCGATGCAATGGGCAAAATAGAAGTATATATTGACGGTCAGAGGGCAAAAATAATCGACACCAACGATGCTGACGGCTGGGGCGACCCTTACGCTTATCAGGTCATAAAGTGGCAGTCGGTAAAAACTATGGAAGTTGAAGTACGCATTGCGGAAGGCTCTGAGGACAAGACAGTTGAGATTCTCGGCATTGCCGCAAGCGCAAACGAAACATTCTAACGATACGGAGATAGGTTTGATTTGAAAAAGAAAATTACAGCTTTGCTTGCGGCGGCTTTAATGCTCACAGCCTGCACGGCAGCAATAGAAAAGCCAACGCACACAGAAACGGTCACAGCAAACACCGCCGCCTCCCAAAATAAAAAAAATACAGAAACAATACCTGCGGAAACTGCAAATGCCGCAGAAACGAAGCCTGCCGAAGCTTTCACGGAAGAAACCGTATCCGACGGTGAAATGTCCCTTGAAGAAAAAGTGGGACAGATACTTCTTGCAAGATTTCCCGAAAGCGGTGCAGCTGAAACAATGGAAAAATACCGGCTTGGGGGCTACACGGTATATGCCCGTGACCTTGAAAACGAAACTCCCGAAAGTTTGAAGGCAAAGCTTGACGAGGTGCAGTCTGCGGCTGAGATACCTGCGTTCATTGCGGTTGACGAGGAGGGCGGAAGGATCGTCCGTGTCAGCAAATTTTCACAGTACCGCAGCGAGCCTTTTATGTCACAGACCCAGCTTGCAGAGGGCGGCGCTGATGCAATTGAAGCCGATACAAGGGAAAAGGCGCAGCTTTTATCCTCACTCGGAATAAACCTGAACCTTGCTCCCGTTGCGGACATTACGGACGACCCCGAGGACTATATTTATGACCGCACCTTTGGCAGCGATGCTGCTGCAACAGGCGGTTTTATCGCTCAGATAGTGGGCATTATGAATGATGAGCACGTTGGCAGCTGTCTTAAGCATTTCCCCGGCTACGGTCCAAATGTTGACACTCACACGGGTATCGCCCGTGACAGCCGCTCTGCGGAAAGCTTCCGTGAGAACGACTTTATCCCATTTGAATACGGCATTGCGGCAGGAGTTCCGTCCATAATGGTAAATCATAATATCGTTGAAGCCTTTGATGACAGTCTGCCTGCATCGCTTTCGCCTGCGGTACATTCCGTTCTCCGCAACGAGCTTGGCTTTGAGGGCGTCATCATCTCCGACGATCTGGGAATGGACGCTATAACCCTTTATTCGGGGGGCGAAAGTCCCTATGTGCTTGCGGTGGCTGCCGGAAACGATATGCTATGCACATCTGACATCGAAACAGCTTACAATGATGTGCTGGCAGCTGTAAAGGACGGCAGGCTCAGCGAGAATACCCTTGACGAAAGCGTTGACCGCATACTTAAAATGAAATCAGACTTGGGAATAGCTTAAAAACCCTTGATTTAAGGCGAAAGCTATGCTATAATAACTATATCTATATAATCGGGCGAAAGGAGTTGCTGTGTTTTTATACTTAACACCAATTAAAAACTATACAAAAAATAGAGCATAATCTTGCAGCTGTTTCAACAGCTTTATATGGATTATGCGATGATTTTTTGTCTATAGTTTTATTGGTGTTTAGTATTGCACGGCAGATTATTGATATGAGCATTAAAATTGCTATCGGCAGCGACCATGCAGGCTATGGTCTTAAATGCGAGGTCATAAAGCACCTTAAAGAACAGAATATCGATTTTATTGAAATGGGCTGTATGGACGGCACAAGCTGCGACTATCCTGTTGTTGCCAAGGAGGTATGCGATAAGGTCGTTGACGGAACAGTTGACAGGGCTGTACTTATCTGCGGAACAGGCATAGGCATCTCAATGGCTGCCAACAAGGTAAAGGGTATCCGTGCGGCTTTATGTACGGACGCTTATATGGCTAAATATACACGTCTTCACAATGACGCAAATGTACTCTGCTTGGGCGGAAGGGTTATCGGTCCGGGGGTTGCTGAGGAAATTGTCGACATCTTCCTTAACACAGAATTTGAGGGCGGACGTCACCAGCGCAGAGTTGACCTTATTTCAGAGCTTGAAAAATAATTTTTGGAGGATATTATTATGCAGAATGTCAGAATCATTGACCACCCACTCGTTCAGCACAAGATCACACTTATGAGAGATATTAACACAGGCTCAAAGGAATTCAGAGAACTGGCTTCCGAAACAGCTATGCTTATGTGTTATGAGGCTACACGTGATCTTCCGCTTAAAACAGTTGAAATACAGACACCTGTTGCTGTTGCAAAGTCAAGAGTTATCTCAGGCAAAAAGGTCGCTTTCGTTCCTGTTCTCCGTGCAGGTCTTGCAATGGTAGACGGTATCGTTAAGCTTCTCCCTGCCGCAAAGATCGGTCATATCGGTATTTTCAGAGATCCCGAAACAGCAAGCGCAGTTGAATATTACTGCAAGCTTCCTGTTGATATTTCCGAGCGTGAAGTTATCATCACAGACATTATGCTTGCAACAGGCGGCACAGCTGTAAAGACTATCGAGATTCTCAAAAATGCAGGAGTAAAGAACATCAAGCTTATGTGCATCATTGCTTCTCCTGAGGGTATCGAGGCTGTAAACAATGCTCACCCTGACGTTGATATTTACTGCGGCGCTGTTGATGAAAAGCTCAACGAGCAGCACTATATCGTTCCGGGTCTTGGTGATGCGGGCGACAGAATTTTCGGTACAAAGTAATTAATCATAAAAAATAAAAATAAACTTATAGGGGAACTCTGCAAAGCTGCATTTATGCGCTTTCAGAGGTTTCCTGATTTTAAGGCAGAGGTGCGGCACAGCCTTATGCCCGAACAATTATTTTTGTGTCGGATCGGAGCGTTGTCTTATGTGCGGAATAGTTGGATATGTCGGCAGAGAAGAATGTGCCGATATACTGGTAGACGCCCTGCGCAGACTTGAATACAGAGGTTACGACTCAGCAGGTATTGCAGTTTTTGAGGACGATAATATCAAAACAATAAAGGCTAAAGGTAAAATAAGCGACGGTCTTCTTGTCAAGCTCAATGCGGCAGGAAAGCTTCACGCTACCGCAGGTATCGGTCATACAAGATGGGCAACACACGGTGAACCGTCGGACGTAAATTCACACCCTCTCGGAAACAGCCGTATCTCCATCGTTCATAACGGTATCATCGAAAATTACCGCAAAATAAAGGACTTTCTCATTTCAGAGGGCTATACATTTGAAAGTGAAACGGACACGGAAACCGTTGCAAAGCTCCTTGACTATTATTACAAGGGCGACCCTATTGACGCTATCATAAAAACTATCGGCGAAATTGAAGGCTCATATTCCCTGGGAATACTTTTCAGGGATTTCAAAAACACCATATACGCTGTCCGCAAGGACAGTCCCCTTATTGTCGGAAAGGGTCAGAATGAATCATACATCGCCTCCGACGTTACAGCTATCCTCGACCATACAAGAGATTATTATCTTCTTGAGCCTGAGGAAATAGCTGTTCTTTCCGAGGAGGGCATCTCATTCGTTGATATTCATAAGAACCCTATCGAAAAGGAGCTTATGACCGCCGACTGGGACATTGACGCTGCCGAAAAGGGCGGCTACAAGCACTTTATGCTCAAAGAGATACACGAGCAGCCCGAAGCTGTAAAGAAAACCATTGCACCGAGAATTTACGAGGGTATGCCTACTCTTGAAGAATGCGGAATGACAGAGGAGCAGCTGAGAAAATACAAGAACATTTTCGTAGTTGCCTGCGGAACAGCTATGCACGCAGGTCTTGTGGGCAAGTATGTTATTGAAAAAATAGGAAGAATACCCGTAACGGTAGATGTTGCTTCCGAATTCAGATACAGAAACCCCATAGTTTCAGCCGATGACCTTGTTATACTGGTTTCACAGTCGGGCGAAACTGCCGATACTCTTGAAGCACTCCGCCTTTCAAAGCGACTTGGTGCGGATACTCTCGCTATCGTAAATGCAAAGGGCTCTTCCATTGCAAGAGAAGCGGATATGGTGCTTTACACTCACGCAGGTCCTGAAATTTCCGTTGCATCAACAAAGGCTTATATGGTGCAGCTTGCAGTATTTTATCTTATTGCATTTGAGCTTTCCTATGCAAGAGGAGCTATTTCCGAAGAGGAATGCAGAAAATACATCAAGCTCCTTGAAAACGTGCCGAACGAAATAAAGGCTATGCTTGAAAATCCGGAAAAGTCGCAGTATGTTGCTTCAAAGCTCATTGCATCGGAAAATCTTCTTTACATAGGCAGAGGTCTTGACTATGCTTTGTCAATGGAAGGCTCTCTGAAGCTGAAGGAGATTTCCTACATTCATTCCGAATCCTATGCCGCAGGTGAGCTTAAACACGGCACTATCTCACTTGTTACCGATGGTATGCCTGTTATCGCAGTTGCCACACAGGACGAAATTTACGACAAGACCGTAAGCAACGTTAAGGAAGTCAAGGCAAGAGGAGCATATACAATAATGATAACAAAGGAAAATCATATCCCTGCAAGCGATGTTTCCGACTTTACCATTACTGTTCCCGATACTGACGGACTTCTTATGCCTATGATAGCAATTATCCCTCTCCAGCTTATCGCATACTATACAGCCGACCTTAAAGGCAATGATGTTGATAAGCCGAGAAATCTCGCAAAATCCGTTACGGTAGAATAAGGATATTAAAATGAGTACACAGCTTATTTCCGTTGTTGTTCCCTGCTATAATGAGGAAGAGGTCCTCCCGCTTTTTTATGATGAGATCGTAAAGGTCTCAGAGGGTATGCAGGAAAAATACGGCGGTCTTGAATTTGAATTTCTTTTTATCAATGACGGCTCAAAGGACGGCACATTGAATCTTCTCCGTGAATATTCCGAGCGTGACAAAAGAGTGCGCTATGTTTCCTTCTCACGAAATTTCGGCAAGGAGGCAGGTCTTTTTGCAGGACTTGAAAACGCAAAGGGCGACTATATCGTGACCCTTGACGCCGACCTCCAGCACCCGCCGAAGCTTATTCCGCAGATGTATGAATATGTCCGCTCAGGCGAATATGACTGCGCCGCAACACGCCGCATTTCACGAAAGGGTGAGCCGAAAATGCTCTCCTTTTTCTCCCGTATGTTCTATAAGGTGATAAATAAAATATCACAGACGGAAATAGTGGACGGTGCTCAGGACTTCCGCTTTATGACAAGGCAGATGGTGAACGCTATCCTTGATATGCCCGAATACAACCGTTTTTCAAAGGGCATTTTCAGCTGGGTAGGCTTCAATACAAAATATATCGAAGTGGAGAATACGGAACGTGCCGCAGGAAAAACAACGTGGTCATTTTGGAAGCTGTTCAGATATTCCCTTGAAGGGATAATGGCATTTTCCGTTGCACCGCTGGCATTGCCGATATACCTTGCAGTTCTGCTTTTTATCGCAGCGGCAGCAATGCTCGTTGTGATGATAGTTCAGGCTGTAAATGCAGCTGTGTCACCGCTTATCGTGCTTTTATGCGTACTGTTTTTCGTGTTCGGATTACAGTTTGTCTGCATAGGAATATCGGCACAGTACCTTTCAAAAACGTATCTTGAAGTAAAGGCACGTCCGAAATACCTTGCAAGAGAAACAGAAGAAATATATAAAAAACGCAAAGGGGAGTAAAAATTATGAACATCTGGCATGATATATCTCCAAACCGCATTACAAAGGACAATTTCTTTGCCGTTATCGAAATTGAAAAGGGCAGCAAGATGAAGTATGAGCTTGATAAGAAAACAGGCTTTCTTATGCTTGACCGAGTGCTTTATACTTCAACTCACTACCCTGCAAATTACGGCTTTATCCCGAGGACATATGCCGACGACGGCGACCCACTTGACGTTCTGATACTCTGTTCGGAGTCAATTGAACCGCTTGCATTGGTAAAATGCTATCCGATCGGTGTAATTTCGATGCTTGACAACGGTGCAAACGACGATAAAATAATCGCTATCCCGTTCAATGACCCGACCTACAATTCCTATAAGGACGTTTCGGAGCTGCCGAAGCATATATTTGAGGAAATGTCCCACTTCTTCACAGTCTATAAGTCCCTTGAGGGCAAGGAAACCATAATTGACGAAGTGCGTGGACGGGAAAAGGCTATCGAGATAGTCGATCATTGCATTGACCGATACATTGACACTTTCTGCAAAGGAAAAGTGAACGAATAAAAATTATCGATTAGATCAGACCGATGATCCATACAAGCAAAAAAATCCCGCAAACCTTGGAAAAACCTTGGTTTGCGGGATTTGATGTAGTATAATAAAACTTGACACAATCCGCCCACCAAAATATAATAGAAGATAAGGAGAGTGTCAAGGAATGGGACAGGTAAAACAGTACAGCCGAGAATACAAAGAGGAAGCGATAAAACTTGCAGAAGAAGAAGGCTGCAAAAACGCAAGTGAAGAATTGGGAATATCCTATCATACACTATACGATTGGATAAAGCAGGCACGCAAAGGAAATCTACTTTCTCTTCCCGCTTTACTCTGTGCATACTGGTTCCTATTTCCCTTGCTTACAGATATAGAACCTGTTTATCCCCTCACAATTACAATAGATATATCATAATCCAAGGCATACATATTGATAATGCTTGCTTGCGCCTCTGTAATTGGTATATCCGGTAGTGCTAACTCTAATTGTTTGCTGGTATACATTTTACTTTACCATTATTCTGTCAATTGGCTTATTTGCTTTGATTTGAGGTAGATTAATTACTTGCGTTCTTTTCTCTTATACATTTGAAAAATCAGAAAAACAAAAATGACTACAATTATTTGAAAAGACGTTTTTATATATTTGTTTTTTTTATAACTCGCATAATTAAAATCAACATCAATATCACCATTATTACCATGATAAATCACTTTTTCATCACCGTCTATGTCTTGATTATATTCTATTGCGTAATCATTTCCGTAATAATAAAATTCAGAAAATATTTTTTTGTTTAATTCAAAATCTGAAGCCGGAATTTTATTACCATAAAAATCATATATTTCTGACTTACTTAAACCATCTTGAACAATAAGATAATCATTATAACTACCAATGCTTATACCACCACGTTTATATAATGTGATTTTATTTATCATCAAACAATCACTATTGTAAAATAACAAATCATGTCTATTTTCACTATTTAGTAATGAAATACCTATTACAAAATATCCGTCAGAATTTCCAGTTATACCAGTTACATAATTCATTTTAATTGGTAAGCAAATAAAAAAAACTGCGGCTACAATTACGATTATATTTACGTATATTTTTTTTAGCTTATTCATATGTCTCCTGTCTCCTAAAATAAGAACCTGTCTTCATAAGAAATGTGTGCGGATTTTCGAGCATAATTTTGTTGCAGACAAGGCAAGAATCCGCAGGCGGGCTTTCGCCCGGCAAGGATTTTTAACGCAGTCTGCGGCAAAATTTGCCGAGAAGACGTGCGCATATGCTTGTGAAGACGGGTTCTCAGACACAAGCTAAGCTCATATTGAGCCTCACTATCGCCGCTATCGGCCTTACGACGCAATTCTTCCACAATAATTACCTCCCGATATTTTTCTCTGTTCTCCAATTTACCCGATACTTCAGCAACATACCATATTGCAGCCGAAAGCAGCAGATCAAGATTTTTGATAAACTTCAAGGACTGTACCCTCAATTTTACAAAGTCAAGGCTCAGTTTCTGGAATATATACGCTTACATTGACTAATAAATCACCTGTACCGTTACTGTAACCATAACTATTGACATTGGG